>PVBE012287519.1_pt1 | contig 13911 bp, 12 predicted proteins | sample 1631181 | NCBI WGS metagenome assembly PVBE01 (sample SAMN08397723, study PRJNA350692) | Marine metagenome, whole genome shotgun sequencing project. | isolation source: water | place: Pacific Ocean | collected 2012-04 | reverse complement strand
CGGCGGCCTCTTACTACAAGCCGATAGCGTTATTTACGATTCCGAAGACGAGGTTGTAACAGCGACGGGCGGCGTAGAGATAAATTACGAAGACCGAACGCTCATTGCCGATGAAGTTGTCTACTACCAAAAGACTGACCGCGTCGTTGCGCGTGGAAACGTCAGTTTGATGGAACCTTCGGGCAAAGTGCTTTTTGCCAATGAAGCAGAACTAACCGACAAACTAGGGCAAGGCTTGATTGACGGCTTTGGTGCCCTGCTTGATGAAAACGTAAAAATTGCATCCGAAAAAGCCTATCGCAGCGAAAATGGATCACGACACGAATTGACGCGCGCGGTCTATAGCGCCTGTGATGCGTGCGATTCTGAAGGCAATCCCAAAACGCCATTGTGGCAAATTAAGTCATTTCGCGTCATTCATGATGAAGAAGAGCGCGAAATCACCATGCGCGACATATATTTTGAAATATTCGGCACACCCGTCCTTTACTTGCCCTACCTGTCTTATCCGGACCCAAGTGTAAAACGCAAAACGGGATTTCTCTCACCCGCACTTGGCAATACTAATTTATTGGGTGCCTTTTTTGAGATCCCTTATTTTATAAATATTTCACCACATTACGATCTTACGCTTACCCCTTTTATTGCAACAAAAGAAGGCGTACTGCTCAAGGGAAATTGGCGTCAACAACTCCGCAGAGGAAGCTACTCTTTTACGGGCAGTGTTGGCTACGTCGACCAAAGAGACATCAGAAATTTAGAGACCGGCAGTAAAACGCTTCGCGGCCACATTTTTGGCAACGGTCGGTTCCGCTTCAATGACACCTGGTCGACCGGTTTCGATGTGCAATGGGTCAGCAACGATACCTATCTGCAAAGATTCGCCATTAACAACGAAATGGACCTGGAAACACGAGTTTTTGTAAGAGGTGTCGACGAAAGAAACTATGTGGACGTCAACGCATATTACTTTCAAGGTCTCAGGAGCCACGACGTAGCCGGTCTAACACCGTTTATATTTCCCCTAATTGACGCGCACTACGTCTATGAGCCGGGCAAATTTGGCCGCATTAACTTCGACGCCAATGCGATGATTTTGCAGCGAACCGATGGCGCCGATAGCCGGCGCCTTTCGCTTTCGACGGATTGGCAACGATCAATGACTACACGAAACGGACAAGTCGTGACGCCATTCGCAAACATGCGCGGCGACCTCTACAACACGTCTGATCAAAACCCCAGCAATCTGCCTGGATTGCCTGACGACAGCGAATTCATATTTCGTGGTCTGCCCACAGCAGGCGTGGACTGGCGTTGGCCTTTTGCCAGAAACAGTAAAAATTTTCAGTTGGTGGTCGAGCCCATTGCTCAGGCGATCTTTAGCACGACCGGAGGTAACCCTGCCGACATACCCAACGAAGACAGTCAAGGTTTTGAATTCGAAACGACCAATCTATTTTCCATAAATCGATTTCCAGGCCTAGATAGGTGGGAAAATGGCCAGCGGTTTAATGTAGGTGTGAGGCTCGCTGCAAAACGTTCAAGCGGGGGTTCGGCCACCTTGGTCTTGGGTCGAAGTTACCGGATCCAGGACAACTCGCCTTTTGTCGCACAATCGGGCCTCAACAAAAACGGCTCCGATTATGTCGGGAGCATTTCCCTTCAGCCCAACAGCAATTTCGCCCTGACCCATCGATTTCGCCTCGATGGTCAGAGCCTATCGATCCGACGCAACGAGGTTGAAGCGAGTATTCGGGCTGGCCGCTTCAATGTAAGGGGCGAATATTTAAAAACGGATCCTTTGGGTATCGGAACGGGAATCGACGTCCGTAAAGAAGCAACCTTTTCGGGCGGCGTCAAGATCAACAAAAATTGGAGAGTTTCAGGTAGTACGCGGCAAGATCTCATCCTCGGTAAAGCCCGCAGTTTATCAGCCAATATCACCTACCAAAACGAATGCGGGACGTTCACCCTGTCTTGGACACGGCACAATACCACCAACCGCGACATAACGCCGTCCAACGCCATTTTGTTCACATTCACCCTTAGAACTCTGACCGAAAACACCACTCTTGGCGGCCTCTAGACCCGGAGTTGATCCGCAACTCTTTTTAAGTATTCTGGGGTTTCTCGCTTTTGTTGAATGTGCGAAGCCACTTTGTTATATCGGCGGCCTACCGAACAAGGCTTAGACGTAGTAAAAAAGTCATAGGCTCAAATAATTAGGGATGAGGCCACGGTCGGCGGGGCCAAAGGTAATTTGGAATCTTGCGTGGTAGCAGCGACGTTGAATAACAATTCATTGTTCCAGAATAAAAGACTTGGGTCGAGGCGCCGTCGGAGGCCTGCCGCAGGTTATGTTGCGCGGTGCTCCATGGTTGGGCTCGCGTTTGCATTGGGCCTTGCCGTTGCACTCCCCTCGACGGCTCAGCAGGTTCAGAGCATTGCGGCAACTGTTAATGATGACGTCGTCTCATCATATGACGTTCAACAACGGGTCAATTTGGTCCTGTCCTCATCAGGGATTCAACCTGATCAGGAGATTATTAAACGGGTTCAAGCTCAAGTTCTTCGCACCTTGATCGATGAAAAGTTGCAGCTTCAAGAAGCCGAACGATTTGAGGTCGAAGTGTCGGAAGAGGAAATCCGCGAGTCGATCGATCGATTGGCCCAGCAAAACAATATTTCCGCTGATGCAATCGAAACGTCCTTAAAACAAAGCGGGATCGGCTTTCAAACACTTTTGACCCAAGTGGAAGTGGAAATTGCTTGGAACAAAGTGGTCAACGGCCTTCTATCGTCACGCGTCAGCGTCGCTAAGGAAGAGGTGGATAACGTTCTCAACCAGCTCAAATTGAGTTCAAATAAAACTCAATATCTCGTTGCAGAAATCTTCCTTGAGGTGAATTCTCCCAATCAGGAGGAGGAAGTCCGCCAGGGAGGCTTGCAGTTGCTTCAGCAAATGCAGCAGGAGGGTGTGCCTTTTACCCTCGTTGCGCAGCAATTCAGCGCGGCTGCATCTGCCGCACAAGGAGGCGATATTGGCTGGATACAGGAAGGTGAGTTGGCGCCGCAATTGAACGAAACGCTGCGTCGCTTGCAGCCCGGACAGGTTTCACCGCCAATACGAACTTTGGGCGGATTTGTGATTTTGGCCTTGCGTGACCGGCGCGTGTTGGGCGGTCCGGATCCCATGCGTTCGACCTTGAATCTGCGTCAGATCACCGTCCCTGCAAGTGCAGAAGCGGACGCCGCAACGATCGAACCTATTCGACAAGACTTACAACGCGTTCGCACATCTCTGTCGGGTTGCGACAACATAGATGGTGCGGCCCAGCAAGCCAATAACGCAACGGTTGCGAACCTAGGCACACTCAAAGTCAGCCAGCTGTCCGGATCAATTGCGCCCATTGTCGCGACGCTGCAAGTTGGCGAATCCACTCAACCGTTTCGAACCGAAACTGGCTTCAGCATCTTGATCGTATGCGACCGCGAGGACTCGGGCGAGGCCGCTCAGCTCCCCACCCGCATCGATATCGAAGACCGATTATATGACCAAAAAATCTCCATGCAGGCCCGACGGTATTTGCGGGATTTACGGCGCGATTCCATGGTCGAAATTCGTTAGCTGCCCATGGCGACACCGGTGACGTCCTGTTTAGCCCTGACAATGGGTGACCCCACGGGCATTGGACCAGAACTGTCCCTGAAGGCGTGGCTTGCGCGACAGGCGCAACATGTTCCACCCTTTATTTATCTTGGAGACGCGGATCATTTGAGACGTGTAGCTGCACAACTCGAATTGCCAGTTACAGTCGGCCAAGTAGAATCCTGCGATGCGGCTCTTGCAACTTTTGACGATTGCTTGCCGGCCTTGAATTTCGATCTCGAAACTCCAGTCGACCGCGGAAGGCCGAGTGCACATCATGTAAACACAATCATGGCAAGCCTCGAAACGGCAATTTCACTGGCCACCAACCGATCAGTTAGCGCTATTATAACCAATCCTATTCATAAAAAGACGATGTGGCAGGGCGGTTTCACCTTTCCGGGTCATACAGAATATTTGGCAGCCAAGGCGGGTAACGGCAAGGCGCCAGCTAAGGTATGCATGATGTTGATCATTCCCGGCTTGCGTGTTGTACCCGTTACCATTCATATGCCTCTGAGAGACGTGAGCGCCGCACTTCGTGTTGACTCTATTGTTCGTGCAGGCAAGCTGACTTATGAATCACTCGCTCGCGACTTCGGGCTTGAACGGCCGAAGCTCGGCATCGCCTCCCTTAATCCCCACGGCGGTGAAGAGGACGGATTGGGATCCGAAGAGCGCGATATTATCCGGCCGGCTATTGTTGAGCTTTGCACTGCCGGTATTGATGCCACCGGCCCTTTTGCGGCAGACGCACTTTTTTCTGCTCAATCTCGCAGGCGCTTTGATGCGATCCTGTGTATGTATCACGACCAAGCGCTTGTCCCCCTCAAAGCGCTCGACTTTGAACGAGGCGTCAACGTCACGCTCGGCTTGCCTTTCGTTCGGACATCGCCCGATCACGGTACAGCCCATGATATTGCCGGGAAAGGCATCGCCAAAGCCGATAGTCTGATCATGGCGCTTAAAACCGCCCACGAGATCGCACAACGGCGAGTGCCATCGTGAAGGGCGAAGATAACCTTCCGCCGCTGCCGCCTTTGCGCGACATCATTGCGGACTATGATCTCGGCGCTTTAAAGCGCTTCGGTCAACATTTTCTGCTCGACCTCAACATCACGACCAAGATCGCGCGGTCTGCCGGACCTTTGGACGATGTCGCCATTTGGGAAGTTGGGCCCGGACCAGGGGGTTTGACGCGTGCGCTGCTTGATCAAGGTGCATCCAAGATCGTTGCGGTCGAACGGGATTTTCGCTTTACGCCGGCGCTTGAGCAGCTTCAAGCGGCCTACCCTGGCAAATTGGATCTGCTCACGGCGGACGCTTTAGACGTTTGCGAAACAGACCATTTGCCCGCGAGGCCTTGTAAGGTCATTGCGAACTTGCCCTTTAACGTGGCTACAACACTCTTATTTAAATGGCTTTCAGCCGATCCTTGGCCACCATGGTTCACCAGCCTTTCGCTGATGTTTCAAAAAGAAGTTGCCGATCGGCTCAGCGCCGCGCCAGGCACCAAGACCTTCGGGCGCTTGTCGGTCGCTACTCAATGGCGCTGCGAAGTCCGTCACTTATTTAACGTGCCCGCCCGGGCCTTTACGCCACCACCCAAAGTCGACTCCTCCGTCGTGCATTTAACGCCGCGGCCCAACAAAACCGATCGGAGATTGGCAGAGGCCATTGAAACGGTCGCCCGCGCCGCCTTTGGCCAGCGCCGCAAAATGCTGCGCACAAGCCTGCGCGCCATCTTCCCGCAGACGGAAGAAACTCTCCTTACTTACAACATTAATCCAACGTTGCGGGCAGAGAACCTTTCGATTGATGATTATGAGACCCTCGGAAGAGTTCTCGTAGAAATCAGCCGATTGGACAGCTGTTAGTCCGACCAGGTCCCAAGATGAAGCCCGAGTGGTCTTCATTGGAGTGACGTAAGAGCAAGTTTTTTTGATGGTAGGATTATTTGATTGCTCAGCACTGAGCCAAACATAGGATGTGGACTCTGATTGGGGTCAACCTCGTTTCTTGAGATGCTATACTTCGTAGGTCCCTGATCCGCCACCACAAGTTGCTGGGCGAGCGTTAAGTATATGGGCTCTTAAACCCCCTATTAAACCATATTTCATTGATGGGCATTTCGTGCTGTCATTCTAGGCCGCCTTTTTAGCCAATCTCCCAGCTATATCTTATGTCGTTGGTAGAGAGTTTTTGAGGATTAGCTGAATTGAAAAACACTGAAATGAATTGAAGTTTTCGTATGCGGGCAATCGTGACAGACAATCTGCGCTCTCCTTACATGTAGGCGCTCTTGGGAACACTCAGTTCATTTAGGATGCTCGATTTTTATTTCGCACTCTTATTGCAAAACGATCCGAATTCAACACACCCTTCTTTCGACTTGTTTACTTGGAAAGTCGATTGACGAAATCCGACAGCCCAATTTGACGCTTTCGGCGCAATCGCTCAGCGGCGAGAATGGCTTCGACTTGATATTGCGCGTGGCCGATGTCTTCGTTGACGATGACGAAATCATATTCTGCCCAATGACTGATTTCGTTGGCTGCTTTAGCCATACGTTTTGCAACTACATCCGGAGCATCTTGAGCGCGCTGTTCGAGCCGGCTTTGTAATTCAGCCCAAGATGGCGGCAAAACGAAAATCTTGACCAAATCTTCGCGTGCAGCCTGATCGAGCTGTTGCGTACCCTGCCAATCGATGTCGAACAAAACGTCCCATCCTTTTGACAACGCCTCCTCAACCGGCGCGCGTGGCGTGCCGTAGCAATGATCAAAGACCACGGCGTGTTCGAGAAGTTCGTCGCGCGCCACCATTTGATCGAAGTCTTTCGGAGAGATAAATCCGTAATCTTGTCCGTCGATCTCGCCTGAACGTGGCGAACGTGTTGTGACAGAGATCGACAAGGTAATTTCGCTGTCTGTTTCCAATAGGCGCCGTGAGAGCGTCGTCTTGCCCGCGCCACTGGGAGATGACAAAACCAGCATGAGACCACGTCTTTGAATGGTGGTGCCTATCATAGGGAGTGCGCCAACCTATTCCACATTTTGAACTTGCTCACGGACTTGGTCGATGGTGGCTTTTAGATCCAGACCAATTCTCGTGAGCTCCACGTCAGCCGCCTTGGCACACAGCGTGTTAGCTTCGCGGTTGAGTTCTTGCATCAAAAAGTCCAATCGCCGCCCGACCGGTTTGCTGTCCCTGAGCAATTCCTTGGCGGCGGTGACGTGGGCCACCAATCGATCAATCTCCTCTCGAACATCGGCCTTGGTCATGAGAATGGCGGCCTCTTGCGAGAGGCGTTCTTCGGACAACGTGGACGAGGCTTCAAGCAGTTCTTCAACTTGGGCTTTTAAACGAGTGCGTAACTCATCCGGTTGCGCTGCCGTCGTTTCGCGCGCGATCGTGGCAAGCTCAGCAATCTCATCAAGTGCGCTATTTAGCACCTTGAGAAGGAGCGCGCCCTCTTTGCGGCGGGCCTGGGCTAAGTTGGACAGTGCAGAATCCAAACTGGCGAGCAGCGCCTGCATCCTGTTTGAGCGTTCCTCTTCTGTCTCGTCAGGCTCGGAAAGTTCAAGCACGCCCCGCAATGACAGAATGCCATCAGCGCTCGGGGGCGCCATATTGCTCTTCTTGGAAATCACTCCAATATATTCCATGACCTTGCCAAAAACGTCTTCATTCAAGCGAATATCCGCCTCGCCCGCTTGGCGCGTCACATAGAGCGTCACTTGAAAATTCCCGCGGCTGAAACGATCGGAAATGCGGCGTCGCAACTCAGGTTCAATGCTGTCCATACCGTTCGGCAATCGACACCGCATATCAAGGCCCTTACCGTTGACGCTTTTGACTTCCCAATACCACGCATACGGACCGAACTCGGCCTCTTCGCGCGCAAATCCGGTCATGCTTGAGATCGTCATGGGACAGGACCCAGTGCAGAAAAAGAATGGCACGCGCGGCGCTATTTATCGACTCGCCGCGCACCGTAAACTAGCCGCTCATTAGTAGGACAACAAGCCGAGCAGCCGGCTCTCCCTATTGGGAATTTCCTTTCTGACGCTCAAACCGGCGCCATGACGCGACGTTGCGCTGGTGTTCCCGATAGGACGATGCAAATAAGTGGCCGCCCGTGCCGTCGGCAACAAAATAGAGATCTTTGGTCTCAGGAGGATTGAGGACGGCGGCAAGTGCATCCCGCCCGGGGTTCGCGATCGGCGTCGGCGGCAGTCCGTCTATTTCATAAGTATTGTAGGGCGTAATTTTCTTGAGTTCACTTTGCCGGATGCCTCTCCCCATCGGCTCGCCCCCCGTTAGTCCGTAAATGATTGTCGGGTCGGAGGCCAAGCGCATGCGCTTCTTCAGACGGTTGATAAAAACCGATGCGATGCGTGGCCGCTCCTCGGCGATTCCGGTTTCCTTTTCAACGATAGAAGCCAAAATTACGGCCTCATTAGGTGTCGTGATCGGCAGTCCCTTAGCACGATTGCCCCACAGTTCTGTCAAGACGGAGTCTTGACTTTGCTTCATCCGCTCAACCAGGTCACGGCGCGTCGTACCGCGCGGGAAGAAATAGGTTTCAGGAAGTAGGCTACCTTCACTCGGCATCTCACCGACATCGCCAAGGAGATTTGGGCCACCTTCGATCAAGCGCACAACCTGAGCGCTGGTCAATCCTTCGGGAATAGTTAACTTGTAAAGAACAACTTTGCCCTCCCGCAGGATTTCCATGATCTTGATCATGCTAGCGCCCGCAGGGATGGCGTATTCGCCCGCCCGCAATTTGTTTTCTGACCGGTACCAAACCACGCCCAACCGAAAGATCAGAGCGTTTCGGATCAGGCCTTCCTGCTCCAACTGTTCGGCGATCTGAACGACGCCCTGCCCAAGAGGAACATCAAAAATGGTGAACTCTCCACCGGCTGGCGCAACCAGACCCGCGGTTTCGAACTGTATCTTTGTGTGGTAGAATAGCCCGCCAGCCACGGCGCTGACCAACACTACAAGACCCAGAAAAATGCTGCCAAGAATGAGAACAAGGCGCAGCTTTTTACTGAATTTTTTTAGGCTCGGTTGGGTTGGCTGCTGCTCACTCAAGACCATAACTCAACAGTTAGTCCACCGATCCTTTAGATTACCGCTAAAGGGTGAATCATCAATTAGGCGGCCCCGTTATCACAAGTGTCGCATTGGTGCCGCCAAACCCGAAGGAGTTGGAGAGCACGGCTCTTATCTCCCGCTCTCTTGGCTGGTTGGGAACCAAATCGATTTTGGAATCGACCGACGGGTTATCGAGATTGATCGTCGGAGGGGCCACGCCTGTCCTCATAGCAAGAATTGAAAAGATGGCCTCAACTGCCCCGGCAGCACCGAGGAGATGGCCAATAGAAGACTTAGTGGACGACATTGACACGTGGCCGGCGGCATTGCCGAACAGCTGCGCAACGGCGCCTAATTCAACTTCGTCGCCTGCGGGTGTCGACGTACCATGGGCATTTATGTAGTCGATATCGGCGGGCACCATGTTGGCACGCTTCAAGGCGGCGACCATTGAGCGATAGCCCCCCTCCCCATCCTCATCTGGTGCGGTGATGTGATAGGCATCGCCCGACATTCCATAGCCCTTAATCTCCGCATAGATCTTGGCGCCGCGCGCTCGAGCATGTTTGAACTCTTCTAAAACCACAATGCCCGCACCTTCGCCCATGACGAAGCCGTCGCGGTCCCGATCATAGGGCCGCGATGCGCGCTCAGGTTGATCGTTGAAACCCGTTGATAGTGCTTTGCACGCCGCAAATCCGGCTATGCCGATCGGGCACACGGCCGCTTCCGCGCCGCCCGCTACCATCACGTCGGCGTCGCCCAACATGATTAAGCGCGCCGCATCGCCAATCGCGTGGGAGCCCGTCGAACACGCCGTGACAACCGCATGGTTAGGTCCCTTGAAACCGAACTCAATGGAGATATGGCCTGCAACCAAATTGATCAGGCGGCCCGTGATGAAGAACGGGCTAATCCGACGGGCACCATTTTGAAGAAGCGTGATCGATGCCTCTTCGATCCCAGGCAAACCACCAATGCCCGAGCCCACCAAAACTCCTGTCCGGCATTTTTGTTCTTCAGTGTTTGCGATCCAGCCCGAATCCGCCACTGCTTGCTTCGCCGCAGCTACCCCATAAAGAATAAAATCGTCGACGCGGCGGCGGTCTTTGGCAGGCATCCAGTCATCGGCATTGAAAGAACCGTTGCTGCCGTCTCCGATCGGCACCTCGCAGGCGATCTTGCAAGGCATGTCTGACGTATCAAATTTTTCAATCTGCCGCGCACCGGATTTGCCAGCCAGCAGTCTGCCCCAGACGTGATCAAGGCCCAACCCCAGCGGGGTGACTAACCCCATACCGGTGACAACAACGCGTCTCATTTGGCAATCCGATAGTAAAGGCAAAAAGGTTTAGTCGGACTTTTCTTTAATGAATTTCATTGCGTCTCTTTAATGAATTTCATTGCGTCACCGACCGTCTGAATGGTTTCTGCGGCGTCATCGGGAATTTCAATACTGAATTCTTCCTCAAATGCCATGACAAGCTCCACAGTATCGAGACTGTCGGCCCCGAGATCATCGATGAAGCTTGCATTATCTTGAACTTTCTCCGCATCGATATCCAAATGCTCGATCACGATCTTCTTTACGCGACTGGCGATATCTTCACTCATATTCGTGGCCCTCTTCTAAGTTATTCATTGGTCATCAATCGCCCGCAAAGCGCACCAGGCGGAGAAAGGCAAACGGCCAATAACCGCGAGTATAAAGCCGATCCTCTCAAGAATTGCGGCTGTACGTAACATACTTTATAGGGAAAGACATCTTTTTTTACCCCAGAAATTACCCGGAATCCGCCAAATCTCAGACTTTGAACACACAGGATGGGTTTAGATCATCGCCATGCCGCCGTTGACGTGGAGCGTCTGGCCCGTGATATAGCAAGCCTCGTCGCTGGCAAGAAAGATGACACTGCCAGTAATCTCCGAGGCCGCTCCCAAGCGCCCTGCCGGAATTGCCTGCAAAAGACTAGCTTTTTGTTTATCGGACAGCACGTCGGTCATGGCCGTCTCGATCATACCGGGCGCGATGCAATTGACGGTGACATTGCGGCTGGCAACCTCTTGAGCAAGCGCCTTGCTCATGCCGATCATGCCTGCTTTGGCAGCTGCATAATTGGCCTGTCCCGCATTGCCCACCACACCAACCACTGAAGTTATACCGATAATGCGTCCCCATCGGCGTTTCATCATACCTCTGAGCGCACTCCGAGCTAGTTGAAAGTAAGCGGTTAAGTTTATTTCCAAGAGTTCATCCCAGTCCTCATCTTTCAACCGGAGAAAAATATTGTCGCGCGTGATGCCCGCATTGTTGACCAGAATATCAAGTCCCCCCATGGCCTCTTCAGCATTCTTGGGCAATGCTTGGACCGCGCTGCGGTCACTGAGATCGCAGGGAAGCGCATAAGCCCGCTCGCCCAATTGGGCGGCGAGGTCATCTAGCTTTTTCTTGCGCGTCCCTGAAAGAGCAACAGAGGCACCTTGGCCATGCAACGCCGACGAAATTGCCTTGCCAATTCCACCTGAAGCCCCGGTTACAAGGGCCATCTTTCCTGAAAGGTCAAACATATTTTATCTCGCTTTTGTTAGGTGTCGTGTCTATCGAGCAGCAGTGTCGGACTCGTCATCAAAGAACGCCGGCCAACTGCTTCACGTCAGTTAGGGTTTCGACCGGAATGGCCGTGAGCTTACGGTTTATGCGTTTTGCAAGTCCGGAAAGCACTTTGCCCGGCCCAAGTTCAAGTACCGTATCGACCCGGTGGTCCACCATGTAGGTAATCGTTTCTCGCCAGCGGACCATGCCGGTGACTTGCTCGACCAAAAGCTGACGTATTGATTCCGGATCATCAGTCATGCTCGCCGTGACATTGGCCACCAAGGGAACCTTGGGGGGCGCAATCGTGACGTCGGCCAGTGCTTCGCGCATCACCTCCGCAGCCGGCGCCATCAGCGAACAATGAAATGGTGCGCTCACTGGCAATTCGAGTGCACGTTTCGCTCCTTTGTCCTTGGCGATTTCAATCGCCGCATCGACTGCGCGCTTTGATCCGCTAATCACAACTTGACCGGGCGCATTGTCGTTTGCGGCAGCACAGACGCCTGCTGAGGACGCCACTTTTGCAATCGCGCTGACGGCATCAAAGTCAAGACCCAACACCGCTGCCATTGCACCTTCACCGACCGGAACAGCATCCTGCATCGCCAATCCGCGTTTTTTGAGTAGCCGCGCCGCATCATTAATGCTGAGCGAACCGGCTGCGGTCAGCGCCGAATATTCGCCAAGCGAATGGCCGGCAACAAATTGAGCGGACGTGGCCATGTCGAGGTCTAACTCGCTTTCGAGCGCTCTGACAACTGCAAGGCTGACAGCCATCAGCGCCGGCTGAGTATTTTCGGTAAGTGTTAGCTTTTCAATCGGGCCCTCCCACATCAAACGAGAGAGATTTTGCCCTAAGGCATCGTCAACCTGTTCGTAAACCTGGCGGGCTGCGGGCAGTGCGGCGGCCAACTCTTTTCCCATAGCCACCGCCTGGGATCCCTGACCCGGAAATGTAAATGCGTATACCATGTCCATGTGCCTACCATGTGCCGTAGCCGCCCACAGATACAGGCAGACCCCACCCTGTCAAGCTTGCCCCGCCGGTTTGTGGTCAGCCCTTGCAATTCCAACCCTCAATGGTGTACATCGCAGCCACATATAAGGATTGTGATCACGGATCCGAGGCACAATATGTGCCACCGGTAGATCGGTTTAAGGGCTCGTTGAACCATCGTTTGGATAGCCGAAGGGGCCCATCTAAGCGCCACAGTCCTGAGACGTAGGAATTGAAGTATGCCCCTGTATGAACACGTTTTTATTACCCGACAAGATATTTCTCCACAGCAGGTAGACACGCTTACCGACCATCTGAAGAGTATTATCAAAGAGGGTGGCGGCGAGGTGGCTAAGACTGAGTATTGGGGTCTACGCAGCCTTGCCTATCGCATCAAGAAGAACCGAAAGGGGCACTATTCCCTATTGAATATCGACGCCCCTTATGACGCCGTATCTGAGATGGAGCGGCAAATGCGCATCAATGAAGATGTCTTACGCTTTCTTACAGTACGCGTGAACGACCTTGAGAAAGGTGAGTCCGTGATGATGCGAAGCCGTGGCCGCAGCGATGATCGCAGACCTCGCAACGACCGACCGCCTCGAGATGATGGCCGTCCACCGCGGCGACAAGAAGAAACCAAGCCGGCCCCAGTCGACACCGCTAAAACTCCAAGCAAAGATGCAGGAGATGAGGCATGAGTGAAAGATCTTCAGGTGGCAGCGCCCGCCGACCATTTTTCCGACGCCGAAAGACGTGTCCGTTCTCGGGCGACAATGCGCCAAAGATTGACTACAAGGACGTGCGCCTCTTGCAACGATACATTTCCGAGCGCGGCAAGATTGTTCCAAGCCGCATTACAGCGGTGTCCGCAAAAAAGCAACGTGAATTGGCCCGCGCAATCAAACGCGCGCGTTTTTTGGCTCTGCTGCCGTTTGTGGTCGACTAACGAAGAACAGCCGCCTACTTGCATTATCGCAATTCAGCTATCTTACGATTGATCCGATGCCGTCGATGTGGACCTCAGGCGCTCTGGCTGGCTTAGTGAGCACAGTCTTGTACGTTGCAGCGCTGGCGCAATCACCCTTGTCGGGCATCGCTACGCTGGTTACGCCCTTGCCATTGTACTTGGCAGGTCTTTCGAGTGGTTCAACGGCCGCCGCGATCGGCGCAGCAATTGTGGTTGTAATCTCCGGTGCGCTTGCCGGACCCGCCAATGCGGCATCATATTTGGCCTTGATCGGTTTGCCCGCGGTTGGGATTTCATATCTGCTGTTACTGAACCGAGATGTCGTTTCAATCGACGGATCAACAACCGTCGAATGGTATCCAGCGGGGAAATTGTTGAGTTGGCTCGCATTATCCGCGGCGGGCCTTTTACTGATCTCTGGGTTTGCGGCCTCAGGTCAAGAGGGCGGACTAAGGAGCCAAGCCCAGGAGATGTTTCTCTTGGCGATAGGCGGTCAAGAACAACTGGAAATCATGTTGGACGAATTGCAACTGACAGCCGAGAAAGACCAACTCTTTGAACTCGTAGCCGCGATACTACCGACCGCATTT
>PVBE011306408.1_pt1 | contig 13911 bp, 24 predicted proteins | sample 1631181 | NCBI WGS metagenome assembly PVBE01 (sample SAMN08397723, study PRJNA350692) | Marine metagenome, whole genome shotgun sequencing project. | isolation source: water | place: Pacific Ocean | collected 2012-04 | reverse complement strand
CAAATTTTCTAAGTAAACCACCTTCAGCCGCCATACTCTTTGGATTTTCCCTGTCTTTTTTCCCAACAGCAGGATACTGACCAAAATTCATTGAATCTAATTTGTCCCTACCAATTGCAGCAACTGCTCTTCTATTAAATACATACTCACCACCCTCTGCTTCAATTACCTGACCGCCTTGAGCATGTGTGCGACCAGAAAGATAACCACCCTTCCTCATTTTTGGTGGTGCGTCTTCTTTATCTTTAGTATCTTTTGGATCCGATCCACCACCAGTATCATATATGTCCTTATCACCGTTTTTTGGTATTGGTTTTGTTTCACCATCTTTTGGTTCGTTGAATTCTTTTGTGTTCTCAGGATTTAATCCCAAGAATCCCATGAAACCATTTACAATTTGATCTACAATACCTACAAATTGTTCTGGAAGTTTTTCTAGTGCATCGACAGCACCAGCCATGCCATCTAGGATAGCATCAAATGCTGCTGGAATTGTTTCAGTGAAGAAAGATACAATTGGTTGAAGTGGTTCTAATAGTGCATCAATATCTAACCATTCAAAAGTAAAGAAATCTTTTATTTTTTCAGCTAAAAACTTAATACCTTCAATCGATTTTTCTACAGTTTCAACAGCAAAATTGTGGCTATCACCAATAAATTTACCAACAGTTCCAATAAAACTAACGATTCCTCTGAAGAATTCGATCATATTGGCAACCTTTTCTTGGTTCTCAGGTTTACCAATCCATTCTAAAATTTTATATCCAATAAACTTCATACCAAAATCCATCAGGAATTGGAAGATGCCTTTTGCTTTCTTCTTCATCCCTTGTACTATAGGATTTCCTTTAGATTTTCCTTTCTTATCCTTACCTTTTTCCATTCCGGCTTCTTCTTCCTCAGCCGCTTCTTTATTATCTTTCTTTGCTTCATTGAGGATTTTATCCTGCAATCTCCCTAAAGCATTCTCTTCAATCTTTAAAAGTTTTTCCAGATACATCTGGATTTTTTCTAGATGATTCACAGTTTTTTCTTGTGGATCATCTGCACCAGCACCAACACCACCACCAGGTGGTAATGCAGCTACAGCTTGTGTTGGTCCAGCAGATAACATCTTTTGGGATCCTGGTTTTACTCCAGTTGCAAATCCCTTGAACCTTGATTTTCTTTCTTCTGGTGTTAAATATTCTCCCGTCTCTGGATTTATACCGTCAACATTTGCTTTATAGTCATCAGAAGTTTTGCCCGTCATCCCTTGGGCAAACTTTTTCATTCCTTGTTTGGCGCCACCCTTTACAGCGTCAACAGCCATTCCTTTAGCGGCGTTACCAGCTGCAGCTCTAAATCCACCAGTAACCGCCCCACGAGCACCTGCTCCGAGTAATCCTTTTATGAGTGGTGCTGCGGCGGCAGCGGCGACGGGTGCTGGCATTAGTTATTTTTGTTGACTTTTGATTCGTTCATTTTCCTCTTCGATAAACTCGATGAGCATCTGAACATACACTTCTCTTTCCCACGGCATCATATTTTCTAATTGTTCTAGATCCCACTTGTGGTGTTGTACCATTACAAAGTTTGTTCTGTAATAGTTTTCAAGTGACTCATGAGCTAGAACTAATCGAAAAAACTCTGAAGACCTTCAATTACAACTTCACTCTTTACTCCAGTTTTAGGATTTTCAAGTTCAACTATATGAGAAAGTTTTGGCATAGTTTCAAAGAACTTTTGAATTAATTGAAACTGTGTACTATCCATACTATCCATGAATTCTAGAAGTTCTTTCTTTGAAAAACTCTTGGACTCATAAACTTCTTCACCTTCAATAATCTGATGAATACAACTGGTAGTTAAATCAAAGATTGTATCTACAGAGTTGGTTTGACCAGTAATATTAGTCTTCACGAAAGTTTCCATACTTGGATACTTCATTTGAAGATAAACTTCTTCGGTCAATTTAATCAGAGAATCGTGATCATCTGGTTTCTGAATTTTGATATCTTCGATATCAATAACAACTTCAACCTGAGTCTCATTGTCATCTGGGCAGATGAGATTCAATGTGACTTCTTCACCTACAGACTTACCACGAATATTTAGGAAAAGATATTCGATATCGAAGACTGCTAAATCATCAATCTTGACTCCTCTAGTGAGGATACAGTTTTTGAGAATTTGTTTAACAGCATCTTGCATCTGTTTCTCATCTTCAGACTCCATAGCGACTAGAAGAATTTTTTCTTCTTTAACTAGGAATGGTCTATATCTGATTTTTTTTCCTGATGATGGAAGTGCCAACTCATATGTTGGAGCATTTAGCTTTGGTAAAGGCATTATGACAATAATATAATCTTAAAATATTTATAAGGGTTATCGAAGTGCTGTTCTTGTAGGAGTACTTGTTTGTAAAGACTCATACTCAAACGACACAGAGAACTGTGATAAACTACTGCCATCACCCGATAGAGTCATCGAGTCAATTGACTTTGGAAAAGCATTTTTCATTCTGACTGCATGGACTGCAACGTTATCGATGAAGTAACTTTCCAGATCTGCAGTATTTTTATCAGTGTCAGGAACAATTCTTCTGTTTGGAATTCTATTTCCAAGTTTTTTATTTCTAATTGTTGAAGATCCTCTTTCGTATTTTACAACAGTAATATCAGCAATGTAATCTTCTTTATACCGTGTTCTTAGAACTCCAGGTGCATCCCCACGAAAAGCTGAATATGGATAAATTACATTTGTCCACTTATCAAATAACTTTCTGATGTTAGAATTGGAATCTAATACAAAAGAGACACTAAACTCATTAAAAACTGCACCATAGGCATATTTTAACTGAGGTGTATTGGTAATTCTGTATTCACTATCAGTCATAGTAACACCAGGCATTGTACATGTTGTTGTGTACAATCTCATCAACTGCACAATATCAGAAAGTGTGGCAGCATCTTCAAGAGTTGCTAAATCAAAATCTGAAGAAAGTTCTGAAAATAACTTAGTTGATTGAGCCACATCAAATTGAATATCATATAAGTTGGACATACTATATCCAAACTTACTGACGTTCGATTTGAACTCATTGTAATTTGATAAGACGTTTAGATTTGATACTCTCTCTACGGTCATTGTTGTTTTGCTCCGTTCCAGACTGCTGTTTTACTCGTACCACCGAAGTCCTCCACTGGTAGGAAGGCAGCAGTTCTGTAATCATCACTATTTATCAAGTATAAAGGAGTTTCTAGACCCCTTAGTAGATAGTTATGGTACGCTCTCTTAGGAGCTCCTGCTAACACACCGTTCTCAAGATTTAAAATTAGATTAAGTCTGGGTCTCAGTGGGAGATAGTGTAGATTGATACCTCTAAATGGATCTCCAGTACCTGTGATGTACACAAGGGGAAATCTATCATAGAAATTTAATTTTGCTGCAAAAATTGCTTTGTATTCAAACATGTATAACTGTCCTGGTGCAGGAGTTAGTGTCTCTTCCTGTTCTACCAGATCTGCATACAGATCACTAATTTTAAATAGAGTCCTTACGTTGTCTCGATACCAACCAAATGATCTTGGTTCGTCTCCAGCAGCGTCTTTGACTAGTGAGAATACACTCATACCTTAAGTTCGTCTTCTGTGATTATCATAAATTTCCATTGTCTATCCTCACAAAACTCTGATGCTGCTTTCCATTTAGCTTGGTTTTTTGCATACTCAGTCACTTCACTGATATATCTTTTTGTTTGTCGTTTTGGTTTTGGTGGTGGGGCAGTTTGTCTTTTGGGTTTAACTTCGATCAGATACTTTTTGATCTGTTTGTTTACATCTTCTACTTTAATATAGAAGTCAACAAAGTATCTGTGGATTCTATTATCGAGAGGAGATCTGTATGGAATTACAACTTCCTCACTCCCCCACTCAAGAATACTGTCATTCAAATCACAGTATTTCATGAACTTAAGTTCCCATGAGGAACGATAAATTATGTTCTTATAGTCTCCTCTATATTTCCGAATATTCCTCGGAATATATCTACCCTTCAAAGTGTTCATATATAGCTATAGGAATAGATCTGTTAGAAATATTTATGGCATCCAAGGAATATCCAATCCCAGAAGCTTTACTACTCCTTAATAATAACGTTTTTGGAACTAGGACGGTCAGAAACTTTACTGTCACTGGAAATCTTCAGTGGCCTGCTGGAGGTAACTATGATTATATGCAGATTGATATTGTTGAATTTACAAAAGTTGCTCAGATTAATATTAATACTGCTGGTAACATCCTAAAAGGTGACGTTAGTGCTGCAGAGGGTGAGTCTGGTGTCGATACTGATAGTGACGCTGGTTCCCCGGAGACTAGTTTCATTAGTAATGTACAATCTTCAATAAAAATTAATGCAGCACCTCATGGAACTGTAATTTTACCAGTACCAAATAATGTTAATTACACTGACACACCAAACTATACTCAAAACACTGGTATCATCGGAAAGATGTTACCTAAAATTGCTAGTCAAATTGTAAATGGAGATAGTTCGTCAAATATTGCAGACACTCTTCAGACAGCTGCTGGTGCAGGTGCAACTGGTATGGCTATGGCGGCACTGAATGAAGTTGCTGGAATGGGTGGTGGTAGTGCTGACCAAATGACACAGAATGCTTTTGGTAGAATTCAAAACCCATACCAAGAACAGGTTTTTAATGGTGTGACCATGAGAACGTTTTCGTTTGATTGGAAATTAGTACCAAGAAATTCTGCTGAGACAATCAAAATTAAAGCAATCATCAAAAAACTTAGAGCAATGGCGTTACCAGATTACGCTGCAACTCTTGGTACTAATGAAAAGGAATCTGGATCACTCTCTGATCGTTGGTTAACCATTCCTAAGATCTTCAGAATCTCTTGGCATCAAGGTGGCGATGCTGCTGGTGCGGATATTGATTCACTGCCAAAATTAAAACCCTGTGTCTTGACAAATATTACTGTTAACTATACTCCTGATGCAGTATGGTCAACATATGATGGTGCAGATCCAGTTGCATATACTATGAATTTAAACTTTACTGAGACTGAAATTATTACACAAGCCGAAGTCATTAACCAAGGATTCTAAAAATGTTTTTCAATTCACAACCAAATTTTTTATATCCTGATTTTAAAAATAAAAATAATTTTAAACTATCGAAGAACTTATTTCGTAGAGTAAGAGCTCGTGATAGTTTTAATGCAGTATTCTCTTCATCTCTAACTTATAATATTCTCCCAGGTGAAACTGTTGAACAAGTATCATTTTCACAGTATGGTGATTCAGAATATTACTGGACTATTTTATTACTAAACAATATCACTGACATTCATTCTCAGTGGCCTCTAAGTCCAGATGAGTTAGAAAATCATATGAACAATAAGTATGGTGAGAATATTGACAAAATTCGTCACTGGGAGACTGGTAAGGTAGTCGATACTAATTTGGGTTGTGTCTTAGAACAAGGAGTTATCGTTGAGTATGCAGAGACTACTACTCAACAGGCATCAGGTTACTTACCAACCTGGTCCTTTGAATACTACACAACCAGTACAACTAACAATGTGACTACACAGGTTGTAAATACTGTAAGCGCTTCCCAAGGTCTTACACCTATATCTAACAGGGAATATGAATATGATTTGAATGAAAGGAAAAAAGAAATTATTATTCCTAGGAAAAAATATCTGACCTTGATTTCAGATGAACTAGAAGAATTGCTGCAATACAATACTGAATATAAAATCTCGAATGAAGGTTTGAGAATTTCCGAACCATTCGTAAGATCATAAAAAAAGAGGGGTGGTCAACCCCCTCAGTAAGATGTGATATTCCTATTTGTAGCGTGTCACGCACGAAAGAGTGACAGAACTATTTATCATTCTTCAGCGAGACGAGCGAAGTAAGACATTGCATCCTCTTCACTTTCTTGACTATTCATCTGAGGAGCAACTTTTGCTGGAGATGAAATGTCTGCATCGCTGAATCCACCACCCGAAGATGTATTGAACTTAGGTGCTTCAAACATTTCATCTTCAGCAGTCTCGGGATCAATACGAGGTGTCTTCTTAGAGTTGAGAACATTGTTCATACGTTTCTCAAGATCCTCGTAAGTCTTGAACTTATCAGCAGCAGCTAGTTCTGCAAGAGAGTTCTGAGACTTGTAGATTGATTCAAGTTGATCATCATCAAACTTACCAAGAGTTGAAGGAGAATCAAACTCGGACTTATCATAGTTCCAGTAACCATCAAGTTTGCGAATCTTCAGTTTGAAGTTAGCACCTTTCCAGAAGTCGAAAGGATTGATGGGAGTTTCATCTGCAAATGCAGGTTGCATTGCTTCTACAATCTTGTCATGGATCTTCTTACCATACTTGTAGAGGAAGACCTTACCTTCGTGCTCAGGATGCAGAGGATCCTGAACGACATAGATGTTAGAGTAGTAGGACAGTTTACGTTTCTGTTTGCGAGCAGTCTCCTTGTCGCGATCAGAACCACTGTTCCAGAGTTGGCGATTCATGTCACCAACAGGGTCAGACTTACCAATGGTAGTCAAAGAGTTTTCAATATACCATCCACCAGGTCCCTGGAATGCATGACTAAAGATCTTTGCCCAGGGAATATCTTCACCATCAGGGGCAGGCAGGAAACGAATCACTGCATAACCGTTACCTGACTTATCCATTTCAGGTTTCCAAAGGTTGTCATCTCTGTTATCTCCAGATGAAACCTTTTCTAATTCCTTTGTCAGTTTGTCAAAAGCGGATGCAGAGTCGCGCTTGAGGGAAGAAAAAGACATGTGTGTTCTCCGTATTAGTTCGTATTTGGCTTGTGTGGTGTTGTCCACGTAATCATTATAACAGGGTGTGGGTCGAAAGTCAACCCCCGAATTCAGACATTGCTTTTCTAGCTTTGCTGATGTCGGATTGCATGTTAGTAAAGACTTCTTCAACATCACCATCATATCCTAGCATATTAGCGCATTGTTTTAGGTGTTGACAGAATTCAAATGCATCATCCTCTTCAGAATACTTTGCTCTAAAGTACATAACCTGTTGGAGTTCAATGACTCTTTCAAGGTTATCGATGTATTTTTCTGCTGTTTCCTTTTTACCAATCTCACCCGCGCTTATCTGCATTAGTGTCTGATATTTATCAAACAACTCTACAGCTTCGGCCCGAATAGGAACGTCATCAAAGAATGCCATCTAATTTTTTAATGAGGATACCCTTATATTTAGTCTTGTCTATAGAAAGAAAATGTGCGTATTTTACTACCTTTTTCCTTACATCCGGCCATACAACAGGTTCTTTAATTTTCTGGTCAAAGTCTGGTACATACTTAACTAATGTATTAAGTATCACCATAGATTCTAGTGTCACTCTATCACCAAGATATGCTTGGAGTAACACTGGATGATTGCCAGATTTACAATCAAAGATTTTTTCAAAACTAGTAATGTCAATCAAATAGTCTATGTCATTTTCAAACATAAACGTCATTGAATGAATTTTTTTCTTCCATGCATTAAACGTGGAAGAGTTATAGACAGATAGATCTCCAATCCAAGTGTTGCTATTCTCTACAAAATGAGACACAAAGAACTGTAAGATAGTTTCACTATCAAACTTGGTAGCAAGTTTCTTGAAAAAGTATCTGTCTTTTCTTTTTTCAAAGGACGACTCAGATGCCCTAGACTTTCCATTGAAAGTAAAGTAATTGTAGTCGTCCTTTGTGAAATGTAATTTAATTGCTAAGTAGGTTTTATATACTTCAAACCCCGTCATAACGGCAGTTTAGCGCGAGTGGTTCGTTTGATGCAGTTTAACCTTTGTGCGTCAGCACGAATTTTTTCTTTTAAAGGTTTTGAAATTAGTTTGTTTACAGATTCTAATTCAATTGAATTCTCATCGCAGTAACAAATAATTGCTTCGATGTAATTTAATTCACCTCTGCAGTCGCGAACAATCTCCTCGATCTCTAATGAGAATTTAGAAGCAGTTAAGAATTTACCCTCAAGTAGATTCTCTAGTTCGTCTTTTTGTCTACTCATTAAATTCTTTCCAGTTACGGATGTACTGTATAAGTAATCTAATATACTTTTGCTTGTTGTACTCTTCATAGACTTCACACTCTCCATTTTCACATGACATAATGATTACAAGTTTTTTGACGGCGATGCCAGTCAGTTCGTATAACATACAAGCATAACCAGCTGCTTGTACGAAATAGCTATCAATCCATTCTCTAGGTTTAGGTACCTTGGAAGTTTTGAAGTCAACTATGGCGAGTTCACCATTGTACTCTGCAATACAGTCAACGGTTCCTGCTACACCTAGTTGTTTACTATATAGGGAGTTTTCTAGAGCATGGATTCTACTCAGTTTGTTTAGTTCAGGTTTTGCAAACTTGAACATAAACTCTGATAGTGGTTGTTTCTCTGGTAGTTGTTCATTCTTTAGGTAATGTTCAACCAGTGTGTGCATATCAGTCCCACGACTTGCTGCACGACTAGAAATTTTGTTTGCTTCTGTATTACCAACCTTGCGGCGCCACTTTGCAATAGATTTTCTGGATTGAAACCCAGTGACTGTTGTGATGGAAACTAGTTTAGTGACATCATCATTTGGTAGTCGATAATATCTTTTACCATCAATCTCCTCACGTTTGAGGTTATCAGGTAAATCGATAGTTACATGTTCAAACATTAAAATCCTGCTTCAATTTTTGCAACCAAGTAACTTCGGACTAAACCAGAACGAACAATGTCTCGGATTTCAAATTCAATACAACTGAATTCTTCCATGTTTTGAATGATACTCATAAAGTTTAGAATACCATTGCGTTCGTTAGTTTTTACTAAGTCGGATTGTACGGCATCACCAGAGAAGATGATCTTGGTATCTTGACCACACCTTGTAATTATACTATCAAGTTCATGAAAATTCAAGTTCTGCATTTCATCTACGATAACAATAGCGTTATCAAGCGTAGTACCACGGATGAAACTAGTAGACCAGAACGAGATGGTTTCTTGTTCCTTTAGTTTATCATACAGAATATCAAAGTCTGAATCAGATGGCATCTCAAACATGTATTGAACCATGTTCTTGTATGGAATCTGATACAGAGCAGACTTATCATCATGGTCCCCAGGAAGGAAACCAATCTCTCTCGTTGCTACAAGAGATCTTACAATATAAATCTTCTCATACGGAGTGTCCTCATCTAGTACAGACTTTAGTGCGAGATACAATGCAACAAAAGTTTTACCCGTACCAGCACAACCATACAGACAAAGGTTCTTATCCTTTGTCCATTCTTCAAACACTTTATCCTGATTAGGAGTCAGTGGTGTGATATCAAGGAGTTGATCACTATTGATTGGCTTCTTACGACGCATTACTTTTGCGCTAGTATCAGCAAGAGATTTTTTCTTTCTAGGCATAATTTTGTTTACACTTCAAAGGTTGCGCCAGGGTGATGATTTTTGATATTTGTAAGGACATCTTTGAAACCACCATCAACTTTAGTTTTCCATTCACCAACTTCGGCGACACCTGCAACTCCCGCAGACCAATCTTTGCCCCAGTCAGGGTTATCATTTTTCCACTTGGAGTATTCCATCATGGACATTCTGAGTTCTTTTTTCTTTCCAGTCACTTTGTTGACAACGGGGTAAGTAGGCATAGTTTCAAATGGTGTAGTTTTATTTAGTCTATAGGTAATTCATAATAATGTTCCACCTACACTTTGCATCAGTGCATGATGTAGATGCATGTGGGATAGAAGGATCAAAAATCATAAGTCGATTTTCAACGCTGTCTACAATATCCTCTCCATTATTCAGTATAGTATAACCGTCACAGGTATTCAAGTAGTATAAGAAACCCTTATGTGTGAAATCATAATCTGAATGTGGATCATGTTTCACAAGTTCCTTGGTTCTGGGATAGCAATTAATCTTTGATCTCAGAATGGCTTTACAATCAATGATATTGTCGTGACTAATTAATAGTTTTAAAATATCGAAGTTAGTACTAGTTGGTCCATAGTCTCTGTAAAGAGTATGAGCAAAACTAATCTCATCCGATCTTTCCTGATCAGTAACCGTAGTGGCCTGATAGTACATTGGAAAATTAGAATTAATGATTTCATCCCTGAGCTGTGTGAACAGTTCTTGGGGAAGGAAATCATCATAGATCATGTATTCCATTCGAGTGCTTCAGAAACAGTAGGTAAAACTTCGGTAAAGATGTCGCGACACGCAAGAGCAATGTCCATGTGTTCCTTCTGAGTACCGTGGGCGGACCTGAGATCGATGTAATGGATCCACGACCTAACACTACCGGTCATGTAAATACGGGTCGGACAAGCGAGAGGCAGCACGAAGCGAGCACACTCCTTGGCGACGCCAACGTCCAAGAGATTTTGATAGAGAGCAGATGCATCTTCAAAATGTTTTTTAATCTTCTCTTGGTAATCTTTAACGAGACCAGGAGGAAGATCATCAGTTGAGTTCTGACGATTTTTAGTATCTTGACGGCGAAGTTCAGGGATTGGAATCTCATTAGTAATCAGACTTACATCTGCATACCTTTGTGAAAATTCCTGATATGTAAAACTACGGTGTCGCAAAATTTGAGCTGCGATACCGCGAGTAGTCTCAATCTCAAGTGTTAAGAATGCTTGTTCAAACACAGACCAGTGTTTATGTTTGATGCAGTACTTTAGAAGACCAGCATAATTTGGATTGGGTTGGTTGTTTGGGTTTGATACCCTAGCAACATAACCCATGTGTTTCTCAGCATCGGGTGTGATGGAGACAAGTTTAACCGTCATAGTTTTCTCCGAATATGATATAATTGTAACATTAAGAGCTTGTTATGTCAAGAAAAAACCCCCGTTAGGAGGCTTTGTTTTTCTTTCTTACCTTTTTCAGTATTTTCATTTCTTCTTTAATATTTTGGTAAGCAGTTTCAGGATCTAACTTACCACCCATTTCCAGAGAAATTATAATTTCCATTCGATGAAGAAACATTACCAAAGCTCTGTCTAGGGATTTCATTTTTTATCCTCTTTTTTTGGATTCCAAAATTTTGGATTGATTCTACCATCAGTTTGATCGAATCGTTGCAAATCTTTACCGTATGTATCATAATAAAGATCAAATAATTCTGACTGTTTAGTACAGAGGCAGATGTCATAACTTAATTCACCATCTTCAATGTATTGAACCAGATATGTAGTGTAAGGAAGTTTCTTATCCTTTGCTAGTTCTGGATCACATTTCTTGTGGAGAACTGTAACTCCTTTTCTCAACTCCTTTTCCCCCATTCAATATCAGGATACGCTTCATCAACACAAGCTTTAGTGATCTTGTATTTCTTCTGAACATTTTTGTCTTTAACTAGACAAATAAGACTTGCTTCTTCAGCACACAATCCTTCCAGCATTTGAATGAACATTCTCTCGCGAGTATTCCTTTGCAGAGAATCGTTACCACCTTTTACAAAATGGAATAGTTTACGATACTCTTGAATAAGACGAGTATGTTCAGTACCAACTGGTGCATCATTTTTGTTATAAGGCACATCACCTTCTGGAAGCATAGACAATACACTTGTATCGTAATTCCAGATCAAAATAGAAACTAGTGCATCAGTACGAAGTTCTTTTAGAATCTTGATCTTTTGTGCTTTAGTTTTAGCATTAGATACTTTCTGTAAGACTTCTGACAGAAGCATTTGATTTTTATCTAATTCAGCCATGGTTTAAAAATCCTCCAAGTTGTTCATGAGTGAAGTCAGTTCGTTCTTGACAAAATAGTCAATCGATAACTTTGTTTTATCATTACTATTTAACACTTTAAATTTATCGACAATTTCCATCCGAAGTGTTAACGGCATACAGTCGAGATCAATGAGAGTCTTGTTCCTCTCATAGTTATCCATCTTCTCCTGTGTGTTACAGAAGACAGAAGGACTGGCATAAATCCACTTCTCTAGATTCTTTTTACTGATGGGTCTCTGTCGCTTGTTAGTAACAAAGGTATCGTCTGAAGATAAAAAGTTTGGAATACCATCACTACGATCACCTTTGATGATGTGTTCAGCGATGTATTCAATTGGATTGATGTCTTTTACAAAATGTTTTTGAAGAGGGTTGTACTGACTGACAACAGAAAACTTTTTGAGTTGAATGAAATCTTTATCTCCAGAAAGAATTAGAATCTTTTCATCTGATGTGTCTGAAGAGTATTTGCACAAAGCACTGATGATATCATCCGCTTCTGCACCAGGTACTTCCATAACAATGTAAGGAAAGTTATCTCGGATCTCATCACGAATCTTATTCAGAACTTCAAAGATTGCGTTCCAGTCGTGATTGGATTTTTCTCGATCTCTTTTCCTATTCTGTTTATAAAAAGGGAAATAATCTTTACGCCAATAGTGTTTACTATCATAGCAAAGAACCATCTCCCCATATTCTTCCCTGAACTTTCTATTGTAAGATCTCAGGGAATTCAACACCATATGCCGGACTAGTTTTTGATCTAGTTTGTCACCGACTTTAATTTGCATCATCAAATTGCTGATCATGCATTGATTCATGTCAACGAGAATCATGATATTAGTTCATAGGTCTTCGTAATCTTCGCCGTCTTCTGATAAGAAACTAAGTGTTAATAGTTCAGACTGATCGACAGTGCCGTCAGGGGTCAGCATTTCGGGATGTGTCACTGCTTTGGCATATGCAGCGTTATCGATGAAAGCATCGATGTGATCCTTGGCGACCCATGATGTTAGTATTCCCAGGATAAATGCTCCTAGTACAACGAACACATAAACAGCTATCGTCATTGGTTTACTCCCTGTTAATGTCCAAATAATATAAGAAAGCGAGATGTCCCCCTATAGTTCTATGCTTATTTAGAGACAAGAGTAAACGCAGAAGACTGCGATTGATTTCCCTGTCATTATACTACGGGTTCTGGGTTATGTCAAATAATTTTATTTTCTTGTAAGTAATGTAAGGTGTCTTTGAAACCACCGATGTATTGGTTGTTGATGTTTACTTGAGGAAACGTAGCATCATCACCAAATTCCAGTTGGAACTGTTGTTTGGTGAAATCTTTTTCATACTTGTATTCAAGATAATCAATATCAACGTTGTCTAGTAACATTCTTGCCCTATCACACCACTGACAATTTGACCTTGAATAAAGAACTGCTGTTTTTCGTTCAGTCATAAGGTTGTCAACCCTCCCCGTGATCATGGTTATCAAATTTTGTTTCAAGTTTTGCAACCCGTGTGAGAAGAACTAGGTTGTCTGCTTCTACCTGCTCAAGGCGTTTGCGTAGTGCCCCGATCATTTCTTTTTTATTCATCAGTCAAGTTCGTAGCAGGCAGATCGTGCCAATTCTGGATTTGCTTTCAGTGCCCTATGCACATGGCCATGTACATCAGTACTTAAAGTATGATGTGCTCTAGTATGAACAATCTCAATCAATCCCAAACAACCGACTAGTAGTAGGTTGAAAGTTGTGACTGGATGAATTAGTACTTTCAACATAAAAAAGGGGTCCGTAGACCCCTATATTATATCACACTGTCAAGAGATCAGAAGTTGTACTTCAGACCCAGTTTAGCACCGTATCCACGGTCGATGTCGTCGTCACCAGAACCGATGAAGGAGACTTCACCATAAGCACCCAGAGACTCGGTAACACCGAACCCAAGACCTGCCTTACCAGAAGGAACAGTGTCACTTTCGGCACCGTCAGGGGAAACTACACTAGCGCCACCTTGAACGTAGTATGATGCAGACTCACCAAGAGCACCTTCATAGCCAACGTGAAGATCAGTAGTGGTGCTGGTGTAAT
>PVBE011185984.1_pt1 | contig 13911 bp, 11 predicted proteins | sample 1631181 | NCBI WGS metagenome assembly PVBE01 (sample SAMN08397723, study PRJNA350692) | Marine metagenome, whole genome shotgun sequencing project. | isolation source: water | place: Pacific Ocean | collected 2012-04 | reverse complement strand
CAGGTCAATGTCGCCGAGATCGCTGAACTGCAGCGCCGCCGGACGCCCCGGCATATCGTCTTTGACAACTGAACCACCGCCGTTGACCCGATACCGGGCCGCAATTGAAATCGCCTCGGTGCATGGTACTTTGTGGCGATCATTTAACAGCGACTGCACAACTACACTTAATACTCCGCCATACCGTTGCGGGAGTTATGGGGACAGCCATGAGCGAAGAGCAAATCGGTCTCCTCGCAGGGACAAAAATTGCCGGTAAATATTCCCTCGAGAGGCGTGTCGGTGAAAGTAGCCTGGGCGAAATTTATGACGCCACACAGGAAGACGGGGAGGGCTCCAGTTGCGTCCGTGTCGAGATCCTTTCCGGCACTATGGACGACGAGAACGTCGGCCGTTTTCTGCAGGAGGTCGAGCTGCTCGCGACCATCGATCATCCACATATCCTGCGCATCATCGACGCCGGCGAAGACGCCGGCTGCTATTACCTGGTGACCCAGAGCGAGGCCGGCGGCTGTACGCTCGACGACTACATGCTGCAGCACAGCCCGCTGGCAGAGCGCGAGGTCATGGAGCTGATGATCCCGATCGTCGATGCCCTCCACTACGTCTGGGAGAGCAAGAAGCTGCTGCATCGCGATTTCAAGCCCAACAACGTCTTCATCACCAGTGACCACCAGGCCAGGCTTACCGGGTTCGGCATCGCCAAATCTTCCGAAGAGGGGCAGTCAATGGACCTTACCGGCATCGGCTTCACCATCGGCACCCCCGAATACATGAGCCCGGAACAGATCAGGGGCTCCGAGGACCTCGATTTCCGCTGCGACATGTATTCGCTCGGCATCGGCATGTACGAAATGGTGACCGGCTCGCTGCCGTTCGAGGAAATAGCGCCGCTGCTGCTGATGCAGAAACACATGGACGAACCGCCCGAGCCCGCCAACGAACGCAACGTGAACGTCTCGCCGGAATGCGCCGACCTGCTCAATCGGATGCTCAAGAAAGACCGTGAGGACCGCTACGAAAGCTGGCAGGCCCTGTCCGATGCCATGAAATCAGTGGCCGCCCGAAGCGGCAGCGGTGCGGCGGCGGCAGCCAACGGTGAAGGCAAGCGCTGGGGCAAGGGGTGCACGCTACAGTTGGCGGTGGTCGCGGTGATCATTGTCGCCACCATCGCGACCGTGGCAGGCATCGTCTGAGGACGGGCTCCCGCCCACAATGGCGCTGAGATGAACTCAAGATCGAAGGCCTCGGCCGGCACTTCGGATTTGTGCCGTGGCGCCAAGGTACACCGTCGACAGCGTCTTATTCGCCGGCGTCCCAGTCGTCCTCTATCCCACGAGGCGGCAGCAGCTCCCGGCCGTCAACCGCCCCACCGTCTCCGGGTTCCGGCGGCACCGCGGCACCCGGACCACTGCCGCGGGGTGAGTCCGGCGCTGTTATGCCGGTCATCTTGAAGTGGATGCGGTCCAGCTTGCGAAGCAGTTCCTCGGCCCGATCCCGGTCTTTTCCCGGTCGCTCGTTGAATGTCCGGACCAGCGTCAACGCCCGGACAATCGCCTTCACGTCCCTGGTATCGGACGCCGGCGCAATCAGTTCCCTCGCCTGCTTGTGCACTTTCCGCCAGCGCGGCGAGCCGCGGTCAAGGTGATCACGTTCGGCAATAAGCTGGTCCATCGCCCGCTCGCACAGCGGCTTCTCCGAGGGTGCATCGTGGATATGGTCCTCGAATAGTTTGATGGATTCCTTGAACTTGCCCATCGCCACCAACTCCTTCGCCTCGTCCATGAGCGCCCGCAAGGCGGGACTGGGTTCCATCGCCGGGTCGCGGTCGTCCGGGGGCGGCGCTGGCTGAACAACAGTGGGTGGCGGCAGGTTCCTGGTTACCGGTTCGGCGGGGGCACTGTTGTCGCGATTCCGGGCAACCTGAAAAATAACGACCGCGGCCGCGATCGTGCCCATGGAGATCATCACGTACATCACCATCTGCCATTTGCGGAAGTGGCTGTCAATCACCTGCTTCTCTTCAAGCAGCCTGGCGGCATGCTTCTTGTTGCCGGTGGCCGACTGCAGTTGCTTTGCAACCTTGGCGCTGACACCAGACTTCTTTTTTCCCCGCGCAGCATCGGGGGCGGCGCCTTTACCAGCGCGCCTGGCACCTTTGCCGGCACTACGTTTCACACCGGCGCCCCCACCTCCAGCTTCCTGCTTCCGGTCTTTGGCCGTGCCTTTATCGGCAGCTTCGTCGTCGCCCCTGTCGCCGGACTCAGCGTCGTTGTCGGCGGGGATGGCACCATCCTTGTCTGCAGGTTTCGATACGGGTGGGGGCTTGTCGTTGCCATCGGCCTTCTGCTGCGCCTGCTGGCGCTTGGCTTCGGCCTGCTCGCGGATTTCCGCCTCGAGAGCCTGACTGCCGTCGTCCGCCGTTTGCTCACTGCTGCTCGCCGACGGCTCACCGTCCTCGTGCTGCGCGGCAATCTTTTCCTCGACGTCTTTGAGGATCTCCGCCTTGAGTTGTTCGTGCGCGTCAGGTTTCTGGTCCATCATTCTTTCCCTTGTCACCGGACTGTGCTTTCCGCCTGGCTTTTTCTTTCGCAACGACTATCGCCTTCTGGCGGGCGACCTCGACGGCCTTCTTTTTCGCCTCCTCGATCTTCTTCCGCCGGGCGGCCTCTGCGGCTGCCGCCTCGCTCTGGCTCTGTTTCTCGGCCAATACGCGGCGGGCTTTTTCTTCGGCCTCGCGGCGGGCGGCAGCGATCGCCTGCTGGCGCTTCAAGCTGGCGGCGGCTGCTCGCGCATTCTTTGCTTCCTCCACAGCCTTCTGCTTGGCCAGCTCCGCTTCCTGTTTGGCGCGCTCGGCCTCAGCTTCCGCGGCACGCTTCACTTCCTCGGCGGCGTCACGGGCGCGTTGCGCTTCCTCCATTGCCAGGCATTTCGCCTCTTCGGCGGCTTCCTTGGCGCGTTCGGCATCGGCGAACGCCGCCCGCTTGGCCTCCTCGATGGCGCGCATCGCTTCTTCCGCCTCCTGCCGCGTCTCTGCAGCTCGACGGAGTGCCTCCTCTTCGACAACGTGAAGTGCATCGTTGCCGGCCATCCTTTCATGCTCGGTGATGCTGGTGATGAAATCGGCTTGGACAGGTTTGGCCACCTTGATTTCGTCGTTCTTCGCTGCTGCCGCGATTTTCGAATCTATCAGATTACCGGTGTCTGTGGTGGGCATGGTCGAAGCCGGCGCCGGTCGTTCAATGGGCGGGACCGTGCTTTCGGGGCCGACGATGCGTATCTGGGTCGAGACGTTGTGGCTGGTCCAGTCCTCGGCACTTTCCGCCGGCGGCGTGTCCGGCTGGTCGTCGAAGCTGATCTCGACCTCGAGCGTCAGGAGGCAGTGCGGGCACTCGATTTCGGATACGCCCATATCGAGTGCGAGCTTGGAACCGCAATTTGGACACATTTCGGTGATCTGCATGAGATCATCCCACCCTTGTCAATCTGAACCCACAAGCCAGCTCATTGATGTCGACGTTATCCAAGCCCTCGGCGTCAGCACATCGCTGCAGTGTGTGGGCCAGAGTTTCACAGGAAATATATGTCCGATGAGCCTCAATAGCGACCTCCAATTCATCCGGGCAGCAGTAATGGACGTCGATGCGGTCAGCGACCTCGAACTTTTTTTCCTTGCGCAGATTCTGGATGCGATTAATGACTTCACGAGCCAATCCTTCATTGAGCAGTTCCGGGTCGAGCTGGAGATCCAGCGCCACGGTGATCTGGCCTTCGTTGGCGACCGCCAGCCCCTCTTTTTCCTGGCGGCGGATGTCTATGTCGGCGAACTCCAGCTCGACATCGCCCAGGCCTTCCAGCGCCAGGGTGACGGTCTCGCCACGGCGCAAGCCATCGATCTGTTCGCCTGTCAGGGCGGCGATGCCGGCAGCAGCGAGCTTGACGTTTTTGCCGAGCTTCGGCCCCAGCCGCTTGAAGTTGGCTTTGGCGCTCAGGTGCACCAGCGCCTGTTCGTCCTCATGGACGACCACCGACTTGACATTCAATTCCTCGGCAATGACATCCTGCATGGCATCGAGATCGGCGCGGGTGTCGGCGTCCAGTGAAACGAGCAGTACCGATTGCAGCGGTTGGCGGATCCTGACCGTCGCCTGGCGCCGCAGAAACCGCCCCAGCGACACCGCCGTCATGGCATTTGCCATGCGCGCATCGAGCGCCGGCCGGCGGAAACGTCCCGCAGCCGTCGGGAAATCGCAAAGGTGCACGGACTCGGGCATTTGCGAAGTCCGCAGATTTCGGTAGATCGTCTCGGTCATGAAGGGGATGAATGGCGCCGCCACCTGGCATATGGTCACCAGCACATGGTGCAGCGTTGTATAGGCGGCGTCCTTGTCCTGGTCGTTCTGGCTCTTCCAGAACCGTCGGCGATTGCGCCGGATGTACCAGTTGGTCAGATCGTCAACGAACGGCGCCAGCCGCGTTGCCCCGGCATACAGGTCGTAGGCGTCCAGGGACTCGCTGATGTCGGCGACGGTGCCTTCGAGGCGCGACAGGATCCACTGGTCCAGCAGGTTGTCGACCGCGCCCAGGTCGAAGCTGTTGTCCTCCGGCGACCAGCCGTCGGCAATGGCATAGTTGACCAGGAAGCTGTAGGAATTCCACAGCGGCAGCATGACCACGCGCATGACTTCCTTGACCGCGTCCTCGGAGAACCGCAGATCGGCGCCGCGCACGACCGGCGACGTCAGCAGGCACAGGCGCAAAGCATCGGCGCCATAAGAGCTGATGACTTTCTCAGGCGCCGGGTAGTTGCCTTTACTCTTCGACATTTTCTCGCCGTCTTCCGCCAGGATCATGCCGTTGACGATGACGTTTCTGAACGCCGGCTTGTCGAACAGCGCGGCCCCCAGCACCACGAGCGTGTAGAACCAGCCGCGCGTCTGGTCGAGGCCCTCAGCGATGAAGTCGGCCGGGTAATGATCTTCGAGCCATTCGCGGTTGTTGAACGGATAGTGTTTCTGCGCATACGGCATCGAGCCGCTCTCGAACCAGCAGTCCAGCACCTCGGGCACCCGGTGCAGTTCACTGCCGGACGGCCCCTTCACCACGACGTCGTCAACAAAATGCTTGTGGATGTCGTCGAACTTGCGGCCGCTCATTTCTTCGAGCTCGGCGACCGAGCCGACGCAGACGGCTTCGCCGGTTTCCTCGTTGCGCCAGATCGGCAGCGGACAGCCCCAGTAACGATTGCGCGACACGGCCCAGTCCCGGGCATTCTCCAGCCACTTGCCGAAGCGACCGTCCTTGATATGATCGGGCACCCAGCGAATCTGGCTGTTGGCACGGAGCATGGCGTCCTTGATTCGATCGATCCTGACGAACCAGGTGGAGATGGCGCGGTAGATCAGCGGGGAGTCGCAGCGCCAGCAGTGCGGGTACGCGTGGCTGTACGAACTGCGATGCACCAGGCTGCCGTCGGCCTTCAGCCGAGCGATGATATCGCGGTCGCACTCCTTGACGAAGCACCCGGCCCAGTCACTGACCTCCTCGGTGTAGCAACATTCGGCATCGACGGGGCAGACGTCGGCAGGGATGCCGTGGTCCTTGGCGACGCGCGCATCGTCTTCACCGAAGCCCGGGGCGCTGTGGACGATACCGGTACCCGACTCGGTGGTGACGAAGTCGTCGTCAACGACGACGAAGGCACCCTCGTCGGCGAGCTCCGCAAAATACGGCAGCAGCGGTTCGTACCGTCGCCCGACAAGGTCGCGGCCCTGGCAGCGCTCGACGATCTCGGGGGCGTCGTCCCGGTAATATTCCGCAACCCGGTCCGCCGCCAGGATGAGGCGCGCGCCAGCGTCGGCGACGGTTACGTACTCGATGTCGGGTCCGACGATCAGTCCGAGGTTGGCAGGCAATGTCCAGGGTGTCGTGGTCCATGCCAGCATCCAGGTATCCGCCACGTCGGCCATCTTGAAGCGGACCGTCACGGCCGGATCGGAAACGGTCCGATGAACGCCTTCGCCGGTGGCCTCGAAGTTCGACAATGGCGTGGCACAGCGCGGGCAGTACGGCAGGATTTTTTGTCCCTCGTAAACCAGGTCCTTGTCCCACAGGCTCTTGAAGACCCACCAGATGGACTCCATGTAGGACATGTCCATGGTCCGGTAGCCCTTGTCGAAATCGACCCAGCGGCCCATGCGGTGGACGACCTCCTCCCACTCGCCGGTGTAGCGCAGGACGATCTTGCGGCAGGACTCGTTGAACTTGTCGATGCCGTAGGCCTCGATTTCATGCTTGCTGCTGATTTCGAGTTCTTTTCCATCTCGTTTTCGACCGGCAGCCCATGGCAGTCCCAGCCGAAAACACGTTCGACGTATTTGCCGCGCATGGTCTGGTAGCGCGGGATCACGTCCTTGATGGTACCTGCGAGCAGATGGCCGTAGTGGGGCAGGCCGGTAGCGAACGGCGGGCCGTCGTAGAAAACGTACTCGTCGCTGCCGCGGCGCTGTTCGAGCGATTTTTCGAAGACGCCGTTGTCCTGCCAAAACTGCAGGACGGCTTCCTCCTCGCCGGCAAAATTGACTTGCGAAGAAACTTTTTTGAACATTCTCGTCACCCTATTGGGGAAACAGAAAGCCGGCACCGCCCGGTTACTCGCGCCCGGTGGGAAAATCGGATGGGCAAGACCGTCGTCAGGATGCGAACCGGATCGTGTCGCTAATCATGGACTTCGACGCAGTTATCGATCTTGTCGTAGGGTATTCGCAGAGTCTGCCCCTCGCCACCGGTACTGGCAATTTCGATGACTACCACGTTCTGCAGGACTTCGACGATGCGTTCAGCCCGCAACTCTTCACCGCCGACGGTGATCGCGTACGGACCCAATGCGCGACCCGCCGAGTCCACGGCCCGGTGCTTGAAGTAGGATTCACCGAAAGAGGTGGTGACTTCCAGCATGTCCGGATCAATCAAGCCGATCGAACTGTCGCCGCCGATCGCCGCCGCCGGCAGCATCTCGGCCGGTGGCGGGCCATCGACGTGCTCGATCATCTCCTCAAGGGTGGAGGCGGCGACCGTTTCCTTCACGGTACGATATGGTAGCGCGATCAGAATGATCAGCGGGTAGACAATGGGGATGGCCAGGCCGGCAATGAAATGTATCAGCGGCCCGTGCAGGCGTGTCTCCGCCACCGAAGAAGCGAAGCAGCCGGACCAGACCCACACGGCAACGACGGCAACACAGATCGCCACCGCTATCTGGTTGTCGACCTCGAGAAAAAAGTCGCCGTAATCCTGAAAAATCTGCTGCAGATCCATGGCACCTTCGTAACCTTACCGTGGCCGCGACAATGCGCCGGTTGCCACGGTCCGCGCTCGGGGAATCCGGGTAAAGTGATCACTCGCCACCCCGATATCAAGCGATCACATGCATTTAGCGTTTCAGTGAAATGGTCATTGCAGTCGCTGCCTTGAGTAGGCTTCGTTGGGGTTCACGCTTGATTTGTCACGTGTTGTCCAGCCCCAGAACCGCCTGCATGTCATAGAGCCCGGGCCCGGCGGTCGTCAGGAACCTCGCGGCCCGCAAGGCGCCGCGGGCAAAAGTGTCGCGGCTGCCCGCCTTGTGGGTGAGCTCAAGGCGCTCACCGGCGGCGGCGAAGATGACGGTGTGATCGCCGACCACATCACCGCCGCGCAGGGCGTGCATGCCGATTTCGCGTTTTGTGCGGGCCCCGGCCATGCCCTCGCGACCATGTCGCGTATCGCTGAGGTAGTCGAGGTCACGGGCCCCGGCCAGAATCTCACCAAGCCGCTCGGCAGTGCCGCTCGGCGCATCTTTTTTCTGGTTGTGGTGCATCTCGACAACTTCGATGTCGTACTCCTCATCCAGAATACTGGCCGCTTCGGCGCACAGCCGGAACAGCAGGTTGACGCCGACGCTCATGTTCGGTGCAAACACGATCCGCCCGGTCTCGGCCAGCTGGCGCAGGCTATCGCGGTCCGCCGCCGGCATGGCGGTCGTGCCGATGACGACACCGCAATCGGCGGCCACTGCGGTACGGGCGTTGGCCAGCACGCTTGCCGCGGTCGAGAAGTCGATGGTGACGTCGGCATCGGCCACGGCCGCGGCGGTGTCGTCAGTCAGCGCCACGCCCAGGCTGGCGCCGCCGGCCACGGTGCCGGCATCCTCACCAAGCAGCGGGCAGTCGCTGCATTCAATCGCGCCGGCAAGCGTCAGGTCCGGCGCTTCGGCGGTCAGGCTCACGAGTCGCCGCCCCATGCGGCCGGCGGCGCCGATGATAAGGATTCGGATCATATTCCTGTCCGGTTGAGCAGAAACGGTTCGGGTGGGGTTGCGTGTGTCAGACGTCAAGGCCGGTGTTGCGCATCGCCTGCAGGAGAATTTCACGATTCGCTGCAGCCGGTTCGCACATCGGCAGGCGATATTCCTCGCAGATCAGGCCAAGCGCCGCGACAGCAGCCTTCACCGGGATCGGATTGGTCTCGATAAAGAGTGCCTCGAACAACTCATACAGCCGGCAGTGAACCTCCAGCGCCCCGACAAAATCCCCGGCCAGGGCGCGGGCAGTCAGTTCGGTGACTTCGGCCGGAACAACGTTGGAGGCGACACTGATCACGCCGGTGGCGCCAAGCACCATCATCGGCAGCGTCAGCGCGTCGTCGCCACTCACCACAGTGATGTCGCAGGCGCGCCGCGTCTTGCTGACGCGATCCGCGTCGCCGCCGGCTTCCTTGACCGCGACGATGTTCGGGTGCGCGGCCAGGCGCTTGACGGTGTCGATGGAAATTTCAATATTGCAGCGGCCGGGAATGTTGTAGAGGACCACCGGCAGACCAATGTCGGCGACGGTCGAAAAATGGCGGTACAGCCCTTCCTGCGTCGGCTTGTTGTAATAGGGCGACACCTGCAGCGTGGCGTCGGCGCCGGTGCCGCGGGCGTGCTCGGTGAGCTCGACCGCCTCGGCGGTGCTGTTGCCGCCGGTGCCGGCGATGACCTTGCAGCGGCCATCGACACTGTCGATAACCTGCTTGATCACCTTGTTGTGCTCGGCCATGCTCAGGGTCGGCGATTCCCCGGTGGTGCCGACCGGCACGACACCGGCGACGCCGCCGGCAACCTGCGCTTCGACCAGGTCGTGGAGGGCGGACGTACAGACGTTGCCGCCTTCAAAGGGCGTGACCAACGCGGTGTAACAGCCTTCGAGCTTCATGAAAAGGTCTCTGCACAGGATAGTGCCGTGCGTTTGTTTTGATCGTCGAGGTTGGCGCCGACCGAACCGTTCAAGAGGAGTTGCGGTCCTTTTGGGCCTGGCGCTGGCGGGCCTTGACGCGGGCGACATACTGTTTGCGCCGCGCGCGTTTCACCACTTTCTTATACTGCTTGCCCATGATCGCTCCTGCAGTGCGAGGTGTCGTTTGTGCCCAGTGCCGCTACGGCATCTGGAGGCGAATCAGTAGTATATCCCCTGTTCCGACACCTGCCAATACGCCGTTCTGCAGCAATGGCGGAACGGAATGGACAATGTCGAGCCCCAGGTGCCCTCATGTCGGGTTCTGAAAATTCCGGCGCCGGCTCTTGCGCCGGGGCCGTTGCCGGTACACTTTACGGCTCAGTCACCTGCCACCGACAGTTGGGGTGTCTGCAGAAATCGTCTTGATACTTGCCGCCGCCCGCAAAAACAAAGTACCAAAATGGAGACCGCACCCGTGAATTACTGCTGTTCCTTGACGGTTCTCAAGTCGCCCGTAACCCTCGTTGTTGTCGTTCTCGCCGGCGCGCTCCTGACAGGGTGCGGGACAAAGGAAGAAACACCAGGCGGCCCGGCGGGCCAGGGCAGCGCCAGCGGCAAAGACGCCGCGGCAGCCGGCGGCAAAGACGCCGCGGCAGCCGGCGGCAAAGGCACGGCGGCAGCCGGCGGCACGCGCGGCGGCACCATCGAAATTACAAGGGAGCCGGCGAAAAAGACCAGTTTCGTTCCGGTCACCAGGCACCTCGATGCCGGCGGCAGCTTCTACATGTACCTGAGCACCGAGGAATGGATCGAAGACATCGCCCGCAAATGGGACGACATGCGGGAGGCGTTTGTCGCCATAGGCGCCACCTTCCCGGGCAATGAAATGGATGATGGGTACAAGTTCATTGGCAATGGCTTCTCGCAGAGTGGCATTGCCCAGTTGAGCGGCGTCGGCATGAGCACCTTTCCCCGCGAAAATGACCTGTACCTGAACAAGGCGGTGTTCCACCGGTATGCGGACGCGAAGCGCGGCAAGCTTTGGGACCTTATGGGCAGCCGCTCGCACGAGCTGGAGACCCTCAAGATGCTGCCAGCGACCACTGCCTTCGCCTGCTTCAGCGATTTCGACGGGCAGCTCGGCTGGGAGTGGCTTGGCGACATGATCAATGATTCGGGTATTCCGGAGGCACAGGCGAAATTCAACGGGCAGCAGGCGCAGTTGCAGTCCATGGGCATCGACCTCGACAAGTTGATCGGTTCGATTGACGGCCAGGTCGGCGTGGTGTTCACTATCGACGAATCACGGACTCAGCTGTTCGAGACTCCCAACGGCCAGCTGCAGGTCCCGGATATCGCGCTGATGATTGTCATCCAGGTCAAGGACAGTTCCATTTACGACCTGGTAAGCTCCATAGTGCCGCCGGATGCCCCCGTGCGCCGCACCGAGACCGCCGCCATGAAAGCGGTGACCATGCCAATCCCCATGCCGGTGCCGGTCAAGTTGGAACCGACACTGGCGCAAAGCCACGGCTATCTCATGCTGGCATCAAACGCTGATATCGTCGACGAGGCAATGGCCGTGCTCGACGGCAGCAAAGACGGGCTGATGAGCACCGCTGAGTTCAAGCTGCTGTCACGCGACGTGCCGACCCGGGGCGTTAGCTTCCATTACCTCAGCGAACGTCTCGGAAGCAGCATTGCCAACGTCATGAAGCAAGCAGCGGAACAGGCCCCGGACGACGAAGATACGCAATTCGTCATGTCATTGTTGGCAGACGACGGCAAGGGTGTTCACAGCTACGGCGTGTTCGAGCATCGCGAAGACGGCTTCTATTTCACCGGCAACGCCAGTACCGGTGTCGGCAGCATTATCCTGGTCCCGGCGGTCGTAGGGCCGCCCGCGGTTCTGGCCGCCGTACTGCTGCCGGCGCTCAATCAGGCCCGGGAAAAGGCCCGGCGGATGAACTGCAAGGGCAACCTCAAGCTGATCGCGCTGGGGGCGATCATGTACGCCGGTGACGATGTGGAACACGGCAGGTTCCCCGACAACCTGGGGCAGTTGCACGAACAGAAATATCTCGTGAACGGCAAGGTGTATGGCTGTCCGTCAGCGCCCGTCCCGGCAATGGCTGCAGCCGGTTCAGACTACACCTATCTTGGTTCAGGTCTCACGGATCTTGATAAGACACCCACGCAGACGGCCCTTGCCTACTGTGACAACCATGACAACTGGATCAATGTGCTGTATGTCGACGGGCATGTGACAGGCTCCAAGGGCCATGCCATTGAAGACACGGGCGCCGTTGTTAAGATGCCTGAACGTTAATTCACAGAAGAGTAATATCATCCAACAGAGGTAAATCATGGATCATCAACAACCACCCAGAACGCCTAAAATGGCTATCTCTAGCCTGATTTCCGGAATATTGGGACTAATCTGCCTGCTGCCTGTCATCGGCTCATTGTTGGCGATCGTCCTCGGGCATATGTCCCATTCCAGCATCAAGAACTCGAACGGGCAGCTCGGCGGTTCCGGAGTCGCGATTGCCGGTTTCGTAACGGGGTACGCAGGAGTGGTTTTTCTCATTCCGGTGATGCTGATACTGGCGTTGTCATCAATCTTATCGACGTCTTTAGGTTGGGAGAAAAAGGCGAGGCAGACTGCCATCCTCGATAAGGAACTCCGTTACACCGACGCGCAGTTCCAGTACCTCGGCGGCTATATGAAACGCAAGTTTGCCGACCACTCCGTGTTGCTGATCGCCTCGCCGAAAATCGCCGGTTCCAGCGAATATTCCGATAACCGCCTCGACACCATCGAGGGTGCGCTCAAAGAAGTTTTCGACGGCAAGCTGACCATCGCCGGCACGGTTCATCTCGAGTCACCGGAGAGCCAGGACGGCATGCCACCGATGTTCGAGACGATGTTCACTGCGGAAGCCTTCGACGAAATCGTTGCCGACAACCCCGAGGCTACCCTGATTCTGTCGTTGGTCGGCTTGCCGATGAACTGGAAGGAAATGCAATTCTGGCAAATGGAGGATGCAAAACGGCCGAAGCTGGTCATCACCAACGGGCAGGTTTACGAGCTCTACGATCCGATTATACAAGGCTACGTCAACGCCGTGGTCCATTACAATCCGTCCTCCGAGTACAACTTCGAAGAGGATGTACCCTCCGATGTAACGGAAGCCTTTGAGAAACGATATCTGCTGATCGACGCTGACAATATCGCCAAAATTGCCGCCGAGAACGAAGGCATGTTTGCAAAGTCGCCATAAGAGTAAAAGGCACATTCCAAGTGCAGGCACGATCGTTCGACGGACTCGCGTAGTCACCCTGGCGTGTTCTGACGCACCCCTGGCCCACTCATTTTTCCCCAGGCCCATTGTGCGCTCGTCAGGCTTGGTCCTGCTTCAGGCCCCCGACGATTTCCTCCACCTCCCTGATCTGTTGCCCGGTAAGGCGCCAGTCGATCGCCTGAACATTGGCTTCAAGTTGTTCCGTACTGGTGACGCCGGTGAGGACTGAACATACAGACGGCTGGGCCGCCAGCCAAGCAATCGCCAAATCCACGACACGATGTCCGGCGTCCTCCGCCCAGGCTGCAAGCCGTTCAACCATCGCCAGCTTGGCATCGGTCATATACCCGGCCAGGTTCGGGCTGGGGTTGTGCCAGGCCCGGGTGTTGGCGGGAATCGATGCGCCGGGGCGGTACTTGCCGGTCAACACGCCCTGCGCCAATGGCGCGTAGGCCACGATGCTCATCCCGTGATCCAGGCAGCAGGGTACAACGTCTTCCTCGATCGAACGATTGAGGAGGTTGTAGGGCGATTGACTTGCCAGGAAGGCAGAGAACCCCTGTTGCCGGGCTACGGCGTGTGCCTCGGAGATCTGTGAAGCCGTAAAGTGCGAGCAGCCCAGGGTTCGCACTTTGCCCTGGCCGATGAGATCTTCAAAGGCACCCAGAGTCTCCGCGATCGGCGTCGCCGGATCGGGTGCATGGGCATAGTAGATGTCGAGGTAATCGGTATCCAGTCGTCGAAGCGAACCCTCAACGCTCGCCATGATGTTGTCTCGCGACAGCAATTTCTTCGTGGAGACACCGGTCATCGGTTTCCCGACCTTGCTGGCGATGATGAATTGATCGCGCCGGCCGGCGATGGCCCGGCCGATGTAGGACTCCGAGATTCCGTCGCCATACATGTCGGCGGTGTCAATCAGGTTGATGCCGAGCTCATGGGCCCGGCCGATGATGACGGATGAAGCCGCTTGATCGCTGTAATGCGTAAAGGTTTCATGCTGACCGAAGGTCGTTCCGCCCAGGCCGATGACCGAGACTTCCGGCCCGCTTTTGCCTAACCGGCGATACTGCATCATGCCCCCAGCTTGAGGGCGTCGATCCGTTCTTCAAGAGGGATGAACTGCTCTTTCCTGTCATAGGCCGCTAAAACCCGATCAATGTTTCCAAAGACCTTCTCGAAGGCGGCGGCATAGGCATCCACCAGCTCGGTTCCGTTGGGCGGCACGAGTCCCCGCACGGTAAAACTGTTCTCAAGCGCGGAAAAAGAGTTGGGGTAGTTACCCAGGTCGTAGCTGACTTCTCCGTCACCACAGCAGGTCCATGGACAACCTTTGCCATAAGCCCGCTTGTTCT
>PVBE012250073.1_pt1 | contig 13913 bp, 13 predicted proteins | sample 1631181 | NCBI WGS metagenome assembly PVBE01 (sample SAMN08397723, study PRJNA350692) | Marine metagenome, whole genome shotgun sequencing project. | isolation source: water | place: Pacific Ocean | collected 2012-04 | reverse complement strand
CCAATTTGTAAAAATAGATAACCAAAAACGAACTTTTCAGCACCAATTGTGTACTAGGTACGTTTTTTGGTCCAAAAAAGCGTGCTTGGTACACCTGTTGGGTTCAAAAGTTGGTTTTTATTGGTGTCTTGACTCTTTCCACTTGCGAACAGCTTCTGGTTCGCGTGGATAGAGTGGCAGGAGTCTAGCTGCTGAAACACGGGGGTGGTCACCCAGTGTTTGGCCAACCTCCAAAATAGATGTTGCCGTTGAACACGATTCTTTAATGGGCACATCCATTTCATCGCAAATATCTGAAATATTGTTGGGTAAAAATGAATCGCCATACAAAACTGTGGCTCGCTCTATATATGTAGGCAACTCTGCGGTATTGACGAGTCGCCCCTCGCAAATCCATTTTGGCTCTTTTGTAACAACCGACAACCAGCAAGTTTCTTTTTTGACAGCAGAAACAACTATTGATTTTTCAGGGGCGTTCACATCTGCTCGCACCACGCCTAGGGCTGTTTCAACGGGAACAATACTCGCACCTGTAACAAATGAGATTGTCTTTGCTGTAGCAACAGCAACCCGAAGCCCAGTAAAACTTCCTGGTCCAATTGAAATATATATTGTTTTTATATTGTTTTGGTTTCCACCAACACGTGACACTGCTTGGTGCAGAGATGGCATAACCGCGTCTTTTTCGCGATTCCCTTGTATTGCTGGTATTTCAACAATGTCTTCTTCTCCTATTGTTGCAGCAACCGTTCCGTTTCGCTGTGAAAGCTCAATAGAAATAATTAGCGAATCTTTATTAGACATAATCTTGTTCGTGGGGAAGCGACGCGAGTTTAATTGCAGACCACACGGCTGTTTCTGCGGTGGGAATATCGCTTAGATCAATTGGTAAAACCGCTCCTTGTTCATGATCACTATTCAACAAAAGGACATTTGGCATTAACATCTCTATTCCATCTGGCACAAACGCGTGTCCCAAACAAAACAATTTTACGCCCCACGCTTTTGCCAGCGCGTTTACTTGTGTCTGTGTGTGCACTCTTCCCCACACCATCAAGGTTGCGGACCCGTCAACATTGTTTCTGTCGGCATCCGTCATTGGTCTGTTCACTATATTTTTATCAAACACGTGCATAAGGGGGGCGTTTGGCAAACTATGACAACACATTAAACCATTCGCTGATTTTATAGACAGTGGCATTGCCAGGAAGAATGAGTCAATTGCACTCAACACTCTTTCAGATTCTGTGCCAAACACCCACTCAACCCCATCAATAAACATTTCTACGATATTACCTTTGCCTTTTGTAATACCGCGGCGTGTCAACTGAGACAGTTCGTGATTTGCGATGATTGGATGAACTTGTTTTGGGTATGCAACTACAAGAGAGGCGGTTCGCACAAGCATTCTGAAACTCATGTCAACACCGCCAATAAGTTTATCGCCATGAATCAATTCTTGGAGCACAAGGTGGTTGTCTTCGCTTTTGTTTAGATTCGCAAGTTTTACTATTTTGCTGTAGTTAAATGGATTATCGTGCAAATCTCCAGTTACAAGAATTTTTCCAGTAGCGGGGATGTGTTGTGTAGAGCCTATTCGTCCCTGGGTGGTTTCCATAACCAAAGCAGCTTGAACCAACAATTCACTCACCGCCGCTGGGTCAGACATATTGACTGTTGGAATTTGTGTCATGTAGATTTTCTGCCTTGAAAAATTGCTGAACTTTGTCCCACAGAACAGTTTTTTCTCACCATTCCAATGTTAATAATTCTGTTCCAAGCGCTTTTTGCGTTGTGTTCAGAATGTTCAACACAAATAGATCTTCGATCATGAGTTCTGGCAACAGTGCTCGTCGTTCCACTGCCAGCAAACGGGTCAAGTACGAGGTCTCCCTTGTTAGAACACGCAAGAACAACTCTTTCTAAATAAACCTCTGGTATTTGATTATGATGACCGTGCCTTCGTTCTTTGTTATTCCCTTGAATGCGTCCCCAATATTTTCCATACCAAACATCCATTGGTACTCGCATCCCTTTGTTATTTTCTTTATTGAGTGTACGCTGGTCTTTGTAAATACTTGCTCGATCACTTTGCTCAAGGATTGCGTCACTGTTCCAAGTACGGTTGTCTGGGTCTTTTACAAAATACAAAGCGTGCACCTTGCTCATAATAAAAGACCCGCTCCTACATTGACCAAACCTAAAATGCCACACACACCAGTTAATCATGGTTAAACCGCGGCGTTTTAAGTGCATCACAACCTCGGCAACGGTGTCGTCTGGAATGTTTACCCACAAAGCACCTGTTGGGGCCAACAAATCAATACACCCATCAAGCCAATCAAACGTAAACCTTTCGTACTCTTCCCTTGGCATTCCGTCTTTCCAACCATCGTATGGAACGTCCCAATTAAAGGGTGGGTCTGCAAATATAAGATCTACGCTGTTTTGCTCTGGTATTTTTGGCAACACCTCTCTGCAATCGCCAATAAACAAGGATGTTTCTGGGTTTGTGTCTGTAAAATTTGGTTTAATCAACTTTGTTGATGTTGGAACAAACCTTGGTGATTCGTCGCCTAATAATTTTATGTTTGAAAGTTCAAGGTCGTGTCGCTGTGAGGCAATTGCGCCTGTTGGTGTTGAATAACCACCTTGTCTTTCAAATAATCTGTTCTTTTTTTCTGGCATGATTAAACTGTTCCAAAAATGCGATCGCCAGCGTCGCCTAAGCCTGGAACTATGTACCCGTTCTCGTTCAAACACCTGTCTATTGAGGCGGTTGAAATTTTAAGTTTTGGGTGATCTTTTTCCATTCTTCTCACCCCCTCGGGAGAAGCAACAAGGCATACCATTTGAACATCTTCACACCCGTGATCTTGCAACACTTTTGCAGCATATGAAGCCGAGCCACCTGTTGCGAGCATTGGATCAATAAGTAACACTGGTCCGTTTGCTATATCGCTTGGAAGCTTGCAGTAATATGGGATTGGTTTTTTTGTTTCTTCGTCTCTGTATAACCCAATATGGCCAACCCTTGCCTCTGGAATCATTCCAAGAATTCCGTCGGTCATGCCAACACCTGCTCGAAGAATGGGGACAAGTGTAATTGGGTCTGCAAGCCTTGATCCAACTGTTGTTTCAATTGGCGTATCAACCTCTGAACGAACACTTTTAAACTGTCTGGAAAGTTGGAAAAACATGAGCCCGGCAATTTCATTGAGCAGCGACCTAAAGGTTGCGTGGTCAGTTTCGCAATCTCTTATTCGGGTTAGTTTGTCCTGAATAACGGGATGCTCAAAAATCCACACGTTTGGATGGGTTGTTGATTGTGTTGGCATGAGAATAAAACAATTCTACAAGGTGAGGGGGGCGCTGACATCAAGTATCATCACCCATATGTGGCGATTATTGGCTTTATCTTTTCTTGTTCTTCAGGCTTGTGATTCAGGTTTTCGGGTCATCGATAACCGGGTTGAGGTGTTGATGGCAGAAGCCAATGAATCCCTTGGGGATGGTTCGATACTACCAAACACCATACATTGGTCTGAATTACCTTCGTCTTCTCCAGAAAACCCGCTACCACCAACGAAGAATCCGGGTATTGATGACCTTACACTGGTTCCGTCTTTAGAACTAAACAGTAGTGCGATTGGTAAAAAACTCGATGCTGCCGCGAAAGAACTTGAAGAAAATGGAACACTTTTAACCCTTGAGGAATCACTTTTGTGGGCAACGGGGCATGCACAAGAATATAGGTTTGCTGAATATGATTATCTTAGTACGACACTTTCTTTATTGAACGAGTTACATCTTTGGGGACCAAGGTTTTTTGAAAGCGTAAGTGTTACAACAGACGCGGACTCAACTGATGGTTTTTATGAGACGTCACTTAGTGTTGTGCATGATTTTGAAATTACTCACCGGCTTCCATATGGTGGTTCTGTTTCTGCAACAGCGCTTACGAATTTTGCCGATGCTGTGCACACTGCAACGTCTAGTAACACCAAGGGAACCACGGTTGGGTTGGCGTTAGATTTACCCCTACTTCGTGGTTCAGGAACTGTTGCGAGAGAAACTCTTATTCAGTCAAAACGAAACCTTATATACGGCGCGCGTACTTTTGAGCGATTCCGAAGAACTTTTTTTCGCTCCATTGCTGGTGATTATTTAAATTTGGTTGTCCAAAGACAGTCTCTTGCAAATGCACAACGGGGCGTCGAGTCACTGCGACAACTTGCCGGTCGACAAAAAGCTTTGTATGAATCTGGAAGAACTCGACTATATGATTCTGCGGATGCGGAAAACCAGGCCCTTGCATCAGTTGCAAGGCTAAGCCAGTCGTGGGAACGATATCGTTTGGCCATTGATCGGTTTAAGGTGAAAATTGGTTGGCCAATTAAGAAACTGGTTCGTATTGAACCAGCCACGCTTGGACTTCGTCCACTTGAGGTTGAAATGAAAACAGCTGTTTCACAAGCTTTGCAATACCGCCTCGATCTTCAAACAGAAGAGAACCAAGTGGGTGATGCATACCGCCGAGTCCAAAACGCGAAAAATGGAATGCTTTCGGATTTAGATGTTACTGCGAGTGCTTCACTTCCTTCAGAAGATAGTGACATCACTGGTTTTGATGGCCGAGAGGTTGATTATTTGGTTGGGGTGACCTTTGGTGTACCGCTTGATAGAGAAAGAGACAGGATTAACCTGCGCCAACAACAAATTTTATTAGAACGCGCAAAGCGGTCTTTACGAACGTCAAAAGAATCTGTTGCTATTGAGGTGCGTTCTTCACTTAGAAACATTGAGGTTTATCAATTCACACTTGATCTACAAGAAAGAAATGTTGAGATTGCACAACTTGGTCTAAATTCTATTAACGCTGACCCGGACCGCGTATCTGTCCTTGATCAAACAAGGGCTATTTCAGAATTACAAAGTGCTCAAGATGCCAGAGACAGCGCAAGGCGTGATCTTGAACTTTCTATTGTGGATTTTTTATTACAGGCGGGGCAATTGCGTGTACAACAGAATGGAAATATGTATCCAATAGGTATAAATGAGCGGGATTTATGAATATTAACAAAAATCAATTACAATCTATATACATGAGACGAGGTGTTTCTATTTCAGCAATATTAGTGGCGTGTGTCGCCGCGGTTGTTGTTGTTATTTGGGTCGTTCCAAAAAACGGAATTGTAAATATGAGCTCGCTTGGTGCAGGAGCACTTTATGAAGTTGGGCGCGGGGGCTTTGAAATTACAGTGCTAACATCTGGTGAGCTTTCTGCTCTGGAGCAGGTAAATGTTCACAATGCGCTTGGATCAAATGCGGTAATTATTGAGGTTGTCGACGAGGGTGCAAAAGTAGAAAAAGGAGATGTCCTTCTTCGACTCAATGACGAAGCCATACAAAACGCAATCAGAGATGCGCAAAATTCTGTGACGACGAGTATAAATAATCTTGAGGGGTCTACCGCAAACCTTGCCATTAACAAAAAGAAACGAGATTCTGAATTAGCTGTTAAACAATTGTCTATAGATCTTGCGGAATTGGCTTTGCAGTCGTGGGAAATGGGTGAGGTAATTGCAAAACGCCAATCCCTTGATCTTGCTGTTCAAACAGCTCAGAAGGATTTTACAAGGCTATCGGGAAAGTTTGAATCGTCGTTAAAACTGTATGAACAAGAGTTTTTAAGCAAGGACGAGCTTGACAGAGATGAAATTTCTCTTTTAAACGCAGACGCACAACTCAAAAAGGCGCTTTTAGATGTAGAGGTGTATAACAATTACACACATAAACAAGAAAAACAGTTAAAAGAATCTGATCTACGACAATCAAAGGATGAATTAGACCGAGCAACCGAACGGTCTGGGGTTGAAATACAAAGTGCTGAAGCAAGCGTGTTAACCTCACAAAAACAATTGGATAATAAGCAAGAAGGACTTAAAAAACTGCAAGATCAATTAGAAATGTGTGTTGTATCTTCTCCAGCAAGTGGAATGGTGGTATACGCATCAAGTTTGGGTGAGGGGCGGTGGGAGGAGGGGGAACCAATAAAGGTGGGGAAAAAACTATATCGAAACGAATTGGTCATGATTATTCCAAACACAGAACAAATGGTTGCCGTCGTAAAGGTTAATGAGGCTCTTAGTGGACTCATAGAGAGGGGACAAAAAACCACTGTCGTTTGTGATGCTTTTTCAGACAATGTGTTTAAGGGTGAGGTTGTTTCTGTTGGTGTAATTGCATCTGGTGGGGGGTGGAGAGATCCAAACAGGCGAGATTACACTGTTAAAATTAAATTGTCAGAAAATAACACCGTTGGGCTTAAACCATCTATGAGGTGTTCTGCTGAAATATTGGTTGGGGTGGTTGAGGATAAACTTTTTGTACCCATTCATGCGCTGCATAGAAAGGGGGGAATTGTTTGGGTGTGGGTACAGAAAGACGGTGGTTTTGAGCAAAGAGCTGTAGAGATTGGGGATTTTAGTGAATCGTTTACTGTTATAAATAGTGGTTTAGATGAGGGGGAAACGATTCTTTTACGAGAACCACCACAGAATATGGTTACCCACACACTTCGCTCGGAGGAGGAGCTTTGAGTACCAAAAAAATTGTTGTTGGTGTAACTGGAGCTTCTGGTGCACCGTATGCTGTGCGGGTTATACAACTACTTGTTGAGTATGGAGTAGAGGTGCACGTTACGGTTTCATCTATGGGCCGCAGGTTGTTGTTTGAAGAGTCTAATATAACAACACTGGGTGCCGAACATTTTGGAGTCAACAACGAACTGTTTGTAATACACAACGATAAGGATTTTGGATCATCGATAGCCTCTGGAAGTTTTTTGCACGACGGGATGATTGTTGTTCCGTGTTCAAGCAATAGTGTTGGTGCCATTGCGGGTGGGCTAACAAACACTTTGGTGCAACGCGCCGCCTCTGTTTCTTTAAAAGAAAACAGACCCCTTGTCATTGCCCACCGAGAATCTCCCATTAGCGCTATTGATGTAGAAAATCTCGGAAAACTTTCTCGCGCAGGGGCGATCGTTGCCCCTTTATCACCTGGTTTTTATATGCAGCCAAAAACAATTGATGATTTGGTTGATTTTATGGCCGGAAAACTTGTTGATCTTGTTGGCGTGAGACACGATTTACCTGTCCGCTGGTGTTAACACACTGTACTTGTTACACTTCACTCATGAAATATCTACTTATTAGCTTTGTCGCGCTTGTTTTTTCGTCTTGCTCACCGGTCGCTACGTATCCACCAATTGAAATAGATACGGCTGTTAGTTTTTCAAATTCGTCATACGAACCCGTTCCAACCATTTTGGTAACTACAATTGAATACGCACACGACCATTATGGTGGTATTGAAAATGTTGTATACAACCTTCCCAAAGGAATGTCTAGTGAAACTTATGACATTGTGACCTCGAGAGTTGCCAAATCTAAACCACTTGAAAATGCTGGTGAACAAGCTTATCACATCACTGAATTGAGAGTGCGTGGATTAAAAGCAGAGGCAGATATTGTTTTTCCTCGTGCGGGTGGGGGAAATGAAACGGCTACATTGTATCTTTCTAAATCGTTTACCAACCCTTGGCGGGTTAACCGTGAACGCATTTGGTTAATTCCAGTAGCACAGGCGCCTGCACCAAACTATGTTGCTCCTGAACACACTGCCATTGTTGATACCGAATGAATTTTGAACAAGCGTGGCTTGATGCTGCGATTGATCAAGCAGAAAAATCTTGGGGTGAGGGTGGTATTCCAATTGGCTCGACGCTTGTTGATGAAGCTGGAACGATTGTCTCTCGAGGACACAACATGCGTGTTCAAAGTGGTGATCCGACGGCACATGCGGAGGTTGTGTGTATTAGAAATGCTGGAAGAAGGAGAGATTGGAAATCACTTACCCTTGTTTCTACACTCAGTCCCTGTGTTATGTGCACTGGCACAACCCTTCTTTTTGGCATTCCAAGGGTGATTATTGGAGAAAATGAGAATTTTCTTGGCGCAGAAGAACTTTTATGTTCGAATGGTGTTGAGATACAGGTGATTCATGATGTTCGTTGTGTTGCGTTGATGCTACGACTCAAAAAGGAAAAACCTGATTTGTGGGCCGAAGATATTGGCCTGTAACAAGGAGGTGCACTGATGAAACGACCAGTAACACCAAAACGATCGCAGTTGGACCGACCGCGAATTACATCGCGAGCTTCTGTAAAAGTCAGGCGGCCCGCTTCAAATACTTCAAAAGCAACAAGACCAACTGGCTCGTCACGTTAATTGCGCTGTGCCAAACATATCACCTCGGCAAAACTTTGGTGCAGATGAGTGGCGCTTTAGGTTTGTTGTGTCTATAAAAACTACTTGTAGTTTTTTAGTCTCGCTCAATCAACATTGAAACCGCGTTGCCGCCACCAAGGCACAAGCTTACAACACCGCGCTTTGCATCAACTCGTCGCATTTGGTGAATCAGCGTCACAAGAACTCTGGCGCCCGATCCTCCAATTGGATGACCAAGTGCTATTCCGCCGCCACAAACATTTACATTTGTTTGATCTAACCCTAGGTGGGCAAGATTTTGCAGCACTTGCACAGCAAACGCTTCGTTGATTTCAAACAAATCAATGTCTGAAACAGTGAGGTTGTTTCGTTCTAAAAGCGCCGCTATCCCTTTACCGGGAGCTGTAAAAATTTCTTTTGGATCAACACCCTGTGTGTTGTAATCAACAATACGTGCAAGAACGTCGCCTTTTGTGCAAGGCGCGGCAACCACGACCGCTGCACCACCATCAGAAATTTGTGAAGCGTTGCCGGCTGTCACAGTTCCTTCTTTTGCAAACGCGGGCCGCAGTTTTCCTAGTGATTCTGCAGTAGAGTCTCCACGCACACCTTCGTCATGTGTGATGTCAGCTCGTTGTTTTACCTGCTTGGCTTCAAGCGTGATTTGCTCATCGTGAAACCAACCTTCACTTATTGCATGCGCGGCTCGTTGGTGAGACTGTGCCGAATATGCATCTTGTTCCTCTCTGGAAATTTTAAATTCTTCTGCGGTCCACTCGGCAGCAGAGCCCATTCCCCAGTTTTCAAATGGGCAAGTAAGACCGTCGTGTTGCATGTGGTCTATTAATTTTCCTTCGCCAAACTTAATCCCATTTCGTACATGGGCAAGGTGTGGTGAGTTTGACATGTTTTCCATACCGCCCGCTACAACAACGCTGGTGTCCCTGGCCTTAATAGATTGCGCTGCTTGCATCACAGATTGCAAGCCGCTACCACAAACTTTATTCACAGTAACTGCCGAAAGAGTGGTAGGTAACCCCGCCTTTAAGCCGGCTTGGCGAGATGGGTTTTGTCCAACACCTGCCTGAAGTACACATCCCATGACACACTCGTCAATTTCAGATGGATCTACACCAGAATCTTCAACAGCCGCTTTAATTGCCCATGAACCAATTTCTGGAGATGGAACTCGTGATAGACCTCCTAAAAAACGCCCAACGACGGTGCGGCGAGCTGCAAGAATAACGGGTTGGTTTGATTTATCTGTGGTGGTCATGTGTTTGTGCCTTTTTTTCTGAGTTGGGTAGAATGTGTTACCTGTAACCCACTACGAGGGCACATATTCTATCGAAACACCTCTAGGTCATGTGAAACATTATGGAACACAATTGGACAAACGATAACTTAACGAGCCTTCAGAGTCATATTTTGGCAGAAGAGCAAAAGCATGAAAACGCCACTGGGGAGTTTTCATGGATCCTTTCGGCTATTTCTCTTGCTACCAAGGCAATTGGAAATAAGGTTAGGTGTGCAAGAATTGAAGATGTTGTTGGTGAGGTTGGTGTTGAAAACGTGCAGGGTGAAATGCAACACAAGCTTGATGTAATTTCTAATGAACTCATTTTGCGGTGTCTTGGAAGTAGAGATAATGTTGGGGTTCTTGCAAGTGAAGAAAATGAGACACCTTTTTTCCTTCGCAAGAGGGCTGAGGGTGGAAAATATGCTGTACTTTTTGATCCGCTTGATGGGTCGTCAAATATTGATGTTTCGGTTGGCGTTGGCACTATTTTTAGTGTTCTTCATCTCCCCGATGATGGAACCCGAGAAGAAGCAATTCTTCAAGAAGGAAGCAGGCAGGTTGCCGCTGGCTATGTTTTATATGGCTCGTCAACCATACTTGTATTAACCACTGGAAATGGTGTGGATATGTTTGTGCTCGATCAAACCATTGGTTCGTTTGTTCTTGTCGAAGCAAACCTTCAAATACCCACCGGAAACAATATGTATTCGATCAACGAAGCATATACCGCTAAATTCGGTGATGGGGTTCGGGCGTATTTAGACTGGGCACACCAAAATGATTACTCAAGTAGATATATTGGCTCCATGGTTGCGGATGTACACAGAACATTGTTGAAAGGTGGCGTTTTTCTCTATCCACCAACAAGCGATAAGTTGGATGGAAAACTTCGTCTTATGTATGAGGCAAACCCAATGGCGATGATTATTGAACAGGCTGGGGGAAAGGCGGTTGCACAGGGTAATCGTATTCTTGATATTCAACCAACAGGACTACACGAACGAACAAGCGTGGTTCTAGGGTCGACCGATCAGGTTGATCTATTTTTGAAACATATAACATGACAACAGCTACTGAAACGTTTGTAACTCTTCCAAAAAATTCTAACCAAGCGCTCGGGATAGGAATTTTCGCAATTGATTTTATGAATAAATCAATTGGTGAGCCATCCAAAACTGTTCTTGATAGAACCGCCTTGTTTTTCACCGACGCGGTACTTTGTGGTCTTTCTGCGCTTTCTGTAAAAACAAATGCCCCTGTTGTGTTACAAGACGAGGCACTTGAATATGTTATGGAAAATGGCGCTACTGTTTTTGGATCAAGTGTTCGGGTTCGTCCAGAAAAGGCTATTTTGGCAAACGCTGCTGCTGTTCGGGAATGGGATTCGAATGGGACAAACTTTGGTTTTAATCCAGATCTAGGTCACACCGCCGGCGAGTTTGGGCACAATGATTTTTATTCCGTCCCAGTTGCTGCTGCACAAGTTATGAATCTTGATGGCGCTGCCGCGATTCGTGGCATGGTTCTGCTTGATGAAATTAGGGGGCGACTTGCAGAGGTTTTTAGTCTAAAAACATACAAAATAGATCATGTTGTTCATGGTGCAATTGCATCGGCGGCTGTTTATGGTGCGATGTGCGGCGCAACCGCAGAGCAAATTGAATCGGCTATTGGAATGAGTGTCGCGCACTACATCCCGTGGCGAGCCATCCGAGCGGGTAAACAGCTTTCTGATTCAAAAGGATCTTCTGCTGCAATTAGTACAGAGGTGGCTATTCTTTCAATGCAAAGGTCGATGAAGGGATTTCGTGGTCCTCGCGACATTTTTAGAAACCCAGAGGCGGCATTTAGGCAATTTGAATCTACTGGTGGCGACTCGCCGTTCGATTTAGTTTTATCTCACAGTGGAGACAATTTTGCTGTTATGGGAATGCATTTTAAAATTGGTTTGTATGAACACCAGTCCGCAGGGGCACTGCAGGGGTTGCTTAATCTTGTTCAACAAGACCCAAGCATTGCTGTAGAACCTGAAAAAATTAAATCAATACACATTACTGCTTATGAACCCGCGTTTGGAATTATTGGCGATCCAGCCAAACGGGATCCAAAAACGCGACAATCTGCTGATCATTCCATGGTTTACATCGTTTCTGCGATGTTGCGCAAAGCGCAAGATGTTGCAAAACAAGAGGGCGAAGGTTTTTTTAATCAACACAATGATGAGATTTGGAAGCGACTTATGCTCACGCCCTATGACTTTGATGTTGATGCAATTTTTCACCCTACGTCACGGGCAATTATGGAAACTATTTCGTTTGAACATGGTGGCAAAGAATATGACGACAAATACCCAGATGGCATTCCAACATCGATGAAAATTACGCTTGTTGATGGAACCGTTTTGGACAGTGGGTTTGTGATGTACCCGGCTGGACACGCGAGAAATACAACGGCAAATCTTAATGACATTCTTGTAGAAAAATTCAAAATGCATGGTGAAATTGCTATGGACGATCCGTCTGGCGTTATTCAAAATTGTATGGGTGTTGCGGAACTGGATTCAGGTGGTGTGCAAAACTTGTGGAATTTTGAAATTGCAGACAGGCCTGTGTATAGAGATTAAAAAAGCCGGTCGAGTAATTCAATCACACCCTTGCCTTGCGTGGCAATTGTTTCAAAAATTTCCCGACCGTTCGCTATATCTAATAGTTCACGAACCAGTGCGCTTTCGCCGTCGTAGTCTGCTTTGTTTACTACAAAAACGTCGGCAATTTCAAGGATTCCTGCTTTGTCCATTTGCACCGCGTCTCCCATTCCGGGAACGAGAACAACGACTGTTTCGTCAACAAGTGTACGAATAGCAACATCGTTTTGACCAGCGCCAACAGTTTCAACAATCACGTGGTCAAAACCCGCGCCGCCAATTAAGTCAAGAATTTCTGGAAGCGTGTCATAATCTTCGCCGACCCTAGCAAGGCTTCTGTAAAAAACATTTTCGTCTACCGCATTAAAATCTACTCGAAGCCTATCTCCCAAAAGGGAACCCGCGCTAATTGGGCTCATAGGATCATATGCAACGATTGCAACCTTCTCGCCATTTCTTACGGATTCTGCCGCCATTGCTGCCGAGAGAGTTGATTTTCCTGCGCCTGGAGAACCGGTAAACCCAATCACTTTTGTGGGTCTGTTTTTAGGTGCATCTACATGCTTTCCGGCCTCTACAAGGCTAATATTTCTTGCAAGCGTAGCGATATTGTTATCTGATATTAATGGCTCTTGTGGTGTAGTTGCTGATCGTACGGCCTCAACGATTTCGAGCATACTAGTTCCCGTGTGATATACACCGCGAACACCTGTGTCGAGAAGTGGTTGAATGTCTTCTTTTGGAATAATGCCACCAACATCAACCGTGAGGTCTTTTCTTCCCACGTTTGCAAGTTCTTCCATCATCCTTGGAACCAAAACAAGGTGAGAATTACTCATCATTGAACATGCCATCATGTCAACGTCTTCGTCCCTGGCAGAAATTGCTAGAGACCGAGGGGTTTGCCAGAGACCTGAATAAATCACATGAATACCGCTATCTCTGAGCGCTCTGGCTATGAGTTTGACGCCTCGATCGTGCCCATCTAGGCCCATTTTCCCAAGAAGAACTCTTGGTCGGTGGTCAAGGTCACCACAGCGATCTTTTTTTTCTAGTTGAGTCGTTGGTTCTGTCGTTGGTGATGCCATAGAAATCTAATTTTACCAAAAACCACTGCAGGTGTACCCACCGCTACACAGCGGCGAAAAATGGGTGGGGATTGTATTGTATGCAAGATATGACCAAAGATCCCAAACAAATCATTTCTGATGCTGTTCAGGCGGCTTTTTCTTCTACTCTTGGTGCTGAATATAAAGATGTGAACCCTGTCGTTCGATTGTCTCAAAACCCAAAGTTTGGTGATTATCAAATCAATGGCATTATGGGGTTAGCTAAAAAAACAAGCCAAAATCCAAGAGAACTCGCTGAGAAAATTGTTGGTGTTATTGACCTTGAGGGTTTTGCGGAATCTCTTGAGGTGGCGGGTCCTGGGTTTATCAACGTAACACTTACCCCATCTGCCCTAATCGAGCTTTGTATGGAAATGGATTCCCCCTCTCTTGGTGTGCTCCAATCAGAAGATTTGCACCCAATTGCTATTGACCTCTGTGGTGTTAATGTTGCAAAACAATTACACGTGGGGCATCTTCGATCAACCATTATTGGTGACTCGCTTTCAAGAGTGTTTGAGCGGGTTGGGCGAACTGTTTACCGAGAAAATCATTTGGGAGATTGG
>PVBE012917418.1_pt1 | contig 13915 bp, 10 predicted proteins | sample 1631181 | NCBI WGS metagenome assembly PVBE01 (sample SAMN08397723, study PRJNA350692) | Marine metagenome, whole genome shotgun sequencing project. | isolation source: water | place: Pacific Ocean | collected 2012-04 | reverse complement strand
CCCTAAAACCGGTCCGGGGTCATGCCTGTGAGGTCGTTGTCGGGCTTTTTGCTGGCCACCAGGTCGGCCGCGATGCGGGCCGAGCCCGCCGCCATAGTCCAGCCGATATGGCCGTGGCCGGTATTGAAGATCAGGTTGTGGTGGTGGCCCTGGCCGATGACCGGCGGGCCGTCAGGCGTCATGGGCCGCAGGCAGGCGAAGTGGGACGGGTTGCCGTAGTCGCCGGCGTCCGGAAAATCCTCGCGGGCGACCTTGGTCATGGGCCCGAAGTCGCTGGGTTTGAAGCCGGTGTCGTAGCCGGCGAACTCGGCCGTGGCGGTGACCCGGAAGCGATTGCCCATGCGGGTGAAGGCGACCAGGTACTCCTCGTCGATCACCGGCATGATCGGCGCGCCGTTGTGGCCGTCGGTATTGAGAGTCAGGGAGTAGCCCTTGATGGGGTAGATCGGCAGGCGGTAGCCCAGACCCTTGAGCACCAGGGGCGTCTCGTTGGCAAGTGACATGACGTAAGCATCGCCGGTGATGTCGCCCTGGTCGGTGATCACAGCCGCAATCCGCCTGCCCTCGCTGCGCAGCCCCTGGACCGTGGTCCCGAAACGGAATTCCACCCCCTTATCGACCATGCGCTTGGTCAGCTCCTGACACAGCAGGTTGGAATCGCCGCTCTCGTCGGAGGCGCAGTGAACCGCCCCGGCGAACTTGTCCTTGACCGGCGCGATGGCCGGCTCCAGAGCCGCCGCCTCGTGCCGGTCGATGCCCTTGAGCCCGACAAGCCCGTTGTCCGCCAGCAGCGCCATGTTGGCAATGGCGGTCTCCAGGTGGTGGCCGTCGCGGTAGAGATAAAGCGTGCCCCTCGTGGTCTCGTGATAGGCGATGCCGGTGGCTTCGCGCAGGGCCTTGAGCCGGTCGCGGCTGTACATGCAGAGCCCGAGCTTGACCAGGGTGTTGGCCCGGTTGCGCCCGGCCGTGCAGTTGACCAGGAAGCGCAGCGACCACAGCCACATCTTGGGATCGAGGGAGAACTTAAAACGCAGTGCCGTCTCATCGCTGAACAGCGACTGGACCAGATTAAGCGGCGCCCGCGGCGAGGCCCAGGCATAGGCATGGCCCGGCGCGACAATTCCGGCGTTGCCGAAACTCGACTCCTCGGCAACGTCGGCATTGCGCTCGACCACCACCACCTCATGACCATCCTCGGCCAGCTCATAGGCGGTGGTAACGCCGATGACGCCGCCGCCCAGTACGATGACCCTCATGATCCCCCTCCGTGGTGCCGCCGTTGATGGAGGCTACGCGATATGGCGGCAGCGGGACAATGGGCTGTCGCACCCATGCACCCACCGCATGACCGCTCCGCGAACAAACTGTGCCCTGGGGGCTCGATTTCTGGTTACATGGGGACATGGCAACACCCGATGATTTTGACGTCGCCGCTCCGGCTGTGGCGGTGGCAGAGACTGCGGACCGCGCGCTTTACCGGCGCGGGGTGCTGCTGGTGTTGTGCTCGGCCTTGACGTTGAGCCTCAACGGGCTGATTTTTCGGATGGTCGACGACGCCTCGGCGTGGCAGGTGCTGTTCTATCGTTCCAGCGCCCTGGCGGTGGCCATGACCTGTCTGTTCAGCCTGCGTCACCGGGCGCGTGCGGTGGCCGAGTTTCGCCGGGCCGGTCGCAGCGCCTTGCTGGCCGGGCCGTTGCTCGGCGTCGCCGGGGTCTGCTTCATTCAGGCGCTCAACCACACTACCGTGGCCAACACCTTGTTTACGGCGAGCTCGGTGCCGCTGTTTGCCGCGGTCTTCGCCTGGGTCTTCCTCGGCGAGCGGGTCGGCCGCGCCACCTGGATCGCCATTGGCGTGGCGCTCTGCGGCATCGGCGTCATGGTGTTGGACGGCATCGGCAGCGGCACCCTGCTGGGTAATATCCTGGCTCTGACCACGGCGGTGCTGTTCGCCAGCTTCGTGGTCACGCTCAGGGCCATGCGCCATGTGGACATGCTGGCGGCGGTCATTGTTTCGGCCCTGGTGTCATCGTCCATTGGCGGTTTCATGGCCGCGGATTTCGTGATCTCGACCCGTGATCTCCTGATGCTGCTGGCCTGGGGCGGTTTGCTGTCCTGCCTCGGCCACAGCCTGTTCACCGCCGCCTCGCGCCACGTGCCCGCGGCCGATCTGACCCTGATCGGCATGTCCGAAATGGTCATCGGGCCGTTCTGGGTGTGGTTGGTCATCGACGAGACGCCGGCCGGCCTCTCCCTGCTTGGCGGCGCCATCGTCGCCAGTGCCTTGATCGGGTGGAGCCTGAGCAGGCGGAAAAGCGCAGCATCATGAATTATGGGGACAGTATATTTATTAGAAAAATATTCTATTACGTATACTGTCCCCATAATTACGCAGCCGCGGGCTGAAAGAAGGCGGTGAGTAGCGGAACCGGCGGTCATCACTTGACCGTCGGCAAGCGCGATAGCGCGTCGCCGCGTAAGCGGCGGGAGCCTGCGTGGCGATGTGAACGCCCATCGGCCATTCTTCCTGGGCGATGGTAACAGACTGGATTAAGGCCAGCCTTAATCCGGGTTGAACTCGTTCTCGTAGGATAGCGCCAGCCCGGGGTCCTGGTCTTCTTTCCGCAGCAGGCAGTTGCCGATGGCGAGGACTTCGATGCCGGTGCCCATGAAGCAGCGGAAGGCGTCTTCCGGGGTGCCGACGATGGGCTCGCCGCGCACGTTGAAGCTGGTGTTGACGATCACCGGGCAGCCGGTCAGAGCCTTGAAGCGCTCGATCAGGCCGTAGTAGCGCGGGTTGGTCTCGCGGTGCACGGTCTGGATGCGGGCCGAGTAGTCCACATGGGTGACTGCGGGAATGTCGGAGCGCGGCACGTTGAGTTTGTCGATGCCGAACAAGGCCTGCTGCTCGGGGCTCATGGCCCGGCGGCGGTCCTCGGCGACGTCGGCGACCAGCAGCATATAGGGGCTGTCGCCGTCCATTTCGAACCAGTCGGCCACGTCGCCCCGCAGCACCGAAGGCGCGAAGGGGCGGAAGGATTCGCGGTATTTGACCTTGAGATTGAGCACCGACTGCATGGTCGCCGAGCGGGCGTCGCCGAGGATCGAGCGGCCACCGAGGGCTCGGGGGCCGAACTCCATGCGGCCCTGAAACCAGCCCACGGCCTTGTCGCCGGCCAGGGTCTCGGCGCAGGTCCCCAGCAGGGCATCGTCGTCGAGGGTGGTGAAGTTCGCGCCGGCGTTGGTCAGGCGGCGCTCGATGTTGGCCTGGTCGAATTCGGGGCCGAGGTAGGAGCCCTTCATGGCGTCGCCGCCGCTTACCACGCGCGGCTGGTCGGCGAACTGGTGGTAGGCGGCCAGGGCGGTGCCCAGAGCCCCGCCGGCGTCGCCTGCCGCCGGCTGTATCCAGACGTTGTCGAAATGGCCGTCGCGCAGAATCTTGCCGTTGGCGACGCAGTTGAGCGCCACGCCGCCGGCGAGGCAGAGGTTAGGGATGCCAGTCTCGGCGGCAAGTGACCGGGTCAGGCGCAGCACCGCCTCGTCGAGCACTGCCTGGATCGACGCCGCCAGATCCATGTCGCGCTGGGTCACCAGGCTGTCAGCATCGCGGGGCGGGCCGCCGAATAGGGCGTCGAACCGGCCGTTGGTCATGGTCAGGCTGATGCAGTAGTCGAAGTATGAAAGGTCGAGGCGGAACGAGCCGTCGTCCTTGAGGTCGATCAGGTTGTCGAAGATGGTCTGGGCATACTTGGGTTCACCGTAGGGGGCCAGACCCATGACCTTGTACTCGCCGGAATTAACCCGGAAGCCGGTGTAGTAGGTGAAAGCCGAATAGAGCAGGCCGAGGGAATGGGGAAAATGGATTTCCCTGGTGATCTCAAGGCTGTTGCCGCGTCCGATACCGGTCGAGGTGGTGGCCCACTCGCCGACCCCGTCCATGGTCAGCACCACCGCCTCCTCGAAGGGCGACGGGAAGAATGCCGAGGCGGCGTGGCTCTGGTGATGCTCGGTGAACAGCAGACGCTGCTCCCAGTCGAGCGCCGGGGCATAGCGGCGCAGCTCGTCGTGCAGCAGGCGCTTCTGAAACAGCTTCTCCTTGAGCCATATGGGCAGCGCCATGCGGAACGAGCGAAAGCCCTTGGGGGCGAAGGCCACATAGGTTTCCAGCAGGCGTTCGAACTTGAGAAACGGCTTGTCGTAGAACGCGATGTGGTCGATAGCGTCGGCCGTGACGCCCGCCGCTTCCAGGCAATAGGCGACGGCATTGGTCGGGAAGCGGGCGTCGTGCTTGACCCGCGAGAAGCGCTCCTCCTGGGCGGCGGCGACAATCTCGCCGTCCTCGATCAGGGCCGCCGCGCTGTCGTGGTAGAACGCCGATATGCCGAGAATGCGCATGGCTAGAACTGGCGCGGCATGCCGTCTGGGTCCGGCCCCGGCGGCTCACGCTTGATCCAGTAGCTCGTCGCCTCGGGGTCGAACTTGAGGCGCAGCGGGTCCTTACCCAGCAGGCGCATGATCAGCCCGGTCGGCATCACCGCCAGATAGAACGCCAGACCTAACGCCACCGGGCTGACGATGCGGTTAAGCAGCAGGCCGAACTGGTGCCAAAGGCGATTGAGCGGCGCCAACAGGCCAGGCGCAATAGTGGCAACGGCGGCAAAGCCCACGGCCACCCCAAGAGCCCACCAGCGCGGGTCCAAACCATCGATCAGGGGCCACAGGCCGACAATCGTGAAGAACCCGGCAAAGACAAATCCGAAGCCCCGGTCCGAGCCTCGCTTGACCTCACCGTCGCGGCTGAAATCCTCGTGACTGCTCAAGCCTGCTCGACCCGGCAGCTCAGGCCAAGGGCGTCGGTGGCCTCGGTCACCGGCCCGGTATCGGCGCCCTCGGGCAGGGACACGGCGATGCGGATGGTGGTCACCGCCACCCCGCCCGCCACCGACTTTTGCGAGTTGAGTCGCACCACCTCGGCGCCGCAAGCGGCAAAGGCCGCCGACAGGCGCTTGATCTTGCCCGGCTGGTCGGCGCCGGAAAACTCGAAGCGATGGGTGATGCGCTGGCCGCGCGCCTCGCTGGCCGCCGGGTCGAACGGGCTGACGCTGATCCGGGCGCCGGCCAGCACCGGCGTGCGGTGAAGTTCCAGCGCCAGGGTTTCCTCGGCCATGCCATGGGGCAACTCGCAGACCGTGGTGAACTCGGCGCTGCCGGCAAGCAGGGCATAGGTGGTGTCGGCCAGATTGCAGCCGAGTTCAAACAGCCGCTCGCTGACCGCGTTCAACAGGCCGTCCTGGCTGACACAGGAGATCGAAACAATTGCGCGCTGGCTCATGATGCACCGCTGATTATGGACCCGCCCAATGTTAGTGGTCGGGCTCGCCAGCGGCAAGCGGTTGCGCTTCGGGCGCTCGGCGCATTAGCCACCACAGAATGAGCAGGCCGGGCAGGGCGGCCACGGTGGTCCACACGAAGAACGGCGCCCAGCCCAGGGTCTCGGCAAAATATCCCCCAGACGCCGCGATGAAGGTACGGGGTACTGCCATCAATGAGGATAGCAGCGCGTACTGGGTCGCCGTGTATTCGATATTACAAAGGCTCGACAGATAGGCCACGAAGGCCGCCGAGCCCATGCCGCCCGACAGGTTCTCGATTCCGATGGTGGCGAACAGGAAAGTGAAGTCGTGGCCGATCACGGCCTGGGCGGCGAACATCAGATTCGAAAGCATCTGCAGAATCCCGGCGACCATCAACGCCTTCAGGATGCCCAGGCGGAAGACCATGAGACTGCCGATGAAGATGCCAACTATTGATGCGGCGACACCGAACATCTTGCTCGCCTGGGCGATCTCCTCGTTGGTGAAATCCATGTCGACATAAAATGGTCCGGCCATGGCTCCAGCTACGGCGTCGCCCACTTTGTAGGCCAGAATGAAAACTAGAATGAGCAACCATTTGTCGCGTTTCATGAAGTCGACGAAAGGGTCGATCACCGCATGTTTCAGCCACTGGTGGAAAGGAATCGAGCCACTCTGCACGTTTGTCTCCGTGCTCGTCTCGCGCCGACGTTCGGGCGTTAACAGAACCGCGATCACGCCGATCAGCACGCAGGCGGCCATAAGCAGAAACGCGAAGCTCCAGCCACCGTAGCCCGCGGCGTACAGCGCCCCGGCACCAGCGGCGACTACCCCGCCCTTGTAGCCATACTGTGTCGCGGCCGCGCCGATACCCTGTTCAAAGTCCTCGAGTAGTTCGATGCGGAAGGCGTCGATCACAATGTCTTGGCTGGCCGATGCGAAAGCGACCGCTACCGCCCACAGCGCAGTGGCCCCGGGGTTAGTTGACGGATTGGTTTGTCCGAGCATGATTATTGAAACAATCAGAGCGAATTGTGTCAGGAGTGCCCAGCTTCGCCGCCGTCCCAGCCGACGCGTCAGCCAGGGAACCGGGACGTGGTCCATGACCGGCGCCCAGACGAACTTGAAATTGTAGGCAATGCCAACCAGGGCGAACATGCCAATGGTGGTGAGGTTGACATCCGATTGGCGCAACCAGATGCCAAGGGTCGCACCGGGCAAGACCAGCAACAGGGGTAGGCCGCTGGAGAAACCCATGAAAAAGATCGCCACAATGCGCCGGTCGGCGTAGATGGCGAAGGCGTCGCGCCAGCGGGGAATCGGTGAGGTTTCAGTCACGGCGCGGAGTCTAGGGGTGGGTTCGGTGACTGTCACGGGCCTTGTTTCGCTGGCGACCCCGCGCCAAGATGGCGGCCAATGATTAAAGGGAGATATCCGTGGCGCGAGGCCAGTCCCCAGATCGGCCGGGCCGTCGGCGCTGGCTGCGCCGGCTGATTGTTGGATTGCTGGCGGTGTTCGTCGTTCCCCTGCTCGGCAGCATTGTCAGCGTCTTCGGCCACAGCTACGACTGGCGCACGGCGCCTATGGATTCCACCGGCATCGCGCCGGACCCGGCGACCAATCCGGAGGCCATCGTCCAGGTCTATTCGGCCCGCGCCTTCGGCTGGCGCGCCGCTGTCGGCGTCCATACCTGGATTGCCGTCAAACCCACCGATGCGCCGCGCTTCACGGTCTATGAGGTGTTCGGCTGGCAGGTCATACGGGGTCTGCCGGCGGTGCGCCAAAGCCAGCGCGATCCGGACGGTATGTGGTACGGCAATGCGCCGGAAATCATCTTCGATATACGCGGCCAGGGGGTCGATGAGGTCATCGCCCGGGTCGAGCAGGCGGTGGCGGCCTATCCTTACGGCGACAGCTATACAGTGTGGCCCGGCCCCAACAGCAATACGTTTACCGCCTGGGTCGCCCGCGAGGTGCCGGAAATCGTGCTCGATCTGCCGCCCACCGCCATCGGCAAGGATTTCCTGCCCAACGGCGCCCTGTTCAAGGAAACTCCCAGCGGCACCGGCTGGCAGTTTTCACTGTTCGGCCTGGCCGGCATTTTGGTGGCCGCCGACGAGGGCCTGGAAGTAAACCTGCTGAGCCTGGTCTTCGGCATCGACGTTACCCGCCCGGCGCTCAAGCTACCGGGCCTCGGCCGCCTCGACGTATTTGCCGGCGACGGCACCTGAACTAGCGGAACCAGTTAATGACAGACTTCACCGGCAACAAGCCCAACGGCGCCGAAGCGGCCGTCCGCATGCTCCAGCTTCACGGCGTCGAGACCATCTTCGGCCTTTGCGGCGACACCAGTTTGCCGTTCTACGATGCTCTCCAGCGCCTCGACCATGGTATGACCCACGTGCTGACCCGCGACGAGCGCTCGGCCGCCTACATGGCCGACGCCTATGCCCGGATCAGCGGTAAGGTCGGGGTCTGCGAGGGGCCGAGCGGCGGCGGCGCCACTTACATTTTGCCCGGCGTTGCCGAAGCCAATGATTCGTCGGTACCGCTGCTCGCCATCACCACTGATATTTCCGTGTCCGGTCGCGGCCGCTTCACCCTGACTGAACTCGACCAGGACGCCCTGTTTCGGCCCATCACCAAGTGGAACACGGTGATCGACCACGCCGCCGATGTGCCCGAGGCCTTCCGCACCGCCTTCGAACAGATGACCAGCGGCCGGCCCGGCGCGGTCCATCTGGGCTTTCCCTTCGACGTTCAGTCCGACCCCCTGGACGAGGCCGAGATTCACGGCGAGGCGGCCCATGGCACCACGCCCCACGAGCGCCCCGCGCCCAACGTGGACGCCGTGGCCGCCGCCGCCGAGGCCATCGCCGGCGCCCAGCACCCGCTGTTCATCTGTGGCGGCGGGGTGGTGATCTCCGGCGCCGAGGACGCTCTGGTTGCTCTGGCCGAGCAGATTGCGGCGCCGGTGGCGGTGTCGATCAGCGGTCAGGGCTCGATCCCCGACAACCATCCCCTGGCGGTCGGCGTGGTCGGCAGCAACGGCGGCACGCCGGAGACCGAACGCATTGTCGACGGCGCCGATCTGGTGATCTTCGTCGGCTGCCGCGCCGGTTCAGTCACCACCAACCGCTGGCGTTACCCGGACCCGGATCAGGTCCGCGTCGTTCACATCGATATTGACGACAAGACCATCGGCGCCAATTACCGGGCCGAGGCCGCCCTGGTCGGCGATGCCCGCACCTGTCTGTCCGCGCTTCACAAGGCGGTCGCCGACATCGCCGCCAACAGCGACGCCGTGACAGCGGGAATCGCCAAGGCCAAGGCCGAGAAGCTCGCCACCTTCCGGGCTCTCGCCGCATCCAGCGACACCCCGATCCGCCCCGAACGGCTGGTCGCCGATCTGCAGGCGGTGTTGCCCGACGACGCCATCATCACCGTCGATCCGGGCACGCCGTGCCCTTATTTTTCCGCCTATTTCGATTTCAACTGCACCGGGCGCAGGATGGTCGCCAACCGGGCTCACGGGGCTCTGGGCTACTCGCTACCGGCGGCGCTGGGTGTCGCCTTCGCCCGGCCCGAGGCCAAGGTTGTCGCGGTTATGGGCGATGGCGCTTTCGGCTTCGTCGCCGGTGAACTGGAGACCGTGGCTCGCCTCGGCCTCCCGGTGACCCTGATCGTGGTTTCCAATAGCGCCTATGGCTGGATCAAGGCGGGGCAGCAGGCGAAATTCCATGGCCGCTATTTTTCGGTCGACTTCGATGCTACCGATCACGCCGCCGTCGCCGCCGCCTATGGGGTCAAGAGCTGGCGGGTCACCGATCCGGGCGACCTGCGCAAGGTCCTGGCCGCCGCCGTCGAGTACGGCGGGCCGACCCTGGTCGATGTGGTCAGCCAGCCCCTGCACGAAGCCAACGCCCCGGTCAGTGAGTGGATCGCATGAGTACCGTCGCAATTCTCAATCCGGGCGCCATGGGCGTCACCATCGGCGCCGCTGCCAAAGCCGCTGGCTCGACCGTGCCGTGGGCCTCGGAAGGGCGGAGCGATGTGACCCGCGCACGGGCCGAGGCCGCCGGCCTGGAGGAGCGCCAAGACCTGGCCAGCGTGATTGCGGAGAGTGATGTGGTGCTGTCGGTCTGCCCGCCCCACGCCGCCCTCGATATGGCACAGGAAGTTGCCGGGCTCGGCTTTGCCGGGCTCTACGTGGATGGCAACGCCGTGGCGCCGTCCACGGCTCTGAAAATCGGTCAGCGGGTCGAGGCCACCGGCGCGCGCTTTGTCGATGGCGGCATCATCGGCCCGCCGGCGTGTCACGCGGGCAGCACCCGGCTGTACCTGTCGGGCGTTGGCGCCGAGGAAGCTGTCCAGCTGTTTCAGGGTTCGGTACTCGCCGCCGTGGTCTGTGGCGACCGGCCCGGCGCCGCGTCGGCACTCAAGATGTGCTACGCCGCCTGGACCAAGGGCTCCGCCGCCATGCTCATGGCGGTCCGTGCCGCCGCCGATGCCGAAGGCCTCAGCACCGCCCTGACCGACGAGTGGGCCCTGTCCATGCCCGGCCTGGAAGCCGAGAGCGAAGACGCCGCCGGCCACAGCGCCGCCAAGGCCTGGCGCTTCGCCGGGGAAATGCGCGAGATCGCCGATACCTTTGCCGCCAACGAACTGCCGGGCGGCTTTCATGGCGCTGCCGCCGAACTTTACGATCGCCTGGCGAGCTTCAAGGACGCCGAAGAAGTAAGTCTCGACGCGGTTATCAAAGTTCTCAACAAGAAGGATTAGTCCGCCGCGCTGGTAACGCCGCCGGTCATCTGGTGGGCGACCAGTCGGGCGTAGAGGCCGGCGCGGGCGACTAGTTTCGCGTGGCTGCCCTGCTCGGCCAGGCGGCCCTCGTCGAGCACCACGATATTGTCGGCGCCGCGCACGGTCGACAGGCGGTGGGCGATTATCACTGTGGTGCGCTCGGCCATGAGGTCCTCCAGGGCGCGGCGTACCAGACCTTCGCTGACCGCGTCGAGATGCGATGTCGCCTCGTCGAGGATCAGCACCGGAGCGTCCTTGAGGAAGGCGCGGGCGATGGCCACGCGCTGGCGTTGGCCGCCGGAGAGGCTCATGCCGCGCTCGCCGACCCGGGTTTGGAGGCCGTCGGGCAGGGCGGCGACGAAATCACCGAGGGCGGCGCGCTCGACCGCGTCTCGGACCTCGTCCTCGCTGGCCGTGGGCCGGGCGATGAGCACGTTGTCGTAGAGGCTTTCGTTGAACAGATAGGTGTCCTGGGCGACCAGGGCAATGCGACCGCGTAAGCCGTCCACTGCGTAGTCGCGCAGGTCCGTGCCGTTCATGGCGATGGCGCCGCTGTCTGGGTCCCAGAAGCGCATCATCATCTGGGCCAGGGTGGTCTTGCCGGCGCCTGATGGCCCGACCAGGGCGACCGTACTGCCCGCCGGAATGGTGAAGGAGACACCGTCCAGGGCGCGCCGCTGGGCGCCGAAGTAGCTGTAGCTCAAATCGTCGATGTCCAGGGCCACGGCGCTGTCCGTCACGTCGTCGGCGCCGGGGCCGTCAGTCACCCCTGATCCGTCAGTCACTGGCACCGGTTCGTCGTGAACCGCATGGAGCCGCCGGGTGGCGCCCAGGGTCTCGGCCAGCTGGCGCCCCACGTTGGCGATCTCCGAGACCGGCAGGAAGGCGGCCATGGCCAGCAGGGTGAGCAGCGGCAGCAGGCTGCTGTCGAGGTCGCCGCCCTGGACCAGACGGGCCCCGGCGATAATCACCGCCAGGCCGCCGAGACCGGTGGCGACCTCGAGGGTTGCGGTCTGGATGGTCAGGTCGCTGAAGAACGGGATGCGCTGGCCGTGGCACTCGCGAATGCGCTCGACGAAGGCGGCGCCGCGCCGGGCCGATTGCTGGAAGGCGACGATTTCGCCCAGGCCCTGGATGGTGTCCGTGGCGTGGGCGTTGAGGTCGGCCAGGGCCTCGCGGGAGCGGCTGCCCAGGCGGTCGATGCGGCCGCGCATGAAGAACGGCGCCAGGGCGGTAATCGCCAGGAACGGCGCCAGAGCCGCGGCCATGGCCCAGCCCTCGGCCATGAGCCAGACCAGCACCACGGCGGGCACCACGATGGCGACGAAGGCCGGCGCCACGGTATGGGCGAAGAAATATTCGACCTTCTCCACGTCCTGGGTCGCCATGGCGGTGAGGTCGCCGGTGCGCCGGCGCAACAGATAGGCCGGGGCCAGGGAGTCGAGCTTGGCGAACAGGGCGATGCGCATTTCGGCCAGCAGGCGGAAGGCCATGTCGTGGGCAATCCACGATTCGAGCCAATGCAGAATGCCGGCCAGGGGCGCCACCACGGCGAGCCAGATGAGCAGGCCGTCGAACGGCTCGCCGGTCTTGACCGCGGCCACCACCAGACCGCTGATGACGCCGACGCCGATCAGCGCCGCCACTCTCGTCACTCCGAACAGGAAGGTCAGAGTAAGCTTGCCTTTCCATGGCGCCATTAGGCCCATGAGCACGCTGAACACCCGGGCCCAGCCCATGCCCTCGGCGCGCAGGATGGCGTCGGTCGGCTCCATCTGGGCGGCTTCGTCGTGGTGGGCGCCGAGCAGGTCGGCTTCGCCCAGACCGACCCCCGCCGCACCGTCTTCAAGCATGTCCGCGGGCTCGGGCGCATTGTCCTGGACCTGGTCGGCCATGAGCCGGTGATAGGCGCCGCCCCGAGCCATGAGTTCCCTATGGCTGCCCTGTTCGGCGATACGGCCGTCGTCGATGACCAGAATGCGGTCAGCGTCGATAATGCTCGACAGGCGGTGGGCGAAGATCAGGGTGGTGCGCCCGCGCATGAGCCGGTCGAGGGCCTGCTGGATGATCGCCTCGTTGCCGGCGTCGACCGCCGACAGGGCCTCGTCGAGTACCAGGATGGGGGCGTCGCGCAATAGGGCGCGGGCGATGGCGATGCGTTGCCGCTGGCCGCCGGAGAGGCGCACGCCGCGCTCGCCGATCACTGTCCGGTAGCCCTGGGGCAGGCGGTCGATGAAGGATTTGGCGTTGGCCGCGCGCACCGCCGTATCAATCTCGTCATCGCTGGCATCGGGCTTGCCGAAGCGCAGGTTGTCCTCGACCGTGCCGTGGAACAGATAGGTGTCCTGGCTGACCACGGCGAGCTGGTCGCGGAGCGTCTCAAGGCCGAGTTCGCGAATGTCCCGGCCACCGACCAGGACGCGGCCTTCCTGGGGGTCGTAGAGCCGCAGCAGCAGGCGCAAGATGGTCGACTTGCCGGCGCCCGAAGGCCCGACAACGCCGATGCGTTGGCCGGCGGTGACGCTGAAATCGAGCCCCTTGTGGGAGGCCTGGCGGGCGCCGGGATAGGTGAAAGCGACATTCTCGAACGCGACTGTCGGCGTCAGAGTTTCAGCCGCAACGCTGTCCGCATGGTCATCGCGCACCGGCGGCTGGGCATTGAAGATGGCGAGAATCTTGGTTGCCGCCGACTGGCCCAGCATGCCGTCGTGGAGCAGGATGCGGAGTTCACGCAAGGGTCGGTAAACCTCGATGCCCATCATCAGGATCATCAGCAGGGCCGATAATTCCATGGCCCCGTCGGCCACCCGCCAGGCGCCCAGCGCCAGGGTGGCGGCGGCGCCGACGGCGATACCCGTATCGGCGATGCCGCGCGACAGGGCATTGGTCGCCAGCACCCACATGGTGCTTTTGAACAGGTCGCGGGCCCGCGACGCCAGCATCTCGGCGCGGGCGGTGCTCTGGCCGAACGCCTTGAGGGTAGCCAACCCTTGGACGGAATCGAGGAACTCAGCGGCAAAATTGCCATAGGATTCACCACGGGCGCGGGCCGCACTGGCGTCCCAGGCTTGAAAGGCGGCCGGCGCCACCAGGGTGATCAGGGCGAAAGCGACGAGTACGATGGCTACCGGCAGGTCGAGGAAGGCGACGAAGGCGAAAATGCCGATGGGCGCCAGTATGGCGACGGTGAACTGAGGCAGATACTGACCGAAATAGGTCTCCAGCTGCTCTACCCCGTCGATCGCCGCGGTGACCACGTCGCCGGTGCGCTCAAGGCCGAAGTGGGCCGGGCCGAGCTCGATGATCTTGTTGTATAGACGCTCGCGGATGTGGAGCTGGACCAGGGCCGCCGTGCGGTGGGCGATCATGGTGCGCCAGTATTCCAGTACCCCGCGCAGCACCATAACCACGGCGATGGCGGCGAAGGGTAAGGTCAGTTCGGCCGCGCCGGCGCCTTCGAAAACCCGAGCCAGCAGCCAGCCGAGCAGTGCCAGACGGACAATGCCGACCGTCGCCGAGAGTATGCTGATCAGAATCGCGAAGGCCATACGCCAGCGCACACCCGCGGTGAACACCCACAATCGTTTATCGAAATACATTTGTTATTGCCTCAACCCCGGGATCGTGCCCTGGGAGTTAACGCCCCCTGGCCGCTGCGTCAACGTACCTCGATAGCCTCGGTCGCGAATTCGAGTAGCGCTACTCCTCCGCCTCGGCGCCGTATTTGGCTTTGACCTCGTCGGCGCCGCGGCCGGTGAGTT
>PVBE010284597.1_pt1 | contig 13915 bp, 22 predicted proteins | sample 1631181 | NCBI WGS metagenome assembly PVBE01 (sample SAMN08397723, study PRJNA350692) | Marine metagenome, whole genome shotgun sequencing project. | isolation source: water | place: Pacific Ocean | collected 2012-04 | reverse complement strand
ATGAATAATTATTAATCAATTTCTCCAAAGACATTGCTTCCCCATTATGTTCTATAATTATGTAATATTTTCCATGTAATTCTTTATGCCAGAATTTTATTAATGTCACTCCTTCACTATCAATACTGTTATCAGTAATTTCAGTGCCTATGATTTTATAAGCCTCTCTTTGGTATGTGTCATAACCAGATGATAATGTACTATCAATGTCTGCTGATCTAAGTTCAGTTCCTTTTGACTTACCTAATCGTTTCAGTTGTTCTAATGTTTCTTTTTTTAATACCATAATTATTCAGAGATATGTAATAAAAATATAAAATTATATAAACTTTTTCAATGCTGATTATAGTAGATCCTATCATGAACACTTAACCAACAGTCTGCACATTTCTTTAGACTACCAAAGCACTTTCCATCTTGCTTGCTCGATATACATTCGTTTAATACAACTAGTTTTGACTTTCTACTTCTTACACCAGAGCTTCCAATCTTACATTTGACGTTTGGCATTTTATTCATCTTGTCTATCCAGTCTTGATGTTCTGATTCTATCTGGTCAAACTCCCCATCACTAATTCTTATCTTAAAGTTATTTGGTATTATTCCACCTTTCATTATGTAACTATTAACAAAGTCAACTTCTCTTGTTGGTAACCAGAATCTTATCTTAGGCAAGTCAGTTGCAACCTCTATCCACGCTCTTAACATCTCAACAGACTGTAGATCCCCGGAATCAAATATCCTAAAGAAATGAGAGTTAATTGGACTTCTTGAGAAATAAAATCTATCTGATAATAGACTAATGAACTCTCTTACCCATGATTCATGTTTCATTGTCTTCCATACTAGGTAGTTCTCTTCCTCTGAGTTTATGACTCTTGGTCCGCAGTATCTACCCTTATCTGCATAACAGTCTCCACAGATTGGGCTGTCTAATTCTTTTACTTGTTTATGTGCTGTCTTACAATGTTTTGAATCAATGTTCCAACTGAACCATGGCATCTTTCCAGTCTTTGATAGTGGTGCAGATTGCATTGGTAGGTTATGTTTGTAGGTCATTTCGATTCCTCGTCTTCATGGTTGTGGCTGGACTTTAGTAGTTCTAATTCTTCATCTGAAAGATATTTTTTTGGTATATGTTTAAGACAATTTTCACACACACCTTGACCATAGTCGGTTAGTTCTTCCTCAATTAAATGATCATGTCCACACAATCTTTGACAATCTGCACAATCTCCGTTAGGACACATACAACCTATTGTATCGCCATCTTCCAAACCATATTCGGAATGGTGTTCTTCAAATTCTTTCCAATCTTCAGAATCGTGGTTATGTTTTACCCTTTTGTTTAATGGTAGGTTTTCATTATCTCCATAATAACTACAAGTGCAATCTTTTTTTCTTATTTGAGTTGCCATTATCTAACCCTCTCTTCCTCAGTACATTCACTCATTTCGATTCCTCCTTTGGTCTGATATCCTTTATGTCTCCCTCTTTCACAAATTTTAGTAAATCCTTATACCTATTTCTAATAGTTACTTCTGTAATGTTTGCTGCAACACTGATTGCTCTCTGTGTTGTGTTATACCCTAATACTACATTTGCCACATACAAGGCACTTGCTGCAAAACCTATAGGGTCTTTGCCTTGACTGACTAGTTGTTTCTTTGCTTCGTTTAATAATTTAATTGAATATCTTTTCACTTGTTCTGTTGCTGGAGGATCTATCATACTTGCTATTCTAGAAACATATGCAACTGAATCTGGTATAGGCATTACCAACCCTAACTCTTTCACAACAAGTCTGTAATTTGCAGATATGTCTTTCTTGTTTGTGTTTGAATTCTCTGCTACATCGTTTAATGTTCTAGGAGTTAATGTTTCTCTTACTGCTGCATAAAGGCAAGATGCAATCATAACTGTTATGGTTCTACCTCGTATCAGTTTTCTATCAATAGCTTCTTTGTATATCTCTGCACTTCTCTCTTTGATTGGAGCTGGGATAGTCATCTTATCACATAGTTTATTTAAATCAGTGAACGCTTTGTTATAATTTCTAGAAGTAGATGTATTGTTTTGTGTCCTAGAGTTCCATGTTCTCAACCTTTCCATAGTGCTTCTCATCTCTTTACTTAGATTGTTTCCAGCAGAATCTTTGTTCACTCTGTCAATCACTGTTGCGTCTTGGAATAGTTTTGTCACAGGTGGCCCAGTTCTTGAATTACCTTTATCATATGACTCTTCATATCCTAATGATATCTCTTCTCCACGCACAACCATACCACACTTTGTACATACAACTTCTGCCTCTACACTTACTACACTACCTCTACACCGTGGGCATTTTTCCTTGTGGTCTATTTTCTCAGTTGTCATGTGGTAAGTTATCTCCTATTGTTTTCAACTTCTCATCAACGTATGAGCCAGAGCACCAACCAGTTGCTGCATACTTTAGTGCTTCAATAGATAGAGAATGTAATCCATTCATTGCTACCAAGGCATCGCTAAAATTATTTTCCATTAATAACTCTTCATTCATTTTAGTTTTATCATCTTCAAAATTATGGTAATAACCTATTTCATAATTTCTTTGTAAATATGTTCTAATCTTTGAGAAAGCATCGTTTAATTGTTCATGACAGAATTGATATTCCTCATTAGTTAATTTATTTTTGGTCATCAACAGCCACCTTTAAGAAATCCATCTCGTCGGCTTCTGGCTTGTCTTCAACTTTCAATGTTCCTTCCAACAGACTGAACAATTTTTCTCTTTCCTCGTTAACTACATCTCTGATGTCTATCTCTTTTAGAGAGTCAACAAACTTGTCTCCCATCTCTATATCTGACTCTGTTAACTCTTGAGGTATTGAAGCTTCAAACTCATTCAATTCATCATCATACACAATACCGTATATGACTAGAGTTGATTGACTACCAGTCATGATTCCTAGTTTTTCTTTACCTCTTGAATAAATTTTTACCAATATACCTTCTCCATTATTATATAATGAATTTCTAAGACTTGCCCATGGTTTAATGAATTTCTTGCCACGAGTCTTGCCTTCATCTGGTACACAGTACCAAGACTTGTTAATTCTCATTTTAAATTGGTCAATGTTTCCAACTCTTCCTAACACCTCAATCATATTTCCGTCTTCCTTGATTGATTGTAGTTCCTCTTGTTTGAGTATTTTTCTATTTTCTTTATCTTGATCTACATAACGATTAGTTGTGTTCCTTGCATTCTCTATAATATCATGGTTGGAACATTCCTCATTGCTACAAAAGTTCTTTTGACTTACCTTACTGTCACACTCTGGGCAACACATATGGAGTAAATCTCCTGTTGCACTTCTGTGGACGTTCCCAATCTTGACTGGGATTGTAGCCATTCCGTATTGTATAATTGATTTTTCGAATCTCATAATTATCATATATAATGAATGTATAATAAAAAGATTAGTTTTTACTGTCTTCGTACTCTTTCTGTACGATACCTTTACAGCTACTGCACATCCATGGGCCTAGCTTCTCGTCGTCTGTCCAAGCCATTTTGCATCTGCAACATACCATTTTATCTTTAGGAATATCCATTATCTATTCATTCTCCTTCCAAGTGATGAGTAGTCAAATCCAATATTTTTCTTTTTGTATTTACCACTCTTTTTGTATTTACGTTTACCTTTTGTACTATAGGTTTTCTTACCTTCGTCGTCTATTGTTATTGTTATGGTCAATTTATTTCCCACCTTCAAAGGAATGTACATTAACTATTCCTGATTTCTTTAATACTTTAACTAACTCATCATCTACAAAGTGTCTTCCAATCCAGTCTAGAACTTTTTCTTTGGTGTCATTATTTACAGAGCATGAATAATCATCATCACTTATACAACCTAAGACAATTATTTTAGTATCTCCTGTTGTTGTACCATTTTCTGTTGTAGAATAATGTGATTGCGGACCACCACTACCAGAAAGAAAATAGATCCAGTATATTGATTCTGGATCACTCATTTTGTAAAGAGACTCATCATAATCTTCAAACCCACCTGTACGATGAGATACATCTGCTATTTTATCTGCTGTATCAGTATCATATAATATTCCATCTATTAGTCGTTTCATTTCTTTTTACTCTCCTTTTTCTTTTTTGTCTTAGTTGGTTTAGGGTTCTTCAATAATGAATCCCAGAGTTTGTTCCGTTCATCTAATGTCAATCTCAATGCTGATAAGATATCTCCTACAACTTGTTTAGAATCCATTAGGTATTGGATTGTGTCAGCAGTATCATCGTCATCTGGGTCGTTTACCAGTTTTGATGATAGGTTTTCTAGACAATAAAGATAGTTCTTTATGTAGTCTCTACCGAGTTCATCTATTTCCTTAGTATTCATAATTGACATATCATGCAATGAATGAGAAAAATTCTGTTCACATTCTGGACATATTCCGTTTGGTAATTTTTTCCAATACCTTTCACAAACTTTACATCTCATTTTATATTCAATCCCTCTATCATTAGTCGTCCGTCATCTCTTACCTTTATTTTTTTAGGTGTGTTCGTTGTATCACTTCTTTGTTCCCACTCTGCCCTATTGGAATCAATCTCACTCATCTCTGACATTGATATATCTTTTTTGAACACCAAATCAAATGTATTATCTTTTATAATTACATCTTCTATGAGATCATCTTTAGACCAGAATGTCTTTGCAGAACTTGTCGGTGTTCCAAAGTTCTTCATTATTCCATCTTGTTCTAGGTTAAGATTTACATTTCGAAATCCCATAATTCCTATGTTAATAATTCTTAACACATAATCCCAATCTTCAAATACACTCTCCAAATGATAGTCACTCATTCTTGTTGAATCCCAATTACCATTGAATGAATTTATAGCACTTTCACTGTTTCTAGATGTCTCTGCGTTCATTGGTATTAGTATTCCATAGTCATGCCATACTCTATGTCCAGTGCCTGTTAGTTCATCTAATAGAGATGATTCTAATGTCCAAGTGTTAGTTCTTCTATAAGGTGTGTCATCCGAGTAACGTTCAACTCTTGTTGTTCTGTTTGTATTTAATAATGGTTTATAATAAATATTCTTTTTGTGTCTTGATGTTATAGGAACTTTTCCATCATCCCAACTACACTCTATTTTTTTAAATGCATTACAAGTGTCTTTATGTGCAGTGAATTTGTTTTCAGAGTTGTATTTTTCCTTCGCTATACTTCCGTCTTGTAATACAACTTTTGGTTCTCCACAATCACATTCCCCTACCATTTCATAATACATGGTTGCATATTTTCCATTGTCGTTATGAGGTGTGGTTGAATAGTAACTAGTATCTGTTGCGTAACTTCCAAAATATACTGCTTTTGGGTTTTCAATTCTAACGGAGAATATTAGTTTTAATAAATTATGTAACCAATTACCATAATCATTGAAATCTCTAAATGGTTTTTCTACATAATCGAATGATATTTCATATTTATTATGTTCTACAACAGATGGTTGTCCACCTTTACATTTCCAGTCTCTCACATTGAATACACCATGTTCTTTATACATGACTAGCGATATGTATGAGAATATTCTAGAATACTCTTCTGACATATTTGAATCCTTTATGAAAGATTTTATTTGCTGTATCATTGATTCTGGAACTTGTCCTAATCTTTCAGGTAATTCTGCTATATCATCAAAGAAACTCTTGACTCTAGCAAGGTTAAGTGTGCTGTCAATGTAAAGTACATGTGCTCCTGCTGTTGCATCTGCCCTTTTCATGTTGTCCCAGTTTATGTTATTGAATAATCTTGAACTTCCACCGTATTGATTTGTGTTCATAATTGCTCTATCTATTATAAGAGAAGTCATCAATCTATAGAAATTTACTTCATCTTGTGATTTTGTGGTGTTGTGATCACTATTTTGGCAATACTCCATATCTATCTGTTCATCATTACTCAATAGTAATACTAAATCACTTGATAGGTAAACATCATCTTCAATATATTTAGTCAAATCTTTTTCTTTAAAAAGTCTAATAGAAACTCTTTCGTTAACTGATTTTGATTTTCTTACAAACAAATCAATTATGTCCTTACCAGTGATTTGAGATAACTTTCCTTTCTTTACAGCTTGAAATTTATAAGATAGAACTTGTTGTTTAAATTCATTTTCTGTTAGGCAAGCTGAATCTGTTAGTTTTGTATAGTTTTTATTTGAAAGATATGCAAAGTTACAATTTCGTACCCATCCACCTTCATCGTGATTACTGTATATGCTCACTGATGAATTGAATGAGTTCCATGGAAGTGAAAGTTTTAATACATTCTTTGTCATTTGACCTATTTGTATTTTCTCTGCCTTCCAACTGTAACTACTGTTTGCTATTCTTATCGTTACCTCTTTTACTGAATTAGTTGGAACATTTCTTTCTGATGTGGATTTTGTAAGTCTTATCTTTTTCTTAGCCCTTACATCTTTTGCCAATTTAAAATGTTTATTTAATATTTTTACATCGCTGTTATGGTCTTCTTGTTTTCTTACAGATACACCGTTTGCTCTTGGTTTTACAAAAACAAAACCGTCGTCTTTATAGAAATCTCTGAATGCCTCATAATAATTAGAGTTCCAGTTTGACACAACAAAAGTATTACATTTTATCAGTTGTCCCAAAGTCATGTATGAGTCCTTTTTTATTGGGGTCTCACCCATACCCCATACCTTAAAGTTACTTCTTAACGAATGAAATAGTTCTCTAACGTGTGGTTTTAACCATTCATCTACTGCTGGGTTATTAATCAACCATGAGTCTTCACTAACTTCAAAATCTTGAACAGTCTTTATGTCTATTGTCTTTATCCAGTCTACTATTGCATTAGATATTTCCTCATTTACAACATCCATTGTTTCTGTATGCATACTATCTCTATCAACTGGAGGCTTGTACGTTTTCTCAGATGTAAGATTTACCCATAGTCCCGGAAAATCCATATTTCTTATGTTGTTAGATACTGGTACATTACAAAGTAATAACTGACTTATATTATTACGATAATGACCAGCATCTCCTATTCCAACATAGATGTCCATATCTTTACCTTTCAGTTTAACTACTTTCTTTACTGAAGAATTCTTCATACATTGTTCTTCGAAACTAACTTGTCCGAATTCATAAACATCATCTCCATGAAACCAAAACTCTGAATCTTTTGCTTCATAACGTGCAACGTCAAGAGCGTTATCTTGTGGCGAACCTTCTACTGTCAATACGGTTCTTACTGATTGAAACTCACAAACACCTTTTACGGTCTTTACCATTTCAACCAAATCCACTTTCTCTTTACAAGTGATTTCTATTCTTGTTCCTGATTCCTTTAAGTCTCTATTTTTAATTTCATCCCATGTGGCTCCACCTTCACAAATGAAAGCATATCTTTCTCCAGTTTCTTTAGACCATGTTTCAAGAATTGCTGTCTGTGAAAGTCTTAGGAATGAAAATAATCCAAGACCATGTTGTCCAGAACGTGCCCTATCATGATTTCCAGATGTTCCCATTTCTGTTACAATCTTATCCATGTCGTCATATGGTATTCCTTTTCCTCCAACATCTGTTATGACTATAGTTCTGTCTGTAAAATTAATATCTAGATCTACAAATGCCTTTCCCGGCTCCTTCTCATTTACTGGCATACAACCATGAGAAATTGCATTCGTTAATTGCTCTCTTAATGCAGAGCCGTCTGAGTGATATATACTGTCTCCTAATAGTTTTAAAATAACTCCAACACTCGCTTTGGTTTCTATTTTTCTACCGCCTTCTATCTTTAACTTTTTATCATCTATGTCAATTCTGTAAGGCTTTGCTTTGTATTTTTTAGAATCCATAATTATCAACCATATGAATGATAAATAAAAAACTCATGATAAGAGTTTCTTTTTTTCATGTTTATTCTTTAATTCAAATTCTTGTTCCATCTGTTTCTTTAAAGTAGCTGGTAGTTGATTTGTAAATACTGTACACATTCTATCCTTATAACAAGTAGTTCCAGTACTGTAACTCTTTCCTGGTTGTGAATGTGGGCAATCTCCAGTTGGGTCTAAAAGATATGATATCTTTGATAATAGTATCTGACTGTGTGCAGAAAACTTTTTGTCTTCGCCTCCTACACTTATGACCATGTCTTTTACTGATCCTTGGTTGTGTGGATGTATACATAGAAACTTTCCTTTACCACCAGAAGTCCATAAATGAGCGTTGCCATCTCTTACTACGATAAATCTATCATCTATGATAAAGCCCTCTTTTGTTACAAAAACACGTCCTTCATTTTGTCTTAACAATGATTCTAAATATTCTACATCAAAACCTCCATCTATCTTGTCATGAAATACATCGAACAGTCTTCTAAAACCTTCTTTGTTTGGAACTTCATCTGTATCATTAGTTATTACTTTCCCTATCTCATCAGCCATATCAAACTTTGTATAAATTACTGATTGACCTTTCTTGCCTCTTATGTTGTATCCTTTTACATTAAATATTTTATTTTCAAAAGTTTCAACTATTTCGTTTCTAGGTGTTACGTTATAGATTATTCTGTCTCCTTGGAACATAACTAATTTGACATACCAATAAGGTGTAGTTGGATATGTATGGATTGAACCATCTGGTCTTTCAACAACGAATCTGTCACCACTCTGGTCAATTATTTTAATTTTCATATAGTCTTTTGTCATATTTTCTCCTAAACAAAAAAGGGGGATAGGATATCCACTATCCTCCGACAACGATCTCTCGTCCAACGAGAGCTTGCTCAGTGTTGCGGACCATTGTAGTTCCTTCAGGGACAAGTAATTGTCCTGTTCCAGATCTAAAAGATCCATCGGTCTGACCAAGAACCTCAAGCTCACAAAAGTTATGACCATTTACGGCAAACTCTTTTGGAACTTTAAAAGTTACAGTTACCAGATGACCTTGAGCCTTTTTCAAGTCTCCTTGGGATATCAAATCCTTTACTGGAACTGATTGAACAGAACTCCATGGTTGTTGTCCTGTAACATTAATTGTTCCATTTTGTTGTTCTATACTTTCCTCATCAGCAGATGATATTCTCTGTCTAACTAATTGTTGAACAGATGCAGTCATTCCATCTGAGGTAGAACTGGATTGTAAACTTTCGTTCATCATGTATATGGAATATAAAATAAAAATATAAGAGTTTTGTAATGCTCACTCTGTAACCATGACTGATTGGTACTTGTTGTTTGCTCTTACAAAATAAGTATCGAATGAGTTTACAACTCTTCTGATTGTAGCCCTAGGCACACCAGGAGTATAAGGATCATCTTTCATTGCCTTTTCAACTTCATCGTACATTTCTCCTTTTAGGTTTGGTCTTGTTTCTTGGTATTTTTCACTTGCTTGTTTAGGTGTAATTAATCCACCGTTGCCATCGCCAAAGTATTTCTCTTGAACCTTCATCCATTCTGCTTTTATCCTTTCAGCTTGTGTTCCAGTTCTGGCTCGTCTGTCAACTGTTTCTTGTCTCATTTTAACACCTTGTTCAATACTGGGAATCTAAGACCTTCAGTATTTCCTCTCATGTGTCTTACTTCTACGGACTTACCTATAAGCCGATCGCTGTCAATATCTCCATAGTAGACAACACCTCCAACGTCATTACCATCTTCGTCTTGTAATTGTAATACAGTGTTCTGTTTTTTCTCCTCTACTGATACAACGTTGAAATTACTTTCAACGACTGCCTTTACTTTATACCATGTTTTATTATATGATTCTTCAGGGTTCTTTAGAACAAATCCCTCCAAGTTATTATCAATACAATAATCTATGTCTATGACATCTTTCTTTACACGTTTCACTGGTGTTAATACATTTGCACATATTGACTGCAACTGTTCTCGTCGCCAATATAGATCATGGTCTGGTTCTGATGTAGAATCTTCTAATTGTAATCTACTATGAAATGTGGCACCATCAATTTCTAATACATCGAATGGTACATACGTTACCTTTGATGTGGACATTTTTATTTTCATTGGGTTCTCTAGATGTAGTCTTCCGTTTAATTGCCAAAAGTCATCTTTGTCAGATGAGTCTAAAACTATTAATTCTCCATCGAGTGTCAATGTCTTTATTTTTTGTTGTTCCATATTAGACAGTAGTTTATCTATAACTCCTTTCAACTCTGGGAACTTTCTTAGTGGATCATATGTCCTATATTTATTGAACATAACTGATTCTGGTATCTTTTTAGAGTCAAGATGTAATGCCATTCTTGCACCATCTCTTTTCTCTTCAGCGATGTAACCTTTGTTTAGATATTTCTCAACATCTTCCCATGGTATTATTTTTGGTTTATTAGGTTTCCATATGTAGTTAAGCAATAATACTTCCCTCCTCCTCAACTCTCATGTTTCTTAACATATCGAATGTTGTTGTTAATCGTGTCTGTGGTTTGTAATCCCATAATATATCATAATAGATATTGTATCTATCTTGATACAACACTCTTAATCTATCGTGGGCAGTTCGTAATTTAGTACCACTCATTCCTCCAAACCAACCATTTTCAACTGCATCTGTTCCGAGTAACCTATTTGCTTGATATGATATATTAAACTCTAGGAACCTTGGTTCACTCTCACTTCTGTAATACTTCATTGTCTCTCTACATTTATCCCAGTGTTCTTGATCTGACATACCAATTAAGGCTCTAGATGAATGTTCATCGAATTCATTTGCATTCATATCTCCTCTCTCTTTTGCTTCATCGTATGCAATCTGATTCTGCCAAAAACGTTGAAGTAGTTTTTTTACATTAGGTCTGTTTATTGTGTATCGTCTATACTTGTACGCATCGTTTGATACAACAAGACCTAGATATTCACAAGTGGTAAGACATTCGTTTACATATGTATGTGAACCAGGTAGGAACCCACTTTCTTGAATCTTAGTCACACTCAATGGTTCTGAATTTGGTTCTGCTGTTGTAAGACACAACCAAGAGAATGTATTCCATTTACTTACTTCTGATGTTCTAAACTGTGTATCAAACCAATATTCCCATAGCCGTCTTTCATACATTCTATCATGGTAATCATGTTCTGGTCTTGGTATCATTTCTTATCCTCCAACCATTTCTTTGCATTGGTATTTACTTCATGGTTGTAAAGTAATTCAAATACTATATCATAAAATGTCATACCTTTCTTTAATGCTTCTCCGTCAAGCCATTGGATTCCGTCTTTAAGTTCTTTGTCGTACTCTGCAAACTCTACCAAGTCGTCAACCATCTTTCTAAAGTATGATGTCTTTTCTGTTTCACTCATCGCAAATACATCTCCCTTCTCCACATTTCAAACATATTTTCACACGTCCTCTCTTCTGGTAGAATCTACTAAGACCACAAGTCATTTCGATTCCTCCATTGCTTCGTATTCTTTTTCTGCTAAATGTTCACCAATATCTTCCCTAGTGTCATATATTTTATAACACATAGTACATTGATAACCATATTTACCCTGATTAACTAAGCGAACACGTTTAACATCTGATTTCATTTCGATTCCTCCATATAGATAATCAACACGCTAGAATCTCCGATTATATCGCCACCGCTTTCAACTGTTTGGGTGTGATATTTAATATCCATTATTTCAATGCCCTGATTTTGTTCAAGCCATAGGTTTACTTTATCTTCAAGTTTTGTTGGCTCTCCAGTGACACTGGAAATCTCTTTCACTTTGGCAACGCTCTTACGCATCATACCATTCCACCTACCATTTGTATAACGTCTTCTCCGAAACTTTCAAAGTTAGATAGACATGGAACATATCCTATAAGAACAGTTGTTTCCATTCTTTCTAAGAACTTACGACCTAGAGTGTCGCCTCTTCCAAAGTCTAGATATACTAAATACATTAATCCTGATATGCCAAATGAAACTATATTCCAAGGCGTAAATATTTTCTCATTCATGGTTGTAAAGTCCTCTTTTTATAATCGTCCATGTCTTCGAAATGACCACAAGCAACACAATGAATGTAAGCCCTCTGCCGTAGAAAACTTTTGAATAACCCTTCTCCTTGGGGCTGTTTTTTTACCTCAACACCATATGTTAGATTACAATTCGGACATCTTATTCCACCCATAATTATCATTAATATGAATAAAAAATAAAAAGGGAGTGGTTTACTAGTTTGATACTTCTAGTGCACCGACTGCATAAATAACGTTGGTCTTCTGATTACCAATAACTTGCGGCATAACTTCTAGCTCAATTGGTTGTGATATCCATTCTGATTCCTCTTCACCTAAATCATCAATAAGATGATTAGAACTTTTGTGGTTAGCAATCCATGTTTTTACCTCTTGACCATCAGGGAATGAACCCTCTGCTGGCTTTACAGATACAAACAACTTTTTGCCAAATTTGGTTTCTACCATTTTAGGTGCTTCAGTGCATATGAATTTACCATTGACCTCAGTTACGTTATTTGGTCTTAGTAGTTCGTTATTGCTTCCTGAACCTTGCTTTGTCAAAGTCATTATTATCATACCTACGAATATATAAAATAAAAAGATTCCTAATCAAGTAATCGACCGATTACGTATTTGAATGCCCTTGAATAACTTCCTTCAAAATTACTTCTCTCTACCGTGTGTCCGCTGATATGTTCATGCAATGTGGCGTTTGGTTCATTGTTAAAAGATAAATTACATCTGTAACATTTCATACTGTTTATACGTTAATCATGTATTTGAAATTGAATTTTATCTTCTAGGTCTATCTGGATCGTCTGCTCCACCCGGCATTGAATCCCAGTCTGGTTCATAATCATCTGTGAACTCTTTACATTCGCAACCTTCAACCATGCATGGTTCTCCTTCATCATCATCTTTATGATCTGAAAGTATATGTCCACAACCACAAGGTGTGTTCTCGTCCATTATGTTAGCTTCGCACATTGATTGTGTAACTCCTGGTGGCAAGTCCCAGCCAAAGTCTATACCCATTATTTATCCACCTATCGGTAAACACTCTGGACATTTTGGCCCACCTGTAAACGCAAAATACGAATGACTGTGATCCATGTTTGCATAGAAAACTTTCTCACAACCTTTACAATGTAATTTCAGCCATGGTGAGCCGTTAATCGATCTTGGGTTCTGATGTTTTATGTCTGCACAAAACCTTTGTTTTTTCTCACACTCTGGACATTGACTTGATATCATTTCTACTTCTCCTTCAGCAAGTTCAAACTTGTCGTTACCTTTACAAACTTCAGGATCACAAGATATACAACCTGTTTTGTTAGATTTCAATCTCTATCACTCGCAAAGTCACTTGGTTCTATCTCGACTTCTGTTTCGAACTCTTCCTCGCAGTGTGGGCAGATAACGGTTACAGTAAATGTCATATTACCTTTCCATCCTTTCTTATCTCAACTATATTTGATACTGCTAATGGTACGGCTGAACCGGGTTTCCAACGTACAGATATTGTTGCTTTATATGGTTCATTCGCAAGAAACCCACCAATAATTTTCATTTTTTTACCTTCCTTTGTGACAAAATCTCTAACATCCACTCCCTCTGGATTTACAACTACAAACATAAATTCACCAGAACCATATTCTTCAAGTGGAAATCCATAATCATCTGTTGCTTTATCAAACATTATGGCTAGCAATTCTTCAGCCTTCCTTCCTATTTTTTGCTTTATATGATGTTTTTTTAATTTACGTTCTTGTAGTTTATTTTCATACTGCGTTATTTCATTAAACACATCTTGTGACAATTGTGTGCCAGCCCAAGGTGGGAAATATATTTTTACAGCATCTGGTTTCTTTTTTAATAATTCGTTAACTGTTATTTGT
>PVBE012336907.1_pt1 | contig 13916 bp, 7 predicted proteins | sample 1631181 | NCBI WGS metagenome assembly PVBE01 (sample SAMN08397723, study PRJNA350692) | Marine metagenome, whole genome shotgun sequencing project. | isolation source: water | place: Pacific Ocean | collected 2012-04 | reverse complement strand
GCCGTCTCGGCGGCGTCCGCAGGCCGGAAGTCCACCAGGTTCGGAATGGCCCGCAGGGTCATCGTCTGCTCGATGGGTTGATGGGTGGGTCCGTCCTCACCCAACCCGATCGAGTCGTGCGTGAACACATACGTGACAGGCAGCCCCATCAGGCCGGCGAGCCGGATCGAGGGCCGCATATAGTCGGAGAAGATCAGGAAGGTCCCGGCAAAGGGCCGAATACCACCGTGCAGGGCGAGGCCGTTCAGGATGCCCCCCATGCCGTGTTCTCGAATGCCGAAGTGGACGACGCGTCCCCCGGGGGACTCTGCCAGCAAGTCGCCTCCGTTGTTGATGTCCGTCTTGTTGGACGAACCCAGGTCGGCTGATCCGCCGATCAGGTTGGGTAGTCCGGCCGCGAGGCCTTGGAGCACTTTGCCGGACCAGTTCCGCGTGGCATCCAAGCCGTCCGCTTGCTCGTAGTTCGGGACCTGCGCGTCCCAGTCCGAGGGCAGATCACCGCGCATCATGCCGACGTACTCGTCGGCGAGTTCCGGGTATTCCCCCCGGTAGGCAGCGAAACGCTCGTTCCATTCATCCTCGAGCCCACGACCCCGATCCGTCGCCTCTCTCCATGCGGCCAGGGCGTCAGAGTCCACGTAGAACGGCTCTTGCGACGGATACCCGAGATTCTCCTTGGTGAGCGTGACCTCGTCCGCTCCCAGGGGTGCCCCATGCGCAGCGGCGAGATCCACCTTGTTAGGGCTGCCCTCACCGATCCTGGTGCGCAAGACGATCAGAGTCGGGCGCTCCGTCTCTGCACGCGCGGCCTCGAGGGCCTCGTTCATCGCGACGAGGTCGGTACCGTCCTCCACATGGAGGATGTGCCACTGATATCCGGTGAAGCGGTTCGCCTGGTCCGTGGAAGTACTGAGGTCCGTCCCGCCTTCGATCGTGATGCGGTTGTCATCGAAGATCCAGATGAGCTTGCCGAGCTTCTGATGGCCTGCCACCTCTGCCACCTCATGGGAGATGCCCTCCATGAGGTCGCCGTCCGAGCACAGCGTGTACGTATAGTGATCCACCACGTCGTGGCCGGGCCGGTTGAAGCGGGCTGCTAACCAACGCTCCGCCAAGGCCATGCCCACCGAGTTCGCCACTCCCTGTCCGAGCGGACCGGTCGTGGTCTCGACGCCGGGTGTGTGTCCCACCTCAGGATGTCCCGGCGTGAGCGATCCCCACTGCCGGAAGTTGACGATCTCTTCTTTAGGCAGGTCGTAGCCGGTCAGGTGCAGGAGAGAGTAGATCAGCATGGACGCATGACCGACCGAGAGCACGAAGCGGTCCCGGTCCAACCACGCGGGGTTGTCCGGATTGTGACTCAGGTGCTGGGTCCAGAGCAGGTAACCGAGAGGTGCCAGCGCCATGGGCGTGCCGGGGTGTCCTGAGTTGGCTTTCTGGACGGCGTCCATGGAGAGGACCCGGACGGCGTCGATGCAAAGTTGGTCCAGCTCGGGGGTGCGACCGGTGGGTGAAGCTCCAGTGGGTGAATCGGCCATCAAGTAGTCTCCACTACGAAGTTGAGGAGACGGTTCGGGACGTAGATGACCCGTCTCACAGTGGCGCTTTCCAAGTAGCGCGCGACGTTCTCGTCGGCACGAGCCAGGGCCTCAGCAGCCTCTTGCTCGATATCGGCGGGGCCCTGGACCGTGGCCCTGAGCTTTCCATTCACCTGCACCGCAAGTTCGACGGATGTAGAGTGTGTCTTCGCCTCGTCGTACGCGGGCCAGTTTGCCCCTTCGAAGACGCCCCCCTCGTTGCCGAGACGCTCCCACAGCTCTTCGGCCAGGTGCGGGGCGAACGGAGCTACCATCACGACCAGCGGAGCCACCTCGGGCTTGGCAGCCGTACGGCCACCCGCTCGCACCACATTCAGGTATTCCATCATGGCGGCGATGCTGGTGTTGTACCCCAATTCGGGGAGCTGCTGCGTGATCTGACGGATTGTCTGGTGGAGCTTTCGCTCCACATCGGGATCGGCCTCGACATCGTTGTCCAAGGCGGACACGACAGTCTCGTAGAGACGGTGCAGGAAGCCATGGGGCCCCTGAATACCCTCGTCCTGATAGTCTCCGCCCTCTTCATACGGCCCCAAGAACATCAGGTAGGTGCGGAAGGTGTCTGCCCCGTACCGTTCGATGATCTGGTCCGGGACGATCACGTTGCCTTTGCTCTTCGACATCTTGGCGCCTTCGCGGATGATCATTCCGTGGGCGCGAAAACGCTTGAAGGGTTCTTCGAAATCCAGGTGGCCAAGGTCGTGTAGGGCCATACTGATGAAACGTGAGTACAGCAGGTGCAGGACCGCGTGTTCGTTGCCGCCGATGTAGCAGTCGACCGGGAGCCAGCGCCGCGTAATGTCCGCGTCGAAGGGGACGCCGTCGGAGTCTGTGGACGGGTAGCGCATGAAGTACCAAGAGCTGTCCAGGAACGTGTCCGATACGTCCGTCTCGCGGCGAGCCTCAGCGCCGCATTCCGGGCAGTCGATTCGGTACCACTCCTCGACCCGCGCCAGGGGACTCACACCGGAGTCGTCAGGCTTGAAGTCTTCGACTCGCGGGAGGATCACCGGCAGATCCGCTTCCGGCACGGGCACGGCGCCGCACGCTTGGCAGTGGATGATGGGAATGGGTGGGCCCCAATATCGCTGCCTCGAGACGCACCAGTCGTGGAGGCGGTAGTTTACCCTGGTCTCGCCCAGGTCCTGCTCGGCCAGCCACCCGGAGATCGCCTCTTTGCTCTCGGATACTGGCGTACCGTCGAACTGTCCCGAGTTCACCATAACCCCGTTGCCGACGTAGGCCTCAGAGAGCGGAGTGCCGGAGTCGTCGCCCTCGCCCGCGACCACCCGTACGATGGGTAGGTCCATGGCTGAGGCGAAATCGAAGTCCCTCTGATCGTGACCCGGCACGGCCATGATGGCCCCGGTTCCGTACTCCATGAGCACATAGTCCGCGACCCAGATCGGGATGGACTGACCGGTAGCGGGGTTCCGGCAGTAGCTGCCCGTGAACACGCCGGTCTTCTCCTTCTCGACCTTCTGTCGGGCGACCAGGTCTTTCGCGGCCGCCTGTTCGCGGTATGCCTGTATCGCCTCGGTCTGGACCTCGCTAGTGACCTCGTCGACCAGAGGATGTTCTGGCGAGAGCACCATGTAGGTGGCCCCGAACACGGTGTCGGGGCGGGTCGTGAAGACGTCGATCAGCGTCGCGTCCCTCGGCTGAACCGGAAAGCGCAGGATCGCACCCTCGCTTCGGCTGATCCAATTGTGCTGGGCTTTCTTGGTCGTTGTTGACCAATCCATGCCTTCCAGGTTGGCCAGCAGACGCTCTGCATAGTCCGTGATCTTGAAGAACCACTGCGCGATACGGCGCTGCTCGACGGGCGTTTCGCACCGTTCGCACCGCCCTGAGATCACCTGCTCGTTGGCTAGCACGGTCATGCACGACGGACACCAGTTGACCGGCGCCTCCTTGCGCACTGCCAACCCAGCTTTGAAGAGCTGGATGAAGATCCACTGCGTCCACCGGTAGTACGTGGGGTCGGTCGTATCGACGGTGTGTTTCCAGTCGAACATTCCGCCGACGCGACGCAGTTGGCGCGTGAAGTTGGCGACGTTCTTCGGGATCAGATCCATAGGGTTGACGCCCTGCTTGAGGGCGAAATTCTCCGAGTGGATGCCGAAGGCGTCGAAGCCGATGGGTTCGAACACTCGTTTCCCGGTCAGGCGCTGGAAGCGTCCGTGAACGTCTGCGCCGGTAAACGCGTAGATGTTTCCAACGTGGAGCCCCTCAGCCGAGGGGTAGGGGAACATCATCAACTGGTAGTAGTGGTTCTCGGTGGTCTGCAGGGCCTCTGGGGTGAAGCTGTTGGTGCCCAGCTCTTCCCATCGGGCTTGCCACTTGGCCTCTACTTCGGACGGCGCGTAGCCGCCTTCGGGCGACCGGTGTTCGTCTTCAGACGGCCTGTGGCCGTCGGTTACATCGCTGCTCATCTATGTGTGCGGAGCGGTAGTGTCGGGTGGGGTGCCAAAATTGAGCCCCTAACCTACACCCCAGGCAAAGGCATCACAACGCGTCGTCATCTACGTCGGCGAAGCCCATGATCTCCATTAGTCGCAGCGCGTTCGTAGATGTGGCGGTTCCCTGGCGCAGCCTATAGTCGAAGCTGATCGGTGTGTCCCCCTCAGGCCCATCGAGGGACTCCCTGAAGTGGACCAGAACCGCCTGTTCCCTCAGGTCTGGCGCGTCAGCCAGGGTAAGATCGTGGGTGGTCACCGCGCCTATCGCGTTCTGGCCGAGCAAGTGACGGAGAATGCGCCGCGCCGCGATTTGCCGTTCAGCTGTGTTCGTGCCCTGGAGGATTTCGTCCAGCAGATACAGCACGGGTACCGCTTCGGCCGCGGTAGCAGCCTCGGCCACCGCCTTGAGCCGTCTCAGTTCCGCCATGAAATAGGAGATTCCGCCCTCCAGCGAATCCCGAATGCGCATGCTCGTCCGCAGGTCGACCGTGGGAAGCTTCATTGAGGTCGCGCACACGGGCCCACCGGCCCCGGCCAGAACGACGTTGGCTCCGAGGGCCCGAAGTAGGGTGCTTTTCCCCGACATGTTCGATCCGGTCACCAACAGCAGGCTTCCTGGAGGCCCGAGCGTAACGTCGTTTCGTACAGCCGTTGAGGGATCGAGCAGTGGGTGGCCCAGCCCCTGGGCGTCCACAACGCACGCGCCAGCTTCGGCTTCCACGACCGGGAACGTCCAGTCCGGGTGGCCGTGGGCGAGTCCGGCAAGTGCTGACAGGGCGTCTACGCGGCCCAAGGCTTCCATCCACCCGCGAAGCTTCTCCCCGTGGATGGCTTTCCAACGCTCCATCCGTACGAGCACGTGCACGTCCCAGAGCGTCAGCAGGTTTACCGGAAGGTGCATCTGTACGTTGAACCGCAGGTCGGACATCTCCATGAGACGGAAGAGGCGGAGTAGGGCGTCGGTGGCCGTTTCACCTGATGTCGCGAGGCTCTGGCGATGCTCGCTCAGGAGAGTCGCCTCGAAGTGTTGGTCGATCACTCGCGCGATCAGTTCGTGGTAGCGTCGAAGGCCACCCTCCCCGTTCGAGGCTCGCGTGAAGTCGTCCTGGATTCGTTCGAAGTGCCGTCTGACGAGCGACAGGGTCAGCCCGACCGGGACGATCCACAGGAACGGGACGGTACCGGCGATGTGCAGTACGGAGGTGGCGACGGTAGCCACGGGCAGCACTACGGCCGCGACGGTCACACCGTGGAGCCCGCTCAGCCAGGAGGGGGCCTCGGCCCACTTCAGCAGCTGAGCAATTTCCTCCATCTCTACGGGTCCGGCGATCCGTCCAGCCGCCTGCAGCTCGTCTCGGAACTCGATCGCCGGGGTCAACTCGCGAACGGCGGCCTGTCGCTCCAAAATGGCCTCGGCCGAGGCCGGCGCGAGGAGCCATGCGGCCAGTGTGTTGGCCCCAGGACGGGTCGCCGGCATGCCTAGCAGAGTGTAAAGGGAGGCGTGCCCGAACACGTCGAGGTCGTCCTCATAGGGGTGGTCTTCGGGCGGTGTAGGACTGGGCTGCCCCAAACAATCCCACGACCGCGAAACGCGGCAGCGGGCTTCCTGAGCTATCTGGACCAGTTCCATATGCCAGCCCTCGCGCTCGCGAGCCTGACGGTGGAGCACGATCAACCGAATGAAGACCAACGCGAGAATGAGTCCGACACTCATGATCGCGGGCTTAGCGTCTGAGGCGAACGCATAGGCCACGAACGCCACAGTGCCCATCAAGAACACCAGCATCCGTTGCTGCGCTAGTGCGTTTGAGCGGGTGTTCCAGTGTTGTGCCTCTGCGCTCGCCTCGGCTTCGCGTTGCGCGTATATAGCCAAGGGACTCACCGCGGTCGCCTGAGTGTCAGGGTCCATTCGGTTCCGTCGAGACCGCTACGGGGAGCAGGTTGTAGGGGTCCTCCACATTGCCGACCCCGACGACCAGGTGCTCAATCGCAGCCCTCAGGCCTCCATGTTCATCCAACAGCGCCTGAAAGTCCGTGAGCCGGTGGTAGTAGCGCATGCGGGCCATCAGCGTGGCGTTATTGAGCGGCGTGACCAGGAAACTCTGGAAGGTCATGGCCTCGAAGGAAGGCTGCACGCGGGCCTCGAAGTCATCCAGGCGGCTCTCGAAGAGCACGCGTCGTTGCTCCAGTTTCTGGTCGTACGACAGGGTCGTGTCGCTGTAAATCGCCTGGAGCCGATCCACCAGGTCGTCGATGAACGTCGAGAAAATCTGGTAGTCCCTCCAGCGCTCCTGAGCCCTCAGGCACTTCACGGTGTCGGGCCCTCCACCCTGACGGGTGCAGAAGAACTCGATAGCGCCGACGCGACCGACGAATGTCGCGAAACTCTCGTTGAACCCGACTGAGCCGCGCACGAAGAGATGGTTGTGCGACAGCTCGTGGATCACCGTCTCAACCAGATCGACCTCGTCGCGGCGCAGCAGCGTCGAGAGCAGTGGATCCGAGAACCATCCCAATGTGCTGAAGGCGGCGGTGGGGCGCAGATAGGTGTCGAGCCCTTCATCCTCGAGGACCTGCTGGTCCTTCAGTGCGTCGTCCTCGTCGAAGTATCCCTTGTAGGGGACCCGTCCCACGACCGGAAACCACCAGGTCTTCGAGGCGAAGCGATCCCGTGTGGCCGCCGACAGTACCAAAGCCAGCGTGTCCTGGTCGAGTTGTGCGAACGACGTGTACGAGTCCCCCACGTTGAGCCCGAGCCCATCGATTGCGAACGTCCGTGCCTCGACCACGAAAGTGAGTTTCGCCTTGGTTCTTTCGTCCGTCGCCGGATCCAGGATCACTTCGTGAAGTGGCTGCCGCGCCCGCAGGATCTTCGCCTCGGCGATACCCGCCTTGATCACATACATGGGCGAACACGCCGAGGCGATCAGGACTACGACCCCGAGGCCTACGAAGAAGCGCGTCCAGGTCCGGAGTGGGGGGTGCGGAAACCTGATCACTAACGACCGCCGCCCACGTTGCGCATGAGCGGAATGCTGCCCTCGGTGGGCACGTAGACGACGGATCCAGCCGGCAGCTCACCGAGCTGCTCGATGTAGTAGAACATCAGGTACTCAGGCGTGAGGCCGGAGGTGATGATCTGCTGAGCCTCGGCGATGCCCTTGGCCTCTTCGATCTGCTGCTGAGCACGTTCTTGGATGATCTCGGTCTGGAATTTTTCGGCCGCCACGTTCTGTTCGCGCTGGAGTTTCTCGTCGATCGCCTGACGGACTGCCGCCGGGGCCTGTACGTCGCGCAAGAAGACCTCGATCACCTCGATGCGGTCCCCCGCCTTCGCCTGGATCTCTGCCTTCATGTCGTTGGCGATCTCGCGGCGGTCGGGGGAGAAGATCTGGTTGATCGACTTGGTCGCTACGGCATCCCGGACACCGTTGCGCATCGCGTTCAGGACGATGCTCCGCTTGATCTGGAGTTCCGAGCCGATGCGGTCGAACAGGTCGGGGGCCTTGGCGGGATCGAGTCGGAAGAGCAGGGACACCTCGAGAGCGACGTTCATCTGTTCACTGGTCTGGGCTTCGATCGTCTCGATTCCACCGCTCTCGGGATAACTCTGCTCCCGAACGGACATTTTCTCCACGTTGGAGAGTGGGTTGATGATGTGGACACCCTGCTCCAGCGGAACCGGATCGACCTGCCCCAGGAAGTGCCTTACTCCCACCTCACCCACGCTCACGACGATGAAGGCGTTCAGGCCGGTGACCGCGACACCGCCGAGCATCAGCCCGAAGCCGAGGAGCTTGCCCTTGCCGCGGTTCGCAACGGACGGACCTCCGACGAGTACACCTGCGCCGGCGACGATAATGATTATGGCTAGCATCATAGATGCCATGAGAATCCTCCTATGGACGAAGAGCTGGCGCTCTCGGGTAACAGGCGGGCTGCATTGTCGCTCTCGTTAGAGGTACGAACGCCGATGGTCTCCTCTTTAAACCATTCTTGAAACTCAGCTCTGAAGCTCGGCTGAAACCCGGAGGGCCACTGAAATGTACTCGTGCCACTCTCTGTGAGTAGCCTTGTTAAGGGATCACTTGTGACCCATCGTCCGCGCATGCCATTGGTTCAGGTAGTTTATCGCGCTCTGCTGCGGGGATTCCGAGTCCTCTCTCCGACGATGATGTGGGGGTCCTCGAAGCTCGCCCTTGGACTTCGGGGGCGCCGCGACGCGCACCGTACCCTAGTTGATTGGGGGCTTCACCGGCGCGATTCGAATCGGCCTGTAGTGTGGTTCCACGCGTCCTCGGTGGGCGAGGGACTTCAGGCGAAGGTGGTGCTGGAAGCGCTGAAGACGCGAAGTCCCGACCTGCAGGTGGTATTCACCTTCTTTTCGCCATCAGCGCAGACGCTGGCTGAGCGCTTTCCCGCTGATGTAGCCACCTATCTGCCCTGGGACCTACCGGAGGTGGTAGGCGAAGTCTTTGACGCCGTGTGTCCTGATCTCATGGTGTTTACGCAGAAAGAGGTATGGCCTTCGGTCGCCGCTGCCGCGGAGGATCGCGGAGTGCCGGTGGCCCTGGTGGCCGGAACGCTTGCCGGCGCTACGGGGCGGCTCAGTCCGATGGGTAAGGCACTGCTGAGGCAGGCATTCCGTTCGCTCGCTCGCGTGGCCGCCATCTCCGCTGCAGACGGAGAGCGCTTCCGGGGTCTCGAAGTGGCCGCAGAGCGAATTGTGGTGACGGGCGATCCCGGGGTCGACTACGCCAGTGGTCGGGCCGCCGCCGCGGACCCGGCGACAGCCCACTTGCAACTGTTTCGTGACGCCCCGGGCCCGGTCCTGGTGGCCGGGTCCACCTGGAGATCTGACGAGGAGGTGTTACTTCCGGGTCTGGCCCGGGTCCGGAGGGACTGGCCTGGGCTGCGTGTAGTGTTGGCTCCGCATGAGCCGGAGGGTTGGGATCTCGATGGCCTTGCTACCCGACTGTCGTCTGACGGGTGGTCGCCTGTGCTGCTTCGAGATGCAGAAGGACTGTTAGGACTCGATGGTGCCGACGTCGTGCTGGTGGAGCGTGTCGGCGTGCTTGCCGAGCTCTACACGGTGGCCTCGATCGCTTACGTGGGCGGCGGATTTCATGGTAAGGGACTGCACTCCGTACTCGAGCCCGCGGCCGCCGGTGTTCCTGTTCTCTTTGGACCCCATCACCAGAATTCACTGGCAGCGTTTGATCTCCTGGCCTGTGGAGGCGCGATGGTGGTGGGAGGCGCCGATGGCCTGGCGAACGTCCTCCGGGACTTGTTGGGGGACGCCGACAAACTCGAGGACCACGGAGGGCGGGCCCGGAACTATATTGCAGAACATCGAGGTGCTGCCAGCCGAACGGCCGACCTGCTCGTCGACTGTCTCACGGAGCAAGCGTGACGAGGAATTCTAGGACCGGTAGGCTCGTGCTCATCTCTCGGCCACTCTCTCTCGTGGTGTCTTTACTGTTGGCGTCTTGTGGCGGAGAGCCCTCTTCCGCCTCCGGTGGCGGGTCGCCCGCCGCAGATCCTCCGGCTACATTGGCCACTCCCGACTCCGCCTGGATGGACGTGGAGCCCGGCCTGACCGCATCAGGCCCAAGTGGTTCTGAGGAGACCGGCCGAGCGGTGCCGGCGCAAGCAGAGGCCCCGCCCGCGGAGTCGGCTGCTCAGGAGATTACACCCGCTGACACGGCTTTGGCGGTTGAAGCCCCAGCGGTTGAAGCCCCAGCGGTTCAGGCCGAAGACCCAGCGCCCGCTCAAGTGTTTCCGGCCCCATCGGCGACCACTGGAGACGGTAGACCGGTCGCTCGGTTGGTCCTACCCGAAGAGCCACTGGTCTTTGCTAGGCCCGAAGCGGTGCGCGGTATCTATCTGAACGGTTGGGCTTCTGGATCGCGGCGGCGTACCAAGAGTGCGATCGCGCTCGCCACGCGTACAGAGGTCAACAGCTTCGTCATCGACCTCAAAGACGCGACCGGATATGTCAGTCATCCGACTCAGGTGATGTTCGCCCGCGAGGTCGGGGCCGATCAGGAGATTCGGATTCGGGACTTGGTAGGGCTCCTCGAGCGGTTGCATGAAGCGGACATCTATCCGATCGCCCGAATCGTGATCGTAAAGGACCCGCTCCTCGCCGCGCGTCGCCCCGATCTCGCGGTGCAGGACACTGCGGGTGGCGTTTGGGTCGATGGTAAGGGCTTGGTCTGGTCGAACATGTTCGACAGCGATGTGTGGGACTACCACATCGCACTGGCCAAGGAGGCCATCGCGGTCGGGTTCCCGGAGATCCAGTGGGACTATCTGCGTTTCCCCGACGCGCCGGAGGAAGAGCTGAACCGGGCCTGGTATCCAGGGCAGGGCCCTCGTCGCCGGACCGAGGCGGTTCGTGAGTTTCTGGAGTACGCCCGTGAGAAATTGGGCGATGTGGCGATGACCGCCGACGTGTTCGGTGTCACGACTTCCGCGCGCACGGACGTGGGGATCGGACAGCTATGGGAAGAGTTCATAGGGGTTATGGATGTCGCGCTTCCCATGGTTTATCCCTCGCACTACTGGGTCGGAAGTTTCGGAATCCAAGATCCCAATGGGCATCCGTATGAGATCGTGCGGAGGGCGCTCACCGATGCCGGCAGACGTTCCGCTGCGGTTGAGGGGGCAGGCACCACCCGACCCTGGTTACAAGACTTCACTCTCGGAGCGCCCGCGTACGGTGCATCCGAGGTCCGCGCCCAGATCCAGGCCACCTACGATGCCGGTGTCGATGAGTGGATCCTCTGGAACCCTTCGAGCCGCTACAGCGAAGCCGCCTTGGCTCCTGCCGACGGATACCCCGAGGGGGTCGAACCCACGATCAGGGTCGGTGGGCAACTCGTTCCCGTCTCACAACGCGAAACCGCCATCGAGGCGGAGCGTATGGCCGAGGAGACCGCGAAGGCTGAGGCGAAGGCCGCCGCCGAGGCCGGAGACGGCGTACCCGACGTGGTCGCGGCGGATACGGCGGAAATCGGACGATAGCCCGAACGAGGCTCCAACCGCTCCTCTCGGAGGCCCAATCCTACGCTGCCGGCGTTCTCGAGAACTGGAGTTCGTGGAATCGAGCGTAGAGACCGCCCGCTTCAAGAAGGTCCTCGTGGCTGCCCTCTTCGGCCAACTCGCCGTGATGGAGCACCACAATACGGTCGGCGCCTTTTACCGTCGACAGTCTGTGGGCGATTACCATCGACGTGCGCCCCGCCATCAATTCGTCGGTGGCTCTTTCGATCTGCGCCTCGATCTCTGAATCGACTGAACTGGTGGCTTCGTCCAGGATGAGAACCTGCGGGTCGAACGCCAGGGCGCGAGCGAACGACACGAGTTGCCGCTCGCCGACCGAAAGCGTGGATCCTCTCTCCCCGAGTTCCTGGCCGTACCCCTTCGGCAAGCGCTCGATAAAGGGCGCGGCTCCGATGCGCTCGGCCGCGGCCCGAACGCGTTCATCGGAGATCTCTGATGCGCCGAGTCGGATGTTGTAGGACACGTCCTGGCTGAAGAGGAATACGTCCTGAAGCACCAGCCCGATGTGGGCCCTGAGGGCGTCCAGCCCGATTTGTTCGATTGGTACTCCGTCCAGTCGGATCTGACCTCGTTGAGGCTCGTAGTAGCGCATCAACAGGTTGATAAGCGTGGTCTTGCCCGCCCCGGTGTGGCCCACGATAGCCAGTCGCTCCCCCGGGTTGGCCTGGAAACTGACTCCCTTGAGAACCCAGTCCCACTCGCCGTCTGCGTCCTTACCATATGCGAACCAGACGTCCTCGAACTCGATCCGCCCGCTCACCGGCGCGTCCAGCACGGTCTCAGTCTCGGGGTCCACGATCTCGATCTCACGATCCAACAGTTTGAACACGCGTTCCGAGGACGCCATGGCTCCCTGCAACAGATTGTACTTCTCAGATAAATCTTGGATGGGGCGGAAAAACCGGCGGGCGTATTGCAGAAACGCGGCCAGCACCCCGACCGAAACCGTGGCCTCCAGAATCGAGGCGCCGCCTCGCCAGATGATCAGCGCGAGGGCGATGGCGGTGAAGAGTTCGATGACCGGAAAAAAGAGCGCGTAGTAGGTGATAGAGCGTAGGTGTGCCTCGAGGTAGTCTTGATTGATCGCGGCGTGCCGTTCAGCGTCGGCCTGTTCTCGATTGAAGAGCCTGACGACGTCGATGCCGGTGAAACGCTCGTGCAGGTAAGCGTTGAGACGAGCCAGGCGTACGCGGATGTCCCGGTACGCGGTCCGGATTCTCGCTCTGAACAAAACGGCTGTCAGGGCGACGAACGGCAGGACGCTGAAGGTGACGAGGGCCAGCTTCCAGTCCATGTACAGCATGGCCGCCAGAATGAACCCGAGTGTGAAAACATCTCCGAAAACCGCAACGACCCCCGAGCTGAACAGCTCGTTCAGCGTCTCGACATCGCTCGTGATCCGGGTCATCAGCCGTCCCACCGGGTTCCGATCGTAGAACCTCAGATCCATCCACTGGAGTTTTCCGAAGATCTCCGTGCGTAGATCGTACATGACCCGCTGACCGAGCCAGGTGGTGAGCACCGTCTGGCCGTACATGAGAAAGAAACCGGCTGTGATGGCGGCCGCGTAGGCTCCCGCCAGTTTGGCCAGGAGCGGCCCGTCACGGTTGGGGATGGCGTCGTCAATCGCGATCCGCGTGAGCCACGGACCCACCACCTGGAGGAACGATGCAACCACGAGAATGGCTACAGCGAGGGCCACATACCCGCGGTACGGCCTCAGGTACTCAAGCAGGCGCTTCATCAGGCGGGCGTCATATGCCTTCCCAAGCGCCTCCTCTTCCTGGAAGGCTCCCTGCAGTCCCGTCACACAACATCCCTTCGGCCTGTCACACAACATCCCTTCGGCCTGGTGGTAGCGGCGAGTTAGGGGTTCGGCCTACCCGGCCCTCAGAGGCGAGTTCCAAGGTCTTGCCTGCTAAGCTAAACTCAGCAATGGACGATTGGATTCGCATACGAGGGGCGCGACAGCACAACCTCAAAGACCTGGACATTGATCTTCCGCGCCGGGCGCTCATCGTGCTTACCGGACCGTCGGGGTCCGGTAAATCTTCACTGGCCCTCGATACACTCTTCGCCGAGGGACAGCGGCGGTACGTCGAGTCGTTGTCGACCTATGCGAAACAGTTTTTGGACCGTATGGAAAAGCCGGATGTGGACTCGATCGAAGGGATTTCCCCGGCGGTGGCCATCGAGCAGAAGAACCCCACCAAGTCGAGTCGTTCAACGGTAGGCACCGCTACTGAGGTCTACGATTACCTGCGGCTCCTGTGGGCCCGAGTCGGCCGGACCTTCTGCCCCGAGTGCGGCAATGTGGTCCGCCCCGATACCGTCACCAGCGCGGTGGATCGGGTCTTGGAACTCCCCGAGGGATCCAGGATCCAGGTGACGTTCCCGCTCAAGTTCAGCGGGCGGGTCAGCCATACACTGGTTGTCGAGAATTTGCTTGCTATCGGCTTCGTCCGGCTGCTGGCGGACGGCCAGATGGTGGACCTGGGCACCCCCGATGCCGCGAAGGCCGAGGTGATCGGGTTGGACGTCACCGAGGTTGTGGACCCCTTGGTCGTGGTAGACCGCCTCACTGCCGGGCAGGAAGAGCGCGACCGCCTGGCGGATTCGCTGGCCACTTGTTTCGCGGAGGGCGAGGGCGAGGCCGTTGTCCTGGTGCACAATTCGTCCGGAACCGTCGTGGACCGCTTGTTGTTCACCGAACACTTCCGTTGTCCGGACCACCGGGAGATCGAGTTCTTCGATCCATCGCCCAAACTCTTCTCGTTCAACAACCCCT
>PVBE010509494.1_pt1 | contig 13916 bp, 11 predicted proteins | sample 1631181 | NCBI WGS metagenome assembly PVBE01 (sample SAMN08397723, study PRJNA350692) | Marine metagenome, whole genome shotgun sequencing project. | isolation source: water | place: Pacific Ocean | collected 2012-04 | reverse complement strand
GGTTGCTGTGGGCAGAGCTCATGCAGCGCACTTACGGCACGGATGTACTCCAATGCCCGGCCTGCGGTGGCCGCCGCCGGGTCATCGCCCTCATCGAGGACCCCCTCGTCATCCGCGCGATCCTGACCCACCTCCAACTCCCGACGACCCCACCCCAGCTCGAACCCGCACGCGGCCCACCCGAGCCTGAGCTCGACTTCGCCGCCTGACCCTGCGCCGCCTCAGCGACGAACAACCACAGCCTGCCCCAGCGAGGAGGGGGCTCGTCCGCGTACAAGCCTGGCGTCTCCAGGGGAGCGTGCTACGCTGCGACAGATGCAGACAAGTAGGGCAATGTCGCACAATCGACACTATGTCAAGTTGAGCGAAGTAGCAAGGCGCTTGAACTCCCTATCCGCTCGCAGAAAAAACGGAGAAACGATGCAGCCAGTCTTTATCGTCGGCGAGCAGCGCTCGGGGTCCAACCTCCTTCGGTTGATGCTGTCGCAGGCGGGTCTTGCCGCACCGCATCCACCCCACATCCTCTCCCGGCTCATGCCACTGGTGCCCTCGTATGGAGACCTGGACCAGAACTCGAACTGGAGGAGACTCATCGAAGACGCGTGCCTACTTGTGGAACGCAATCCCGTTCCCTGGCAGTCCGTGGACCACTTCGATCGGCAGGCCATCGAGGAGCGCTGCCGAGAGCGCTCATTGATTGCCATCTTCGGTGCTCTGATGGACACCTATGCCGAATCCCAAGGGGCCCAAGCCTGGGTCTGCAAGAGCATGCAGTATTCGAAATATGGTGAGGAGTTGGACCGATACTTCGTGACCCCGAAGTACCTGTTCCTCTACCGCGACGGACGGGATGTGACGCTGTCCTTCACCAAGGCCGTCGTCGGGGATAAACACCCGTATCACATCGCTCGTCGCTGGAACGAGTCCCAGTCTGTCTGCCTCGCCGAGCAAGAGAGGATTCCGGAGCGCTATCACAGCCTCTGCTACGAGGAGATCACGGCCGAACCGGAGCCCATTCTCCGCAGGCTCTGCGACTTCCTCGAGCTGCCCTTCACGCCTGCCATGTTGGACTTTCACCGTTCCAGCGAGGCCCAGGCCACCTCGGACAAGAGTCAGCTGTGGCAAAACCTGAGTCGCCCGGTCATGCGCAACAACACCAAGAAGTTCCTCACCGGGCTCACCGAGCGTCAGATCCGAATCGTAGAGTCGGTGGCTGGCGCCAGCTTGGATGCGCTCGGCTACGAGAGAGCGTTCGTACAGCCCAACGAAGAGCTGGTCTTTGGAGCGGAAGAACTCGCCATCTTCGAGAAGCAGAATGCGGCGACCAAGGCGGCTCGGCGCGCCACGATGGAAGAGGGAGACTCCAGGCGCCGTGAGCACCAGCTCGACACTCTGACGCAGCGGGTCTACTTCATGACCGAGTTCTCACGCCAGGAGGCGCTTCAGTTCCTAACCTTTGTGCACGAAGAGCACATCCCAGAAGGTGCCACGGTCGTAGAAGAGGGCTCAATGGAACGCGACCTCTTCTTCATCATCGACGGTACAGCGGCCATTTTCCGCGGCGGCGAGAAGATCGCCGAGCTCGCCAATGGCGAGTGCTTCGGCGAGATCAGTATGTTCAGCGGCGGCCCGCGAACAGGGACTGTCCGCGCCCAAACCGACTTGCGAGTGTTCCGGCTCCCCTGGGCGCGCCTCAGAGGCCTGCGCGTGGATGCTCCCGGCCTCGCCAACCAGGTCTTGTGGGCGGTCAGCGCTCGTCTCGCGGACCGATTCCGCGGCGCCCTCGCATGAGCAAAGCAGCCGCACCCCCCTCCCTCGCCGCCCTGGCCTGGAAATTCTTCGCCATCGGATGCGTTGCCTTCGGCGGATTCATGGCTTTGATTTCCGTGGTCGAGGACGTGTTCGTTCGCCAGCTGAAGTGGATCGAGCGAGAGGACATGCTCGATGGCATCTCGCTCGCCAATGTGATGCCCGGCCCCCAGGCCGTGAACACGGTGACCTATGTCGGGTATCGCATCGCGGGTTGGCCCGGTGCCGTGGTCTCTTTTGTCGCGATCCTCACTCCCACCTTCGTGCTGGTCACGGGGCTCACCTTCCTGTACTTCGGCGTGGCCCAGGATCTGGATTGGCTGCAAGGGTTCTTCAAGGGCATCATTCCCGCGGTGGCCGCAGTGATCTTCAGCGTGGTGTGGAGAATGCGAGCCAAGGCTGTCACCGAAAACCTCGGGTGGGCGTTGATGACCGGCGCGGCACTCGCGCTCTTCCTCGCTCCGCCCGCAAGCCAGCTATGGGTCAACCTCGCCGCTCTGAGCATGGCTGCTGTGCTCGGGAGCGTCTTTCTTCGGCCACCGGCCAGCGCCCTCGACACCCCATCCAAGCGCCCATCTTATGCGCGAATCGCGTTGCTCGTCGCTGTGCCACTGTCACTCCCGGTGCTCTACCTGTCCAACCCTGCGTTGGATCCGAACGGGCTCCCTCAGATGGCGCTCACCTTTTCGGGCCTCAGCGTCATGCTCTTTGGCGGTGGGTACGTGTTCATCCCCATGATCCAGGGTGTGGTCGTCGACCAGCAAGCCTGGCTGACCGCCACCCAGTTCACCGACGCCATTGCCTTCAGCCAGACCACCCCGGGCCCCATCATGATCAGCACAGCTTTCATCGGCCAGAAGGTCATGATGGAACAGTCGGGCCCCTTGATGGGCGTGTTCGGCGGCCTAGTCTGCACGCTGGCGATCTTTGCACCCCCAGCCCTGCTGATTGTCGCCGCCTCAGAGCTCCTCGACCAGATTCGCTCGAATCAACAGGTACAGGGTGCCTTGCGTGGCATCCGAGCCGCGGTGGTCGGCATGATCTTCGTTGCAGGAGTCGTCATCCTGACGACAGCCTGGGAAGATGTAGACCTCGTCGGGGCGGCTCAACTGCAGTACAGCGGCGTCCTTCTGGCGCTTTTCGCCGCATCTCTCATCGCCCTGATCCGGTACAAGGTCAGTGTCTTGGCCGTCATACCGGTAGCGGGACTGGTCGGGATTTTCGCCGTCTGAGTGTCAAGCCTGGCGTCTCCAGGGGAGCGTGCTACGCTGCGACAGATGCAGACAAGTAGGGCAATGTCGCACAATCGACATTATGTCAAGTTGAGCGAAGTAGCAAGGCGCTTGAACTCCCTATCCGCCGTGATATATCGTTCCCGGCGCTCTGGCCGCGCAGGAACTCCACGTTGGGGTCCGGCCATGAATCTGGGTGCTCTCATCGTGGCTGAATCGAGGCTCCGCGATGCACTTTTCCTCGAGCCGTAGACCCGCTGAAGGTGCGCTTCGCTTCGTGCGTCCGAGGTCATTCGAATGAGCGAGCAGACATCCACCGACGAGGGGGGCACACGACCGCGGAGCAGAGTGTTCCGCTGGCTCCTGGTGGGTGGCGTTCTCTGTGGCGTCGCGTGCGTGGCGCTGATGTACTTCCCGGTTTATCGAAAAGACCCCGAGCGCGACTAGACCGGAGGCGCCGTCGACTTTCTGAAGAAGGTCCGGGCGTTTCAGGCGGAGCATCTACGTCAGCAGGGCCGCTACCTCGGCGGCGCCGAGTGGGCGGAGTGGCCGACCGGCTCGTTCCCGTCCTCCGACGGCGTGGGTTGGGGCAACCCCACCGCAGGCCCCTGGGCTCGGCTGCCCCTGCGCCCGAAAGAGCCGGTGCTCTTCAAGTTCCGGCTTCGAGCCGGCGACCGTCCCGAGCTGGCCCCCGAGCGCGTCTTTCCCACGCCGCCCCCCGGGCCGTGGTACGTCGCTCAAGCCCGCGCCGACCTCGACGGCGACCGACAGGTCTGGCTGATCGAAGTGAGCTCGGCCCACGAAGGCATCTACTTCGAGAACCACGGTGAGTAGCGGGCCCGACGAGGTGCCCCCGCGGCAACGTCAGAGGCGTTCGGCCGCCTCTGCTCCTCGAAAGGAAGCAACGGCTTGACCGACGTGGTGACCAGAGCCGGGACCGAGGGTGATACGGAGGCCTTCTTCGCCTACTTGGAAGACCACCTGTCGGACAGCGGTGTCGGGGAGACCCCCCTGTTCCAGCCAGCCCCCCGCAACGAGTCCGGCGTGACGGAGCAGATGGTCCAGAAGTTCTCCGAAGGCATCCGGAAGGAGCTGGGGGTGCCCGGCTGGGTCAGGTTCTGGCTGGCGTTCAGCGGCGACCGCATCGTCGGCCACATCGACCTTCGTGCCCGCCCGGAGACGTACGCCACCCACCGAGCGCTGCTGGGGATGGGGGTCGACCGCTCCTTCAGGAGAGTGGGCCTGGGCAGCCGGCTCCTCTCCGAGGTGCTCGCCTGGGCGGCGGAGCACTCTTCGCTGGAGTATGTGGACCTGCGCGTCGTGTCCACCAACACCGCGGCGAGGAGACTCTACGCGCGTCATCACTTCGAGACGTGTGGCGAGATCGAAGACCTCTTCAGGATCGACGGCGAGTCCATGTCCTCCACGTTGATGGTGCGCAGAGTCGTGCTGGCCGAGTGAGAAGTCACCGGAAGTCGAGGTGGTTGCTGGAGTCGAGTCGGCGAGCGCAGGCACCCAGTCAATCCGGGGGGCCATCCACTTGGTAGACGCCCGCGGCCGCCGCGCCGCGCGCTACGGGAGTCGCTTCGTCACAGCCTCTGCGAGCCTGACGGTGGGGAGGTCTTCGTCGGCCGAGGGCCAGGCCTCGTAGAAGTCATCGAGCAGGCCGCGGGCCTCGTCGGTCTTGCCCTCTCGCTGGCGCATCCGAGCGAGCTCGACGCGCGACCGGGCGCGCACGATGCCCTGGTTGAGACCTGGGACGCACGCCCGCGACACGATGCCCGAGAGCGCTCCGGTCGCCATGGCGTCGTCCGCTGTGGCCCAGCCCACCCGGGCTTGGGCGTAGCGGAGCACGCACGGGGGCCCGGCGTCGTAGGCTTTCGCCATGGCGAGCTTCTTCTTCAGGAGCGCCTTCAGCCCAGCAGCGTCACCCTCGACGAGGCGCAGCTCGAAGCGAATGTCGTCGGACAGCCCGGCCTTCAGGTCGAAGGGGAGCGCCCCGTCGGGGAAGGACGCCAGTCGGCGCAGGAGCGCCTCGGAGGCCTCCTGGGCGCTCGGCTTCCCGTGGAGCGCTCGCCGGGCGTCGTTCCAGAGCAGCTGGATGGTGTGCAGCTGACGAATGTCGTCGTCGATCTCCGGCGCCGTGAGGACCTCGCGCAGTCGCTCGGTCCACGGCGTCTCCGTCGGTGGATCACCAAGCCAGACGAGCGCGTCCAGCGCCATCGAGCCGCAACGAGTCGCGTGGTGAGGGAGCCCCTCGGCCTGCGCCCACTTCATACAATGCGCCCAGAAGCGGGACGCTTCCTTCAGGCGGCCCCGGTTGGCCAGGCTGAGCCCGTGCTCCTCGAGGGCCGTCAGGCGGTCCGACGGCGCCGTGGTGTCCCCCAGCACGAGCTGAATCTGCGTCTGGCGCTCCTTCTCACGGCCCATCCTCAGGTAGACGTCGGCCAGCGTGATCCGGGCGCCCGCGAGGCTCCCGTCCTGGACGAGGACCTCCTTCAAACCCTTCTCGGCCTCCTCCAGCCGACCCAGGCGCGCCAGGGTCTGGTAGCGCCGCAGCTGAATCGCGGTCGAGGCGGGGTGAACGCGCAGCGCCGCCTCGGTCGCCTCGAGCATCCCCGGTAGATCGCCGCGCTCGTTGAGCTGCTGCAGCTCGAGGAGCCACAGGACCACCCAGTCGGGATGGACCTTCATGCTGGCGTGCAGCGCTTCGAGCAGCGCGGGCTTTCCGATGAGGTAACGCCCCGCGACGAAGTAGGTCATCTCGACCATCGGGTCATCGGAGCGCTCGCGGAGCGCCTGCCACTGCTGGAGCAGCTCCTCCCGTTTCTGATGCTCTCGCCAGCTGCGGTTGGCGAGCACGAGGACCTTGCCCAGGTCCGTGTCCAGGTCCCGACCCTGCTGTGCGGCGCGCCCCGACACCTTCACCGAGAGCGCCTCCCGCCGCCGGAAGAAGTGGCTCAGGCCGAGCAGCGAGTGCACGGCCGGCTCGTTCGGGTGCTGCTTCACCAGGGCGCCCAGCAGACGCTCCGCGCGGGGGATCTCCCCCTGCAGGATCGCCTCGACGGCCTGGGCGAAGCGGCGTCGCGCGGCCTTGTCCTCCACCCCGTGGAGCCGAAACACGCGCTGGGGCTCCGTCGAGGGCCCGACGGTCGAGGAGGCCCCCCCTGCGGCGGCCTTCGTGGCTCCGGCCGGCTCGCTCTGCGAGGGCGGGGCGTCCGAACGGAGGGCCCACACCCCCGCGACGATCGCCACCCCGGCGACGAGCGCCCAGGGCCAGGGCGAGGGCCGCCCGGGGGTCGTCGCCTCCGCGCTCGCCAGCCCCATCGGGCTGGTCGAGCCCCCTGTCGGCTGCGGCGCGCTCTCCGCGGCGACCGTCTCGTCGAAGGCCAGCGGAGCGGTCGCTCGCGGCTCCGACGCCGGGGACGCGTCGCTGGCCAGCGCCGCCGCCTTGGCCCGGATGTCCCCGGTCCAGACGTCGAGGGTCTGGGTGAAGCCCGCCGACTCCGTGGTCCCCTGGGCGCCCCCGAACCAGGTCTCGAGCAGGGCCGCGGCGGTGGGGACCCGCGCCTCCCGGTCGGTCACCAGGGCCCCTTCGATGGCGTCGGCCATGCGCTGGGGCAGATCCGGGGCGCGCTCGGCGACGGGGACGTACGTGCCCGCGCAGATGTCCCTCCAGAGGGTCGGCAGGTGGTTGGACTCGAAGCAGCGGACGCCGGCGACGAGCTCGTAGAGGATGGCGCCCAGGGAGAAGACGTCGGCCCGAGCGTCCACCGAGCTGGAGTCCAGGATCTGCTCGGGGGCCATGTAGGCGGGGGTCCCCATCGAGGAGCCCGTCTTGGTGGCCACCAGGCCCACCTCGTGGCCTTCGAGCACCTTCGCCAGCCCGAAGTCGGCGACCTTCGGGATGAGCGCGTCGTCGGTGATGGCGATGAGGATGTTCGCCGGCTTCAGGTCCCGGTGCACCAGGCCGTGGCCGTGGGCGGCGGCGACCCCTCGCAGGAGGCCACGGACCAGGGCGTCCACCTGCGGGAGGCCCAGGGTCGTCTGCTCCAGCAGCTCCTTCAGGGACGGCCCGGCGACGTACTCCATGACCAGCGCCGGGAGGTCGTCGATCTGCACCAGGTCGGTCACGCTGAGCACGTTGGGGTGCCTCAGGCTCGACTGCAGGCGCCCCTCCTGGACCAGCCGGTCGGAGATGTCGGCGTCCGGATGGGTCAGCTGCTTGATGGCGTGCAGGCTGCCCAGGTCCCGGTGTCGCGCCCGATAGACCACGGCCATCGCGCCTTGACCGAGGACCCCCTCGACGACGTACCGCTCGATCGCCGTTCCGGGGCGCAACAGCATGGCGAGAAATAGTTGACGCTGATCACGAGGGGGTCAAACACGAAGTGAGTCGTGCCGTCCCTGAACGGCTTTTTGAGCCGATAGAGGATGCGGCCGTCGTCGAGCTCCGTGAGTCGCTCGTCGACGGCAACGAGATGCCTCATGTCCACGACGATGCACTCTTGGGGGTGGGCTTCGAGCGCCCATCCCCATCGTCCGACCTCCGTCGGTTGCCCTTAGTCAGCGCCGGTGGTCTAGTCGTTCGCTAGACGCGTAGTCTCGTCTCCGGACGATGAGGGGCACCGATGGTCAATATGACCGCAATCCGGTCTCTGATATTGATGTCGGCGCTGATCCAATGCGCCTGCGAGAGCGTTGCCGCGCCCCCTGAATCCGTATCGCCACCGGGCGATGCGTCCACCGTCACGGGCGATGGTCCCCGACTCGCACCGCCATCCACCTCGAAACCCGAAGCAAAGACACCACAGCCGGCCACGAAAACGGCGAGAAAGCCCCCAGTGCCACCGGCAAAGGCCCTGACTGCAGAAATGGTCACCCAAGCCCATCGTTGGGTGATGGGATACCCCGGGGTGCGACCGCCAGACTTCGAAGTGCGTCCTCTGGGCCGAAGTAGTGGGATCCGGCTGACCCCCAAGGCGGGGCGTCCGGTCAAGCCCATCGCCGGGGAAAGGCATTCATCGAAACGGGTGCCGAAAGGTTTGTCGGACACTCTCGGCAAAGATGTGGGTTTGGACGCATTCGTCACCCTGGGCACGGGACCGCACCCGGCCGTCGCTGCGGTGGTGTGGGCCGGCGAAAAGAGCGAAGGCGTCGAGCTTCGCACATGCCTAGAGTCGGCAGGGGAAGACGACGACGCCGTGCACGCGTGTCAGAGTGCTCATGGGTCCAGTAATGCCTATGAGAGTCCTTTCGAATACCGGCGCAATGCCTCCATCGAGGTCCGCATTTACACCTGGAACGAGGCCACCAAGGCGTACCGTGTGAGTGCCCGCTCGGACGCGCCTCCAGCCATCGAAGCCCGGCCCCACTCGAGACTAGACCTGAGTGACCACGTTTCACCACACCCCCGAATCTTCCGCATTGGCGACGAGTTGCTCTTGGTGGTCAGCACCACCAAAGAGCCCTGTAACGGGCCACAGTACGCCTGCGAAGACCTGGATCGTGGCTACCTATATGCACTGCCGCCTGCTGGCGAGCGCTTGCATCGCTTAGCCGAGATACCCATCGGGATGTCCACTGGACCAGAGCCCTCCAACGTACTGGCGCGGACGCTGTTCTTCTACGAGACGACGTACTCGGACCTGAACGGAGACGGCGCGTTGGACCTGACCATCACCCCGGTGGCCGAGGAGGACGACGGGACTTGGCAGAACGACGATTCTGAAGAATATGAACCGTCGAAGCGCCTGAAGCGGCAGGCGTTTACCGGAGTGCGCCTTATTCGGCGAGCCAATGAGTTGGTCACCGTCGAGCTCGACCTCACGGACTTTGTGACCCCCTACCATGACCGCGCCCTCGCACTGCTATCGGCCGGTAAGCCAAAGGCCGCGGTGCGGCCATTGAAAGTGGCGGTGCGGGCCATGATTTCGATGCGAGCGGCAGCATCAGCAGGCGACGACGAGATCGAGGCGATCTGGTGGACGGTGCCCAATGATCCCCGCACGCACGATTGGGGACTGATCTGCCTCGTAACGCCGCTGACCGGCCACGGCGGCCTTTGTTCCACCGAGCAGATGCCGACGCGAACGGCTCACGGGGCGCGTTTCGACCGCCTTTTCGTGGGGTTGGCGAGCCTTATCCATCGGTTGGAGCAAGCCGGGCAGGGAAAGAAGGTGGTCAAGGCGAAGCGACGGCTCGCTGCCGCCCAGGCCACCATTGAATCAGCTCGGTGTCAACTTATGGATTCCACTCCCCGGGGCGCGCAGGCCTTCGATTGCGAGGGCTGGCGGCTAGAATGTGAGGAGGGCCTGACGGGCACTCTGGTGGCGCGGTATCTCAATGGTCGAAAGAAGCGGGAAATCACCTGTCGGGGTGCCCAACTCCACGGGCCTACTTCGCGGTTCGGCACCGCCGGCAAACAAAAGGAGAAGGGCGCATACGATGGCGGTGGGCGCTGCGGGGTGTGGCGATGTTGGGACGATGAGGGCAAGGCATCGCCCTGTTCCGAAGCCAATGAGGCGCAACGAACGCCCACCGGCTCGAAGCACCGGCCCTGTCCATAGGGGACGCTTCCCGGTCAGGGTCTCGCAGCCCCTAGATCCCGATTTTTTTGCGCAACAGTTGGTTCCGCTGGCCGATGGAGGTTTTCACGACCACCATTTCGAGGCCGCACCATGCCCCATCGCCTTCGTTTTCAATGATCGCAGGCTAGGACGCACACGTAGAATACCTCTGGCTCGACCCAGCGAATGTCACCGAGTTGGCCATGTTCGACCCGGAGGGCGAGACGGCGTCAGACGCGCTGGTCCTCCACAGCGGCGAGACCAACGCCGCGGGGCCGGACGGGACCGAGGCGTGGCTGAGTGTCGTACCCCTGTCCGAAGCGGCGGCGAATATTGAGTATTTCACAGATCCGGCGGAGGGTGAGCTGTTCCGCATCGATGCCCGCAACGCCCGAGAGGGCGGCATCGTCATCAACGTGCCGCCGGATGCCGTCGACATCGACATCCTCGGCTACAAGGTGCTGTTGAATTCGGTTGCAGCGGAGGGGAAGAGCCGCGCGTCTTGACTACGCAGTACGTCTATTTCCGAAACAAGGCGGAGTTCGGTCCCAACGGACCAGCAGCCGACGGGCCCGAGATGGGCGACCTTCAGATTACGCCAGGCGAAGGCGGCGGGTACATCGACGTGCGTGTGACGGCCATCGATCCCGACCAGGCCCGTATTCGGGGCCAGGTCTCCTGGCGGGTCATGGACGCGGACGGCCCGATATCCGAAGAGAATCTGACAGAGCTTCGTCCGGTGACCAGGGACGACGGCACGCTGGAGTTGGGCGAGTACGCGGCCCGCGTTTATGGGCCACCCGGGCCCGTTCAGATCATGGTCTCCACCGTCGACTCCATGGGCTACTCGACCTTGAGGGAGGCGGCCGCTGTCGGTGATCGGAGAGAACCGCGGATAGATGGTGAGGTGCGCGATGGCCGTCGACTGGTGAAGTCCGCAGCCGGCGCGGGTCGGTGAGGTTCGGGCGGCAGGGCCGTCGGTGAAATTCGCGCGGCATGGATCGGTGGTGAGGATCGCGGACGCTACTCGCCGGCGTTGCGTCGGTTAGGATCGCGGATCGCTACTCGCTGGCGTCGCGCTCGGCCGCCTTGAGGGCGGCGCGCTCCTTGGCCTCCTTGAGACGATAGCTGTCGCCGTGGATCGCAACGATTTCGGAGCGATGGACCAGGCGGTCGACGAGCGTTACGACGCAGGCGGCGCTCGGAAAGACATCGTTCCACTCGGCGAATGGCTTGTTCGTGGTGACCACGATCGGCTTGCCGGCGGCATAGCGCCTCGTGACGACCTCGAAGAGCAGGTCGGCGTGCTGGTTGCCGTAGGACAAGTATCCTACCTCATCGAGCAGGAGGATCCGGGGCCTGCACAGGCGAGCGAGTCGTCGCTGGAGCCCGCTCGCGCTGTCCTCGGCGGCCAATTCATTGAGCATGGCGCTGGCGGTCGTGCACGCCACGGTGTGGCCGGCCAACAGGGCGTGGTGGGCGAGGTTCTTGGCGAGCATCGTCTTGCCCACCCCATTGGGACCCAGCAGGACGATGTTGGCCCTCTCCTCGATGAAGCGGAGCGAGAACAGGCCGTCGACGAGCTTGCGGTCGACCTTGCAGGGCCAACCCCAGTCGAAGTCCGCGATGGGCTTGAACCGGCCGAGCCTGGCATTGCGCACCCGTCTCTCCAGACTGCGCCGCGCGCGCTCCTGCTCCTCGACCTTGATCAGCCAGGGCAGCCACTCAGCGTCGGCAATCTCGTCGAAGTCGAGCAACAGGCCGTGGAACCCGAGCTCAGCCAGGCGCTCTCGAAGCTCGTCAGTGGTCATGGTCGTCTCCGAGTCCGTCGTAGGTCGCGAGGTCGTGGGGACGGATGGCTACATCACGCACCCGCGGATCGTCGGGGAGCTGGACCGCCACCGGGAGGGCCCGCCCCAGCTCCTGTCGTCGGCGGTCGAGCGCCTGTCGAACGGCGGCGACGTGTAGTGCGTCAGCCTGGAGAGCCTCGCGTACCGCGATCTCCACGGCGTCGCCGCCCCACGAGTCGACCAGCCGGAGCAGGCCGGCCACGGCGCTGCCGAGGTTGTGTCCTCTACGAGCGGCGCCCTCGAGGAGCTTGGCGCTCGAGGGGACCATGTGATGCAGCCGGTCCATCCCACGCTGCTCGCGCGCCTCACGCTTGTGCGCCGTCAGCGCGGCCAGGTGCGACGGCTCCTCGATCTGAGCGGCCCGGTCGAACGAGCGCTCGTGCTCCGCGACAACCTCGTCACCGTCGATAATCCGCACCGTACGCGGCGTTGCGACGACGACGAGAGTCCTTCGGACCCTGTCGTGGGGCACGGTGTAGTCGTTGCGGTCGAAGCGCGCATACGGCTGTTTGCCGACGCGGACCTCGACTCGCTCGTGGGCGGGGAAGTCGTCGTCGGGGAGCGCGAGCAGCTTGGCGCGCTCCTGCTCCCAGGCCTCCCGCACCGTCATCGTCCGGTCTCCAGGGCACTTGCGATTGGCGGCGATGGCGTCGCACCAGCGGCTTGCCTGGGCGTTAAGGTCATCGAGGCCGGACCACTGGCGCGCCGGCCAGAACGAAGTTCTCAGATAGCGGATCGTTCTTTCGACGCGTCCCTTTTCATTCCCCCGCGCGACGGCTACGGGCCGCGGTTCGTAGCGGTAGTGACCGGCCAAGGCGAGGGTCGTGGGGTGGAAGCGGATGGCGTCGCTTCGGCGCTCGAGGACCGCCGACTTGAGGTTGTCGTAGAGCACCCGCCTCGGCACACCACCAAGGGCGCCGAAGGCTTCGACGTGCCCGGCGAGAAAGCTGCCCATCCGCTGGTCGTAGAAGAATCGGACGAACGGCATCCGAGACCAGGACAGGACCATCACGAAGGCGGACAACGCTCGCGTGGCGCGGCCAACCTGCACCGTCCCGAAGTGACCCCAGTCCATCTGGGCCTCCTCCGCAGGCAAGGTCCGCAGCCGATGGTAGGCCTCGGCGGCTTTCCGCGGCCGGAGCCGAGCGGTGATGCGGCGGAAATGATCCGGTCCGCCGGGGTAGCCGCGTTCGGCGACCATGGCGTGCAGGCGGCTGGAGGGTAGGTTGGGGTAGCTGGCGAGCGTCTCCTGAATGAACGGCAGGTAGGGGTCGACCATGGATGGGCGGGGAAGCGTCGCCTTCGCGATGCCGTGGTCGCCCAGGACCCGCTTCACGGTGGTGTGATGCACGCCGACCTCGGTGGCGATGGTCCCGACCAGCCACTTCTCGACGAAGTGAAGGCGCAGGATTTTCTGTTCGAGTTCGTGGGGGATCATCGGGACTCGCCGTGACGCACGTAGAGAACGCGAAAGTCCCCCGGGCCCCGGAGCCGGCGAGGTCTACGGCGGGCCCGGATGTCGAAACGGACGTTAGCCAGATCGCCCGGCAGCAGGCCGCCGCCCAAGAAAGTGTCGACGAACGAACTCGCCGAGGCCCTGTCCACAACCAGCACAGCGTCGACCGGACGGGCACACCACAGCGCCAGGCCCTCCAGCAGGGTCCCGAGCGCCCGGGGGTGAAGCGGCTGAGCTGGAAGGACGGCCCGAAGCCGATCCTCCCCATCGTCCGTGACCAAAATCTGGGTCTGGTCCGCCAGGGGCCGGACCGTCGCTTGAAGTCTCATCCATAACCTCCTTTTCCGCGGCGGTGATCACCGTCGGCAGGTCGGAGGTTGGGAGCGGGTTGGTCGATCCGGAACCCTGGTGCGTCACCTTCGATTCCTTCTCTTCACGACGCTCGAGGTAGGTCTGCTGCCGAGCTGCGTGATTGAGACGACCCGCTTCGGTTGCCTGATATCTCGCGCTTGACCGGCGACGACTCTCCGCGCGCGCCACCGCCGCGCAGCCGTCAAAGCAGTAGCGATTGCCCCGGTCACAGCTCGAGCAGATCTCGACGAGGACACCGCAGAGCACGCAGTTGAAGAGGCGGTGCGTGAACGTCCAGCCCCATCGGGTCGACGGCCGGCCGCAGCCGCGTCATCGTCCCGGCGGGAGCCGGAGGTGAACGTCGCCGGCGACCACGAGGGTCCGGAGCTGCAGACTCCGGGCCCTCACCTATTTCTAGAGGCCCACTTCGCTACCACACCTCGGTCGAGGTCTCGAATCCGCCCGCTGTTGTTCGTCGGTCGCGAACTTCACCGAAGACCAGCGCGTCTCAGCGCCCGTCCACAAGCTAGACGGAGTTCTGATAGTCGACGGCGATGAGCGCTCGTTTCGCACACACCTCGAAGAGCCGATTCTCGAGGTCCACGGTGTCGAGTCCGAGCTGGGCTCGGGCGAATTCTCTGACCTGTTC
>PVBE010364843.1_pt1 | contig 13917 bp, 12 predicted proteins | sample 1631181 | NCBI WGS metagenome assembly PVBE01 (sample SAMN08397723, study PRJNA350692) | Marine metagenome, whole genome shotgun sequencing project. | isolation source: water | place: Pacific Ocean | collected 2012-04 | reverse complement strand
CCTCACGCACATTGAGCGGCTTGCCCTCAGCATCGATCACCTTCGCATAGCGCGTGTAGACCGCCATTCCAGGCCCGATGGCTGCCTGGGCAAGGTCTACCGGAGCAAGTTCGTCCGGTTCTCCCTGCTGATGGTGGTGCTGATCGGGCTGGCCGGAATCGGCACCCTCGTCGGCGTGATCATGCACTACAGCAAGGGGCTCCCGTCGGTGGACACCCTCGCGGTGTACGAGCCCCCGACGGTCACGATCGTGCGCGACGGCGAGGGCCAGATCATCGGCCAGTTCTGGGAAGAGCAGCGCTACCTGGTGCCCCTGGAGCGGATCCCCAAGCACGTCCAGGACGCGTTCGTGGCGTCGGAGGACGCGGCCTTCTGGGAGCACTCCGGGCTGGACTACATGGGCATCGCCCGCGCGATGCTCAAGAACATTCAGGAGCGCCGCATGGCGCAGGGCGCCTCCACGATCACGCAGCAGGTGGCGCGGTCGTTCCTGCTGACGCGGGAGAAGAAGCTCGAGCGCAAGATCAAGGAAGCGATCCTGTCGGTCCGGGTGGAGAAGAACTTCTCCAAGGAGCACATCCTCTACCTGTACTTGAACCAGATCTTCCTGGGCCATGGAGCCTACGGCGTGGGTGCGGCGGCGCAGCTGTACTTCAACAAGGACATCTCCGAGCTGACGCTGGCGGAGGGCGCGATCATCGCGGGGCTTCCCCAGGCGCCTTCGAACTACTCGCCCAACCGCAACTTCGACGCCGCCCGGCAGCGGCAGCGCTACGTGCTCAACCAGATGGCGGACAAGGGCTACATCACCCAGGAAGAGGCGGACATCGCCTACGACACGCCGCTGGTCTTCAGCAAGAAGCGCGACAAGAACCTGGACCACGCGCCCTACTACGTGGAGCACGTGCGCCGGTACCTGGTGCAGACCTACGGGCACGACACGGTCTACAACCAGGGCCTGCAGGTGGTGCTCCCGCTGGATCTGGAGCTGCAGTACGTCGCCAACGAGGCGGTCAAGACGGGGGTGCGGCGCAGCGACAAGCTGATGGGCTACCGCGGCGCGATCGAGCAGCACGCCGCCCCCAGCGCGCAGGCGGAGCGGCGGATCGAGATCGACCGCAAGCGCGCCGTCGATCTGCGGCCCTACGACCCGGCCTTCGAGCTTCCTGAGGGAGCCGTCGACCCGGACCTCATCCCGCCGCTGCAGGAGGCGGAGATCTCGCGCGCCATCGTCGCGTCGGTGGAGAAGAAGTACGCCTTCGTCGACGTCGGCAGCCGCCGCGGCCTGCTCCACGTCGAAGAGTTCACGTGGTGCCACAACGTGAACCCGGAGGTGACCTTCAAGTACTTCCGCTGCAAGTCGGTGGACGACGTGCTCGAAGTCGGGGACGAGATCGAGATCAGCGTCGTCGCCGAGACCGAGGAGTGGACCAAGACACTCGGCCGCAAGTGGGAGGGCTCCTACGAGTGGCCCCGCCTCGCCATGGAGCAGCCTCCGCTGCCCGAGGCCGCGCTCATGTCCGTGCGGATCACCGACGGCGCCGTGCTCGCGATGGTCGGCGGCGACGACTACACCGAGTCGGAGTTCAACCGCGCGACCCAGGCCAAGCGCCAGGTCGGTTCGACGTTCAAACCGCTGGTCTACGCCGCCGCCCTGGACAGCGAGGACGTCGAGTTCCACGCCAGCTCGATCCTCATCGACGCCCCCATCGTCGAGGAGAGCCGCGGCGAGAAGGGCGAGGTCTGGACCCCCGGCAACAGCGGCGGCGAGTACCTGGGCGAGACCACGTTCCGCCGAGGGCTGATCCTCAGCCGCAACATCGTCACGTTGAAGGTGCTGCAGAAGATCGGGGTCAACTACTTCTACGACTACATCCAGCGGTTCGGCTTCGAGAGCGAGCTGAACAAGGACCTGTCGATGGGGCTGGGCACCGCCAGCATCGCGATGGCGGAGATGGCGCGGGCCTACACGGTGTTCCCGACGCTGGGCGCCCGGCAGGACCTGTACTACGTCAGCGAGGTCCGCGACCGGCACGGCAACGTGCTCGAGGCGACGACCGCGGGCGAGCGGATCGAGGACGTGATGGACGAGAACACCGCGTTCATCATGGTCAACCTGATGCAGGACGTGGTGCGGGCCGGTACGGCGACCAAGGCCAACGTGCTGAAGGTGCCGCTGGCGGGCAAGACGGGCACCACCAACGGCTACCGCGACGCCTGGTTCACCGGCTACACGCCGGAACTGCTGACCACCACCTGGGTCGGCCTGGATGACTTCAAGCCGCTGGGCCGCGGGCAGTACGGCGGCGACGTCGCCCTCCCGATCTTCATCGAGTACATGAAGGCCGCCCTCGTGAAGTACCCCCCCAGCGAGTACGAGAAGCCGTCCGGGGTGAGGTTCCACAAGGTCGACCCCATGACCGGGCTGCTCGTCGAGAAAGGCCGCGCCGGCGTGAATGTTCCGTTCCGCAAGGGCACCGAGCCCACCCGCATGGCCCCCGAAGCGGGCGCCGTCGACACGGCCGACTTCCTCAGCGGAGGCTACTGATGCTTCGAAAGACGATGCTCCTGGCCCTCGCCCTGGCGGCCCTCACCGCCTGCGAGGAGGCCGACTCCTCCGTCGTGTTGGCCGTCTGCAATCCCATCCTGGACGACCTCGACCCCGGCATCGGCCCGGTCGACGGAGGCACCCAGGTCACGGTGAATGGGCTGTTCGTGGCCACCGACCTGGGCGTGCGCGACGTGACGGTGTTCGTCGGCGGCGCGGAGGCGGAGGTGACCGGCGCGTTCCGCGGCAGCGGCTGCACCAACTGCGACGCCTGCGTGGCCGAGGCGCTGCGCTGCGCCGAGTGCGAGCGGGTGTGCCGGGGCGACGCCAGCTGGACCGACCCCGACACCGAGGAGCACTTCGCGCCCGAGGTGTGCGAGGAGTGGATCTCGTTCGTGACCCCCGAAGCGGTCGAAGCCGGCTCCGCCGACATCCTCGTCAGCAACGCCCACGGCTCCTCCCAGGAGCTGAGCTTCGAGTACGAGGACTAGCCAGGCTCCCGGGCATGAAGCTCCTGCTCCTGACGATCGCCCTGCTGCTCCCGAGCGCCGCCCTCGCCGGCGACCCCTGCCCGATCACCCTCGAGCTGCACGAGTACACGCCGACGTGGCGCGATCGGGGGGCCGATCTGGACGCGCTGGAGTCCCAGCGCAGCTGGTACGGACTCAACTACCGGGGGACCGAGACGGTGCGGGTTCGGCACGTCATCGCGGGCAGTCCCGCCGCCGCCTCGGGGCTCGCCGCCGGCGACCTGCTGACCTCCTTCAACGGCACGCCGATCACCAGCCGCAGCCACCTCGGCGAGCTGTTCGACGCCCTCGGCACCAGCAACAGCAAGGTCTCGCTGGGGGTCGATCGCAAGGGCACGGCCATGACCGTCGAGCTGGTGCGGGGCGCCGCCGACCCGGTCTTCTTCGGGCTCGTCAACGCGACCGAATCGACCGAGTGTCGGTCGGTCTCGATCTGGAGCCTCACTGAAGCCCAGGCCGCCGCGGTCGCTTCCGGCGCGTTCACCGACCAGCGCGGCTTCCGCTGCGACGACGCCCACACGGCGATGGGCTCAGCCTTCGAGTCGGGCGACGTCATCATGATCCGGGGCGGCCGACGCATCCTCCTGACGATGCCGGGGTGGGGCACCACGTGCGTCGCGGTCGCCGACTACGACGGGGCGAAGCTGACGACCGACGCGCTGAGCGCGCTGCTCGAGAGGCTCGCGAAGGCCTACGTGGCCGACCGCCACGACAACCCCTAGCCAGGCCGCGCTCTCCCCGCCCGCGGCAGGATCACCGCGAAGACGGTCCCGCCCCCCGGCGCCGAGGAGACCTCGATGCGGCCCCGGTGCTCGGTGACCAGGCCCTCGCAGATGGACAGCCCCAACCCGGTCCCCTGCCCGGTCGGCTTGGTGGTGAAGAACGGCTCGAAGAGTCTCCCCTTCTGCTCTTGGGACAGGCCCAGCCCGTCGTCGATCACCTCGACGCGCACCTCGCGCTTGCCCGCGGCGGCCCGGATCACGACGCTGCCGACCGGCTTGCAGGCGTCCACCGCGTTCATGAGGAGGTTCACGAACACCTGCTCCATGCGATCGGCCGAACCGACCGCGGGCAGCGGGGTGTCGAGTTCGAGGCGCAGGTCGACGCCGTCGCGGCCGAAGCGGTAGGCGGTCAACGCGGCGGCGCGGCGGGCCGGCTCCGCGAGGTCGAGCGCGACGAACCCACCAGGCTCGACGCGCACGTAGGAGGCGAGAGCGTCCACGACGCCCGCTGCCTGCTTCGCAGCCCGATCCAGGTAGGAGAGGCACTCCGCGACCCCGGGGTCGAGGCCGTCCGTACCGGCCGCGGTGGTCAGATCGAGGCGGAGCGAGTCGGCCGCCCCCATGACGGCCTGAATGGGGTTGCTGATCTCATGCGTCAGCTCCGCCGCCAGCCGCCCCGTAGCCGCGAGGCGGTCCGCCCGCAGCAGCCCGAGGGTCGCCGTTTGAAGCTCCTCCAGCGCCCGCCGCCGACTCGCTTCGTACAGGGAGACGAGGAGGAACATCCAGAAGGCCGCGTCCAGGAGGATGACGACCTGGAACCAGGCCTCCTCGCCCCCTCCGACGGGTAGCCCCGGGATGCGCGCGAGGCTGTATCCGATTCCCTCCAACACGACGGCCCCGGTTGCGCCAGCCCCCCACCCGATGCCGGAAAAGAACGTCACGACCACCGGGATTGTCACCACGGCGGTCCAGGCGGGTGACTCGAAGCCGCCGGTGGCCTCCCGGAAGACCGCCATCGTGATGTAGACGACGAGGCCGAGGCCAAGCCCGAGGATCCGGGAGGAGACCCCCGCCCTGGCGCACAGCAGTCCGAGCACCCCTACGGCGGCCCAGGACAGCGTCATCCAGCCGACCGAGTTGGAGTGCGACGCACGGGCCAGCAGAGGGGCGTTCAGCAGACCAAGGGGGATGCTCAGCAGGGAGCCGGCGACCAGGAGGCGGGTGCGAAAGAGTTCGTCGCCGCTGCGCCCCGTGGTGAACCGGTCCAGCGTGGCGCGAACCCGAACTGGGAGGGGGAAGGCCGGTGCCATGCCGGAGCCTAGAAGTTGAAGAGGTCGTCGAGCTTCTTCTTGGCCTCGTCCGCGGCCTTGTTCGTGCCGTCCCGCGCGCCCTCGATGTAGACGAAGGCGCCGCAGTAGTTGGCCTCATCCCGGTGGCGGATGAGCTCGGTGCCGTGCTCGGTGCACTCGTTGTGGCAGGACGGGTCATGAAACTTGCAGTTGAGGCACGCGTGCAGCGCGGCGGAGCACCAGGGGCACTCCTCCGATCGCAGGATGCGGGTCTCGAACGGGATCTCGCGGAGGCACTTGTGACAGACCTTCATAGCGGCCGATGGTACCGCGATCGGCCGCGGGGTAGAGTCGCCGGCCCATGACAAAAAAGAGCCTCGACCGAGCCGCCCTCGAGTACCACCGCGCCTATCCCCCGGGAAAGCTCCGCATCGAGCCGAGCAAGCCCGTCGGCACCCCGCGTGATCTCAGCCTCGCCTACAGCCCCGGCGTGGCCGCCCCGTGCCTCGAAATCGCCAAGAACCCCGACGACGCGTTCGAGTACACCGGTCGCGGCAACCTCGTCGCGGTGGTCACGGACGGCACCGCCGTGCTCGGCCTGGGCAACATCGGCCCACTCGCAGGCAAGCCGGTGATGGAGGGGAAGGCGGTCCTGTTCAAGCGGTTCGCGGACATCGACGTGTTCGACCTCGAAGTGGACAGCGCCGGCACCGAGGACTTCATCGCTACGGTGCGCTCGCTGGCCCCGACCTTCGGCGGCATCAACCTCGAGGACATCAAGGCGCCGGAGTGCTTCACCATCGAGAAGCGGCTCCAGGAAGAGCTCGACATCCCGGTCTTCCACGACGACCAGCACGGCACCGCGATCATCGCGGGAGCGGCGCTGTACAACGCGCTGGAGCTGGTCGGAAAGAACCTCGAGGAGGCCCGCATCGTCATGAACGGCGCGGGCGCGGCGGGCATCGCCACGGCCGAGTTGATCGTCGCCATGGGGGCCAAGAAGGCCAACATCATCCTGTGCGACAGCAAGGGCGTGGTCTTCAAGGGCCGCACCGAGCGGATGAACCAGTATAAGACGTCGTTCGCCAGCGACACCGAGGCGCGGACCCTCGCGGAGGCGCTGACGGACGCAGACGTCTTCATCGGCGTGTCGGTCGCCGGGGTCGTCAGCAAGGACATGCTCCGAGCGATGGCGTCCGACCCGATCGTGTTCGCGTTGGCCAACCCGGACCCGGAGATCACCTGGCCCGACGCCAAGGACGCGCGCGACGACGTGATCATGGCGACCGGCCGGTCGGACTACCCCAACCAGGTGAACAACGTCCTGGGCTTCCCCTTCATCTTCCGCGGCGCCCTGGACGTGCGGGCCCGCAAGGTGAACGACGCGATGAAGATCGCGGCCGTCCGGGCGCTGGCCCAATTGGCCCGCGAGGAGGTGCCCGACAGCATCCGGCGCGCCTACAAGAAGCCGGACATGCGGTTCGGCCGCGAGTACCTGATCCCCAAGCCGTTCGACCGGCGCGTGCTCCTGTGGGTCGCGCCCGCGGTGGCCAAGGCGGCGGTCGAATCGGGCGTCGCACGCAAGGACGTGACCGACTGGGAGCAGTACCAGCACCGCCTCGAGCGGCTGCTGGGGCGGACCCACCAGATCATGCGCCCGCTGATCAACCGGGCCCGGCTGGAGACCAAGCGGATCGTGTTCCCCGAGGGGTCGCGGCCGAAGATCCTGCGCGCCGCCCGGAACCTCGCCGAGGACGGCGTCTGCACCCCCGTGCTGCTGGCGAACGCGCGCGACGTGGAGTACACGCTGCTGAAGGAGGGGATCGAGCTCCCGGACTCGGTCGAGATCGTGAACCCGGACGAGAACGACCGGCGCGACGCGTACCAGAAGCTGCTGTGGAACATGCGCAAGCGGAAGGGGCTGACCCCGCGCGACGCCTCCGCCTGGCTGCGGAACCGGAACACCTTCGGGATGATGATGGTGAAGGCTGGGGACGCCGACGGCATCGTCACCGGGCTGAACTACAACTACGCTGAAGCGGTGCGCCCGGCCCTGCAGATCCTCGGGCCGCGCGAGGGCGTCTCGACGGTGTCGGGGCTGTACGTGATGGTGCTCAAGGAGCGGCTGCTCTTCTTCGCCGACTGCACTGTCAACGTGAACCCCACCGCCGAGGACCTCGCCGAGATCGCCGTCAACACCGCCGGCGTGGCCCGCGCGTTCGACGTCGAGCCCAAGGTCGCGATGCTCAGCTTCAGCAACTTCGGCTCCACGCCGACCCCGGAGAGCAAGCGGGTCAAGCGGGCAGTCGAGATCCTCGCCGAGCGTGAGGTGGACTTCGAGTTCGACGGCGAGATCCAGGGCGACATCGCCTTCAACGTCGCCCTCCGCGAAGAGGTCTTCCCCTTCAGCAACCTGCGGGGCGAGCCCAACGTGCTGGTCTTCCCGGATCTGCAGTCGGGCAACATCGCCTACAAGCTGCTGACCCAGCTCGCCGGCGCCACCGCCATCGGGCCCCTTCTGGTCGGCATGAGCCACCCCGTCAACGTGCTCCAGCTCGGCTCGGACGTCTCCACGATCGAGTCGATGGCGACAATCACCGCGGTGGAGGCGGCCCTCGGCGCATACTGAGCGCATGGTCGACCTCTCCATCGCCTGCCGCTGCGGCAAGCTGCAGCTCGTCACCGCGAACGTCAGGCCCGAGACCTCCAACCAGGTCGCCTGCTACTGCACCGGCTGCCGGACCTACGCGGAGCGGCTGGGACGGCTCGACATCCTCGACGAAGACGGCGCCACGGAGCGGTTCCAGGTGACCCCCGCATCCGTCACGATCACCGCCGGCCGCGAGCACCTCGCCTGCCTCCAGCAGACCAAGGGGGGCGCGTTCCGGTGGTACGCCCGCTGCTGCGACAGCCCCATCGCGCTGACGCTGCCGGGTCCGCGGGTCCCGTTCGTCGGCATCGACTCCCTCACGGTGCAGGGCGACGGGCTCAACGCCGCCGTCGGCCCCGTGCGCGCGCGGGTCAACGGATCGTTCAAGGGCGCAGCCGCCCGGGCCCGCAAGGCCGACCTCCGCTCCCTCTTCGCGATGCTGCGGCACCTGATGCCGCTGACGTTCCGCTGGTGGTGGCGCGGCGATCACAAGCGCTCCCCGTTCTTCGAGAACGGCGCGCCGGTCGAGCCGGTGCAGCAGCTGTACGACGCTCCCCGCACGCTCGCGCAGACCGCCGGCTGTCGCTGACGCAGGGCCAATCGCGAGAATTCGCTTAACCCTCCGAATGGCCGCTGGGTCCATCCGTCGAACCACGTGAACCCACCCCCGGAGAGCCCCATGCCCCGCCGATTCTCGATCCCCGTCCTCGCTACCGTTGCCGTCCTGAGCCTCGCCCTCGTCGCCCCCGCCTCCGCCCGCAAGCGCGGCGGACAAGGCATGGCGCCGACCGAGGCCGAGCAGGCGGTCCATTCGCTCAAGCAGCAGATCGCCGCCGAGGAGCTGGTCGTCGCGCTTGACCTCGACACCGGCCAGAAGAGCGCGCTGGCGGAGGTCGTCGCCGACGCCGTCGCCCAGCGTGAGGCGCACCGCGCCGAAAAGGCGGGCAAGGCCATCCAGGTCCAGGATCTGCTCGAGGACTACCTCGCCGAGGTGCAGCGCAACGGCGCCGTCTCCGAGGACACCGCGCAGGCGCTCCGTGAGTTCCGCGCGGCCAACCGCAAGGACCCCGAGGCCCACCGCGACGCCCGCCAGGACACCAAGGCGAGCCTCCAGGCGATCCTGTCCGAGGACCAGCAGCAGACCCTCCGCGACTTCCGCCCCATGAGCGCCGTCGGCCCCACCGACGAGGAGCGTGCCGAGCGTCAGGCGCGGCGCAGCCAGCGCAGCGAGCGGGTCCGTGAGAAGGCCGGCGAGCGCGGCTTCGACGCCGACGACATCGAGGCCGTGCGCCAGATGCGTGAGCAGCGGGGCGAGCGCAAGCACACCCGCCGCGTCGTCCGCGACGTGCTCTTCAGCGCTGCCTTCCTGGACGCCCTGACCCGCTAGTCGGGGACGACGACCTCACCGCCGTCGGCCTGCCAGTGGGCGATGCCGCCGGCCAGGCTGAGGGTGTTGCCGAACCCCTTCTCGCGAAGGAACATCGCCGCATCGAGGGAGCGGACGCCTGAGGCGCAGTAGACGAAGATCTCCTGCTCCTTGTCGTCCAGCTCCTCGATGCGGCGCGGCAGATCCTGGGTGGGGATGTGCCGCGCGCCCACGATCATTCCGTTGGCGACCTCCGCGGGCTGCCGAACGTCGATCAGCATGAAGCCCTCTTCGCCGTCCTTGAGGCGGTCGATGACCTTCTGCGGATCCACCTGCAGATCGAACGGACTGGGGCTGGGGTCCGACGGCGGCCGCGGGGTCGACGGCGGAGCCTGGTACGTGGACGACGTCCTCGGTTCTTCAGCACCGAGCCCGGTCACCTTCTGGACCACCTTCCAGGCGATCTTGGCGGGCAGCAGGGCCAGCTTGAGCTGAAGCTTCACGAGGGTCTTGAGCATCGAGTCCAATCTCCGATCCCTTCCACTATATTGCGCCGCCATGAGCGCCGCCCCCCAAGTCCACTACCTCGCGCAAGACGGCATCGCCGTCCTGACTCTTAGCGCGCCTCCCGCCAACTGCTACAGCCATGCGCTGATGAAGTCTCTGGACGAGGCGATCCTGGCCGCGCGGTTCGACGACGAGGTCCAGGTGATCGTCGTCATCGGGGAAGGGCAGCGCTTCTTTTGCGCGGGCGCCGACATCTCGATGCTCGCCAGCGTCACCCCGTCGTTCAAGTACAGCTTCTGCCTCCACGCCAACGAGACCATCTCGCGCCTGGAGCACACCCCCAAGCTCGTGATCGCCGCGCTGAACGGCCACTGCGTCGGCGGCGGGCTCGAGGTCGCGATGGCCGCGGACCTGCGCATCGCCCGCAAGGGGGCGGGCAAGTGGGGCCTCCCCGAGGTAAAGCTCGGCGTGCTCCCCGGCACCGGCGGCACCCAGCGGCTGGCCCGCCTCGTCGGCTCCCAAAAGGCGATGCGGTGGATGGTGGAGGCTCACACCGGCGACTTCGACGAGGCCCTCACCGAAGGGATCGTCGACTACGTCTACGACTGCGAGCCCGACGCGTTCCTGGGCCGGGTGCTCGAATACGCCAAGAGGTTCACCACTCCCGAAACAGCAGCGATGGCGGTGGGTCACATCAAGCGCGCGGTGAAGTCCGGCGCCGACTTGCCGCTGGAGCAGGGCCTGGCCCTGGAGCGTGAACTTCAGGCCAAGCTCTTCGGCAGCGACGACGCGGCCGAGGGGCTGGACGCCTACATCGAGAAGCGAAAGCCCCGCTTCGCAGGACGGTGAACATGGACACCAAGCCTCCCCGCGGAACCCGCGACTTCTTCCCCGACGACATGCGCCTGCGGACGTGGCTCTTCGGGCACTTCCGGGAGGTCGCGCGGCAGTACGGGTTCGAGGAGTACGACGCTCCGGTGGTCGAGACCGAGGACCTGTACATCCGCAAAGCGGGCGAGGAGATCACCGGCCAGCTGTACAACTTCGCCGACAAGAAGGGCCGACGGCTCGCCCTCCGCCCGGAGATGACGCCGAGCCTCGCGCGCATGATTCTGGCCAAGGGGGGCGCGCTCAAGCTGCCCGTGAAGTGGTTCAGCATCCCCCAGTGCTGGCGCTACGAGCGCATGACGCGGGGCCGCAAGCGTGAGCACTACCAGTGGAACATGGACGTCTTCGGCGTCCCCGGCGTCGCCGCCGAGGTGGAGCTGCTCGCCGCGATCGTCACCTTCCTGACGCGGCTGGGGCTCAGCAGCGCCGACGTCGGCATCAAGATCAGCTCCCGCAAGGTGCTCCAGGGGGTCCTCGTGGACCGCCTCGGCGTGCCCGAAGACAAGTTCGCCCCCGTCTGCGTGTTGGTCGACAAGCTCGAGAAGCTGCCGCGCGAGGCGATCGAGAAGGACCTCGCGGAGCTCGGCCTCGACGGGAGTCTGGTCGACCGCATCATCGAGACGCTGTCGATCCGCGACCTGGACGCACTGACGGAGGCGCTCGGCCCCGAGCACGAGGCCGTCACCGATCTGATGACGCTCTTCACCCTCGCGGAGGCCTACGGCATCGCCGACTGGCTGGTGCTGGACGCCTCCGTGGTGCGCGGCCTCGCCTACTACACCGGCACCGTGTTCGAGGCCTTCGACCGCGGCGCCACCTTGCGCGCCATCTGCGGCGGCGGCCGCTACGACCGCCTGCTGTCGACCTTCGGCGGCAAGGACGTGCCCGCCTGCGGCTTCGGCTTCGGCGACGTCGTCATCGCCGAACTGCTCAAGGACAAAGGGCTCGTGCCCGAGCTGACCAGCACCTGCGACGACATCGTCTTCGCCTTCTCCGAGGACCTGCGCGGAGCCGCCCAGCAGGTCGCGATGAAGCTGCGCTCCGCTGGACGGAGCGTCGACCTGGTGCTCCAGAAGAAGAAGATGAAGTGGGCCTACACCCACGCGGATGCCCGCGGGGCCAGGCGCCTCGTGCTGATCGCTCCGTCCGAGTGGGAGCAGGGGCTCGTGCGCATCAAGGACCTCGCGACCGGCGGCCAGGCCGACGTCGCATTCGACACGCTTTAGGGAGCCGCCATGACCGACCCGATCTACCTCGTCTCCGCCGTCCGCAGCCCCATCGGCAAGTTCGGCGGGGGGCTCTCTTCGATGATGCCGGCGGACCTGTCCGTGCCCGTCGCGCAGGCCGCGATGGAGCGCGCCGGCCTCGCCCCCGAGCACATCGACGAGACCATCTGGGGCCACGGACGCCAGGCCGGCGGCGGCCCCAACACCGCCCGCCAGGTCAGCATCCGCGCCGGCGTGCCGGCGGCCTCCCCCGCCTACACCCTCAACAAGGCCTGCGCCTCGTCGCTGTTCGCCATCGTGCAGTCCGCCCGCACCATCAAGCTGGGCGAGGGCGAGATCCTGCTCGCCGGCGGCGTCGAGTCGATGTCGAACACGCCCTACATGCTCCCCCGCGCCCGCTTCGGCTACCGCATGGGCAACGCCGAGGTCATCGACGGCATGTACCGCGACGGCTTCTTCTGCCCGCTGGCGGAACAGCTCATGGGGGCGACGGCCGAGACCCTCGCCGAGCAGTACTCGATCACGCGCGACGAGCAGGACCTGTTCGCCGAAGCCAGCCAGAAGAAGGCCGGCGCCGCGTGGGAAGCGGGCGCCTTCGCCGACGAGCTGATCGGCATCGACGTGCCCGGCCGCCGCGGAACCACCCGCGTCGAGCGCGACGAGCACATGCGGCCCGACTCCACCGCCCAGCTGATGAAGAAGCTGAAGCCGGTGTTCAAGAAGGAGGGCGGCACGGTGCACGCGGTCAACAGCTCGGGCGTCACCGACGGCGCCGCCGCGGTGGTGGTCGCCTCCGCCGCGGCCGTGCAGAAGCACGGTCTGACCCCGCTGGTGAAGATCACCGGCTGGGCGACGGCGGGCGTCGATCCGAAGGTCATGGGCCTGGGCCCCGTCCCCGCGACGAAGAAGCTGCTCGAGCGGACCGGCCTGTCGATGGAGGACTTCGACCTCATCGAGCTGAACGAAGCGTTCGCGGCGCAGGTGCTCGCGTGCGACCGCGAGTTGCCGATGGACCACGATCGACTGAACGTGCACGGCGGCTCGATCGCCCTAGGTCACCCGATCGGCGCCACCGGCTGCCGCATCGCGGTCACCCTCGCGCACGCGATGAAGCGCCACGGCGCCCGCCGCGGCCTCGCCAGCCTCTGCGTCAGCGGCGGAATGGGTCTGAGCGTCGCCTTCGAGGCGGTCTAGCCGGCGTGCCCCGCGGTCAGCTCTTGCTGGTACAGCGCGTCTGAGCAGATCGCTGAGTCGTACGCCGTCACATTGACGGTCACCCGCGCGATGAACGTGCACGCGTCGAACACCACGTTGTTGGTGACGTCGCAGGTCAGGTGATCCCCCGAGTCGAGGTCCAGCTCGCCGGAACCGCAGGCGACGTCGAAGGCGCAAGCTCCGTTGGAGTCGGTATCGAGCCCCTCGACGAACCACTCGGCGGTGAACGTCGTAGCGGCGACGTCCGCCGAAGCGACCGGCTCCCAGTCGATGATGTTCTCGACGGTCTCGCCGTCGGGGATCACGCCCGCTTCGGCGAGGCCGGCGCGGGTCTCATGGTGCGGAGTGAGAGAAACACAGGGAGGGGCAGCGACTTGCGTGCACCCGGTCAGCAGCAATGGGACCCAAAAACACAGCCTGCGCATGGCGCGAACTATGTACTTTTTTCACATTGCCGTGAACAAATTCGTATGAATGGCGCCTGTCTGAGCTACGACGCCGCCCGGTAATCGTCCAGGTACGCGCGACGCTTGGCGTGGCGGAGCTTGGCGAGGGCGCGGATCTCGATCTGGCGGATGCGCTCGCGCGTGAGGCCGAACTCGCGACCGATCTGCTCGAGGCTCATCGTGTTGTCGTCGTCGAGGCCAAAGCGCAGACGGAGGACCTTTTCCTCCCGCGGATCGAGGGTCGCCAGCGCCTTCGTCATGCGCTTGCGGAGCACCTGCTCCTCGAGGCTGACGCCGGGGCCTTCGGCGGACTCGTCGGAGATGAAATCGGACAACGTCGCGTCACCATCCTCGCCCACGGGGCTGTCCAGGCTGACGGGCTCGCGGTTCATGCGCAGCAGCGTGTCGACCTCGTCGATCGTGCACTCCATCGCGTCGGCGATTTCGGTGCGCGTCGGGTCGCGGTGCAGCTTTTTGCCCAGCTCGCGCATGGTCGCGTTGAGGCGGTTGATGACCTCGAGCTTGTAGAT
>PVBE012384125.1_pt1 | contig 13918 bp, 10 predicted proteins | sample 1631181 | NCBI WGS metagenome assembly PVBE01 (sample SAMN08397723, study PRJNA350692) | Marine metagenome, whole genome shotgun sequencing project. | isolation source: water | place: Pacific Ocean | collected 2012-04 | reverse complement strand
GACTGGGGATCCTGCGCGGGACCGTCGGCAGGATCCTGCACGACCTCGGTGGCAGCCTGATGCGCGAGCGAGTGCTCGCCACCGGTGAGCGCATCGACGGGCGTCGTAGCGATGAGATTCGGCCGATCGCCTGTGAGGTGCGGCCCTACGCGCGGCCCCACGGCGTGGCGCTCTTTACGCGCGGTGAGACGCAGGCCGTTGTCACTGCGACGCTCGGCTCGGGCTTCGACGAGCAGACGATCGACGGCATGGGTGGGCGTTGGAAGAAGCGCTTCATGCTCCACTACAACTTCCCGCCTTTTTCTGTCGGAGAAGCGAGACCCTTGCGCGGTCCGGGGCGACGTGAAGTCGGTCACGGCACCCTCGCGGAGCGAGCGATTTCGCCGATGCTCCCCGACCACGAGGATTTCCCGTACACGATTCGCATCGTGTCGGAGACCCTCGAGTCGAACGGCTCGTCTTCGATGGCCGCGGTCTGCGGCTCGACCCTTGCGCTGCTCGATGCGGGCGCCCCGCTCGTAGCTCCGGTGGCGGGGATCGCGATGGGTCTGATCACGGATGGCACGCGGACGGTGATCCTCTCCGACATCCTCGGCGATGAGGACCACCTGGGTGACATGGACTTCAAGGTCGCCGGCTCGAGGGACGGCATCACCGCCCTTCAGATGGATATCAAAGTCACCGAGATCGACTGGGACATCATGGAGAAGGCGCTGGCGCAGGCAAAGCAGGGCCGCCTCCACATCCTCGACTGCATGGAGAAGGACACGGCGGACTCACTGTCCGGGCTCACGGCGCGCACGGAGCTTCACGAGTTCGCCCCGCGCATGGAGACCCTGCTGGTCAAGCCCGATCGCATCCGCGACATCATCGGGCCTGGCGGGAAGGTGATTCGCGCCATCCAGGAGACGACCGGCGCCAAGATCGATGTCGAGGACTCGGGCCGGGTCACGGTCTTCGGACCCGACGGGGCCTCGGTCTCCCAGGCGATGGCGATGGTCGACGAACTGACCCAGGAAGCGGAGATCGGACGGATCTATCTGGCGAAGGTGAAGCGCATCGCCGACTTTGGTGTCTTCGCCGAGATCTTCCCGGGCACCGACGGATTGATCCACATCAGTCATCTGGCCGAGGGCCGTGTCGACAAGGTCACCGACGTCGTCGACGAGGGAGACGAGGTTCTGGCCAAGTGCATCGACATCGATCCGTCGGGTCGCATTCGCCTGTCGCGCAAAGAGGCACTGGCGGACCAGGCTGCAAAGGCCGACGCTGCCCAGGACTGAACCTTGGACGCGACGCGTCTTTCCGGCAGATCCTCCAATCGCTGCGTGCGAGTGGACGGGTGTGAGTGACAGAGCTGAGATGAATCGAATCCGGGTGGAAATCACCCGAGATCCCCACGCTGCGGACCTGCCGCTCCCGGAGGCGACGACCTCGGGTGCGGCGGGAGTCGATCTGCGCGCCGCAGTCGAGACGAAGATCGTCTTGGCTGCGGGGGCGCGGCAGCGCGTTCCGACGGGATTGCGCATCGCACTGCCGGCGGGATTCGAAGCCCAGGTGCGACCGCGCAGCGGTTTGGCCCTCCGGCATGGCATACTGATTCCGAATGCGCCGGGCACGATCGATGCGGACTACCGCGGCGAGATCCAGGTGATCCTGATGAACGCCGGGGGCGCGGATTTCGAGATCGCTCGTGGAGATCGAATCGCCCAGCTGATCGTGGCGCCGGTTGTGCGGCCGGAATGGGTCGAGGTGGAAAGCCTGGACGGCACTGCACGGGGGGACGGCGGCTTCGGACATACGGGTCGGGGCTAGGGCTGCCACCGGGCCTTGATCTCGCACGTAATCCACGTCCTGGCTCCGCGGGGGTTCTTCAACCGGCTGCTACTGGCTACCCTGCAGAGCGATCGGGGATGCTGGGGGTGATCGGTGAGTGAGGGGTCGACGGAATTTCGGCAAGACGAAGAGGACGCGGTGTCCGCCACACCCGATTCGGTCGATGCGGCGAGCGAGGCGACGGAGGCAGAGGCTTCGAGTCCGGCCCGCCGGTCTTTCTGGACCCATGACCTGGCGCAGCGGCTGGCTACGGCCGCCATCCTGATTCCATTCGTGATCTGGGCCATCGCAGTCGGTGGGCTCTTCCATCTCGCGGTCGTGATGTGCTTTGGAATGCTCGCCCAGCGAGAGTTCTACGAGCTGATCGAGGACAAGGGTGCCCACGCGCTGAAATCGGTCGGGCTCGGCTTTGGCGCAGCCGTGATGCTGGCCGCCTATTTTGGGAACGAGTACCACGCGATGTTGCTGATGACCGCGTCGCTATTGGTCATGATGATCGCGCAGCTGCGCAAGAACGAGATCCACGAATCGATGGCCAGCATCTCGGGCACCTTCTTCGGTGTGTTCTATGTAGCCTGGCTGCTGAGCCACGCAGTGCTGCTTCGCCAGTTCTATCAGGGCGCCGCGTCGCACTACGATCCGGCACTGCTTGCGATGTTCCACGTCACGCCCGATACCGGCATCTTCTTGATGATGTACACGCTGGTCACGATCGTGGCCTGTGATGCCGGCGCTTATTTCGCAGGGCGCGCCTGGGGTCGTCGCCCGCTCGCGCCCGAGATCAGTCCGAACAAGAGTGTCGAGGGGGCGCTCGGCGGAATCATCTTCGGCGTCTTCTGGGGGCTCGTGACCAAGCGTGCCTTCGACGTGTTCTGGCCCGATATGTCCGCGGTGATGCCTTGGAGTGTCGCGCTCAGCTTTGCGCTCGTCCTGTGTGTGGTCGGCATCATCGGCGACCTCGTCGAGTCGCTGCTGAAACGCGACGCGGAGGTCAAGGACACCGGCGCGCTGCTGCCGGGGATGGGCGGCGTGCTCGATCGCGTCGACGCGCCGCTGCTCGGGTTGCCCGCCCTCTACTACCTGATGCTGAGCTACCTCTTCGTTCAGTCCTAGAGACTGCACCTCCAGCTCGCTATGCGAGTCCCAGGTTGCGGCGGATTCGCGGCTTCGGTTCCTCGAAATCGGGCTCGAAGAGCATGCCGCTCAGCTGCTCGAAAGCCTTGATGTAGCGGCAGGCCGCCTCCACGCGGACTGCGATCGGCAGCTCCGGGGACGGACCCTCGCCCTGGTAGCCCTGCTCCGCGAGCCAGAGGCGCACGTATTCCTTGTCGATGGCGGCCGGTGGCTCGCCCGCCGCCAGTGCCGTTTCGTAGCCGTCGAGCTGCCAGTAGCGCGACGAATCGGGTGTGTGGATTTCGTCGACGACGAGAAGCTGGCCCGTCGCGTCGAGGCCCATCTCGTATTTCGTGTCGACCAGGATCAGCCCCTGCTTCTCGGCGAAACGCGTCCCCTCGGCGTAGAGCCGCTGGGCGATGGCCCGGGCCTGGTCGTAGAGCTCCTCGCTGATGACCCCGCTCTCGATCAGCTCGGCGCGCGAGGTGAGCAGATCGTGATCGCCCCCCGCTGCCTTGGTCGTCGGCGTGAGGATCGGGGCGGCGAGCTTCTCGTGCCGCTTCAGACCATCGGGTAGTCGATGTCCGCAGTAGACACGTTCGCCAGCCTCGTAAGAGGTCCAGATCGAGGTCGACGTCGACCCCGACAGGTAGCCGCGCATCACGAACTCGACGGGCAGCAGCTGGCATTCCTGCACGATCGAGACGTTCGGGTCCGGTACCTCGAGGAGGTGATTGCGCACCACGTCTTTCGTCGCATCAAACCAGAAGGCGGCCATCTGATTCAGCAGCTGGCCCTTCAAGGGAATCGTGCCGACGACCCGGTCGAAGCAGGAGACTCGATCGCTCACGACGATGGTTCGGCGACCGAGCGAGACGTAGCTGTCGCGGACCTTGCCGACGATGCGATCTCCCAGCCCTTCGAAGTCGGTCTCGTCCAGGGTCTGTTTGCAGCATTCCTCGAGGGCCTTGCGGTCGACGGCCAATTCTAATTCCCTCCTGGTGAGGCAACCATTTAACCGCTGGTGCAGCGCTCGGGCAAGCTTCGGGCAGAGTCTGTTCGTGGTGTGGGATCACCCGAGCAGGGGACCCCTGGTGACCCGCGGCGAGTAATCGCGAGCAATTGCAACTGTTTGACCCGGCTCGCGTCGATGTCTACTCTACGCCGCGTCCGCGAGACGGCCGGAGTCTCTCGAACCCGCCTGGTCCGAACAGATCGAGCGCCGGCCGTCGCGACCAGCAACCGCACGACAGCTGGGTGGAGTCCCGATGACCCGAAGCATCCTGCCGCCGGCGACACGGTCAATCGAAGATCTCTCGCTCACAGAGTTGGAAGCGTTGGCGCGAGCCCACCAGGCCGACCATTTTCACGACGAATGTGGCGTGTTCGGGGTGCATGGGGACGAAGAGGCCTCCCATCTCACCTATCTCGGCCTCTACGCGCTCCAGCACCGTGGACAGGAGAGTTGCGGCATCGTCTCGAGCAGTGGCCGCGAGCATATCGCCCATCGCGCCATGGGCCTGGTCGCTGACACCTTCGGTCAGCCGATCCTGGATCGGCTCAAGGGCCGCCATGCCATCGGCCACGTTCGCTACTCGACGGCCGGGGGCAGCCTGCTGCGCAACGCGCAGCCGATCTGCGCCAATACGGACGGCGGACCCGTCTCGATCGCCCACAACGGCAACCTCGTCAACGCGGGCGTAATCCGTCGCGAACTCGAGGGGCGGGGCGCGATCTTCGGCTCGACCTCCGACAGCGAGGTCCTGCTTCATCTGCTGGCGCGTTCGCGAGAGCGACACATGGAAGATCGCGTCATCGATGCGATCTCCCGGGTCAAGGGCGCCTTCAGCCTCGTGCTGCTGACCGACGACGCGTTGATCGCTGTCCGGGATCCCCACGGCTTTCGTCCGCTCTCGATTGGGCGCAAGGATGGCGCCTATGTGATTTCGAGCGAGACCTGCGCCCTCGACCTGATCGGTGCCAGCTACGAACGCGCCGTCGAGCCGGGGGAGGTCGTCGTGATCCGGCGCGGCCGACTGCGAAGCATCCGTCCCTTCGCTCGCGACGCCCAGCAGCATTTCTGCATCTTCGAGTACATCTATTTCGCGCGCCCAGACTCGAACCTGGGCGGCCAGAACGTCTACTCCTACCGCAAGGAGCTCGGTCACGTGCTGGCCCGGGAACACGGCGTGTCGGCGGATATGGTGGTGCCGGTTCTCGATTCCGGCAGCGCGGCGGCGCTCGGCTATGCGGAGGAATCCGGTATTCCCTACGAGACGGCCCTGATCCGAAATCACTATGTCAGCCGCAGCTTCATCGAGCCGACCCAGTCGATTCGCGACTTCAAGGTGCGCGTGAAGCACAACGCGATCCGAGGCTTTCTCGAAGGCAAGCGGCTCGTGCTGGTCGACGACTCGATCGTGCGCGGTACGACTCTACGTAAGATCGTCGGCATGCTGCGGAGTGCGGGTGCTCGCGAAGTCCACGTCCGGATCTCGTCTCCACCGACGGTTGGTCCCTGTCACTACGGCATCGACACGCCAGACTGCAATGAACTGATCGCGCACGCCCACAGCGTGGACGAAATTCGAGAGCAGATCGGTGCCGACAGTCTCGGCTATCTCTCCATCGAGGGGCTTCGCACCTCGGCCGCCAAGGAACTCAAACGCGGGATCTGCGACGGCTGCTTCTCCAGCCAGTATCCGGTCGAGATCGATGCGACCCAGGCCGTGCCTCAGCTATCGCTGTTCCGGGCGGTCGACGAAGAAGAGACTTCTCACTGAGCACGTCCGCAGCGCGCTGAAGCCCGTGCGGGATTCGGGCCGCGACAAACTGCCACGTAAACCCGCGGGGCTCCGAGAGTCATTCTCACGCCACAGAGCCCTCCATTTGAGCGAGCGTTCAGGCCGGATCGGCGATCGACCGATGAGTGAGGCTGGCCCTCGCCGATTCTCGGTGGGCCGCAAGACCTGTGCAGGGTCATCGGGGTGGTTGCGTCCGTTATGGCTACGGAACGTGTGCAGATACTCTTCGACTCGCCTGAGTCGCTCCGGGGCGAGTTCGAAAAGAACATCGCGAATTGCGGCATCTTCGTTCCGACCGAGGCCCAATTCAAGATTCGGCAACGCGTCGTCGTCGATATCGTGCTCGGCTACACCGAGGCGGGGGCCGGGTCCCTGAGTCTCGACGGAGAGGTAGTCCACCGCATCGGACCCGAGATGGCGGCCAGTGGTGCCGTGCCCGGCGTGGCCGTTCAGTTCGAAGCCGCGCCTCTGAGAGTGGCGGAGCTGTTCGCGCCGCTGCTCGGCCAGAGCGAGGCGCCGGTGCCCGGCGCCGACACCCAGGGCAAGGCCCGACGCGGTGCCAGGCGCGAGCCCGTGCGGGTCATGCCGGCGTCGACTCCGCCCTTCGAAGCCACCAGTCGTGATCTGAGCTCGAAGGGAATCCTGCTCTCGATGCGCGACGCTGCACTACCGATCGGCGAGGGCGTGCGAGTCTGGCTCTCGCATCCGAGTGGCGATTCGAGCATCGAGGTAGACGGTCAGGTCGCTCGCCAGGTCAAGAACCAGACGGGTCGCGTCGCCGCAGTCGCCGTGGCCTTCGACGAGAATCAGGCCGCTGATCCGCATGTCTGCGAGGTGATCGAAGCACTTTGTCATGCTGCGCATCGCAGTCGACTTGGCGGTATCGGTGGTCAGATCGCGAATCTCGGCCTGGCCAACCTACTCCAGATGTTCGGCAGCTCCGCGCCGCGCGGCACGCTGGTCGTCGATCGCGATGGCGAGCAGGGCTGGATCGCCTTTGCCGATCAGTGGCTGCTGGGGGCCGAGCTGGGCGCGCTCAAAGACCACGATGCGCTGACAGCGATGCTCGACTGGCCCGACGGCCACTTCGAGTTCGAGGCCGTTGCGGACGAGTCGCGCGTCGAGAGGGGCACACGGCGCCCGTTGATGGCGGCGATTCTCGAAGCGACGTGCGCGATCGACGAGCGCCGTGCGGGGCGCGCGGCCTCGGGTCGGGGCGACTCGGCAGAGCGGAGCTCCGTCGTGGAGTCGGCTGATTCCCATGTTATGTCTCTGCACCTCGCCTCCGATACGATCCTCGAAGTCGACTCGGAGATCGAGAAGCAGCTCGGAACTCCCTTGGACAAGCTCGAGCAGGCCGTCCTTGATCTCGCGAAGTTCTTGATGCCCTTGAGCAAGCTCCTCGAGATCATCCCGGAGGATGACGAACGGATTCACGCCGCAGTGGAAGGCCTCGTCGAATCGGGCGTACTCCGGCTCCGCTGACGGCGCGTCTTCGTCCAGATCGCGACTCCGAGCCCAAGGCACGCGAGCATCGCCCAGTCGGTCCACCGCCCCCCGCCGAGAATCCGGGAATCGGGACGCTCGCTGTCGTCGCGAGGACTCTGGCAGTCCGTGTCGTCGGGGTAGTCGATGGCCGCATCGGCGTCGTCGTCCTGGTCATTCGAGCATTGCGGGCGCGTCCAGCGGACGATTTCGTCACGGTAGGAGGACAGGTCCGCCGCGTAGGTCAGATCGCCGTGTTCGGTCGTCTGAGAGGGCCTTCCCGCCAGATTGCTGATCGAAGTGATGAGTCCCGCCAGGCGCCATTCGCCATCTTGTTTTGCGAAGATGGCTCCACCGGAATCGCCCAGCGCCGCGGAAACCTCATGTTCGGTCGCGATTTCGAGATCCGTCCGATCAAAGCGCGTCACGATCGAACGCGTCAGCCAGCGATCCTGCGGCTGCCAAACCGCGTTGAATTCAACGCGATTCGTTCCCCAGCGCTTTTCGCCGCGATCGGTCCAGGTATAGGCCGCCCTGGGATTCTCCGGGTCGCCCCAGTCGATCCGCCCGTTTCGCAGTCGTCCGAAGCCGATCATGAGCACCTTCTCGCCGACCTTCGGCGGTGTGGTCGCGATGGGTAGGATCGGCAGGTCCGGCAGCTCGGCCTCCCGGTCGAGCTCGAAGACCATGGCGTCGGCCGCCTTCCCATCGGCGTTGAGCAGGGTGTGTCGCGAGAATCTCTCGGGTCTGATGATGCGGTCTTCGAGAAGGATCTCACCGTGTCCAACGTGTCTTGCCGTCAGAGCCCAACCCGCGCCGAGGTAGATCACCGTCGGGCCTTCGTAGCGTCGTTGGGTCACGTGCTCCCAGTAGGGAAAATCGGGCGGCACGGTCTCCGTGGGCTCCGTCGTCTCATCGGAGAAGACGAGCCCGTGGCTCGCTCGGGGGATCGCGAGCGATCCGGCCAGACAGAGCAGGACGGCCACCAGCCAGCTGCGGACGTAGCACTTCGGAAATGGGTGGGCGCGTCGATGCGCTAGCTGGGACTGATCCAGGGGTCGTCTCCGCGTTGGATCAGGGTGTCTCGTCCGAAGTTGGTGTCGTCGCACGCCGGGTAATCGAGGTTGTAGTGGAGCCCGCGGCTCTCCTTGCGGAAGGCGGCGGAGCGGATGATCAGCTCGGCCACGGTGGCGAGGTTGCGCAGCTCGAGGAGCTCCGGAGTGACCCGGAAATTCCAATAGTACTCATTGATCTCGTCGCGGAGCGTCTCGACGCGATGCAACGCGCGCATCAGCCGACGGTCGCTGCGGACGATGCCGACGTAGTTCCACATGAAGCGGCGGATCTCGTCCCAGTTGTGCGTGATCACGACCGCTTCGTCGATCGGAGTCGCCTCGCCATGGCGCCAGGCCGGGATGTCTCCCGGCGAATCGACTTCCGGCAGCCGTCGGATCGACTCCTCGGCAGCGGACTCGGCAAATACCAGCGCTTCGAGCAGAGAATTCGACGCCAGCCGATTCGCGCCGTGCAGGCCTGTCGAGCTGACTTCGCCGGCTGCAAAGAGGTTCGGGAGATCGCTCTCTCCCTGGATGTTCGTGCGCACCCCGCCGCAGCAATAATGTGCGGCGGGTACGACGGGGATCGCATCGCGTGTGATGTCGATGCCATATTTGAGGCAGCGTTCGAAGATCGCCGGGAAGCGGCTGCGGACGAATGCCGGGTCCTTGGTCGTGATGTCGAGCTCGACGTAGTCATCGCCGGAACGCTTGAGCTCGGTGTCGATGGCCCGGGCGACGATGTCGCGGGGCGCCAGGTCGCGCATCTCGTGGTAGTCGGCCATGAAGGCGTAACCGTCGCGCCGCCGCAGGATGCCGCCTTCTCCGCGTACGGCTTCCGAGATCAGAAATGACTTCGCCTGGGGATTGAAGAGGCAGGTCGGGTGGAACTGCATGAATTCCATATTCGCCAGAGTCGCGCCGGCCCGGTAGGCCATCGCAATTCCGTCGCCCGAGGAGATGTCTGGATTGCTCGTGTAGAGGTAGACCTTGCCGGCGCCGCCGGTCGCCATCAAGGTGATCGGCGCTCGAAAGGCGTGGACCTCGCCCGTCGAGGCGTCGAGGACGTAGGCGCCCAGGGCTCGATTGGTTTCGGCTCGCCCGCTCTTGTAGGCCGTCAGCAGATCGATCGCAAAGTGATCTTCGAAGAGACGAATCTTCGGATGAGCTCGCACCCGGGCGAGTGTCGAGCGCTCGATCTCGCGTCCGCTGGTATCGCGATGGTGCAGGATTCGGCGCTGGGAGTGGCCTCCTTCGCGGGTCAGGTCGAAGCCGACCGGAGCGCCCCGGCCGCTGGGGTCGCGCGGCGGATCGAACTCGACGCCGTTCTTGCGCAGCGCGGAGATGGCGTCCGGTCCTCGCTCTATGACGTGCCGAACGACGCCCTCGCGACACAGGCCCGCACCGGCATTCATCGTGTCGGCGACGTGGGCGTCAAAGGAGTCGTCCGGGTGCATTACGGCGGCAATTCCGCCCTGGGCCCAATCGGTCGCCGAGTCCGTGGCCTCGCGTTTGGTGATGATCGCGACCTCTCCGGCCTCGGCGACGCGCAGCGCGTAGTGCAGACCCGCAACGCCGGAGCCGATGACCAGAAAGTCGAATCGGTGCGGGTCGTCGCCGGCGATCGTCGAGGAGTCGGTCTGGGTGTTGTGTTTTTGACTCATGCTTGCGGGCGAGGCTCCGTAGATTTCGCAAGTCCCGGGGGGCAGGCTGAGGCCCCGGCATCGATGGCAGGCTGGTGGATTGCCCATCCTGGCTCAGGTCGATCCTCCAAGCCTCCGATATCTGAGAATCCAAGAGTCTATCGGGCCGAGAGAGCCCGAGACAACTTCGGGGCCCGAAAAAGCGACCCAAAGGGGTGCGCGGGGGCGGCGACGTCCCTCGGGTCTTGCTCATTCCGGGAGCCAGTCCTTGGTGTCGAAGCGTGTGCAGATCTGCTTTCGCGCCGCCCTGGCCGGCCTGTTTCTCGCTGGCCTGCTGGCCGCGTCGGTCGTGGGCGCGGATTCGATCTTCGGATACATGGACGACCGCGGCGTGGTTCATTTCAGCGATGCGCCCCGCGATTCGCGCTACAGCCGGGTCGACAGGCGAGTTCAGGAAGGGCTCGTGATTACCCCGGAGCCGCTGTCCAGGGGACCCGGCACGCGTGACTACGATCGACTGATCGTGAGCGCTGCAGGCCGCTACAGAATCCAGCCGGCGCTGGTCAAGGCGGTGATGGCCGCGGAGTCGAATTTCAAGCCGGATGCGGTCTCGCGCGTCGGAGCCCAGGGGCTGATGCAGCTGATGCCCGCCACGGCTCGCGAGCTCGGGGTCGAGCGACCCTTCGGCATCCTCGAGAACCTCGACGGCGGCGTCCGCTATCTGCGCCAGATGCTCGACCGCTATGGCGACGTCTCCCAGGCTCTGGCCGCCTACAACGCCGGTCCGCGCGCAGTCGACCGGTATCACGGCATTCCGCCCTACCGGGAAACCCAGGCTTACGTAAAGCGGGTCCTCGAGTACTATCGCGGGTATCGAGATGAGTTCGAGCGCCCCACGTATCGGGCTGGGACTCGCTCAGTGGTTGCGAGCGGGCGATGACGGCGCCGATATCCGACGCCCCGGATGCATCGAATACATCGGATGCATCGGATGCATCGGATGCATCGGATGTAGGGGATGGCTTGGAAGGTGCCGACACCGAACGGGTCGGGAAGCAATCCCGGGTGGTCCCCATCGGGGGCCGCTCAGAAGTGGGTCGGGAGCGAGAACTGAACGGGATCGTTCCCACGGATCAAGGGAAGCGCGATTTGGCTGAGTCCCCCGATGAGAGTCTGCGATCGCCCCATGGGTCGGCTTCCGCCGCTCCCCAGGCGCTGGCCGCAGAGCCCGACGCGAACCGCCCCGAAAAATTCTGGAATCTGCCCAATACAGTGACCATGCTGAGGATCGGAGTCGTACCGATTCTGCTCTTCATGCCGTGGACGCTTTCCGTCAGCGGGAGCCGCTTCCTCGCCTGGGCCTTTATCGTCGCAGCGCTCTCGGATCTACTCGACGGTTGGTTGGCCCGCCGTGATGGAGGCCGGGACATCACCCGAATCGGAAAGCTGCTCGACCCGCTGGCAGACAAGCTGCTGGTCTCGACGGCGCTGATCATGTTGCTGGCCGTCGGCCGTATTCCCCTGTGGGGAGCCGGCATGGTCGTCGTGATCGTCGGCCGCGAACTCGCAGTGACCGGTTTGCGGGGCATCGCTTCCTCTCAAGGGCATATCGTGGCCGCAACCTGGCCCGGCAAGGTCAAGACTCTTGCGCAGAACTTCGCAACGGGGGCGCTGCTCTTCCATTTCGAGACCTTTGGCCTGCCGGCGCACAGTGTCGGGATGACACTTCTCGCCCTGGCGACGGCACTCACACTGTGGTCGGGGTACAAGTATTTCTACGACTATTTCAGCGGCTCCGGGGGTCCGAGCGACCCCGCTTGAACGGGGCCCCGTCCGAACGATCGGCGGGTCGCGGACCCGACCGGGGTCGGGCCGCAAGGGTCGATCGTCGAGAGGATCTTGGATATGAGCAAGCTGGCTGATCTCAGCGATCGGATCGATTCCCGCGACGCTCGCATCGGCATAATCGGACTCGGCTATGTCGGGCTGCCGCTGGCCATCGAATTGGGAGCGGCCGGATTTCAGGTGACGGGCTTCGAGGTCGACAAGGCCAAGGTCCGCGCCATCGGAGAGGGGCGCTCGTATATTGGTGACGTCGAGACCAAACACGTGGCGGAGCTGCGCTCGGCGGGTCGCCTCGAAGCGACCACGGATTTCACGAAGCTCGCCGAGATGGACGTCATCAACATCTGCGTGCCCACGCCGCTGCGCAAGACGCGCGACCCCGATGTCTCTTTCATCGCCTCGGCCGTCAGCGAGATCTGCAAGCATCTTCGAGCCGGTCAGCTCATCATCCTGGGCAGCACGACCTATCCGGGCACGACCCACGAGTTCGTGATTCCGTTGCTCGAGGGTGCCGGGCTCGAGATCGGCAAGGATTTCTGCCTGGCCTTTGCGCCCGAGCGCATCGATCCCGCCAACGCGCAGTTCAAGGTCCACAACGTGCCCAAGGTCGTCGGCGGTGAGACCGCGCTCTGCACCCAGCTCGCCTGCCAGGTCTTTGCGACCGTCTTCGATACGACCGTTCCCGTCTCCTCGACACAATCGGCCGAGATGGTGAAGCTGCTCGAGAACACCTTTCGCGCCATCAACATCGGGCTCGCGAACGAGATCGCCCTGATGTGCCAGAAGCTCGACCTCGACGTCTGGGAGGTGATCGACGCCGCGGCGACCAAGCCCTACGGCTTCATGAAGTTCACGCCGGGCCCCGGTCTGGGCGGCCACTGCATTCCGGTCGATCCCGCCTATCTATCCTGGAAGATGAAGTCGCTGAATTTTCCAGCGCGCTTCATCGAGCTGGCGACGGAAGTCAACTCGGGCATGCCCGACCACGTCGTCGATCGCATCGCCGAGCTGCTGAACGAAGATCGCCTGGCCGTGAACGGCTCCCAGATCCTGATCCTCGGAGTCGCCTACAAATCGAATGTCGACGACATGCGGGAATCGCCGGCCCTCGGCGTGATCGCCGGCCTGCGCAGCCGTGGCGCCGAGATCCGCTACCACGATCCCTTCGTCGGGGAATGCGAGATCGCCGGCAAGAACATGAAGTCCGTCGACCTCAGCGACGAAGTGCTGCGCAGCGCCGATCTGGTCGTGGTCCTCACCGATCACCCCGGCGTCGACTACGACCGCGTGGTTCGGATCGGTCCGCGGGTCTTCGATACGCGGAATGCGACCAGGGATGTCGCACACGATCGGGAGAAGATCACCAAGTTGTAGTGATCGATCGGCCTCGGGTGGGTCGTCGATCGGGTCGCGGCGCGCATTTTGGCCAATGGCTCGGCCTTCGGCCTCCGCTTGATTTGGCCAAAATGCGCACCGCGACCCGATCTCGCGCCGAAGCGAGTCCGATCGTCTGGGGTCGGGGGGCGTCGCGCGGGGCGTCGCGGAGGCTGATCTCGGGATTGGGGCCCCGTGGGGCTGGGAGGCGGCGCCCGCAGGCGCATGCTTGACGGGCAGCCTGGGCTCGCTTAAACACTGATTCCCGCCGGGTCGCACCAACCGACCCGAGCCGGTTTTCGCCCTCCGCAATGGATTGCAATGGATTGGAAGGGTGGCGGCCGGGACCCGGATTCAAGCACGAGTAGCTCAGTTGGTAGAGCATCACGTTGCCAACGTGAGGGTCGCCAGTTCGAATCTGGTCTCGTGCTCCACTCAAACGCAAGCGCTTCCGACCACTTACGGCGGGGGCGCTTGCTGCTTTTGGGGGCTTCTGGTCCGGTTTGGTCCGGTCCTGGTCCGGCGTTGCTTCATCAAGAAAATCGAGCGCATCGTCCGGCGGGGTCATCAAGTGCGAATAGGTCCGCAGCGTGATCTCAGCGGAGGCGTGTCCGAGGACGGTCTGCACCCACTTGATCGAGCGGCCTGTGGCGTGTCGACCGAGGTCTATGGCTCGCCGGCGTCCAATCGGACGGCTCGTTTGGGGCCTCACGGTGTGGATTTTGGTGCCGGATTGGACGGTATGATCCCCAGCTCACACACG
>PVBE011931441.1_pt1 | contig 13920 bp, 11 predicted proteins | sample 1631181 | NCBI WGS metagenome assembly PVBE01 (sample SAMN08397723, study PRJNA350692) | Marine metagenome, whole genome shotgun sequencing project. | isolation source: water | place: Pacific Ocean | collected 2012-04 | reverse complement strand
ATAAAATATTTCTCCATTTAGAAATTCGTCTCTAAGTCGTGCATTAAAGCTTTCACAATATCCATTTTCCCACGGACTGCCTGGTTCGATATAAGCAGTTTTTGCTCCGACTGCTGAGATCCAGTTTCTTACCGACTTCGCCACAAACTCAGGTCCGTTGTCAGATCTGATGTATTCTGGGGATCCCCTGATGATGAAAAGATCGGTCAATACATCGAGGACATTCTGTGAGTTGAGTTTTCGACCCACCCGAATCGCCAGGCATTCACGAGTGTATTCATCCAGAACATTGAGGGTTCTGAATGCTTTGCCATCATAGGTACGATCATGCACAAAGTCATAGGACCAGACATGATTAGGCCTTAAAGCCCTAAGTCTCACACATGATCCATCATTGAACCAAAGACGACCCCGTTTAGGTTGTTTCATAGGGACCTTCAGCCCCTCACGTCGCCAGATACGCTCAACCCTTTTGGCTTTGACCTGCCAACCAGCGTTTTTCAGCATAACCGCAATCCGACGATAACCATAGCGGCCATATTCTCTGGCAAGCTTAATGATATCCGTGGTTAAAAGCTCTTCATCCACTTTTCCCTGTGGCCTTTTACGTTGAGTGGAACGATGTTGACCGATCACACGACAAGTTCGACGTTCACTCATAACAAGGGTTTGTCGGACATGCATAACTACCATACGACGACGTGAAGGGCTCAGTACTTTCCCGAAATCGCTTCCTTCAGGATGAGCTTATCCAACGTCAAATCTGAAACCGATTTGCGTAGTCGCTGATTCTCCTTTTCGACTTCCTTAAGCCAATTCAATTGATGGATGGCCATGCCACGGTATTCCTTTCGCCAACGATAGTATGTCACTTCGCTTACACCGATCTGACGTATTGCATCTGTTGTTGCCGTCCCCTGATTCTGTAATACCTCAACCTGTCTGAGTTTGATCACGATTTCTTCCGGTCTGTATCTTTTCTTGGCCATTTGAGCCCTCCTTTTAAAAAGTTGTATAGGTTCAATTTCCAATACTATAAGGTGGACCACTTTTGGGGGGGAGGACCAGTAGTCAGTTCCAGAAAATGTAAGGATCAATCTGAAGATTGATTAAATTCTGGAGACATCATGAATTGATAGGGCAACAAGAAAAATATTGATTTTCATGTTGCCCAGTAGTAATAACAGAATAAAACTGTAAATTTTGAACAATTAATCATTAACCCATAAAAGGAATCTCTAATGAAAATTACAAAGAATCTGCTCAAAAATGCGATAGGATTTACCTGCGGTCTATTAATTTTTACCGGCATTGCCCAAGCTAAAACAACAGTGACCTGGGGAATGTGGGGAAGTCCTACAGAAATTAAAACCCACCAAAAAGTTGCGGATGCCTTCATGTCGTCCCACCCAAATATTGAAGTTGTCCTCTGGGGACAACCCTGGGGGGATTACTTTACCAAGCTCAAAACACTTTGGGCGGCAGGTGATAAGGATGGCATCCCCGATGTGCTGTTCCTCTCACCAGTGGTGACCTATGCCGGGCAAGGTGTTCTTGAGCCATTGGACCCGTTCATAAAGGCCTCAGGTTATGACACATCAGACTACTGGCCATCGCTTTTACAATTCGGGAAATTAAAGGGAACGATTTATGGTTTGCCTAGAGACATCGGCCTTGAGGTTCTTTATTACAACAAGGACATCTTTGATGAAGCCGGTGTGGACTACCCAACCAATTTTTGGACATGGGATGACCTGAAACTTGCGTCAAGCAAGCTTTCAAGAATCACTTCCAGTGGTAGAGTGCAACGTTATGCTTTGGCTATGGAAGGGGGTAAGTACCAGTTGTTTATCGGGCAGAATCGAGGCAGAATTCTTGATGATATGGTCAATCCAACTAGATGCACCTTGACCGAGCCACAAGCAGTTGAAGCAGTCAAATTCTTTGCAGATTTGATGAATAATAATCTGGCAATGCGTCCCTCAGCACTAAGCCAGGCAGGTGGTGATGCCGGTGTGTTTCAAAGTAGACAGGCAGCAATGATCATTCAGAATGCCAGCAGAATTTCGGCATTTAATACAGCAAAAATGAACTACGATGTAGCTGCAATACCAATCCCTGCAGACGGTCAGCGCTCTGGTTCAGCTGGTGGTGCAGCTTGGACGATGAGCAAGTACAGTGATGATAAAGAGGCCGCATGGACTTTCCTGTCATGGTTGCAAAGCACTGATGGTGGACAAGCTATTTACACGGCTTCTGGTGAAATTTTACCTGCACTTCGGTCAACCGCGGTTTCTGATGCTTTTCTTGGAATCAATGCTCCTCCAGCAAATCGCGCAGCCTTTATTATTGAAGGAAACAATACAAAAATAGGACGAAGTGGATATTTTCCTAACTGGGGTCCTCTAAATGGTAAAATGATCTCTCCAAACCTAAGCCGAATCTGGTCGGGAACTGATTCGGTGGAGCCTGTTCTTCAGCAAACATGTAAAGATGTCAACAACTTTCTCCAAAGCAAGGGGCCAGGCTTCTAGTAAATAGATTCTTGTGGGTTCGTCACTTGTTGAGGAACCCACATCTTCCATCAATGATAAAATCCAAGTTCTGGGATCCCCAACTCGGGCGATGGAATCCACATCATCAGAAAGAAGCATATCTTTTTTTGCTTCCCAGTCTTCTTGGATTTTCTATTTTTGTAATCATTCCCATCCTGATTTCTTTAGTTCTAAGTTTCACTGAGTGGGACCTGATCCGTCCAGCAAATTTTGTAGGGTTTGAGAACTATTTAGAGTTGCTCACAGCCGACAGAATATTTGTCAAGGTTGTCAGCAATACCATTATTTACGTTATTTTAATAGTTCCCGTACAACTTCTGCTGGGCCTTGTATTGGCTGTTGCTTTGAATCAATCGATACGAGGAATTCTTTGGTATCGACTGGTGATCTTTATGCCTGTCATCACCAATATTGTTGCGGTTGCAATCGTTTTTCAGTTTTTTTTAAACCGAGATTTTGGAATCGTCAGTGGCTGGATCTGGCAAATTGCAGATGAGACAGGCTGGCCGGTTGCACCACCGGATTGGTTGAATAGCCAAGAACTTTCAAAAGGGGCAGTCTCAATACTAACTGTATGGAAGAACGTGGGTTTTTCGATGGTGATCTACCTGGCAGCACTTCAAGCGGTCCCCGAGCCTTTGTATGACGCAGCTCGTGTAGATGGAGCAAGCAATTGGCAGCGTTTTTTTCATGTCACCATTCCAATGGTCAGCCCGACCACCTTTTTCTTGCTGATTATCCAAATGATCGGTGCTTTTCAGTTATTTGCGGAGCCATATGTCCTTACTGGAGGCGGACCTGCGCAATCCTCGCTTTCAGTCGTTCAGTATATTTATCAGAACGCCTTTGAATATGGAATGATGGGTAAGGCAACTGCGATTGCATGGCTACTATTTGTAGTAATTTTATTTATTACCCTTATCCAAACTTGGTTGCAAAGAAGATGGGTTCACTATGAATCCTAACAGAATTGAAGTTCGAAATTATCACAAGGAAAGACAAATGTGGGCTGTTAAGATACCTAGAGCCATCTTGCATTTTTGTCTGATAATTGTCGGCTTTGTCATGGTGATGCCATTTCTTTGGATGCTAAGCACATCTCTAAAATTTCCGAACGAGATCTTTTCATATCCTCCAACTTGGATCCCAAACAGGTTTCGTTTTGAAAACTATGTTGATGTTTTTACTTTGGTGCCTTTTGGACAATATTACATTAATAGTATAATGGTGGCATTGTCAGTGACTAGCATCGTTTTAGTCTCATCTTCTTTAGCAGCTTTTGCTTTTTCGCGGCTAAATTTTCGTGGCAGAGATACTCTGTTTATGACCTATCTTGCCACCTTGATGATCCCTTTCCCTGTTTTACTTATCCCTAACTTTCTTATTGTTCGAGAGTTTGGCTGGTATGATACCTATATGGCTCTTATTCTGCCGCCTGCTTTTTCTGCGATTGCGACATTTCTTTACCGACAAGCATTTAAGGGTATTCCTAAAGAACTTGATGATGCTGCAAGGATAGATGGGGCCTCTTCATGGCGAATTTGGTGGCATGTGATTATGCCCAATGCCGGTCCTGTGACAGCGGCATTGGGAATTTTTACATTTCTCGGAAATTGGAACGAGTTTTTGTGGCCTTTGGTGGTTACCAACAGTTCAGATATGCGTACAATCCCGGTTGGACTGAGTTCATTCCAAGGCCAGTACAATGTAAGATGGGAACTACTCATGTCGGCAGCAGTGATTGCATTATTGCCAGTTGTAATCGTCTTTCTCTTAGCCCAAAAATGGATCATTCGAGGAGTGACTATTTCTGGTATGGGAGGACGCTAAATTCGTTCCATAAATTTATGATGATTCTTCAATGAGTTTTAAATCATAAAAGTGCTTTCATTCATTGTTTCCCACAAGAAAGAAAGTCCTGAAAAATTTTGGTATAACAACTGTCAACTGAAAAAGGAGATAACAATGAGATTATTAGCAATTTTCGCGCATCCAGATGACGAGGTATTTTCATGCGGCGGTACTCTCGCACGTTATGCAGCTGAGGGCCACCAAGTCAACCTGATCTGTGCCACTCGGGGAGAGGAAGGTGAAATCATCCATCCAGAGATTGATCCTGAACGTTACCCCAAAGGTTCGGAACGTGGGTTATTGAGGAAGGCTGAACTTGAGGAGGCTTGCAAAGAGCTGGGAATATCCGCTCCTTTTTTCTTGAACCATCATGATTCGGGCTTTCCCATTGAAGTTGGGTTGCGGAATCCCAAAGCATTCATGAATCAAGAAATATTCAGCATAGAGCATGAATTGCTGGATCATATCACAAAAATACGACCAAATATCATCATTACTTTTGACCCTCATGGTATGTATGGTCACCTTGACCACATCACAATTCACCGTGCTGCTCTTGCAGCTTTTTGGTCAGCAGGAGGCGTAATGCAACCTGCCCCGCAACGTCTTTATTTCCCAGTAAAAACCATTGCTCAGATCGAAAAAATGCAGGCGTCGAGTGATTCTACGACCCCGCAAATGGACCCAAGACGATACGGAGTATCGGAGGATTCTATTTGTGCGGAAATTGATATCTCTGCTTACGAAAACCAAAAACGTAATGGTATAAATGCACATCGTTCTCAGCTTGGCAACAAAGAACGTATTGAAGAAATGCTAAAGCGTCGTCCCAATAGCTTCTTCAGAGTTGAATCTTTTGCTTTAGGGGGAATGCGTGGGGGGTTTCCAACCTATATAGTGAACGATCTTTTTGAAGAGCTTGGTTAATAAGGTTGATGGTATCCGGATCATTGACATATAACCTATTCTCAAGCAATTCAGGTTACGCATACCAATAAAGACATGCGAAGAAGGGGACAAGTTTAAGCTAGTTTTCCTGTTTCAAGGAAATGAATGTAATCAGCATATCCACCATATTGGGAAATCCGATCCAAACCAAACAATTGTTGCTTAGAGGATTGGTCCCAGCAGTTTGGCTTATTCTAGCTCATTCAACACTTACCAATTGTCAGGAACTAAAACAAATTCGTGGTCTTTCTGAACCAAATGAGATCAGAGTACAGTTTAAAAAGTTGTCCAAAGAAAAGTCGCTCTGTACCAATGGTTTTGTTACACACAATCTAGACCACTTTACTTCAATTCCCGGTGACTCAGTAGACCAATTCGAGGCCAACGGAGCTGGTATTGCCTTAGGTGATTTGGATGCCGATGGCGATCTTGATATCGTTCTGGCCAACCACGCTAGTCCGAATACCATTCTCTGGAACCGTGGATCTTCAACGACTGAGACTGAATTATCGAAAAATTTTCATACTGAACGTATGCCCTTTGGGGATACCAGGGCAGTCAACCTGGTGGATGTGGACGGGGATGGTTTGCTGGATATTGTCCTCACACGCCGTACAGGCGCGTTGAACTTCTTGCGAAATCATGGACAAATACGAAGTACTCCAAAGAATCATGTGGCCTTTCAGAAAGAATCTGGAGCCAGTTTTTTCCAAGAAGTTTTGCCTGGAATAGCCTACCCTGCCTACACGATGAACTGGTCAGACTTGGACCTTGACGGAGACTTGGATTTAGTGACGGGTTCGTACAATGCCAGCCTCTTGGTTGATTTGGGCAATGATTTTCTACTACACAATAATACTGGGGTTTTCGTTTACAATCAGCAGGGTGGCAGGTTTGTTCCCACTCAGCTTGCAGAAACAGCACAGGCCATGGCAATTGTTTTCTTTGACATTAACGGAGACGGATTCAAGGACATTGTTGTAGGAAATGACTTTGCTGTACCGGATTACACTTGGTTAAGCAAAATTTCAAAAACTGCTTCTTTTAGATACAAAACTGGAGAAAAGGGATTTAGAAACCCTGGGGATTTGTATGGAATCATCAACTGGACACCTTTTTTCTTTGATACTACAAGCTACAGCACCATGAGTTTAGATGTGGGAGACTTGAATAATGACGGTTTACCAGAACTTTTCTCCACGGATATGATGCCCTATGATGAATTGCCCGCCACTGTAGATGCCTATGAACCTCTGATGGCTGAGATGGATCATAACCGACATGCAGGTGATCCTCAGATAATGGCTAACGTACTCTTGATGCATACAGGTGTGTTGGGATATCAAAATGTTGCTCGTTCACGAGGATTGGATTCTACAGGCTGGAGTTGGTCTGCCAAGTTCGGTGACTTGGATCAAGATGGTTTCTTGGACTTATATGTTGTCAATGGTATGGCAGAGGCTATGGTATTTGCCCATCTGGACAACCATGAACTGGTTGAGGCAAACCAAGCCTTTTGGAATATGGGAAAGGGTTATTTCAAACCAGCGCCGGAATGGGGACTGGGTTCAACCCTTGGTGGACGTGGTATGAGTATGGGCGATTTAGACGGAGATGGAGACCTCGACATCGTGGTCAACAATTTGCGAGGCCCCGCTCAGCTCTTTGAAAATCGAATTTGTCATGGAGAGAGCCTTCAAGTCGATTTACGCTGGCAGAGATTTCAAACCTCTGAGATTCATTCCCAAATGGGAGTCTTCGGTAACTCACGGGCCATTGGTGCAGTTTTACATCTCCATACCAGTGCAGGCACATTCACTCGTGATGTGCGTGTTGCCAGTGGGTATCTCTCAGGAGACCCACCTCAAGTACATTTTGGTTTTCCTACCGACACAAAGCTGTATTCCCTTGAAATTCAATGGCCCGACCGAATAGTCACAATAGTTAGGGATCTCCAGCCAATGACCTTGCTAACCGTCAGCAGGTTCTCAGGATTAAATAAACAATCCGAAAATTTACAGCATAAACATGTTGCTGAATCAAATTTCATTGAGAAAAAACAAAAAAATAAACCGATTTTACTTTTTAAAGAGCTCAATGGTGATCCTAGTGAAAAAACAAAACACCAAGCATTTCAAACTGTGCTCCATGAAACAATACTGGATGATCGATTGACGACAGTTATCGCCAAGCAGGAACTGACCGGGAATCCAAGCATGGGCTTGTACTTGCCGTCAATTGAGGAGCCTCTGGCCCAACTTGGCATGAAGCTTTTTTTTAGCAAGGCCCTTGGCGGTGACTTGGATTCGGCCTGCGCGAGTTGCCACCATCCGTTGTTGGGTGGTGGAGACGGCCTTTCTGTCTCCATCGGAGTGGGGGCTCACGATCAGGATCTGCTGGGAGAGGGGAGAACCCATTCTGAGGGCCCCACGGTGCCACGCAATTCGCAATCTACATTCAACGTGGGGTTCTATCATCAAGTGCTATTTTACGACGGGCGTGTCGAGAGCCTAGGCGACAAAAATAAAGAAGTAGGGAAAAACCTACACAGCAAGAAAACAATGCGGTGGGGGATACGCACACCCGATTCTCAGTTTGGTATACCCGATCCAGAGGCTGGCATCGATTTGATCGCTGCACAAAGCCGCTTTCCAGTCACCTCGCTAGATGAGATGCGGGGCTTTGAATTTGAAGCTCATAGACCACCTCGCTATGCTCGACGACACCTCGTTGCCCGCTTAGGCGGTTACGATTCAGGTACGGGAGAGTTAAAACGAAACAAGTGGCAAGGAGAGTTTCAATCGGTATTCGGGAAAAAGAAAAATCCCCGAGATTTGATTAATCAAACAAACATTTCAGCAGCCCTCAGTACCTATCAACGATCACAAGTTTTTGTTGATACACCATGGCGAGCATATGTTCAGGGGAAAAAAGATGCGATTGGAAAATCAGCAAAACGGGGTGCTCTTCTTTTTTTCGAGTCTGCGGACGACGGAGGTGCAGGTTGCACAACTTGTCACAGTGGGGATTTTTTTACCGACGAACAATTCCATGTACTAGCCGTACCACAAATAGGGCCTGGGATGGAGGATGGTCCCTACCATGATGATTTTGGTCGCTTTCGTGAGAGCGGAAACCCAGCGGACCTTTATGCTTTCCGCACGCCAACTCTTCTTAACGTAGAAGTCACGGGTCCCTATGGACATGATGGTGCTTACGCTACCTTGAAAGGCATCGTTCTTCATCACCTGAATCCTTCACGTGCGATAGCTGAATACGATGTCACTCAACTTGAACCGGCGGTTCAGACACAATATCTTGTCTTCAACACCGGGAGGGCCTTGGCAAAACTTCAAGAAAACCGGAACGCAGGTCAAAAAGTCATCCGTGATATCAGGTTGACTAGTAAACAGATAAATGACCTGATCAGCTTCCTGTTGACCCTGACTGATCCATGCGTCAAGAATACAGCCTGTCTTGCCTCCTGGATACCGGATGACAACGACACGGATCCTGACGGTTTACGTCTCAAAGCCAAAATTAAGTCACCGGTTACCATGAGACATTAATTCTGAACAATTAATGTATTAAGAAATAATCCTATTTTTGAAGAAGCAGAATAAAAAAATGAGCGGTATTTCTTGTTTTATGATTCAAATTGTTAAAAACATTCAACATGGCAGATAGCCCCCTGATTGAAGAAGCACGAAAACAAGCGTTGGATGTGTTGTATGATTGCATCACCCCACATGGTTTTCGAGCTTCAGCTTTGAAAGAGGGTTACCCCCAAATCTGGTCGCGAGACAGCATGATCGTCTCTCTGGGTGCTGTTACAACCGGTGACCCGCAATTATTGGAAGCCTGTCGTGCTTCTTTGGTGACACTGAAAAAACACCAGTCTTCGCGTGGTTTGGTTCAATTGAATGTCAATCCTGACAACAGTTACGTCAGTACTGAAAACGCAGGTGCAGTGGATTGCAATCTTTGGTTTATCCTCGGTCATTTTCTCTATCTTGAAATTACCGGTGACCTTGATTTTCTGAAAAGCCACTGGCTACAGGTAAAAAAGGCCATGATTTGGCTAGGCTATCAAGACATGAACGAATGCGGTCTGCTTGAAGTACCTGAAGCTGGAAACTGGATGGATTTGTTTGCCGTACGCTACAACGTCCTTTATGACAACGTCCTTTACTATGCTTCCACACTAGCTTACGAAGAAATGCGCAAATGCATTTCCCTAGAAGCAGATGTTCACCCAGCAGTTGTTGATGCAGATGGAATACACGAACGCATCAATTTGTTAATGTGGATTGATCGTAGTTGGGTTGCCAGTGATTTCGCCGAACACTTGGAGAAACTGAAAACCATCCGTTTAGAATGGTTTATGCTTTACCATAATGTTGGAACCATCTCCAGCAGACCCTATTATCTACCTTGGGTAGCCTTTCGGGAATTTGGCGATTGGTGCGATGGTTTAGGTAATTTATTGGCAATCCTCACCGGGGTAGCCGACCGGCATCACACGGAGCATATTCTGAGATACATGCAGCAGGTTGGGATGGCTGAACCTTATCCCACCAAAGCCATCCATCCTCCCATTCAACCCGGTGATAGCAACTGGAGAGAGTATTATCGTAGCCGTACCCTCAACTTGCCGAATCAATACCACAACGGCGGAATCTGGCCGATGGTTGGAGGTTTCCATATAGCGGCTTTAGTTCGGTACGGTTGGCATTCAGAGGCTAGGCATTTACTTTCCTTGCTGGCCGAGGTCAACCACAAGGGTTTATCTGGAAATTGGGATTTCAACGAGTGGATACACGGTGAAAGCGGACATCCCATGGGCTATTCAAAACAGGCTTGGTCGGCTTCCATGTTTCTCTATGCTTATCATGCAGTCTATTCTGGACAATTGCCTTTGTTTGATAAGCTACTGAAAGTTAAACCGTTTACTGCTCAGGGGCGTGAAATTGACAAAGTGTATAAGCAGGCTGGAGGTGGACCAGTATGAATCAATCATCTCAAGAATAGTTGAGTCTGCAGGGTAAGAAAGAAAAATTGTGGATGTGCACCAAACATTTAAGGAATGGTAACTATACTACAATCGTTGTTCGTAAAAATTGTGATAGCTTTTATGGTTTAAAGAAGCCATCAAGTTCTGAACACAATCACGGCTCAGATTCAGTAATCCTCAATAACTCCAAAACGTCTTCCTCAGTTTTGTATCAAGGTGGATGCAGCGTTGGGGGTGAGATTTTCCAAATATATTCACGACTAACTACTTTAGGTAAAATGGGCTTGGGCCTTGTTTATCCCCCCATGGCTACCTTGGAGTATCCAGCTCCTGCATCTCGATCAGACCAGGATACCTATGTATCGAGGGCGGCACCTTGGGAGGCCATGGGGACTCAGTGACTGTCAAACAACACCAGGAACAAATTTTTAGGGGACAGGTCATTTACTCCCCAGTGACTTTGACGACATGAACTTCCAGTACGCTGAAGTCCCCTGGTATCCCGACCCTCCCGCGCTGGACTTATGAAGGCGGCACGGAGTGCTGCGCGCTGAGCAGCCATGTCAGTTTTTTTAGAGAGGAATCAACAATCGCGGAGTGGTGTTTAGAACAGGGTTCGCCGGCAGATCGCCCCCAAATCCCCATCACCCGATATTTTGGCCCGTGACCGAACCAAAATGCGCTGCTGAAGCCTTGGAACATTCTCTTGACCCATTTTGATTTTCCTATACTTTAAATAATTCGGGATAAGAAATGCAGTAGGAAGAATCAATAAATACTCTGACATGAATCAGCCTCAGCGAACTATTTAAGTAGCTAATAATACGAGTTTTTTTCGAAAACATCAAAATTTTCCATAATTCTTTCACCAAAAAAAATGCTGGTAAATATAAAAAGACTTTTAGAACTATTGCAACATGAGAATCCAAACGTCAGAAACCAATCAATAAAAGCCCTGGAGACCTTTTATAAAGGATCTTCAGGTATTATTTCTCACATTATTAGAGCAATTGATAAGTACCCAGGTGACTCCCTTTCATTAGTTGCCAGAATCAGTTTATTTATACCTAATGATGACGAGATTTCTGAATTGATCCGACTGTTTAATGAAACAGATCCAGATCGGGACGATCAGTCGATGAACAGGTTTTTTCATATACAACAAAGCCTGCTCCATTTCCCAATTCAAATTTTAATAAGTAACGAAAAGATCATCCGCTTCAATAAGGATCTATCCCATTCTTTAGATAAAGCATTACACAAGGAAAAATTAAAATCACAAGATCCCGATTACTTATGGGATACTCTAAAAGAGATTTGTGATCGATTCAAAGAGAAATCGTTAGATCAAGATGCGTCTCAAAACGGTTGGTCAATCACTAAAGGTCTATTAAGACACAAGGAGAAGATAAAACATAAAATTGTGATGTACCTGAGCCAAGAAACCGAGAACAATTATCACTTTGAGGAGTTCTTGGTCTCACTGGCTGGTGATCTTAAGATTGAAGAGTGTGCTCCCTTTCTATTCAAATTGCTCAAAGAAACTGATTTCATGCATTCAGTTCATGATAGGTGCATTCAATCGTTGGGTAAGATTGGTGGAAGGAATGTTGTCAATACTATTGAGGAAGATTGGCATATTAAAAAACTAAGAGCGGACTACTCTAGTATTTTAAGATTTATTCCATTTGATTATTCAGAAGAGCTGCTAATCCGGTGCCTTTATCAGGAAAAAGACGAAGAAATAAAGACATTTTTATGTGATGCATTGTGTGATATTTTTTCACTCAAAGGTGCTGAAAAGGTTTTAAATATAATCAAGAATAAAGAATACAATCCCCAAATATCACATTTGTTGGACTATGTTGTTCCCGTTTTTATTTATCACGGAGAGGAAGTTAATGACATTGAAGGGATCCAACAAAAACAAGATGAATACATCAAATCTCATTGGAAGAGCGACCCCCTTTATAGAGTATCAAAAAGATTAAGAAACACGTTCGATATATTTCAAAAAAATTATGAAAAGGCCAAAGCGAGGAAAAAGAAAGAGCAAAGGAAGCAGAAGAAAAAAAACATTATAAAAATGAAGAAAAAAAAGAAAAAATAAGTTGAGATCTGAAGATAGGATCAAGTCCTCCAAATAAACAAATTAAGAACTTATCCGTAATTTACTTAACACTTCGCCCCATTTGCCTTTAAATAGGTCACATGTTCAACCATATAGCATGAAGGTAATATGGTAAAAGTGAAGTCATGGGAAGTACCAGATTCATTCTGGGAAAAAGTTAAACCATGAATCCAGTCTTCCTTGCGAGATCCAAACAAGCAATACCTTCGCAAACCCAGTGGAGGAAGAAAACCAATGCCGGTACGCAAAATATTCAAATGGATCGTTTATGTTTTAAGGATGGTCTGACAATGGAAAGCCCTTCCAAAGGAACGTTTTGGAAGTTCGAGTGCGATTCACGCTCATTTCCTTCGCTGGGCGGAAAGTAGAATTTTTGTTTGTCTTTTGCGTGCTGGATAAGCTGAATACAATGAAACGGAGGCCATCGACTGGAAAGGGTAAAGTAGAGACGGAGCATCAGGAAAAGCTCCCCTGATTCAAGAAACAGTCGGTCAACCCAACCGATAGGGAAACAAAAGGAACCAAGTGGAATTAGTTAGACGACGGCCGTGGAGTCTCCTTGTCACTCGTCGTAACCGGAGCAAATCGGCATGATGTTACCCAACTGGAAATCGTCTTGGATGAAATCGGCTGATGTCATGGGATCACAACTCCGGATTCAACGTTCATGCGGGAAAGCCCATCAATGGCGCCGACGGGGAAGCCATCGAACGCCAGGCACGGTACATGAGCCGGGCGCCCTTGTCGGTCGAGGGAATCCACTATCATGCGGATGATCACAGCGTGACGGTGGATGGCGGAAAATCTCATGCAGGCACAAAAAACTGGACCGTTCCTGAGTTTTTCGCCCTCCTTGCCACAGCCCCCCTGCAACAAAGAAAGCCTAGTCACCTACTACGGCGTTTACAGCAGCAGTCATCGCGGCAAGTGTAAGCGTGAAAACCGTGAAGAACTGATAAACATTGGGGTTGTGGTAGGGCTGTACCAGTCACCTCTGGAACGCACTAGCATTCAAACTGGTCCAATGGATTCGGAAAATCTACGAAGTCAATCCCCTGACCTGCAGCGATGATGAGGAGTTGATGCTGATCATCGCCTTCATCTCAAACAGTTTCGCTTCCTCTTTTCACCCTTAAGCATCAGATTCATTAAAAACTCACTGTATCATCAAGTAGAGCTGAGAGGATCATAGTCTTGGGAAGGAAAATAAACTTTGCCATAAATCACAGCATGTCAAATTAATATAGACCACTGCCTTAACTGTTAACTATACTGCCGAATATTATCCAACGAATTTTTTCTCACATGCTGAAATTAAGGCAGGTATTATTTCATATAGATCACCAACCACACTGTAATCAGACTCTGCGTGTATGAGGGCTTGGGGGTCATTATTAATAGCTACTACCGTACGGGCACCT
>PVBE011037123.1_pt1 | contig 13920 bp, 12 predicted proteins | sample 1631181 | NCBI WGS metagenome assembly PVBE01 (sample SAMN08397723, study PRJNA350692) | Marine metagenome, whole genome shotgun sequencing project. | isolation source: water | place: Pacific Ocean | collected 2012-04 | reverse complement strand
CGAATTCCAGGGAAGAGAGCAGGACCCGGACCGTCGCCTCCCTGTAGACAGGATCCTCCATGTAGGTCGAAAGAAGATCCAGGGCGGTCTCCCGGATGAGGGGATCTTCCCGCGGGTCGGCGAAAAGGCGGGAAAAAAACTGGCGCATCGCCTCCTCCCGGTAGCGGGAGAGTACTCCCAGAAGGGCGCACCGGAGAACAACCTCTTCCCCGGCATCCAGGGCGACCATCTCCAGTTCATATAGCAGGGGAAGAGAAACCGCTTCCAGCCTGCGGATCAGTCCCGCCGGGTATTCCCGTCCGGAGTCCGCCTCCCTCAGCAGATCGAGAACCCGTACCATTTCCTCGTAGGCAGGGTTTTCCTCCCTCATTTCGGGATCGGGAGGATGAACCGGGGTTTTCGGACCCAGGCGAGGCCTGCGCTCCCGGGAGACCTCGATCGGATGACTGGTAATTTTCAGGTGGAGAGACGCAAGAACGACGAGGAGAGAGATCCCCCCCACCATTGTCCATGGGTCCAGACGAATCCTGCCCTCCATGGTCCGAATGATAATTCCTCCCCATACGGGTTCCCATAGTTTTTGTGGAAAATAGAAAGATTCCCCTTCCCCTTCCGAAAAACCGTGTAAAATAGTATTGAAGTAGGCTGGGTGCTCTAGACGAGATAGAGTATTGGGGAACACCTTGGATCTCAGAGATTACCTACGGATTTTGCGTCAACGCTGGATGGTCATCGTCCTTGTGACGGCGACCATTTCCGGAGCGGGATTAGTTTTTGCCATGCAGGAACCGACCCGGTACACCGCCAGCGTCGAGATCATCCTTCGCAACAATCCCTACCGGTTCTTCCGGAGCGGAGAATACCCCTCCTTCTTCCCCGATCATTTCTCGAGGTCGACCCGGGCACAGTTGATCCGTTCCCGGGAAGTTCTGACTTATGCCGTTCGAAACAATCTCGCGGAGTTCTACCCGTCGGCCGGGAAAGACGCGGCAGCGCTCGACGAAGCGATCCGGAACCTGCGGGGAAACCTCGGAATTCTCCAGGACAAAGATTCGGAAATCATCACGATCACGTACCAGGAAAACGACCAGGAAAAAGCCATCCAGACCGTCAACGGGGTCGCACAGGCCTTCGAAGAGGTTTCCAAGATCCGCCAGGAGCGGGGCATCGAGGAGGCGATCGCGTTCATCCGGAACACCCGGGAAGCGCGGTCCGAGGAAGCGTCCGCGGTCCGGCAGGATCTCTCCCTGGTGAAGAGACAAAAGAGCGAGATGACACAGAACCTGGACGAGGAGAAATACAGGAGCGTCATCGAAGAGCTTGGATCCCTCCGGGAGAGCGCACACAAGATGCGCCTGGAACGGAGCAGGCTCAGCATCGAGGTCAACACGATCAACAGCCTTCTCAAGGGAGAAAAGGACATCCCGGTCAGCAACGCCGATCTCTCGCAGAAAAAGAGGATCGAAGCCGAGATCGGGAAGAAAGAGGCCGAACTGGTCCAGCTTCGTCGGAGATATACCGACGGGTGGCCCCAGATCAGCCAGGTCCGGAGCGATATCGCCTTCCTGAAGGATCGAATGAAGCTTGTCCGGGACAACGAACAGTCCTCGGCCCGGGAAGACCTGCTGGACCGTTCCCGGGAGATGGATCTCCGCCGGAAACAGATCGGAAGCCAACTCGCCCACAACGTCCGCGCACAGGAAACAAAAACCCTGGAAAAGAAGGGCTTCGACGCGAGCATCATGTCCGAGGTGATCCGGGTGGAAAACCAGGAGCAGGAACTGGAAGCACGGGTCAAGGCGCTCGACGAATCGGCACAGTCCCTGGAGGATTACGCGCAGAGGCTCCAGATCAACAAGCGCATGATCGTCGAAGCCGTCTACCCTCTCGACCCCGCGAAGACCGCGCCACCGATGACAAAGCGCGGGGTCCGGACCTTCCCCCTGATTCTCATGACGGCGTTGATCGTCGGCATCGCGTTCGCCTATCTTCTGGAGTACCTGAACACCTCGATCCGGACGGAACACGACATCAAGCGGTACGTAAACCTTCCGCTCTTCGGAATGGTATTGAAAATTCGAGAGGAAACGGACCGGCTCCTCCTCCATGCGCCCCCCAAGTCTCCCATCTCGGAGCTTTTCAACACGATCTCCGCCATGGTCGAGGCGCAGGCACGCGAAAACGGGTCGAAAACCTTCATGGTCGCCAGTCCGAACGCGGGGGAGGGAAAATCGACGATCACGACCAATATCGCGATCGCCCTGGCCCGCGGCGGCGCGCGCGTCATCCTGGTCGACGCGGACCTTCGCAGGGCGGTCCTCCACAAATTCTTCAACGTAAACAACCAGGAGGGGTTGGCGACGTTCATGGCCGACCCGGATCATGCGAACGCCGATATTTCCGACCTCCTTCACGGGACGGAGGTGGAAAACCTGCGCGTCATCCCCGCCGGACCGCACCCGGCCAACCCGGTCCTGCTCCTGAAATCGAAGGCGTTCAGCTCCCTGCTGGAGCGACTGGAAGACGAGGCGGACTTCATCCTGGTCGACGTCCCCCCCGTGCGGATCGCCGTGGACACGATCCTTCTCGCCCCGCAGGTTCAGAACACGATCCTGCTCACCTCGGCCGGGGAGACGAACAAGGAAGATGTCGCCTTCGCCAAAAGCCTGATCGAATCCGCCAAGGGAAACCTGGTCGGCTGTATCCTGAACAAGGCCGTTTCCCACGGGGAAGGATATTACTACTACTACGATTACAACCGGTATTACGGGAGTCGCTAGGGGATGGATCCCCGTGCGGGTGGAAAAGGAAAGTAAGGAGGAATCCGGATGAAGCGCATGATGGGAATGGTAGCGGTCGCCGCGATGATGTCCGCCGGATGTGGAGCGGGCACGAACAAGAGGATCGTGACGAGGCCCGACAATTACAACAAGCTGGTTTCCTTCCCGTCCACCGGGGATCCCGTAGACATCCCGGCGCTCATAGAGGAGTATCCCGAACTCCGGGGCATCGTCATGACCGCGCCGGAGTACATCGACGAATACGAGAAGTTGAAAGAGGCCCGGGACGAGCGGGGGGAATCCATCTTCGCCATCAACATTTCCCCCGGAGCCCGGATCCGGATCGACGTGGAGGGCGAACCCGATCTCAGCTCCACCCTCACCGTCCCCCCGACCGGCAACTGGTATTTCCCCTACATCGGAAAAGTCCGCCTCCAGGGCAAGGACGTCGAAGAACTAAAGCAGTACCTGGAGGACAGGTACGCCGCCGTTCTGAAAAATCCCTCCGTCCTGGTGAACCTCCTCTCCGTAGACCAAACCACCCTCTCCCCGTCGGGCATCCAGACCTCCATGTCGGGAGGGAACGGCCAGATCATCGTCATGGGCCGGGTAGGGATCTCACGGAACTTCCAGCGCCAGAGGTCGTACCGGGGCAACGAGACCCTCGTCTCCGTCCTTCAAAACCTGCCGGGGGACGCCGAGTGGCGACAGATCAGGGTCATTCGCCGCGACACGAAGAATCCCCTGAAAAAGAGCCGCGTCATCATCTGCGACATGTGGAATTTCATCGCGCACGGAGACGTCCGGCAGGACATCCCCCTCTTCCCCGGAGATGTCGTCTACGTCCCGCAGAAATGGTCTGTCGGGCAGCAATTCCAACAGGACTGGGACCTTATCCTGGGATACATGTCCGATTCGCTCTTCCTCGATGGATTCAAGGACGAGTTCCGAAAGGACGGCGCATTCCGCGATTAGGTCAACCGAAACTACGGTTTAAAAGAACGCAGCAGCTTCCGGGCTGCTGCGTTTTTCTTTTGGGCGGAGAGAATCTTTTTCGCCCCAGCTTCGTCGCCAAGAAGGAGGGCGACCACGGCCGCGGAAAGGCTTCCCGGCGCCGCCGCCTTCCCGAATTCCTCCTCCTGGCGCACGGAGCCGAACATCGAGGAAAGGTCCGTTCCCCGCACGTCCGCGGGAGAGAGATCTTCCAGCGCCCCCGTAAACGCCTTGTCCGCGTTCCGGCTGTCGCCCGCGCCTACGAGCGCCAGTCCGAAGAGGAACCGGACCGGGGCGCTCCCGGTATCCGCGAGGTAGGCACGCTTGAAAGAAGCGAGCGCACCGGCGTAATTCCCCCTGCGGAAATACCGGAGCCCTTCCTCCACTTCCTTCCGGACGGAGAGAATTTCTTTCCGACCTTCGCTCCGGGGCAGGACGGGGGAATAGTTGTAGACGGCCCGCGAGCCGTAGTAGAGGGTGTTATATGAATACCGCGGAAAACGATAATACGATCCCGGGTAGATGTACGAGGACCCCACCGGGTACCTGCAACCGTATCCGTACCCGGTCCCGTAGCCGTACGAGTAGCCGCTTCCCCAGTAGCCGCCCGACCAGGTGACCACCAGTTCGCTGTTGGAGGTCTGTCTCTTGTACTCCAGCGTGATTCCCTGCGCGTCCGCCATCGATTCCAACCCGACGAGGAAGACGACCGTAAGGACCGTTCCGAGAACCAGGTTTTTCATTGGTTACTCCTTTTCCCCTCGATTCCAGCTGACCCGGTAGGGACCCATCCAGAGATCCCGCCTCCGAACGCCCCCCTCGTAGTGATACCAGTATACGCTCTCGAGAGGGCAGTAGTAGGCGGTCTCCACCACGCGGTCGGGCCGGTCGACGTCCTGGCCCGGGAACGTGATCACGTTGAGAGGCTCCTCGTCGCGGGAGCAGGCGGGACCTTGATCTGTTTCCCGGACGAAATCGGAGGCCGGCTTTCCCTCCGTATCCAGTCTCTGCCGGACGAACCTCCACCGAAGGGCGTCGTTGATCACCCGTGCCCGCAATTCGTTCGGCGTGGGAGGACCGTCGAGATCCTCCTCGTTCAATCCGAAAGTCTCGTACTCCTTGTCGTCCTGGTACAAATCGGGGATGCATCCCGCGAGAAGGATCATGCCAAGAGCGATCCACCGCTTCATACCTTCACTTGTCCCTTCCATCCCAGCGACTTCCGATACCGCTTGAGAACGGGCGCCACGTCCGACCGGAGGAATTCCCGCACCTGGCCGGGTGCCCGGCCGACGTACGCCTTCGGGTCCATCCACCCCTCCATCTTCGCGGAAAAGCCGGGAAACGCTCCATCATTCTTTAGACGCTCCAGGAGATCGTTCCCCCCCCCTTTTTTTCGATTTCGGTCCGCTTCCACGGAATGTTTCCGGATCACCTCGTGCAGTTCCTGCCGGTCTCCCCCCGCTTTCACCCCTTCCATGAGAATATTCTCCGTGGCGATGAAGGGAAGTTCCCGCTCCACGTTCGCCCGGATCACTTCCCGGTGCACCATCAGGCCGGAGACGGTCGCATGGAAAAGCCCGAGGATCGCGTCCACGGCGAGGAAGGCCTCCGGAAATGCGACCCGCTTTCCCGCCGAGTCGTCAAGCGTCCGCTCGAACCACTGGTTGGCGGCGGTGAAGGACCCGTTCTGGGAGAGGACAATGACCAGCCTCGCGAGGGATGTCATGCGCTCGGTCTTCATCGGGTTTTGCTTGTAGGCCATCGCGCTCGATCCGACCTGCTTTTTCCCGAAAGGCTCCTGGATCTCTCCCATGTGCTGGAGGAGACGGATGTCGTTGGAGAACTTGTGCGCGGACTCGGCGATCCCGGAGAGCGCGTTGAAGACCTGGGAATCCACCTTCCGGGAATACGTCTGTCCCGGAACGAGGTAGGTCGAGGAGAACCCCATCTTCTTCGCCACCTCCCTGTCCAGCCTTCGGACCTTCGCCTCCGTCCCGAGCAGGCTGAGGAAACTGGCCTGCGTCCCGGTCGCCCCCTTCGCGCCGAGGAAGAGCAGGTTGTCGAGCCGGCGCTCGATCTCCCCGAGATCGAGGAGAAGATCCTGCAACCAGAGGGCGGCCCGCCGCCCCACCGTGGTGAACTGGGCCGGCTGGAAATGGGTGAACGCGACGGTGGGCTCGGCCGCGTGGGTCTTCGCGAACTTCGCGAGCACGTCGATGACGTTCACCAGCTGGAGCCGGATCAATTCCAGCGCCTGCCGGGTGAGAACCAGGTCGGCGTTGTCCACCACGTACATGCTCGTGGCTCCCAGGTGGATGATCGGCCCCGCGGAGGGACATTGCGCGGCGTAGACGCGGATGTGCGCCATCACGTCGTGCTTCAGTTTTTCTTCCTCCCTCCGGACGGCCGCGTAGTCGATCCGGTCCACGTTGCGCTTCAACTCGCGAACCTGTCCCGCCGTGATGGGCACCCCCAGTTCCCGCTCCGCTTCCGCGAGCACGATCCAGAGACGCCGCCACGTCCGGTAGCGGTTGTCCGGGGAAAAGATGTGCAGCATCTCCGGACTGGAATATCTTTCGGCGAAGGGCGTCGTGTATTCGGGCCGGCCCTTCCCATGTTTCTTTTTCAGCTTTCCTCTCCTTCCTTTCGAAGAATCATCCACATGTTCAGGCCGTTGATCGTTCCATGCGCGACGATCGCCATCCAGAGCGTTCCGGTCCAGATCGTGACTCCGCCGAAGACGGCACCCATCGCGAGGGCAAAGAGCGGCCAAGCCCACATCTTCCGGGAAAAGGGAAAGTGGGCCACTCCGAAGATCGCCACCGCAAACCAGAACCCGATAAATTCCTGGAGAGCGCCCCGGAAGAAAATTTCCTCTCCCACGGCGCTGAAAAGGGCCAGGAGCGGTATGGTCCAGCCGGGCTGATCCCGAAGCAGGGCCCGGAATTCCTCCTCCATCCCCCCCGCCCACGCGAAACGCCGCACCGCCAGCCGGGAAAGAAGGACGACACACCCTCCGAGGCCGACGCCCATTATAGCATGAAGAGGAAGGGAACGAAGGTCGAAAAGGGATCGAAAAAGCTCCGGGCGGGAGAGGAAGAGCCCCCCCGCGCCGAACAGGCCCAACATTCCGTAAAACAGGGCCGTGAAAAGCAGGGAGAGCCTGTTGCCGGGATCAGCGTCGACGCTTGATCTGTTCGTAGGCATCCACGATTCTCTGCACGAGCGGGTGGCGAACGATGTCCTTCTTCCCGAGATGGACGAACGCGATCCCCGGTATCTTCTGAAGAAGTTCCCGAACCTCGACCAGGCCGCTCTTTTTCCCCGGGGGAAGATCGGTCTGCGTGACGTCCCCCGTCACGACGATCTTGGACCGGCTCCCCATCCGGGTGAGGAACATTTTCATCTGGTCGCTCGTCGTGTTCTGCGCCTCGTCCAGGATGATGAAGGCGTTGTCGAGCGTCCTCCCGCGCATGAAGGCGAGGGGGACGATTTCCACGACGTCCCCGTCGATCAACCTCTGCAACTGGCCAAACTCCAGGAACGAGTTGAGGGAATCGTAGATGGGCCGGAGGTAGGGATTCACCTTCGCCTGGATATCGCCCGGCAGGAATCCCAACCGTTCGCCCGCCTCGACGGCGGGCCGGACCAGGACCATCCTGCGCACCACGCCTGCCTGCAGGGCCTCGACCGCCTTCGCGACCGCCAGGTAGGTCTTCCCCGTTCCGGCGGGCCCGATGGAAAAGACGATGTCGTTCTCCGAGACCGCCTTGAGGTATTCTTCCTGCCCCTCCGACATCGCCTCGATGGTGGCGTCGCGCCGGAAAATCTTGCCCGGAAGGAACGCCCCCGTGGACGCGGGAGAGGAGTTCGGGGGCGCGAGGAGGGCGGAAAGGTCCTCCTCGGAAATCTGCCCCCGCACCGCGATGATCTCCTTCATCTCCTGGAAGGTTTTCATCGCGAGGGAAAGGGGTTTCGCCTCCCCCCGGATGCGCAATTCCCCGTCGCGGACGTAGATCTCCGCTCCGGTCGCCTTCTTGACCGCCTTGAGATTCCGGTCGTACGGCCCGAACAGTTTCTGCAATTCTTCCTGGTTGAAGATCGGAAGCGATTTCTCCATGACCCCCCCCCTCATCGGAACATCCGCGAAAAGGCTTCCAAGCCGACATAAGCCACGGGAACGCTTACGAGGAAGCTGTCCACCATGTCGAGGACTCCCCCGAACTCCGGAACGAGACGACCGGAGTCTTTCGCGCCCGCCCACCGTTTGAAGGTCGATTCAAGCAGATCTCCCACCTGTGCACTGATGGTAACCAGGAAGGCGAAACCGAGCAAAGCCCATTCGGGGACCGTCGACAGGCTCCCGCGAAGCGGCATCAGGAGAACGACGACCCCGCCCGCCGTTCCGACGATCGCCCCCCCGATCGCTCCTTCCCAGGTCTTTCCCGGGGAGATCGTCGGCGCCAGTTTTCTTTTTCCGACCAGTTTTCCCGTCACGAAAGCAGCCATGTCGGAGCCCTTGTTCGTCACGATGAGGAAGAGGAGGAACCACGGAAAAAGGGCCACTTCCACGCTCGCGGGCGCGGCACAAACCAGTTGCAGGGATCCCACGTAGAAAAATCCAAGCAGCATGCACCCCGCCGCTTCGACCGGGAACGATCCGAAGCGGTGGAGGAGTCGATAAAGCAGGCTGGCGATAAAGAGAGCCGCGGCCGGAATAAAAAGTTCGGGCACAGGACGCCCGAGCATCCAACTCCACGGCAGGGCGGGAAGGACCAGCAGGGGAATCGCGGGACTCCACGCGACGGGAAGCCCCTTTTTTTGGACCAGGAAGAGGAACTCGACCATGCCGAGTCCGCAGATCGCCGCGACGAGGAAGCGAATGGCGACGACCTGGCCGCCCCGGTGGTCGAGCCAGACCAGCGAAAGAAGGCCCGCCAACAGGAGAGGCGCCCCCACCAACCGGACCGCAAGTTTCCGTTTTCCGTCCCGCACCACAGATCCCCCTATACCTTGAGACCGCCGTACCGGCGTTCCCGCCGACCGAATTCCTCGATGGCTTCGCGCAGGTGCTCCCCGTTGAAATCGGGCCACATCACCGGCGTCACCCACAACTCCGTGTAGGAAATCTGCCACAACAGGAAATCGGATACGCGCATGTCCCCCCCCGTCCGGATCAGGAGGTCGGGGTCCTTCGCCTCCGGCGCGTAAAGGTAGCGGATAAAAAGTTTCTCGTTGATCTCGTCCGGGTCGACCGTCCCGTCCCGAACAGCCCTTCCCAGCCCCCGGGCGGCGTCGACGATCTCGTTCCGGCCCCCGTAGTTTAGCGCGAGGCAGAGAACCATGCCCCGGTTCTCCCGGGAGATTTCGACGTTCTTCCGGATCTCGGTCCGGACCTCCTCCGGGAGGGCTTCCGTCCGTCCGATCGCCTCGAACCGGATGTCGTTCCGGAGGATCTCGTCCCGCTCCCGTACCAGGAATCTTCGAAGAAGCTTCCACAGGAACGCGACTTCCCGCGCCGGCCGCTTCCAGTTATCGGTGCTGAAGGCGTACAACGTCAACCGCCGGACTCCGAGGCGGACACATTCTTCCGTGACGCGCCGGACGGCCGCGGCCCCCTCCCGGTGACCGAGAACGCGGAGAAGACCCTTCGAGCGGGCCCACCGCCCGTTCCCGTCCATGATGATCGCGATGTGGCCGGGCGTGCTCATCGGCGAATGATCGTCTCCCCCCGCTCGCGCCCGGTGGAGACCATCGTGATTCCCACCTGGAGGAATTCCTCCAGGAACCCGAGATAGTTCCGCGCTTTTTTCGGAAGATCCTGGAATTTTCGCACGCCGGTGAGATCCCGCTTCCATCCCGGGAAACTCCGGTAGACCGGCCGGACGCGATCCAGTTTCGTCGTGTCGGTCGGAACGTCGCGTACCTGTTTCCCGTTCAACCGGTACCCGGTGGCGACGAGAATCTCATCCATGCCGTTCAGCACGTCGAGCTTGGTCACGGCGAGTTCGTCGATCCCGTTGATCCGCACGGCGTGCCGGGAAGCGACACCGTCGAACCATCCGCACCGCCGGGGACGTCCCGTCGTCGCCCCGAACTCGCTTCCCAGTTTTCGGAGCCGGTTTCCCGCGGCATTTTTCAGTTCCGTCGGAAAGGGCCCCTTGCCCACGCGGGTACAATACGCCTTCGCGACCCCGATCACGGTCCGGATCTTTTTCGGAGGAACGCCCGTTCCCGAAGAGATCCCACAGGCGTCCGAATTGGAGGAGGTCACGTACGGGTAGGTGCCGAAATCGAGATCGAGCATGCTTCCCTGGGCGCCTTCGAAGAGAACCCGCCGACCCTCGTCGATCGCGTCGTTGATGTAGGGCACCGTGTCGAGGACGAAGGGCCTGACCTTGCGGGCATATCCCCGGTATTCCTTCAGGATCCTTTCCGGGTCGAGGGGCGCGCCGCCGTAGAGCGCCTTCATGATCCGGTTCTTCTCCTCCGTGAACTGGACGATCCGCTCCCGGAAGAGTTTCGGATTGTAGAGATCGGCGACGCGAATCCCCTTCCGCGCCGCCTTGTCCGAGTAACAGGGGCCGATCCCGCGCTGGGTCGTTCCGATCCGGCCCTTCCCCGTGTCAGAGAGCTTGTCGAGAAACTTGTGGTAGGGCATCACCACGTGCGCCCGGTCGGAAAGGACCAGGTTGCGATCCACCTGGATGCCGCGACCGCGGAGGTGCTCCACCTCGTGGAGAAGTTACACCAGGTCGACGACCACCCCGTTCCCGATCACGCACTTCGAACCCTCCTGGAGGATCCCGGAGGGGATCAGGTGCAGAACGAATTTTTCCTTTCCGACGACCACGGTGTGTCCCGCGTTGCCGCCTCCCTGGAAGCGCACGACCAGGTCGGCCTTCGAGGAGAGGATGTCGACGATCTTCCCCTTCCCCTCGTCGCCCCACTGGACCCCGACGACACACCGGGTGTTCGGTCTCTTCATTTCGCCTCTTCCATGCCGGCGCAGAACCGGTCAAAGAGGGGCGCCGCGTCGCGCGGACCGGGGGCCGCCTCTGGATGGTATTGCACGGTAAAAATCGGAAGCGACCGGTGGCGGAATCCCTCCACCGTCCCGTCGTTCAGGTTAAGATGGGTGACCTCCCCTCCCGCCGATTTCACGGAGCCCTCGTCCAGGGCGAACCCGTGGTTCTGACTGGTGATCTCGATCCGTCCAGTCTCCAGGTCCTTCACCGGATGGTTCGCCCCGTGGTGGCCGAACTTCAGCTTGTACGTCCGCGCGCCGAGGGCGAGCCCGATGATCTGGTGGCCCAGGCAGATTCCGAAAAGCGGTTTCTCCTCCGCGACCAGGGACTTCGCAAGGTCGATCGCGCAGGTCACCGCGGCGGGGTCGCCAGGCCCGTTGGAAAAACAGACACCGTCGAATTCCCGCAGGGCGGCCGCCTCCGTGGAGGCGGGAAAAACCGTGACGTCGCACCCCTTCCGAAGAAGGGCGCGAATGATGTTGTATTTCACGCCGCAATCGATAACGGCCACCTTGAAGCGATCGGGAGAGAGGTCCCGGTCAACGTCATGGGTGATGAATTCCTTCCAGTGGCAGGGTTTCTCCAGGCTGACCGTCCGGACGAGGTCCTGACCCTCCATCCGGGGCGCCGAACGGGCCTTTTTCACGAGGCTTTCCTCGTCCAGATCGGAGGCGGAGATGACCCCGTTCATTGCCCCCGCGATCCGCAGTTTCCGCGTGATCGCGCGGGTATCCAAGCCCTGGATTCCGACGATGCCGTGCTCCCGGAGAAAGTCGTCCAGGGTTCCCGAGGCGCGATGGTTGCTCGCCACCGTGGAACATTCCCGAACGACGAACCCGGCGAGCCAGGGATGACGGGACTCGAAATCCTCCCCGTTAACCCCGTAATTTCCGACGTGCGGGGAGGTCATGGAAACGATCTGTCCCTTGTAGGATGGGTCGGTCAGGATTTCCTGGTACCCCGACATGGAGGTGTTGAAAACGATCTCCCCCACCGTTTCCCCGACGGAGCCGAACGACTCCCCGGTATGAACGGTTCCGTCTTCCAGCACGAGTTTTGCGACCGCCATTTCGTCTCCCGACTATTTTCCGTGGAGGGGGATCACCCGGCCCCGCCTGTCCACGGGCCCCACGACCACCTTGGTCAACCGGTCCACGGAAAGGTACTTTCGCGCGACCCGTTCCAACCCTTCCCCCGTCATTTCATCCACCCCGCGGACGAACTTCTCTCCCTGGTCGGAGGAAAGATCATACCTTTTCATCTCCACGAGCGCCTCCGCGATCGAGGAAGAATCGCCCCCCCTCCACCATGACCGGTTCCGGGCGTGAGATTTCCCTTCTTCGCGTTCTTCCTCCGTCAATCCCGTCTGCAGGAAGGTGACCAGTTCACGAAGAACCCCTTCGAGGGTTTCCTCCATGCGGTCGGCGCGGGTCCGGAGATGAAGAAGGAAAGCGCCCGGCTGTTCGTCCGCCCTCCAGGCAAGGTACCCCCGGGCCAGATCCGGAACCGCCCGGAAAAACCGTCCCCGACGGGAACACAGGATAGATTCCAGAATACATAATGCAACGAAAACAGGACCCCACCGACGATCGGTCCGGGCTCCGAGCAGGAGTTCGACCCGGTCCGAGCGACGAAAGGTAAATTGATCGGGGGAGCCCGCGTTTGGATACTCAGGGGCGCCGGAAAGTTCGGAAGGGGGTCCCCCTTCCCAACCTTCGAATCCCCGGGCCAGAACAGCGACCATCCCGACCGGGTCGAGGTCGCCGACCGCGACGATGACGGCCCTCCCGGGACGCCAGAGTTTCCGGTGACCGGAAACCACTTCCTCCCGGCGGAGTCCCTCCGGAGCCGTCGTTCTTCGCGCGCGCGGATGGCCCGGGTAGAGAGACCGGTTCAAAAGAGCCATCGCGACCGCTTCCGGATTCTGCTCCCGCTCGACGAACCTCTGGAGCGCTTTTTCACGCTCCCGCGCAACCGCTTCCCTCGGAAAGGTGGGGAACCGGGCCAGGCAGGAGAGGAATTGGACCGCGTCTTCACGATGTTCCGAAAGAACCTGGAGAGCAATGCCGTTTCCGTCGGCGCGCAGGATGGCCGCGCGCTCTTCCAGCCAGGAGCGGATCCGCCCCTCGTCCCACTCGCGACCGTCCTCTTCGTTCCGAAAACCGGTCGCCAGGAGTTTTGCGATCGGCGCCGCAAGGTCCGTTACTTCTCCCCCGGGAACGTACACACGGAAGGAGACGAGCGGAGCGCCGGCGACCCTCTTGACGAGCAAAGTCGCTCCGTTGGGCAGACGTTTTTCGGTGAAGGGCGCAAGCCGGGGGAGAGCGAGCGGAGTCTCCGTATCCATCGCCTCTCCGGTCCACTCCAGGGGACATTCCGCTTCGGGGAGCCCCTTCGCCCATCCGGTGAAAGTCCGCGCTCCGAGGAACATCAATCGCGCTCCCGCCAAAAACTGCCGGGGCGTCAAGTTCGCCAGGTCACGAAGAAACGAAGCCCGTCCGGCAAGGTTCCCCTCCGGCGCGTATCGCGCCAGGGAAATCGCCCTGCCGACCACCGATTCGTTCCGGCGGACAAAACGGGCACGGATCCGGGTCCGGACCCGTTCCAACTCCGCCCCGGAAAGCGGTTCCTGCGTCACCCGGTCAATTTCCCGAAGAAGGAGTTCCTCCGCCACGTCCCGATCGGCCCGGGAGCGAACCACGAGCCGGAACGAGAAGAGGGCCGGTTCGCAAGCGCCGACGGCCACTCCCCCTTTCGGGGAGAGGTCGTCCGATTCGATCCGTTTCGAGACCCGTTCGACGAGAACGCTCCCCAGGAGTTCCCGCAGGGGCATGGAAAGTCCCGCGGCCCCCTTCGAGCGGCAGGCGAAAAGCATGCGGTGCCCTCCCTCGTCGGTGGAGAAAACCGCGCGATCGATTCCCGAAACCGCCTCTCCGGATGGGCGTCGCTCCGGCGGGGATTTCCCGGACGGAATGGATCCGAAGAGTTCCCGAATCCGGGAGAGGCAATCCGCCTCCGTCACGTCTCCGACGATGACTCCGTTCACGTCCTGCAAGAGCCCCAACGTTTTCACAAACTCGCGATAGCCCTTCTGCGGCCGCAGCCGCCCGACGAAT
>PVBE012977999.1_pt1 | contig 13922 bp, 7 predicted proteins | sample 1631181 | NCBI WGS metagenome assembly PVBE01 (sample SAMN08397723, study PRJNA350692) | Marine metagenome, whole genome shotgun sequencing project. | isolation source: water | place: Pacific Ocean | collected 2012-04 | reverse complement strand
CTGTGGCTCGATCCCGAGTTCGAGTCTCGGGTTCGCACCGGACAATGCCTGCCGGAACTGATCGCACCGGACGCCGTGGCCGACATCGTGTTGTTCCTGGCTTCCGACGCCGGTCGAATGTGCACGAGCCAGACCTTCGTCGTCGACGCCGGATGGACATGAGCGCCATGAACGTGAACATCGCTAGCCTGCCAGCAAATCGATTCCGAGGAGACCCAAGATGAGCGACCCGAGGCGCCCACTCCGATCGACCGCGTGGTTCGGTCCCGCGGACAAGGATGGATTCCTCCATCGAAGCTGGATGCGAAACCAGGGACTGCCGCCACATCTGTTCGACGGTCGGCCCGTGATCGGCATCTGCAACACGTTCTCGGAACTCACTCCGTGCAACGCGCACTTCCGACAGCTCGCCGAGCGCGTCAAGCACGGCGTGTACGAAGCCGGGGGTTTGCCCCTCGAGTTCCCGGTGTTCTCGCTGGGCGAGACCAACCTGCGCCCCACCGCGATGTTGTTCCGCAATCTCGCGAGCATGGACGTGGAGGAGTCGATCCGCGGCAATCCCATCGACGGCGTCGTGCTCCTGTGCGGCTGTGACAAAACGACGCCATCGTTGCTGATGGGTGCGGCGAGCTGCGACCTTCCAACCGCGGTCGTCTCCGGCGGACCGATGCTGAACGGCAAGTTTCGCGGTCGCGACATCGGCTCCGGCACGGATGTCTGGAAGTTCGACGCAGAGGTTCGGGCCGGCAAGATGTCGATGGCCGAGTTCATGGACGCGGAGGCATGCATGTCGCGATCGGCAGGGCACTGCATGACAATGGGTACGGCGTCGACGATGGCTTGCGTCGTCGAGGCACTCGGCATGGCGCTGCCCGGCAACGCAGCGATTCCCGCGGTCGACGCGCGTCGCAACGTGCTCGCCCACATGACGGGTCAGCGCATCGTCGAAATGGTCCGCGAAGACCTCCACATGTCCGAGGTCGTCACCCGCGAGTCGCTCGCCAACGCGGTGCGTGCAGTCGCGGCGATCGGTGGTTCGACGAACGCCGTGATTCATCTCCTGGCCCTCGCCGGTCGCATGGAGATCCCGTTCACGCTCTCGGACTGGGACGTGATCGGCCACGACATACCAACCCTCGTCAACCTGATGCCGGCTGGCCGGTTCCTGATGGAAGACTTCTACTACGCCGGTGGACTGCCCGCCGTGCTCCGCCTACTCAACGCCAGCGGTCTGCTCGACGGAACGACGCGCACGATCTCAGGGACCACGCTCGGGGAACAAAACGCCAGCGCCGAGGTACTCGACGACCGCGTGATCCGGCAGCGCGACAATCCCCTTCACGAGAAGGGCGGCATCGCCGTTCTGCGCGGCAACCTCGCGCCCGACGGCGCGGTGATCAAGCCCGCGGCAGCTACCGCCGAGCTGATGCAACACCGCGGTCGCGCCATCGTGTTCGACAGCATCGAGCACTACAAGGAGCGCATCGCCGATCCAGAACTCGACGTCGACCCGAGTTCCGTCCTCGTCCTGCGTGGTTGCGGACCGAAGGGGTACCCCGGAATGCCGGAGGTCGGAAACTTCGGGTTGCCGTCCAAGCTGCTCGCCGACGGCGTGCGCGACATGGTACGCATCTCCGACGCGCGCATGAGCGGCACGGCATACGGGACCGCCGTCTTGCACGTAGCCCCCGAGTCCGCCGCGGGCGGCCCACTCGCTCTCGTGCGCGACGGGGACGTGATCGATCTCGACGTGGCAGGTCGGAGCCTGGAGTTGCGCGTCGACGACAAAGAACTCGCCCGCCGCCGCGCGGCCTGGCAGCCGCCCGCGCCACGGATGGAAGGAGGGTACCAGAAGATGTACCACGACCATGTGCTGCAAGCGGACTCCGGATGCGATCTCGACTTCCTTATCGGGCGGCGCGGCGCGGCCGTGCCGCGGGAGAGCCACTAACCACGCAGCGTGACTCATGGACGCCAAGAATGTGGCGTCCGTTTCGCCCGCTCACTCTACCATTGCGAGTATGAAGGGCACTCTGGTTGCCGTGCTGCTGCTGCTACTCGGGCCGCCGAGGTAACTCCGTCTGACGATGCCACCCGATCCTGCGTTGGAGCCCAACCTCGAAGATCCTGACTCCGGATTTCGTCCAAGCCAACTACTCGGCACGAAGTCCTGGATACCCCTCGCGCTGATCTTCGCGTACGGCTGCTACGCCAGGCTCTCCGGGTTCGACGCGCACTGGATCAATCCCGACGAAGGGATCTACTACTCGATGGCCACGTGGGAGAGTTGGGGCCAGTTCTACGCGGAGTTCTCCGCCAACGCGCATCCGCCGCTCTACTACGTCCTGCTCAAACTGCTGGCCGCCATCAGCACGGAAGTCTGGGTGCTTCGGTCGATCGCCCTGGTCTTCGGGTGTTGCTGCATCCCTGCGACGTTCCTCTTCGCCCGCGAATGCGTCGGGCGGAACCCGATGGCGACACTCACCGGCCTGTTCGCGGCCTTTCTTGTCGCCATCTCGTACACGGCGATCGAGATGTCGCAGCTCATTCGTCCATACACGATGCAGATCGCGTGTCTGACGCTTGCGCTGTACTACTTGGTGCGATTCCTCCGCGTCGGAGGCCGCCGGACCCTGGCGTTGTACGCGACGCTGATGATCGGCGCACTGCTCATGCACTACGGCACGATGCTCGCGTTCGCGGGCGTGGGGTTGGCGCTTGTCGTCCTCGCTGCGGGCCGACAACTCGCCGCTGAGAAAGTCCGCCCGCTCGTGATCTGGAACCTCCCGGTTCTCGCCGTAACAGTCGCCGAATACCTCTGGCACATTCAGCCCAAGCTCGAAGGGAGCAAGCTGGTGAACGATTCGCTTCAAGGCTGGCTGTACCCGTTCATGATCCATGGCGCATCGGATGTCGTACCGCGTTTGCTCGGGATGCTGTCCTCGGCCTTTCTCTACACCTACGAAGGGCCCGTGGCCATCGCCCTCGTGGCGGGGTTGGCGCTGGCTTTCGCCCGAAGAAACGTCCACGTCGCACTATTCACGACGTCAATCCTCGCTGTCGCGATCGTCGCCGCCGCCGCGCAGAAGTATCCGCTGGGCTGCTCGAGACACTCACTCTACCTCGCCGGAATCGTCGCACCGCCCATCGCGTTCGCGATCGCTTGGGGAATCTCTCGCGGACTTCGCACCGCGATTGTCACCGTCTCCGTAGTCGCCGCTCTCCTCGTGTTTCGTGACCAGGTCTCGAACGCGCTTGGCTCACCGGATCACTATCGCGTCCCTGAAAACCCACTTCTTCGGAGTCACTACGCGAAGGCCAAGGAAGTGTTCGTGCGGAACACGCCGGGGTTCACGCTGATGTCCGTGCAGACCTACTACCAGTTCATGCCCGAATACCACCGCGAGCGACAGAGCGCCAGGCGATCCGGCGACGGCGCCTTTCGCCTCTTTCGCTGGGGTCAGCGCGACATGCTCGTCTACAGCGGATGGGAGTTCAACGTGAACGTGGACGACGCCGGCAAGCCATCTCGTCATCACCTGCACGAAGTGATCATGAGGATCGACCGCGAGATGCCGGATCTTCATTTCGGAGAGCAGACCAGCGTGATGCTCTTCGTCGGAAGCTGGTCTCGCCTCGGTCGCAAGCTCGACCTCCTCGGAGACGCTGCGGGCCGCACCACGAACGTGCCCGGATTCCGGGCTGTCGAACTCAATATCGCCCGCTACAAAACCAACATGGCGAAGGCCAAAAAGCGCGGGCGCTGACGCGGTTCAGACCAGGTCGAAAGGCTGGACTTCGAATCGACCGCGGTCGAGATACTCCCTATATCCACGCAGAGATTGCACCGCGAACGCGGTGATCCAACTGTTGACGTGCGGCACAACGGTTCCGTCGCTCAAGCGCCCGAACAGGAACCCACCGTACCCTCGCACATCTTGGCAGTACGACGTCCGGCTCAGCAGCGCCTCGGCGAGGCGCTGCAACACTGGCTCGAGTCCCGCGCACAGTCGCCCGGTAGATCGGTGGCTCAAGCCGAGACGAAGAGGTAACGGATCCGCTCCTCCTTCGCCGAGTGGATCAGGATTGTGCCGTAGCCACCCATTCCCGACATCATCGGTTCGGTGACGCTCAGCGCAGCCGCGACCGCGGCGTCGAACGCGTTGCCTCCCCCCTGGAGTATTCGAAGTCCTGCCTCGGTGGCGAGTGGGTGCGCGCTACTGATCATACCGCTCCGTGCCGTCGCGAGCTTTGGCGACGACTGGCAACTGATCGGCACGAGCAGGGAGAGGCAGGCCGCTAACACGAGTTTGCGCATGGTGTCCCCCATCATGCCAGATTCCCTGATTCGCCCGACACGAAGAAACGGCGCAGGCCCCTCGACCCTTTGGTATTCTGGACCCACCATGCGCCGTCTCCATCGTCTCGCGCTCGCGACCACGCTGCTCATCGCGTCTCCCATCGCCGCGCAGCTTGAGAAGGTCGGCTACTTCCCCACGAGTTTCGCGAACCCGACGAGCAGCGGATCCAAGAACTTGACCGTGCAGGTTCACTACCCCGCGACTTCCACGGGACGCAACGCACCGCTCAAGAAGATCACGGGCGGTTGGCCGGTCGTTGTGTTCTTGCACGGCTACGTCTCGCGCGCGAGCAACTACGCGCCCCCGGCGAACTTCATCGCGGCCCGCGGCTACGTCGTGGTGATCTGCGATACCGGAAACAGGGACACGGACACCGAGGCCACGGATGGGATCGCGCTCTACAGCGCCGTGGCGTCCGAGAACGCCAGCAGCACCGGGTTCTTCAGGAATGCACTCGATCCAAAGCGCGTCGGGCTGACCGGCCATTCCATGGGTGGCGGCAACACAGTGCGGATCCTGGCCAACAACCCTGGCTACCTCGCCGGAGTGCCGCTCGCGCCGTGGAACCACAAGGAGGTCTACAACCGCGACTACGCGAAGCTGTACGCCGTCAAGGTGAAGACGCCGATGGCGATCGTGCACGGCAAGGGCGACTCGATCGTCGCCTGGGACCAGGGCAAGCGCTTCTACGACCTCGCGACCAACTACAAACAGCTTAAGACCCTGTACGCACTCAACAACGACTGTGACCACAGCAACATCGCGGGGAGTCGCCTGTCCAGCGCGACAGATCGGGCGGTGTTCGACCGCGTGATGACAGTGCTCGTGGGCTTCATGGATACCTACGTCAAAGGTGACACCACTGGGCTCGAGCAAGTCCTCGGCCCGACGGCACGGGCAGAGCCTCGCTTGTCGCAGCTCTTTCACGACATCGGCCAGACCGAGCTCTGGTTGACTGGCAGCACGACACTCGGGAGCAGATTCAATTTGCAGGCGATCGCGAAGCAGGGTCCGGCGGCCCTCGCCGCTGGCCTGCGCGCCGCACCCGTGACCACCGTATTCGGACCGCTCGTGCTGAACAGCGCGGCGATCGTGGTGATCAACCAGACGCCCTCCAGCGCCCTGTGCCTACAGACGACGACGCTGCAGATCCCCAACAACCCCGTCTTCAAGGGTCTCGGCGTGACGTTCCAAGCGCTGGGTAGCAACAGTGCGGGCACACTGCAGCTGACCGGCGGCGTGGACGCGAAGGTCCAGTAGCCGGTGAGTTCGCCCGAATCGCCCGACGACGAGGAGGAGGAACAGACGTCGACCAATAACCGGGCGCTCGTGCGTAAACCAGGGGCCGTGATCCGTTAGGGTGTCGTGGCGCAGGCCAGATGCCGCCACCGATCCCGCGGTATTTGACCGGGTTGTCGGCGTCGACCTTCCGATCGAAGAGGCTGGCGTAGAACGCTTCGGAACGATCAGGCTGCGGTAGCCGCTTCGGCGTCCTTGAAGGAGACCATGCGGCGCTGCTCGGGGTCCCAGAGCTTCAGTCGGAAGCACTTCAGGATGTCACGCGGATGGAGACTCGTCATGATGGGGTTCTGGAGCTCGGGGATGCCCTTCATGGCATCCGGCAGCCGGTAGAACGGAATCATCGCGTTCAGGTGATGAATGTGGTGGTAGCCGATGTTGGCCGTGATCCAGTTCATCACGCGACCCATCCTCATGAAGCTCGACGACTCGAGCGATGCACGGGAGTGGGACCAACCTTCGGTCGGTTGGATGTACATCCCTTCGAAATTGTGCTGGGCGTAGAAGAGGTACGCGCCGACCGAGGCCGCGACAGTGAACGGCAGCAGGACGCAGAAGAACAGCATGCTGAACCCGCCGAACATCCAGACCAGCGTGAGAATCGTCGCGTGAAGCAAGACGGCGAAGCCACCCTGCCAGTTCTTGCGCGGGTTGGTGACGAACGAATCGATGCACAACTCGTACACGAACACCGTGAGGTACCCGAACACGACCACGACGGGATGACGCGTGATGCGGTATCCGAATCGATCCCAGAAGGACTTCTTTCGCCACGTCTCAACCGTGCACACAGGGAACGAGCCCACGTTCGAGGTCTCGATCTGCATGTTGTGCGCATGGTGGAAGTTGTGCGAGTACTTCCAGATCGAGGGCGGGGTCATGGCCAGGACACCGAAGAGGTAAAAGACCGCCCGGCCCAGGCGCGAATTCCTGAGAATCGAACCGTGGATGAAGTCGTGGTAGATGACGAAGATGCGCACAAAGACGAGACCGAGCGCGATCGAGCCCGCGAGTTGCAGTGGCCACCACGTCGCGAGTGCCGTCAAGGCGAGCAGCGCGGCGAGAACCGCGAAGGTCGAGCAGACGGCCCACCAGCTGCGGGCGCGTGACTCCTGGGAGAAGGTGCGTGTAGCCCGGATGAGTTCCGGTCCTGTGCGTTCGTCATCGGTCACTTGTGGTCTCCGCAGGTTTCTATCCAGTCCTGTATTAGGTGGCAGAATCGGGATCTTCGGGACTGGATGGTTGGTACCCTGTGGCCTGATATGTTCCTCGGCGGACAGTAGGCAGGCACTGTCATCCGTGGGATAGGACTCCGTCACAAGTGCGACACGGTGCCATCGGGTCTTTTGGCCACATCGCGCGCGGGGCTGGGCTCTAACGGCGAGAGGCCGCGATAATTGCAGGCGGACCAGCTTCGTCAGCGAGGCGGCGATTCGAGGCCTTCGAGATCGTGGACGGAGCGTGGCTCGCCACGGTCGAGATCCTCGGGGCCCCACAGGTAGAGACTCCCGGCTTGGGTGTAGACTAGGCGCCCGCGGCTGTCGTAGCAGGCCCAGTCGCCGCCATCGAGCAGTCCGGAGTGACCTTCGAGCTCGAATCCGAACGTGTAGCCGTACTCGAGGTAGCCGAGGAACCGCATGCACAACTCCGGAACACCCTTCGAAGGACGCCATGCCCAACCGTCGTCACCGATCTGATCGCCCTTCGACGAACTCCAACTGTTGACGAGGAGTCGCTCGTCGGAAGCGAAGTAGCCACCGCCGCTTCACATCCCCATGTTCTCGCCTTCGGCCATGGTCCTCAGGAACGGCGGCTCGCACACGCCGCTCCACGTGTGCCCACCGGAGCCCATCGCGAAGTAGACCATGTGCCGACCGTCCGGCGACACATCGCACCGCATGGGATAGAGCTTGCCGTGAAACCACGACCCGGCCTGAAGCTCGTCCAGATCGGTGTCCCACTTCAGAACGTGAAACAGCTTGGATGGCTTGCGGCGGATCACAATCACGATCGGCGCCGTCTTCGCCGGCAGAAGGTAGATTCGGGCAGGGAACGTCGGAGGTTGCGGCGACTGCTACTTGCAGATGCCGGCCCACATGCCACGAGACGAACTCAGCGTCTCGGTCCCGCGCTGGCTAAACATCTGGAAATAGACCTTGGCGTTCCCGAGACCCGAATTGTTTGGCACGGGGGAAGGCACGCTCGCCTTGCCATTCGCGTCCGCGACAAGCGGCCCCAGTATGGTGGCCGTCGACAGATCGACGTGCACCTTCGCGCCCAACGCTGTCACCGCTGACGTAGCGGCGCCCGCAGAGACCACGACCCAGAATGGCTTGCTCGGCTCCAGGTTCTCTACCTCGAACCGGAGTTTGCTCGCACCGACCTTCGGCGTGGCTCCGTCAAACCGGGCGCGTGGCACCCCGGTCGGACCCGCCGTGCCCGTCCCGAAGCGATTGATGTGACCGCAGTTCACCCGCAGAGCGAAGAAGCCGTTCTGCATGTCGTTTATGTAGATGACACCAGAGTCCTGGAAGGGGTAACAACCCCACGCGCCGTAGTAGCTGTTCGTGGTGACCGTGGACGTGGCGTAGCTCGCGACCTTGGTCGGCTTGCTCGGGTCGGCCAGGTCGATCATGTGGAAACCGCGGATGTAGTACGACATGAAGGCTGTCCGCCCGATGATGAACACGTTGTGCGCGATCGAGTTGCCGGGGTCGTAGTCGCCCAGCTTCACCGGCTTCGAGGGACTCGAGATGTCCCACACCGTCATGTGTGGAGTCACGCTCCCGCGCGCGATCTCGTCCGCCACGCACAGGATCTTGTCGTCTTCGGAAACCCACGCGGAGTGGTTGTATCCAGACCCTGTGTTGCACGAACCAACCTGAGTGATATTCAACGGGTTCCGGATGTCGAGAATCCGGGTCAGTGACGAACTGCCGTTGCAGACGTAGGCCTTGCCCCGTCGGATACAAGCGTCGTGGACGTAGGATGCGTTCCAGATGGAGATGAACTTGGGATTGGTCGGCGTGGTACTCGCATCAAAGATCGCCAGACCCCTGTTGTTGCCACCGACGACGTAGAGGTGTTGGGTAGCTGGATCGCAACGGATGTTGTGAGCGGAGGCGATCGTCGACGTCTGCACGTAGCCGTGATCCTTCGGGAGACCATTGGCCTGGATTTCGAACACACGTATGCCGCGGTGGTGCTCGCCGACCGCGTAGATGTACTTGCCGAGGTTCGTGTAGTCTCGCCAAGCGTAGGAAGAACCCCCGGGTGCCGAATAGAACCCGAGCGCCTTGAGCTTGGTCGGATCCGTCACGTCGAGAATCGAGATACCGGCCCTTTCGCCGCAAATCGCGAACTCCTTCCCGTCCGGCATCGTGACGCCCCAGACGTCGCTGAACCTTGTGGAGCTAGTGGTCCGCTTCCAGTTCTGGAGGAGAGTCGTGTTGAGGTGTTGTGCGAAGAGGGCGGGCGTGAGCACGCAAAGGATCACGGCACTTAGAATGGTTAGTTTCGACATGCGTGGATTACCTGGATGGTGTTGGGCGAGGTGACCGCCCGAGAAGGGCACGGGGTCACGAGTCTACCCAAAGGGACGCTGGCTCGCTGACCTCAGGGCTCTGCCTTTGACTCGGTGTGCGGTTTCTTTTTCGCCTGGCCCGCTATCGGTAGTTCTTCCGGACCAGTTCACGCCACGGGACCTCGACCCTCATCCGGGACCTTCAAGCGGGGAAGCGCTACGGGTTTCGCGCCCGCGAGGTCGTCGTACACCTTCGCAAACGCCTCGGTGTAGCCCGCGCCTTCGCGCCGGCGGCTTTGACCTTGTCGAGGATCTTCGCGAGGTTGTCACGCACGCCCTTCACGGACTGACCACGCAGGCCGTCGTTGCCACCCAGACAGTATCGAGAGTTATTGCGTCGGTGGAGCGACCTCGCGAATCACGGCACCGTGGTCTTCGCTCAGGACCAAGAGCGCGTACCTTTGCGCACCGCGTGAGCCCTTGGCGGAGAGCGATGCGTAGTCGAAGCGACCACGCAGATCGGTATAGCCGTCCTTGTAGAATCGCACCCTGCCGTTGGGCAATCGAGCGAACACCTTGACGTAGACCGTCGACAACGGCCTACCGGTCTTCTTGTGCGTGACCTTGAGCTGACCGTAGTTCTCGATCCACTGCACTGCGAGCGAGTTCGCGTAGTAGGCCTTGCGCCGCGTGATGCCCCCTCCCCGCACTTCGATCAGCACATTGGAGTTCTGGAAGGCAGCGGGAAGATCGAACGCAAGCTCAACCTTGTTCTTGTCCAGCCCACGACTCTCGCTGCGGTTCGGCTTGATGTACGCGAACGATCCGGAACCCTGCTGGACGAACGGGTGGGTCGAGAACAGGAACTCGACGTCCATCTCGTAGTACCGCACCTCGACTTTCTCGAGATTCTTGTACCTCAGCGTCACGCGTCGCGACTCAACTGCGAGGTCGAGCGTGGGCTCGCTCGCGGCGAGCGTCGCCTGCCGCTGGGCGTGACTGTCCGGATCACTCTGCGCGACCTCTTGGCCAGCAGCCTCGTCGAGCTGGTTGCGGATATCGCCGAACAGCTTGCGCCACCGCTCCACCGGGTGGTCCTTGTAGCGATTCGCGATACCCCGTGCGACGGACGTGCCGGTCGTAAAGAAATCGAAGTACGCCGCCATGTAGTCGTACTGCACCCGCATCGGGAGATTCTCCGGGCGAATCCGGGCGAAGCTACTCAACGCCTCTTGCACGCGATCCTGCAACGCGAGGTAGTAGGTCACGGTCATCCAGTCCTCGTCGTCGAGCTTCTTCCTCGCGCCGAGGACGCGCACGTACGACAGGTACTGACCTGCGAAGTGCCGGTTGAGAATGCGCCGCTGCTTGCCGAACCGGTGCGCACGCTCGTTGAACAACGGCTCGTACTCGATGTGCTGATACACGTTTCGCTCGATCGGATCGATGGTTACGAGCGACGATTCGAGCGCGGCTCCACAGCGCGTCAACAGGCGATCCTGGTGGCGAAGGTACTCGCGCACAACGGCAGCGTCACCGTGTCGGATGCCGTAAGACCAGAGCACGTTCGCGTACACCTTGCGCTTTCGCAATCGGTTCACGACGTTCGCGAACACTTCGCGATCGCGCATGCGCCACGCGATCTTCGTCAAGTCGATGCGCTGGAGATTCGCTCCGTCGATGAACTTCAACACCTGTTCGTTCGTGCCGTTCTGCGAGATGTACTGCCATGAAACCCGATCAATCTTGCTCGGCTCCGGCGCCACCGACATGGAGCGCGGCTTCTCGAACGCGACGAGCTTGCCTTCGCTGGCGACGTGAACCGGATAGTGCGGCAGCGTCCCTGGCGCCGGGAAGTAGAACGCGTACTCGAACGACGACGTCGCGTACGACCCGAGGGCGACCGCCACACCCTTCGTGTAGAAACCGCCCTTCACAGGAATCGACCCCTGCGGAATCTGCATCAACAGGTCCAGCTTGCGCGGCGTCGAAGTCGGGTTCGTGACGACAACACGACATCCGTAGGCGACGTCGACCAGGAATTCGCCCGCGACGTACGCGTCATACCGCTGATTGCCGTCGAAGCGGTACGGCTCGTCCAGCCGGTAGTAGTTCTGGCTGACCAGGATCGGCGCGTCCTTATCAACAGCACTACCCTTCGTCTCAACCAGTTCCTTGCGCACCAACAACAGAGGGCTGGCTGCCTCCAACGTCAACTTTGTGCCTTCGACCTTCGAGAGGTGCTTGCTGGATTCGAACGGCAGATCGAGGACGGCCAGAGCCATGAGCATCTCTGCAAAGTTGCTGGTGGCCTCCGCGACGTGAGTCGAAATGAATGGTCGCCCAGTCGGCGCCATGGCGAAATCGCGCCAGAACGCGTTCACTCCGATCAATTGCGCGACGTGTTCGTGATTCCGGCGGTGCCAGTAGTTGTGCTCGACGTGCGCGCGGGTCGGGTCCGGCGCACGGTAGAGTTCCTTGGCGTTCTTGCGGCGTAGAAGATCTTCGGCTCGGTTATCGGCATCGTCGACCTCGAGTTCGGCCTCCATTTCTTCGGAGGTTTGCTTCTCTTCGACGGACCTGTCCCTGGAGTTGCCCTTGCTCGCCTCGTCCTTGAGAACACGTTTTGCATCCATGGACTTGCTCTTCTTCGATGGCGCCGCTGCCCTACCTCTGCGCATCTGACTTTCAGCCTGCGAACCGGGACTCTTCTGCGCGTTCCTCTCCCGCAAATTCCCCTGAACCTCGCCCAGTTTCTTCTTGAGGCTCTCAAGTTTGTCGAGGGCATCACCCTTCAGCGCACTATCGAAGAGCCGCGCGAGATGCCCCGGATTCCGCGGCTTCACGTCAAAGAGCTCGCGAACGTGCCGCTGCACCGAGGCCGACTCACCCTCGATCCGCCGCGCGAGGAGGATTCGCTCGAGGATGTTCAGGCGACCGAACTGCCACGGCTCGACATAACCCGTGAGGTCGTTGCCGAGCAACCAGTGGTCCATGAAGGTCTTGTGCATCTTGTTCGCGAGGTGCGGACGCACGACGTCGCGGAAGAACTTCGGATCCTTCTCGTGCACGAAGAAGTGCAACTCGTGGCACGCGTGACGTTCGTAGAACTCCCGCTTCTCCTTCGCGGTCAGCCCCGGCCAACGCAACACGAACGAGAACTTCGCCAGGTCATCGCTACCGCTCAGAGTCGCGAACAAGCGATAGACACTCGCGAGCGAGTCGTACGTCTCGGCCTTCGCCGTCGCCACGTCGTCGAGTACCGCGCTGCCGCCCTTCGCGACAAACTCGATGTTCCGCTGCTCGGAGAAATGCCGGTCGGCGTCAAGCGCCCGCGGCAGCTGACGCCCACGCGCGACGAGACGTTTTTCGTCGCGGACCACCGACGCGTAGACCGTGTCCTCACCGTCGATGGCGACGACGTGCACCAGCTGACCCGAGCCGAGCTTCGCGACCGGTATCTTCACGAGGCCGGCACCGTCCGGCTCGAGATTCACCAGGACAACCGCGGGTTCGGGAAGGAACTCGAGATTCGCGAAAGTGCCCGGTCGGCTGCCTCTCCCACGCCCACTGCTGCCGCGGCGGGATTGGTTCGGTTTGCGGCCACCGCGCCGTCCACCCCACTGGCCACTGGCTCCACCACCGAGGCCGACCGCCGTGTTCCAAGCGTCGTCGTCGAGGGCCCAAGGGTTCAGGATCAGACCCGGACGCTTGAGCATGTTGCCGGGGTACTTCGTCGCGAAGCGACGGTCGAGGATGTACCGGTACTCGTCCCCGATCGACCGCCCTGAATGGTAGGTCGATTCTGCATGTTGAATCGCGATCACACCCGGCGTCAAGGTCCCGGGCCCGTTCAGATCCTCGAACGGATCGAAGGGTGCGAGGTACCTGGTGGCGACGACGTGCACGCGCGCCTCCTTGCCCCCATTCACGAGTTGGATGCGCACTTCATCCTTGTTCACCGAAACGTCGGTGATGTGAAGCGGCGCGCCTCGTTGCATCTCGAGCAAGCGGTCCTTGCCCACGGCCCAACCAAACTTCCGCTCGCCCTGGGTGACCCGTACCTTGATGAGGTGCCCCGACTCCTTCAGCATCAAGCTGTAGTCCCCGGCGGGCAGATCGCGAAGTTCTACGAATCTACCCACGACAGCGACGTGTTCGAACGCGTCACGAACGAACTCGCCACCACGGGTTTCCAGCAGCGAGACTGCCGCGCGAGACGTGACCCTCTGGGCGCCCTGATATGGTACGCGCAGTGTCTTGCCAGCGAGGCCGTGCAATTCCGCCGGGTACGTTCGCGTCGAAGTTTGGAGGATCCAATAGCTCGATGCCTGCGGAAGCCCGGAGGCGCGAACGTGCGTGATGCCAGGGAGGGCACCGAGAATGATGCGTCCGCGGTCGTCCGTTTTCAGCGTGACGGTGTGCGCGTCGTTGTAGTACTCGTGGTGGATCATGAATCGCACCGCCCGCGCGGCCTTCGGCTCGCCGTTCTTGCCGAGCACGTCGAGTACGTAGCCCTTCTCCGTCCGCCCGAGGAGCGGACACGACGTTTCCGCGGTAGCGTCGATCGCGTTGACAGCGAAGGTGCGCGTCGCGGACACGATGTCCGTGGTCTGGCCGCGACTCAGGTTGCGAACGCGACCTCGCAGCGAAACAGACAGCGTCGAGAGACCGCTCGGCACCTGGATCTCGTGAACGGACTCCTTGTCAGGGAAAAGCTTGAAGTCCCGTGCCTCGAG
>PVBE012032136.1_pt1 | contig 13922 bp, 18 predicted proteins | sample 1631181 | NCBI WGS metagenome assembly PVBE01 (sample SAMN08397723, study PRJNA350692) | Marine metagenome, whole genome shotgun sequencing project. | isolation source: water | place: Pacific Ocean | collected 2012-04 | reverse complement strand
CCCTTTTTCTTTGCAGCAGCTTTCGCCATTGCCATTCCCTTTGGAGTGTAAGAGTAATGTTTAGATCCTACTTTTGGCATACTACCTCCTAGTTTGGTATTTCTGTAATTGATGCAACAACGTGCAGTCTGTTGGCTGTTGCTGCTTGAACCTTCAGGATATCCCCTGCAGTCAGAAGAAGATCCCTTGAGAGTAACTCTGATGTACCATTGGCACTGATTGACTTAACCTTAAAAAGACTAAAGACAGCAGAAGCAGAATTAGTGATAGTCACTGTAATTGTATCTGCGTTCCCACTGTCTTCGGAGATGATGATAGATTCCACAATCGCATCATACCGGGAAGGTACAGTGTAGAGTGTGGTATTGTTTGTTGTAGTTAAGTCTAATCTAGCAACTTTAAGAGCAGAAGAAGTTTGTATAGTTGACATTACTTACCCCTACGAGTAGCTCCAACCTTTTTCATTCCAGTAAGTCCTGTGGCTGAAGTTGTAGGTTGTTTCTTTTGGGCAGATAGCATTCCACCCATGTTCATCTTTTTCTTTTTGCTTGGTCTTCCAACCTTAGATCCATAAGTTCCTTTTCCTTTAGGCATATTTATTCTCCTTAACCATATTTTCTTTTTACGTGGGGTTGAAATACATCTTTTGAACTAAGCATACCTTCTAGGTACATAGCTCTCTCAACTCTGTCTAATGAATACTTGATGCCAGTGTCTAGGTAAATCTTCTGCCTTACATAGAATACATCTGAACGAGGTATGTGACATCTTCTTAATGATAACTCGTCTCCATTTGCCAGAGCTGAATAAAATTCTTCTATGACGTTATCGCTAACGTACATCTTTGGCTTTGACATGACCCTAGTTATACTCCAAAATAGTCCTTTGTCAAGGACAAACGACAATAAATTTAAAAAAAGTTGATATAATCCTTAACGGGACCAGTATGGATAAGTACTGTTAAAGTTTATGTTTAAGTAATACTTAAAGTATATTATTAATACTATATAAGAAGTAATAATAAAACACTTAAAGTATTACTTAAAGTATATTATATAACACTTTATGCCCCCATGTCAAGTATTAAATGAAAATAAATTATAATATGTACTTTATTTACCACTATTTCCCCCATTTTCTTGTTTCCATTAGGAATTTCTTAATGTGTTACATTTTTACCACTAATATCTAATGTAGTTTACAGTCTAAAATTCCTCATCTCTGTCATTGTGGGTATATAATAACCCTAGAGGGGGCCCTGGCCCTTGCGCGTACACCCCCTTAATAAAAATTACTGTCAAAAAATTGACACTTAGGAGATGCTGCGTCAAAAGATTGACACTATTCGTCATTATCTCGACACTATTATACTAAGTCGTTGTTTTTATTAGCTTTTCTTTATAATATAAGATTATCAAATCACTATAACTAACTGATATCGTAGCACTTTTTTGGTTTGTTTGTCGAAAACATTAAAAAGAATTACAACTAGTTCAACCTTAAACCATTTTATAGTAGTTCAACATTAAACTATATCTAATTCGTTTAGTATTAAACTATCTGCTGTATATTAGTTTAACGTTATACTTTCTCCTGGTAGTTCCCCTGGTATTCCCCTGGCATTTTTAAGACTTACCTGCTGTACAATTTTTACCCTTATTTACTTAGTTGACGTAACGTAATGTAAATTTTTATTTCTCTTTAATATCAAACACTTAACAACTATTTTCAAAAAAAGTTTGTTACTACCTCTTGTAATATTTTAGGGGATAATTATCTGTACCATAACAACGAAACAAAAGGATTTTATAAAAACAGATATTTTAGATTTATATATAATAAGATAATAGGGTTTTCTATAACTACTCGTAAAACTTTCCCTATAAAAAATCGTAGTAGTGCTGACTATTTATTGAGCAATCAATTAGTTATGACTGAATTTAGAGTGTCATAAGTTTGTAATGGGAAAAGGTGCCGTAGGCTATCAACCTATCGTGAAAAACCTCTCTAATAAGATAGTCCACGTAAGAGCTAGTTACTATCAAAGTATGGTATACGTTAAAGGTATGCAAAAAAAGCAAGTGGTGCAAACTGTCAGGTGCGATCTGCAAAGTGGTGTATAGTGTCATAGCTATGAATGTATGGCTTGATTGTTTACATCATGGTTCACTATGTCTAAGCTTTGTGGGTCGCACCTATGTGGCGTATTCTTATTAAATGTGACGTATGAAATGTTCCACACATTAACTAATAGTGTGTGGAATTTGTCATATTTAAAAGGAGAACAAAAACATGACTAAATCAAATGTAAAATTACCGAAGTCTTTTGATGTAACTGTAACTGATGCAATGATTGAAAAGTCTATTGCTGATGCAGTGAGCAAAGTAACAACTGCAAACAATGCAATCCAGAAAGCATTAACTACTGTTATGTTACGATGGAATCAATCAGGTGATGTAGGTACTGCGTGTCGTTTTATGAACGCTATCGTATCAGGATTAGATGGTACAGCGGTACGCAATAATGCAGTGAAAGCGTGGATTGAATTTCACTGTGGATTTACTTGGGTCAAGGGAGATGATGGTAATTCTCTTTTCACGTATAATAAGAAGCTAACCAAAATATCTTACGAGGATGTGGTGGTAGCCCATCAAAACACTTGGTCTACTTTCACTGTGGAAAAGGATTATGTGCCATTTAACTTGAATGATAAAATTCAGCAATTAATCAACTCTGCTAATAAGAAAGTAGAGAAGGGCAATGATGCTGATGATATCGATATGGATAGTTTGAAAGCTTTACAGGCTATCTTGAGATAATACGCACAGCAGGTAAGCAGCTACGCATAAAGTGTGGTTGCTTACCTATGCAATAGCATTAATAAACAAACGATCTTTGATAACGTACTTTCATTAACATCAATTGATGGGTTGTTTGTTTATTTGTGTTATTGGTTCATTATAACATTGATGTAACGATTGCAGGTGTCCGAACGATTAGGTTCTATGTAGGAGGTCTAGCATATCAACACATGAGGCTCATTAGCTAAATAAGAATGAACCTTTCACCTACCTTGGCATGTAGTGAAACTGCCAGCGATAGTCAATGACGCAATCTTTGACATCTGCCTTAGAGTCCTGCATGGCGTAAGTTTAGACTTTAAACTGCACAACTTAACAGAAAAGGAATGAGTGATGGAAGGCTATATATTTGAGATAGGCTTCTATGTTCTATTGGTATACGCTGGTTTCATCACCGGATACGTGATGCGATTCCTGAGTGAACCCAGCAGACGTAGAAGGTGATGGAGCATTTTGTTTATCAAGGTAGGTTAAAGTATTTAATCTTAATTATTATACTGGCCTACATAATAGAAGTAATATTAAATATGTTTGGGGTAAGCAGTTTTTTACATCCAATAATTTTATAGGAGTGCTAGAATGAAAGTAGTATACTTAGGTGTTAATGAAGTGGAGGTGGTGGATAGAGAAACCAACCTTAATGGTTTAACTCTTATGATAGGTAAGGTGGTTGATCCCACATTTCCTGATAGACCTTTCCTGACTATCTGTGAAGAGGTGGAAGGGGGTGCATATCACACAGGTCATTATGATATGAACCTGATGGATGCAGCCAATGATTTCTATAGGCGATTAGGTTATCTGAGGGAGGATTACTAATGAAGTGGGTAATTGTAAATGATGAAGGAGAGTTCCACGTTTCTGATGGAAAGGTAGGAGAGAGAACTGTATCATTCTCCTTTACTAGTCAAGAAGAAGCAAAGGAACTTAAAAAGGAACTATTAGAAAGAAAGGGACACTGATGAATAATACTTGCAATCATTGGGAGTATGTGTTAATCATATGGAAGGGAGGTAAGTGGCAGTAATATTTGAATAGAAACATAATGCAATTAATAGAGGAGAATAATATGCATTTTTATGTAAGGTCTGAACGTAATGGTGCAATAGAACACCATGCTTTCACAGCAAACAAAGCCTATGCCATAGTACGACCTAGGTTCAAAGAAGTTGATGGAGTTTTATCAGAAGGACTTATAGACATTGGTGGTACGTTACATCAAGTAGTGAGTACCGAACATGGATTTAAAGTCTATAAAGCTAGGGAGATGAAAGATCCTGTACTAAAAGAATGGGGTGCTATTGTAACTCAAGGTCGAGTATCACTCTTTACTTTACCATCAAGAGATAGAGTTGATGTAGATTTATGCACATGGTTACAGAATAAAGTACTAGGTGTTTATGTTAACATTGGTTACAACAATATTGATGATCGTCTGGATTGTCTTAATCCTTTTCGTTCAAACAAGTTTGTTGGTAAAATATCTGTAACCAAATCTCATGAGGATCGTATACGTGGCCGGGAAACTGCATTGAAAGTAGGCAAAGCACTTAAAGCAATCTTTCCAGAACTTACTGATATAGGTTTGGGTAAGGTAGTCGATCTATACAATGAGACTTTTGGTGGTAAGGATTATAAGTTATATGATAGTAGAGATCCGAAAGTGTTTGCCAGTGTGTATAATGAAGAATACCATGCACCTATGCAGAACCCAAGGACTACTAGCTTACGTAAGAGCATAGGTTGTTCTTGTATGAGATATCCTTTTGAAGAATTACCCCATCATCCAGCCTATGTGTATGGATCAGGTGACTTTGTGATCTACTACACCAAAGATGGTCAAGGAAGGACAGGTTCTAGATGTGTAGTCTATGATACAGATAAGACAGATAGACCACAGGCAGGCCCGATTTATGGCGTGTGTGAGAATTCTATGAACATTATACAGACTGAACTAGATAAGATGGATGCTGAATGTATTAATCCAGATTGGACAGGTGCTTACCTCTTACACATACCTTATGGGGATGGGGATGGCGTGGTCGGACCTTATCTAGATCTAGAACCTAGAAGTTTATCTGTGGTAGATAGTAAACATCTTGTTGTTGAGAGTGGTGGTGAGATATATGCAGGTGATTATAATGGTATACTAGGAGATAGTAGCCACTGTGATGACTGTGAAGAACCTTACTGCGAAGATAGCTTTCACTACTATAATGATCGGGCCTACTGTGAGTCGTGTTTCTACGAAAGGTATGACTATTGTGAGTGGACTGATGAACATTATCCAAGAGAGGAGCTGGTTCAGGTTCTCCCACATGAAGTCCTTGTCTGGGATCAATGTGATAATCTTTGCCAATGCACTGACGGAGAGTGGTGGGATATAGAACATGCCTATCATGTCCAAGGAGAAAATGTCTGGATAAGTGAGGACACTTACGAGAAAGATTACTTTGAATCTGAGTGGGATAATGAGATATATCATAACGATAATGCTGCTCATACTACTGAAGGTGAGGTAGTAGGAATAGTAGAAGTCGAAGATGCAGGGTATGAGAAGAACGATAACGGACAGTGGTTTGATCCACAAAGTGAATTAGATTTAAAAGAAGGAGATAAAAAGTAATGTATGACTTAGTAGAAATGATGACGTACAAAAGACCAGAGGGTAGTGATACTCAAAAGGAATTTTGTAACAGATTCCTTGAACCTTTAATGGGTTCACCTGATGCATTTGGTAATTATGTGTTGCAGATAGGTAACAAGCAAGAGATTTGTTTCACTGCTCACCATGATACAGTACATAAAACGTCAGGTAGACAAAGACTAAAGGTTAAAGATGGTATTGTTACATTAAGGGACAAGACTAAAGGAGAATGCTTAGGTGCTGATTGTACCACTGGCATATGGTTGATACTAAATATGGTAGCTAAAGAAATTCCAGGTGTCTATGTAATACATTCCGGTGAGGAGTCAGGGTGTATAGGGAGTGGAGATTTAATAAACCACCATCCAAATTGGTTAGACCATGTGAACTATGTCATATCTTTTGACAGGTATGGCACTAAGTCTATTGTTACTCATCAAATGGGTAGACGTACTGCATCAGATAAGTTTGCAAAGAAATTGAAAGAAGTATTAGGGATATCTAGTCTCTCTGCAGATCCTAATGGTTCGTTTACAGATAGTAATGAGTACAAAAGAGAGGTGTCAGAGTGTACTAATCTTAGTGTAGGTTACTACTCTCAACACAGCACAGAGGAGAAGCAGGATTTAGAGTATGCTCAGGAACTACTTGATGCTTTACTTACTGCTGACTGGTCAAAGTTAGAGTACTACAGGGACAATACAGTAGTAGAAGTGGGTGGATATTATGATGATGATTACTTCTGGGGACATCCATCTTATAAATACAACACTACATACAATGACACAAGTAACAGGATATTCAATATGATTTGTGACTATCCAGAAGAGATTGCAAGTTTACTAGAAGACTTGGGATATTCTGCTGATGAACTACAAGAGATGCTAGGCATACAAGATCAAGGATATATCAACGACTATTTAGAGAGGGTAAGCTAATGGTAGTATATAGAACAACTGTAACTAGAGATGGTAAAATTATAGCACAGTTTTACTCACATGATTTAAATGAAGCTAACGATAAGGCTCAAACAGTTGCAGAGAGTAATGCAGTTGTTACAATTGCCACAGTTATACAAGCTGTTGACGGTGAATGGGAGAATACTAGTGAAGATAATCTAGTAATGCGTTACCGATATGCAACACCTCATGAATCAGATTTGTGAGGTACTTGAAATATGGGTGGGTAGTACCTATATATATACTTAAAGTATTACTTAAAGTATTACTTAAAGTATTTAATACTACTATAAGTATTAATATTAACACTTAAAGTATAACATAAAGGAGGTCTTAAAGAATGACAGAAGCTAGAGAGTGGATGAATTTACATTCAACGTATAGTTCAGTAGAGTTATTAAGTTCTATGGGTAGTGATAGAACAGTTGTTAATGCAGCTAGAGTTTCGTATAACAATGACGATCTTTTTAAAGAAGTTATTAATAGTAAGGATGAAAAACTTATAAAGTATTTAGCTGATAATAAACACACCTCACCTTTTAATCATTGCTTCGTTAGTTTTAAATGTCAAGCACCAATCTTTGTGGCAAGGCAACTAGTAAAGCATGAGTATCTGGTTTGGAATGAAGTGTCTAGACGCTACACAGATGAAGACTTAATGGTATTTAGAGTTAGTAACTGGGGTGAACAATCTAAGAATAGTAAGCAGGGTACTGGCGAAATGTTAAAAGAAAGTCTTCAGTATATGTGTACTGAAACTTATGAGAACGCTATGTATACAGCCTATAATTGTTACAAAGCCTTACTTAGAACTGGTGTTTCAAAAGAAGATGCACGAATGGTACTGCCTCAATCCACCATGACACAATGGTATTGGAGTGGATCACTTGGAGCATTTGCTAAGATGTGTAAACTTAGGTTGGATAAACACGCTCAACATTATACACGTAACTTAGCTGATGATATTAGTTTTCACATGGAACAATTATTTCCTGTATCTTGGAAGGCATTACTGAAATGACACATGTTTATTATTTAATACTAGTATCAGCATTATCTAGTGGTGGCTATGAAGCTGAACAGATTGATGCTTATAGTATACCTAGTCAATGTGTAGTAGCTGTGGATGCTAGGTCTTTGTATCTACAGAATGAGCAAGCACTTGTTTGTATAAGGAAAACTTTGGAAGAGAGGATAAAGCAATGAAATTTTATAGTGATATGATTAGGGAGTGGGCAATGGAAGAAGCTGAAGTTACCTTTGCATTTTTCCAAGAGGGAAAAGAGAAAGATAAATTAGTCTATGACCTTGCAAGACAGTTAATGAATGATGCAAACGAATTAGATATAGATGGTTTTGATGATGATGTTTAGGTATACTAAGAAGTATAGAAGAAAAGATGGTCACTTATCTTGGAGGTTTATACCACCTGATGATGCTAAAGCTGCAGGGGTAGTGTCTAATAAAACTTTTCAAGATGGTCGCACTGCAAGACATGAGATACCTAAGCTTATCGAACTCGTAGATAAGTTTAGGAAGGGTGAAATAGTAGTGGGAAAAGTTGGACCTAAGAGTACAGTTCGGCAGGTTTTCTCTCACTACAGGAATACTTTTCACTTTAAGAAACTCTCTTATAACACTGAAATAACTTACACTTATGGGTTATACAGTGTCTGTAATACTAAAGTCTTTGGCAGAGAACTTGGAGATATACCTTTAGTATCGCTCAATGCACAGTATTGTAGTGAAGCTTATGAGACTTGGTGCGAAGCTGTAAGCGTAGCTAATGCTAATAGTTTATCAAGATTGTTTTCTGTACTGCTCAATCATTGTATATCCCTTGATCTTATCCCGAATAACCCTATGGCTAAGGTTAAGAAGCAGTCTCATGTTCCTAGATCAGTGGTCTGGACTAAGGAACAGGTAGAATTATTCCTTGACACAGCCTTCAGTAAGTTTGACTGGCGAAATATAGGACTACTAGTACTCATGTGTTACGAGTGGGGGCAAAGACCGGTGGATATCCGTAACTTAATTTGGGACAATGCAGACTTTGAAAAGAAAAAGATGACAATTATACAGACTAAACGTGGTGCGACTGTCTATCTTCCTATTGAAGGAGAGATTATTAAGCTACTCAAGCAACAGAAGAAGGACTGGGGGTGGCAAGAGTATGTAATACCTCACCAGAGGCCTTCTGATGGGTGCTACAGGCCCTTCTCTTGCTCTCAGGTAGGTGAGGCAGTCAATGAAGTTAAGGCTGTGTGTGGGCTTCCTAGTGACCTTCAGGCAGGTGACTTAAGAAAGACTGCTATTAATGAAATGATTGAGAGTGGAGTGGATAACCTAGCAATCATGTCTGTAACAGGACATAAGAATGTTCAGAGTCTTAACCCTTACAACAAACATAATTACAACACTGCAAGAAAAGCTTTGGACAAAAGGAAGAATAGCTCTTGCTAATTAGACTAAATATCTTTACTATTAACATTTAAAAGGAGACTGACAATGAATAAGTATGAAGAAGCATTAAATAAAAGGAGATTGACAACGAATAAGTATGAAGATTTTTTTAATAAAAGAGAATCGACAATGAATAAATATGAACATGCATTAAAAGAAGCTAGTATGTCAGTGGCTATTTTAGTTGAAGAGGTAGGTGGTCTACAAGATAAAGACGACTTACTAATATTTTTAATACGCTTACAAAAAGATTTAGAACATATTCAAGATCAAATAACAATTCTTGAAAATACTACGGAGGAAAAATGAGTGATAACCCCCATAAAGCTTGTCCGTTTATAGACTGTGGCTCATCAGATGCATTCAACTGGAACGATGATGGCTATGGATATTGTCATAGCTGTGGTGAATCTTACCCATCGAAGAATAAGTTGGGTGTATTTGATTGGGTCAAAAGTTCATACCCCATAAAGAGAAGGATAAATATAATGGATATAGAAGTAAAACATTCTAAGTGGGATGGCATACGAGGTCTTGATGAGAACATTTGCAGATTGTATGGTATACAACTACAACTTGACAAGGATCACAACCCTATACGTTATGCTTACAAGTACCCACATACTATTAAGTATAGGGATTACAACAACAAAGCTAACTCTTGGATTAAAGATAGAGGTGTAGGAATGAACCACCTTTTTGGCCCAGACTTTAACCAAGGATCATCACACAGAATATATCTTACTGAAGGTGAGTTTGATGCAGCTAGTCTGTACCAGATACTTATTAAGAAGGGTAAGAAGTTTCCTGTTAAGTCTCTACCTTCTGCCTCGATAGGTGAGAAGTTTATTAAGGCTAACCATGAATACCTTAAATCTTTTAAGGAAGTTGTTTATGCAGGGGAACTTGATGATGCAGGTAAGAGGGCAGCTGAGAGAATCTTTGATGTTATGCCTGAGAAGTTTTACTATGTACCTATGTCTAAACATAAAGATGCTAATGAGTTTCTTGAAGCAGGGGATTCAGATGATCTGTACTGGGCAGCTCAAAAACCTCAGAGATATTCACCTGATAATTTTTATACATCAGATGAAGATGTTATTAATGCGTTACGAAATGAAAATCCTTATGACTATGTACCAACAGGACACACAGGACTTGATGAAAAGATTAGAGGTATTGTCAAGGGTGGATTAACTTTTATTAAAGCACCAAGAGGTACAGGTAAAACAGAACTTATAAGATACATTGAGACAGGCTTGTTGAAGAACTCTGATACACGTATAGCTTGTCTTCATATGGAAGAGATGAAGTCTACTACTTGGAGAGCTATGGCTACCTATGAGATGGGTGTTAATGTTAGGACAAAGGATGATGCAAGGGAGAATGGTATATCAGAAGATAAGGTAGAAGACTCTGCAATCAAAGCAAAAGATGGTGAAAGAACTATAGTCTTTGAGATGAGATCCCATGATGATCCTTTAACACTACTGGAATATACAAGGCAAGCAGCTTCTGTCTATGGTGCAGAGTATATCTTTGTCGATCATGTTCAGAGATTGGCTTACCTAAGTCAGACAGGAGTGGATGGTGCTACCTCTGTTCTTACATCACTTGGTGCAAGGATGGCACAGTTATCTAAGGAATTAAATATAGGTGTGGTGTTTATATCCCAAGTCAACGATGATGGCAGGACTAAGTATGCATCATCACTTGAAGAAGAAGCGATCATATGCATCAAGATTGAAAGAGATATTGAAAGTGAAGATGAGGTTGTACAGAATACTACTACCTTTATTGTTGATAAGAATAGACCATTCGCTAAGTTGGGGTACGCAGGTACAGTCTACTATGATCCTGACACTACAATATTAAGTGAAGGTGGGACAACTAGGAGAGAGAAAGCTGCATGATAATATTTGATATTGAAACCAATGGTATTAATCCAGACAAGATACACTGTATGGTATTCAGAGATACAGATGATGAAGGATCTAAGTGTACTAGTACAGATGACTATGATTATATGCGAGATGTATTGTTATCTGCTCAAGGATTAGTAGGTCACAATATTATACGCTATGATGTGCCAGTATTAGAACGCTTATTAGGTATTGATATTAAGGCTAGGTTGTTTGATACTCTGCCTATGTCTTGGGTACTTAATCCTACTAGACCTAAGCATGGACTAGACAGTTTCTATCCTGACTTTGGTATCCCTAAACTAAAGATAGATGACTGGGAGAATTTGTCCTATGAAGAGTACGTTGACAGGTGTATTAATGATGTGATGATTACTGATGCACTGTGGACAAACCTGTTGAAAAGATTTATGTTCCTCTATAAAGATAAGAAAGAGTTGGATAAGTTCTTTCGTTACTTAGAGTTCAAGATGCAATGTGCAGCTGAGGCTGAGAAGCAAGGTTGGAAACTTGATGTAGATATGGCTAAGTCTTGTGTGGATAAGTTAATTTCCTTACAAGCAGAAAAGGTAGCAGAATTATCTGAGGCCATGCCCTTAAGAAATCTTTACAGGATTCAGACTAGACCTAAAGTATGTTACAAGAAGGATGGTTCTTTATCTTCACATGGTAAGAGATGGTTTGATTTACTGGAAGAGTATGGCTTACCTGATAATTATGAAGGAGAAGTTACAGTAGTAAAAGGTGTTGAAGATGCTAACCCTAATTCCACTGACCAAGTTAAGGACTGGCTTAAATCTCTTGGTTGGAAACCCTGCACATTTAAATACATCAGAGATAAAAGTCCTATCAGAAACAGCTCAGGACCACCACTGAGTGAAAGAAAAGTAGAACAAGTTAGAAAGAATGGCGAGCTTACAGAGTCTGTAAAGTTATTAGTAGAAAAGAACCCAGCTGTAGCGACACTAGAAGGTCTAACTATTATACAACATAGACTAGGTATCTTTAATGGCTTTGTTGAATGTGAACAGGATGGTTATCTTAAGGCAGAGATAGATGGTCTTACTAATACCTTTAGATTTAAACATAAGAAACCTCTTGTTAATCTTCCCGGAGTTGATAAGCCTTGGGGTAAAGAGATACGTAGTTGTTTAGTAGCACCTAAAGATTCTACATTATGTGGTGCTGACATGACCTCTCTTGAGGATACAACTAAGAGACATTATATGAAACCATACGATCCAAAGTATGTAGAAGAAATGTCAAGAGATGGTTTTGATCCACACCTTGACCTTGCTAAACATGCAGGTAAGATTACACAAGATGATATTAATAAACATAATAGTGGTGAAAAAGATTTGAAGTCACTACGAAAGAATTTTAAAGTGGTTAATTATTCTGCAACCTATGGTGTAGGTGCAGCTAAGTTATCCAGAGAGACAGGTATGTCTGTACGTGAAGCACAAGAACTTCTTGATGCTTACTGGAAAAGAAATTGGTCTGTCAAAGCTTTCTCTGAATCTCAACCTATACGAACAATAGCAGGTGAGATGTGGATACAAAATCCTGTGAGTAAGTTCTGGCATAGTCTTCGCTACGAGAAAGATGCATTCTCTACTATTAATCAAAGCACAGGTTCTTATTGCTTTGACAAGTGGGTAGCATTCTATCGTACTAGAAGACCAAACATTGTGGGTCAGTTCCATGATGAAAGTATTAATGTAGTTCCTTTTGGCGAAGAGAAGGAACATGAGAATGCATTGTATTGGGCAGTTGATAAGTTAAATGAACAGCTCAAACTAAATGTAGAGTTAGGTATTGATGTACAATTTGGAAAAAATTATGCACAAATACATTAATAATACTTGCATTGTAAATAGTAATCGTGTTACAATAATTTTTTGATTAATTATAGGAGTCTTAAATGGCAACAAGAAAAGTAATATTAACCGGTATCTCCGAGTGGGCAAAAGTATTTGAACAGAATCGTGACAAGACTGGTTATAAACCAACACCTGAAGCACAAGGTACATATGAAGCAACTGATGGTGCTTGTACTATTGATGTAATATTAGATGACGATAACTTTGGTAAGCTGAAGTCTTCTAAGTCTATGAAGAAGGGTGTTGTAGATGCTCAAGGTAGAGGTCAGAAGATAACTTTTGATAGAAAGTTCAAGACCAATAATGATTGGGAATGTGGTCCACCAATCGTTGTAAAGAATGATGATACACCTTGGAGCTATGATGAAGATGGACCAATTGGTAATGGGTCTACTGTTCAAGTTCACCTATCTGTGTATGATATACCCAAGTATCAGAACGTAGGTACTAGACTAGAGAAGGTAAAAGTTCTTGAACATGTAGAGTATATTCAACCACAAACTGATGGTGACGTGCCTCCCTCTACGAAGAAACCATCTAAGAAAACAAGTGAAGAAGTACTCTTTTAAGAGACCTAAACCACGAAACCTTGAGGCTAAATCTTTACAATCTCCTCAGTTTAGTCTCAAGGTTATTCCCCTTAAAATTAAAAAGATATTTAGAAAAAGAAAACATAGAGGATTACCTTATGAAAAAGATTGATACATTAGTAGAAGACATATACTCTACTATACAAGGTGAGGGTAATTGGAATGCAGCTGTTACTAGACACTTTAGTTCCAGACTATCAATGATATCTTGCCAGAGGTTTCTTAAACCACAAGAACCAAGAAGCTATCTTTCTTTGTCGTCAGTTGGAACACCATGTAAACGTAAGCTATGGTACAAGATTAACTTAGTAGGTAAAGGTGAACCATTAGAAGCATATACATTACTAAAGTTTTTTTATGGGGATATGATTGAAGAATTAATACTGTGTTTAACTGCTGCTAGTGGACATAAAGTAGAGGGAATGCAAGACAGACTAGATGTTCATGGTGTAAAAGGACACAGAGATGCAATCATAGATGGTATGACTATTGATGTTAAATCATGTAGTACCTATGCATTTAAAAAGTTTAAAGAGGGAAGGTTAAGAGATGATGATCCATTCGGTTATACATCACAGCTCAGTTCATATGTTTAT
>PVBE011094422.1_pt1 | contig 13922 bp, 13 predicted proteins | sample 1631181 | NCBI WGS metagenome assembly PVBE01 (sample SAMN08397723, study PRJNA350692) | Marine metagenome, whole genome shotgun sequencing project. | isolation source: water | place: Pacific Ocean | collected 2012-04 | reverse complement strand
GTCCTCACACATCTCGCAGGGCGCCCGGCGAGCGACGAAGTGGGGCGTTCCCACCGTCACGTTCTCGCCGAGCCTTCCCAGATCGAGCGCCAGGTAAGGGCAGCCCTGGACGCACAGGCAGCAGCGCGTGCAGGCGGCGAGGAAATCCTCCTCGTTGCGTGCGCCGGGCAGGCGCAAGGTGACCGCGGGCAACGACCGCACCTGTCTCGCGAACAGTCCGATCACGAGGCCGAGAAACCCGGCCCCACAGGCGGCCGGTGCGGCGCCCGCCAGGAACCACCTACGGTCGAAGTCGCGCTTCGACGGAGTCGGCGCTACGCTCACGGCCATCTGCCCCCGGTCCCGGCTCAGCCCTTGACCACCCGGCAGGCGCACTTCTTGAAGTCGGTTTCTTTCGAGAGTGGGTCGGTGGCGTCCAAAGTCAGCTTGTTGACCAGCTGTTTGGCGTCGAACCAGGGCATGAACACCAGCCCCGACGGCATCCTGTTGCGGCCGCCGGTCTCGAGGCGGGTGACCAGCTCGCCGCGCCGGGTCTGCACCTTGACCACCTGTCCGCGCCGAAGCCCACGCTCGCGCGCATCCTCACGGTTCATGTAGACCACCGCATGGGGGAAGGCGCGGTGGAGCTCGGGTACCCGGCCGGTCATCGAGCCCGAATGCCAGTGTTCCAGGACCCGTCCGGTGGACAGCCAGAGGTCGTATTCCTCGTTCGGGCTCTCCGCGGGCGGCTCGTAGGGGGCGAAGATGATGTTCGCCCGGCCGTCCGGCTTGCCGTAGAACTTGACGCCCTCACCCGCCTTGACGTGGGGATCGTAGCCCTCGCGGAAGCGCCACAGGGTCTCCTTGCCGCCGAGCACCGGCCAGCGCATCCCGCGCGAGGCGTGGTAGGCCTCGTAAGGCGCCATCTCGTGACCCTTCTTGGGTCCTTCGTACTGGAACCGCCTGTACTCCTCGTAGAGCCCCTTCTGAACATAGAAGCCGAGCAGCTGCGATTCGTCGTTGCCGAATCCCTTCTGGGTCTCGCTCAACGGGAACCTGTCCACCTGACCGTTGGCGAACAATACTTCGAACAGGGTCTTGCCGCGATACTCCGGCTTCTTGGCGATTAGGTCCTCGGGCCAGACCTCCTCGACCTTGAAGCGCCTAGAAAACTCGATGACCTGCCAGACATCGGACCTGGCGTCGCCCGGCGCCTTGACCTGCTGGCGCCAGAACTGGGTGCGGCGCTCGGCGTTGCCGTAGCCGCCCTCTTTCTCGACCCACATGGCGGTCGGCAGGATCAGGTCCGCGGCCAGCGCGGTCACCGTCGGATAGGGATCAGAGACGACGATGAAGTTCTCCGGGTTGCGGTATCCCGGAAAGCCCTCCTCGTTCATGTTCGGGGCGGCCTGCAGGTTGTTGGTGCACTGGACCCAGTAGGCGTTGAGCTTGCCGTCGCGGAGCATGCGGTGGTGCAGCACCGCGTGGTACCCCGGCTTGCCCGGAATGGTGCCGACCGGCAGGTTCCAGATCTTCTCCGCCGTCTCGCGATGTCCCTTGTTCATGACCACCAGATCGGCCGGCAGACGGTGGGCAAAGGTGCCGACTTCGCGCGTCGTGCCGCAGGCCGAGGGTTGACCGGTAAGCGAGAACGGGCTGTTGCCGGGTTCGGCGATCTTGCCCATGAGCAGGTGGACGTTGTAGAGGAGCCCATTCACCCACACGCCACGGACGTGCTGGTTGAACCCCATGGTCCAGTACGAGGCCACCTTCTTCTTGGGATCCGCGTAGAGCTTGGCCAAGCGTTCGAGCTTCTTGGGCTCGACGCCGGACATCTCGCTGACCTTCTCGAGCGTGTATTCCGAGACCGCCTTGGCGTAGTCCTCGAAGGTGATCTTGCTGAGTGCGCCCTTGCCCGCGTTCTTCGCCTTCTTCTCCAGCGGATGGTCGGGCCTGAGGCCGTAGCCGATGTCGGTCGGGGTCTTGGTGAAGTTGACGTGCTTGTCAATGAACGCCTTGTCGTAGGCCTCGTTCCGGATGATGTAGTTGGCGATGTAGTTGAGGATCGCGAGATCCGTCTGCGGCTTGAACACGATGTCGTTGTCGGCGAGCTCGAAGCAGCGGTTCTCGAAGGTCGAGAGCACGTGAACCTCCGAGCCCTCCTTGGTGAGCCGGGTGTCGGTGAGGCGCGACCACAGGATGGGGTGCATCTCGGCAATGTTGGCGCCCCAGACCACGAAGGCGTCGGCGTGCTCTAGGTCATCGTAACAGCCCATGGGCTCGTCGATGCCGAACGCCCGCATGAAGGCGCTCGCCGCGGAGGCCATGCAGTGGCGGGCGTTGGGGTCGATGTTGTTGGAGCGCAACCCGGCCTTCATGAACTTGGCCGCGGCATAGCCCTCCCAGATCGTCCACTGGCCGGACCCGAACATGCCGACCGCGCTCGGCCCCTTGGCCTTGAGCGCCGCCTTCCACTTCTCGGCCATCACCGTGAAAGCCTCGTCCCACGAGACCTCCGTGAACTCGCCGTTCTTGTCGTAGCGGCCGTTGGTCTTGCGCAACAGTGGCTTGGTCAGGCGATCCTTGCCGTACATGATCTTGGAAAGGAAGTAGCCCTTGATGCAGGCGAGGCCCCGGTTGACGGGGGAGTCAGGGTCGCCCTGCACGGCCACCACCCGGCCGCTTTTGCTGCCGACAAGCACGCCGCAGCCGGTGCCGCAGAATCGGCAAACGCTCTTGTCCCAGCGGATGTCATCCGGAGCCGCCTTGGTGCCCTTGCTGCCGGGGAGCGTGATGCCAGCGGCGGCGGCCGCGGCAACCGCGGCATTGGTCTTGATGAAATCACGCCTGGAAATAGTCATCTTGCGTGCTCCTTATTCGGCAGAATCTTGCTCGGAATAGCTGCAGACGAGCGACGTCGAAAGGGCGTCGTCCAAATCCTGGAGTCTGGCCAGCGTCTCGGAGGCGCGGACATCGTCCGGCTGATCGACGGTCACGATCAGGCGCCCATCGGGGGTCACGGCGTGCACCTCCACGCCCTCGAGACTGGCAAGTTCGGCCCGCACCGAGACGGTCTTCTCGGGTCGGGCATGAATGATCAGGCCGGAGATGCTCATGTTGCTGCGCTCCTCGCTCGCCGAGATCAAGCCGCCCGAGAGACGGCTTCTCCTCGCTCAACCATCTCCACCGCGCGCGCCGGGCAGGACGCAACGCAGGCCCCGCAGCCGGTGCAGGCCGAAACGTCGACGCCCGGACGGGCGACCCCACCAGGGGCCAGTTCGAACGAGATGGCACGGTGTTCGCAGTGATCGGCGCAGATTCGGCAGGTGGTCCCGGCGAGCGACAGGCAGGTGGTGGCGATCGCCGCCCTCAGGGCCCAGGGCGCTCGTTCCCGCCCGCTCTCCGATCGCAGCGCCAGTGCGCCCGGTTGGCAGGCGCGCGCGCATTCGCCACAGAAGGTGCAGGAACCGGCGTCGAAATCGACCTCCGCGAGCCCGCCGCGGCCCGCCACCAGGATCGATTCTGGGCAAGCGTCCAGACAGTCGCCGCAGGCCGTGCAGACGTCGACAAACCGACACTCAGACAGGATTCATGGCGGACGCAACGGTGCCTTGGCACCGCCAAACCTGCCCCTCAGGAAATCGGACCTAGATAGACCTAGGGTCATCTACGGCGAGGTCCTCGTCACCCGGTCGCGGCTCGAACCCCTGTTCGTCGGCGTCGCGGGGAGATGCTGAAACGGCATCCGAGAGGCTACTCAAATCGCATTGCGGCATCAAGTCTATTGGGGAAACTTTCTTTCGTCCTTGACTTAGGTTAGGTGATCGGCATCGCGAAGATCCGGAAAAACCTCATCGCGAGCGACGATCACCCTCTTCCAAGGACCCAGATGCCCAGCTTCTCTAACTAAACATTTGGATCCGCTTAAGGGGGGCAGGTCAACTTCCCAGGCCACCATGAGCGCTAGGTCCTGCGGACTCCGGTCCGCATCGTCGGAGATGACGGGAGGGCCAGCCCATGACCCGCGTCATCCTCCGCACCAGGACGAGGGAGGGTCCTTGATATTTTCGATGATCCACGTTCCACTCTGCTTGACAGCAACGTACGTTACGAAGCATTTCGTAAGCTCTGCACCTCACACTCGCCACTGAAAGGCGCGACGACCATCGGGCATGTCAAACTGGTGATCAGGTGGTCCGAATTCTACTTTTAACTTTACGATATCATCTCCTACCCCTGCGACCCGCTTCAAATGTGGCTCCAATGAGCAGCCAGCAGCAAAGCCAAGGCAAGAGGGACTATTCTTATCATCTCCTTTCCCCTTCGTTGGTCTGTCCCTATACCTATTCAGGGATGGTGCCGCAACGGTGACTCGAACACCGGACCCCCACATTACGAATGTGGTGCTCTACCAACTGAGCTATTGCGGCACATCCCTAGAAACCCTGATAAACCATCATACCATCAGGTTCAAGAAACCTAACGATATGTCGTTGTGTGAAATGCACATATCATTCACACACGTTAATTTCATGATATAACCATCTGTAATACAAAGATTTTTCGGTAGAACGAAGTCTTACGAATGCGCTGCTCTACCATCTGAGCTACTGCGGCTCAGGAACGCCGGGACGATACGTCGCCCGGGCCCCTTTTGGAAGATGCGCGAGAAACGGCCTTGCACCAAAGGGAGTCGAGCCTGGCTCGTCGCCCTTTGGCAGGCGCGACTGCGCGCCCCACGCCTCATGGCACGTCGGCCTGCGTGGCGCCTGAACGCCCACCGACCATCCTTGATGGCCGATCGAACCAAGCGGTCGTCGCGATTGCAAGCGCCGGGCCGCGGGTACATGATTTCCGCTGCAGGGACAACGCTCGAAAGGGGATGGATCAATGCTGGAAAGCGCACAGAGCGCGCTCGGGCTCGTGGTCTTCGCCGGGCTCGCCTGGATCATCGGCGAGACCCGCAGCCGCGCGGGGTTCAGGATCGCCGCCGCCGGCATCGCGCTGCAGCTGGTGATCGCGGTGTTGCTCCTCAAGCTGCCGCCGACCCAAGCCGTGTTCGCGGCGCTGAACCAGGGGGTCGCGGGACTGCAGAACGCGACCGAGGCCGGCACCTCGTTCGTCTTCGGCTATCTGGGCGGCGGGCCGCTGCCGTTCGAGGAGAAGGCACCGGGGGCGAACTTCATCCTCGCCTTCCGGGCCCTGCCGCTGATCGTGGTGGTGAGTGCGCTGACCGCGCTTCTCACCTATTGGCGCATCCTGCCGCTGATCGTCCGCGGCTTCGCCATCATCCTCGAACGCACGCTCAGCGTCGGCAGTGCGGTCGGCCTGGCCGCAGCGGCAAATCTTCGTCGGCATGGTCGAGGCGCCGCTCTTCATCCGGCCCTACCTGGCGAGACTGACGAGGAGCGAGCTCTTCGTCGTCATGAGCGCCGGCCTGGCCACCATCGCGGGAACCGTGCTCGTGGTCTACTCGGTGATCCTCGGGCCGGTGATCCCGGGCGTCGTCGGGCACCTTCTGGTCGCCTCTATCATCAGCGCGCCGGCGGCGATCACCATCGCCAAACTGATGGTACCCGAGACCAGCCACTCCATGGCCGGCGACTTCATCCCCGATCCCGACGCGGCGAGCTCGATGGACGCCATCACCAAGGGAACCGAAAGGGGACTCCGGCTGCTGCTGAACGTGATCGCTATGCTGGTGGTGCTGGTGGCGCTGGGGCATCTGGTCAACGCCATCCTCGGCCAGTTCCCCGATTTGTTCGGTGCGCCGATCACCATTCAGCGGCTGCTGGGCTGGGTCATGGCGCCGTTCTGCTGGCTGATGGGCGTGCCCTGGGCCGAAGCGACCACGGCCGGCGCCCTGATGGGCACCAAGACGATCCTCAACGAGTTCATCGCCTATCTCGAGCTCGCCAGCCTTGCGGACGGGGCATTGAGCGAGCGCTCGCGCCTGATCATGATCTACGCGATGTGCGGCTTCGCCAACTTCGGATCTCTGGGCATCATGATCGGAGGGCTCACGACCATGGTGCCGGAGCGCCGCGACGAGATCGTCGGGTTGGGGCTCAAGAGCATCGTCGCCAGCACGCTGGCGACCTCTATGACCGGCGCCGTGGTCGGCATTCTCTAGACCGCTGAGAGATACCGGACGTCATGTGCGAAGCCGCGTGGATCATGGCTTCGCTGATCCCCGGAACGCCGGGCCGCGCGCCCCAAGCCCCGAGGTTCGGCCGCAACCGCCAGCAGCCCGCCCTCGCCGGGCTGTCCCCTCAGAACCGACCCTGCGGTTCGACTTTCGCCGTCAATGCCCGGGGCGTGGAAGCGCCTCAGGACCGGCCCCCGGCTCGTGCCCAATGAGAGAGACGCCGCGCGGGCGGCTTCGCCAACTGAGCGAGTCGAAGGCCTGGCAGTTGTCGCAGAGCGGCCCCCAGGCGCCTGCGGCGGTCCCGCAGGCGTCGCACACCCAGGTCGGGTCGGCGTCGGCCTCCGCCGCCTTGAGCAGCCAGCGGCGCGCCCCCACCGCATCGGCGCTCTCGCGTTCCTCCAGCTCGGCCATCAAGCGGAACACGCGCGCAGTGGGCGCGGTCTCGGCGGCCGCCTCGAGGTGCTCGCGCGCGACGCCCCAGAGCTGGGCACCGAGATGCACGCGCCCGAGGGCGATATGACTTTCGGGGTGGGCCGGATTGCGCGCCGTCAGACGCTGGATCCACTTGATCTTTGTCAGCGGGTCTTCCGCCTTCTCGATGGTCTCGTAGACCGCGAGAAGGTCGGGGTGCGGAGCGACGGCCCAGATCGCCTCGATCACGTCGGCACCGTTGCGGGCTCGGCCCGCGTCCAGTATGTAGCGGGCCAGCCGAACTGAGCCGGGCACGAACTCCGGGGACAAGTCATGGGATTGGCGAAGCAACCGCAAGGCGGCGTTGGCATCGCCCAGATCGTCGACCTCCAGCGCGCGCAAGTAGGTGAGCACCGCGCGCCGGCGGCGCTCCTCGGCCTCCCCCCAGTGCTTGTGCTTCTTCAACCGCTCCAGCGTGGCGAGCGCCTGGGCCCATCGCCCGGAGCGAACCAGAAGATCGGACAGAGCGGTCGCCGCCCACGGTGCCTCCGGGTGGACCCCACTCGCCCGTTCGGCGAGGGTCAGCGCCTCGTCCCAGGTACCGCGCCGCATGGCCAGCGAGAGCAGCCCGCGCAAGCCCAGGAACTCGGTCTCGGGGCGCCCCAGCATGGCCCGGAAGCAGCGTTCGGCCGCTACGTCATCGCCGCCGAGCTGCGCCGCCTGGGCCGACAGCAACAGGGTCAGCGGCGGGTCACCCAAGAGCACGTCGGCGCGCTTGGCGAGCTTGCGCGCCTGAGCGGCATCGCCGGCCGCCACCGCCACCATTCCCCGGCTGAGTGCTTCATAGCCCTTGCGCCGGCGGGTCTCGCCGCGCCGAGCGCGGAGTTCGCCCGGTGCACGCCTGAGCGTCTGAAACAGCCGGTAGAGGAACGCAAGCCCGACCAACAGCACGACGACGGCGACGGCCACCAGCGTAACCGGCGCGTCGATCCGGTAGCCGCCCCAGTGGACGGTGGCGGTGCCCGGGTTCTCGACGAACCAAACGGAAGCGGCGACCAGGAGCCCGAGCACGACGAAGAACCTGAACGCCCTGATCATGGGCCCCTCAGCCGTCCGAGGACGCGCCGGGCGCGAGCAGTGCCGCCTGGGCCGCGTCGAGCGCACGCTCGGTGCCGATGCGGCGCTTCGCTTCGGCGAGCCAGTCGGCGGCGGCGGCGGCGGCCGGGCCGGAAAGCGTCTCCACCTCGGCCACCGCCCCGGCCAGGTCGTCGGTCAGAAGGCGGGTCTCCGCGCGCGCAACGATCGCGTCCGTCTCCTCACCCGAGATGTCGCCGACGCGCCGCACGGTCACCACCGAGGCCAGCCTGTCGATCACCGTTGCCATCCAGCCCCGCTCGCCATCGCTCGCCTGCGCCCGGACGATCCTGCCGACCACCCAGGCGAAGTCGGCCCGCAATGCGGCCACCGTCGGAACGCCCGTCTCCGCACCGTCTGCCAGCACTTCCAGGTGGTGGCGGATCTCGGCGTTGTCGACCGCGAGCGCAAGCGCCGACTCGATCTCGGCGGCATGCGCGACGCCCCTGTCGATCGCTTGGCGGAGCTGCCCGACGGCGAGCACCAGCCTGCTGCCCACCTCCATGCGTCCGGCCTGGCTGGCGACCCCCGTCTCGAGGGTAGCCATGCGTTGGGCGAGACCCGCCATCTCCCGCATGAGCGTCGCCTTCTCCGCCTCCATCGCCGCGAGCCACTCGCCTCGCAGGTCGCCCGGCGAAATCTCCTGCGCCTCGAGCGCGGCCAGCCGCTCGCCGAGTTTTTCCAGCTGGGCCCGGGTCTCGGACGTCGCAGAGGCGCCGGCCTGGTCGACGCGCCCTCGGAGAGTGCGGAGGCCCCTCCCCACTTCCCCGAGTTGGGTCACCAGCCCACCCATCTCACGCGTAAGCCGCTCTCCCTCGGCCTTGAGCTCGGCGACCGCGATACTGGTCCGGTCGGGCGGTTTGTCGGCAACGACGACCGGCTGCAGTTCGGACGATCTGTCGGAAGTGGCGGCGCCGATTGGTGGCGACCCGGAGGGTTTGTCGGCGACGACGGCCGGCTGTGGTTCGGACGGTCTGTCGGCAGGAATCGTGCCGGTTGGTTGCGACTCGGCGAGATTGTCATTGCCGACAACGGCCGACTGCGGCTCGGGCCGTTCTGCAACGGCATCGGGTGGCGCGGGGCTTTCGATCCCTACGGTCGCCGGCGCCGCCCGCGGTTCGAGGGTCCCGCCGGGTTCGACGACCCGCCAATAGGGCCAGGTCACCAACCCCACCAGACCGATGACGATCACCGCGACGACGGCGATCACCATTGGTCGAACCGAGGGGGGCAACGTGCGAGCGGTTGGAGGAACGGGGGCGGTTCCCGACGGCTCGGGCGTTTCGATCAGCGCCGCGGCGCGCGCCTCGGCCCCCGGCATCACTCGCTCCTCCGCCCCAGACGCTAGTGCCTCGGGCATGGTCGCCGGGCCATTCGCCGCGACCTCCCTGGAGGAAGTGCGCGGGCCTTCAGCCTCCGCCCTGGCCTTCCGACTGGCCGGTCTCGCAGGCTTCTTTGGTTGGTCAGGAGGTCGAGCCATTCCGAGGTTCCTGATTTGCACCCTGGCCAGGGCCGCACCCGCTCCGACGGTCCCGAGCCGCGCCCTCGCAGATCGCCTGCATGAGCGACTCCTGGTCGGGACGGTCCGCAACGCGGAGATCGCCCCAGGGAACGTCCGCGGCTGCGTCGGCGACGGCGGCGCTGAGGCAAAACGCGACTGCCTCGCGGCAGGCGGCCTCCAGGCCATCCTTGCGAAGGAGGCTAACAAAGGTCCTCGCGGACCGGGGAGAGAAAAATAAGACCGCATCGACCTTGCCGGCGCGAAGCGCCTTGGCGGTCGCGGGCGAAAGCGCCTCCGCCGGCCGGGCGTCGTAGAGCACCTCGCGGCGCACCTCGAACCCGGCTTCCGCGAGGAGTTCCTTGAGCGTCCCTTTGACTACCGCGCCGGCGGCGTGCAACAGCGTCCCGCACGCCGGGTCGAGTCGTACGCGCACCAGCGCCGCCAGGTCGGCAGCATCTCCCTCGGCGCACTCGATGTCGGCGAATCCCGCCTGGCGGGCGGCGGCCGCGGTGGCGTTACCGACGGCAAAGACCGGGAGGTCGCGCCGCTCGGTGGCTTCGGCAAGGGCGTGTGGGCCGTTCGCGCTGGTCAGTAGCATCGCCTGGACGCCGGTAAGATCGAGGGCAATGCCCAAGCGCCTCCGAATCACCAGCATCGGTTCCCTCATCACCCCGTGTCCGAGGCCGCTGAGCCGCTCGGCGAGCGCCGCCGAATCTTCCTCCGGGCGTGTCACGAGCATGCGCAAGCGATCACGCCTCCGTCGAAGAAACCGGAACCCGCTGCCTGCCTGAGCTCCTCGCCGACGGCGCGTCCGAGAGCCTGCGGGTCCGACGCGTCGCCCGATCGGTCCGCCCGGTGAACTTCGCTACCGTCGGGACGGGCAACCAGCCCGCGAAGCCTGAGCCGGCCGGCCGTGAACTCCGCAAAACCGCCGATCGGCGTATGACAGGAGCCATCCAAGATCTCCAGCATGGTCCGTTCCGCGGTCACGCAGGTCATCGCGCCCTCGTCGTTGATCGCGGCGAGAAGCCCGAGCCGAGCCTCGTCGTCGGCCCGACAGGTCACTCCGACGACGCCCTGCCCAACGGCCGGCAGCATGACCTCGGGCGCAAGGGCGGCGGCAGCAACGGTTGCGATCCCGAGCCGCTCAAGCCCGACGAACGCGAGGATCGCCGCGTCCGCCTGTCCCTCGGCGAGCTTGCGTAAGCGCGTCTGCACGTTGCCGCGGAACAGGACCACCTCGAGATCGGAGCGGTGGTGGAGAAGCTGGGCCTTGCGCCTGAGCGACGCGGTGCCGACCACCGCGCCCTCGGGCAACGCATTAAGCGGACGCGCAGGATCGACCACGCCTTTGTGCGTCTCGCTCAGCACCATGGCGTCGCGCGGATCATCACGCCCTATCACGCAGGCGATGGCCGTGCCGTCGGGAAGCCAGGTCTCCAGATCCTTCATCGAGTGCACCGCGATGTCGATCCGCCCTTCCAGAAGCGCCTCGTCGATCTCCTTGGCGAACAGTCCCTTGCCGCCGATCTCGGAGAGCGCGCGGTGCTGGACGGCATCCCCACTGGTGCGGATCAGCACCTCCTCGATCGCCCCCGCTAGGTCGAGCTCGGGCCGCGCGGCGACGAGCGCGCTTCGTACCAGCTTGACCTGGAGCCGGGCGAGTCGACTGGCGCGGGTCCCGACGCGGATGCGGGTGGTGATCGATGCTGTCTCGCTCATGCCCCTTGTGTGTAGTGCCCGCCAGCCGATATGGGAAGTGGTTATCGCTCGTCAGCACGGGTAAAGTGCGCCGGGCAAGGCTTTGACGGCGCGACGACGGCACACCCCCAGGATCCAAATGATTGTACTTGGCATCGAGACCAGTTGCGACGAGACCGCGGCCGCGGTGGTGACGGATGAGGGCGAGGTGCACGCAGACAAGCTGCTCTCGCAGCTCGCCGAGCACGCGCCTTACGGCGGCATCGTTCCGGAGATCGCCGCGCGTACCCATCTCGAACACCTGGACACCCTCATCGGCGAAGCGATGACCGAGTCCGGCGCGGACTTCCCCGACTTGGGCGCGGTGGCCGCGACCGGCGGGCCCGGGCTCATCGGCGGGATCATCGTCGGGGTCATGACCGCAAAGGCGATCGCCACCGTCGCCGGGGTCCCGTTCATCGCGGTCAACCACCTCGAGGGCCACGCGCTGACCGCCCGACTCACCGATGGGCTCGACTTCCCCTACCTGGCGCTGCTGATCTCGGGCGGGCACTGCCAGCTCCTCGGCGTCGAAGGCATCGGGCGCTACCGCCGCTACGGCACCACCATCGACGACGCCGTCGGCGAGGCCTTCGACAAGACCGCGAAGATGCTGGGCTTCGGCTATCCCGGCGGCCCGGAGATCGAGCAGGCGGCGCTCACCGGAGATCCGGCGCGGTTCGTCCTGCCGCGCCCGATGAGGGGCCGTCCGGGATGTGATTTCTCCTTTTCCGGCCTCAAGACGGCGGTCCGCCACCTGATCGCGGACCTGCCGATCGGACCCGAAGGCACGGTGCTGAACCAGCGCGATACCACCGATCTCGCGGCCTCGTTCCAGGCGGCGGTCATCGAGACGCTTGCCGACCGCTGCGCGAACGCCTTCGAGGCTTTCGGGCGCGACCACCCGGGCGCCGACGTCTTCGTCCTTGCCGGCGGCGTAGCCGCCAACGCGGCCCTTCGCGCCGGGCTCGGATGCATTGCCCAGGCACACGGCTTTCGCCTGATCGCGCCGCCGCCGAGGCTTTGCACCGACAACGCGACGATGATCGCCTGGGCGGGCGTCGAACGCCTGCGCGTGGGCCTGACCGACGGGCTCGACTTCGCGCCCCGCCCGCGGTGGCCGCTCGATCCGGCCGCGCCGACGGCACCCGGCGCCGGGGTCAAGGCCTGAGTCCGCGGCGCGCTGTAACGGGCTGGCCGGCGGGGAGGCGGGAGGAGACGTTGTCTCGATGAAACGGATTGCGGTCATCGGCGCCGGGGCCTGGGGCACCACCCTTGCGCTCTCGGCGCTACGCGCTGCCCGGGGGCCACGCGAGGTGATGCTCTGGGCCCACGAGCCCGAGGTCGTGACCGCCGTCAACGAAGCTCACGAAAACCCGCTGTTTCTCCCCGGTGTCGGCCTCGATCCCGCGATCACCGCGACCAACGATCCGGCCGTGGTCGAAGAGGCGGATGCGGTGCTGCTGGTCACCCCGGCCCAGTTCCTGCGGCGCGTGAGCGAACGCGTGGCCGCGCACTGGCCCGCGCGCGCGCCCGCGGTGATCTGTGCCAAGGGGATCGAGCAGGGAACCTCGGCGCTGATGACCGAGGTCGCCGCCGAGATCCTTCCCGAGGTGCCGGTGGCAGTGCTCTCGGGTCCCACCTTCGCCGCCGAAGTCGCTCGCGACCTGCCGACCGCGGTGACGCTTGCCTGTGCGGATGCCGCGACCGGGCGTCGCCTTATCGAGACCCTGGGCACGGCACGATTTCGAATCTACTATTCCGAGGACGTCGTCGGCGCCGAAATCGGCGGCGCGGTGAAGAACGTTTTGGCAATCGCCTGCGGGATCGTCGAGGGACGCGGGTTGGGCGACAACGCGCGCGCCGCGCTGATCACCCGGGGCCTTGCCGAGATCGTGCGGCTCGGCCTCGCCAAGGGCGCCAAGATGGAGACGTTGATGGGGCTCTCGGGAATAGGAGATCTGACCCTCACCTGCTCAAGCCCGCAATCGCGCAACATGTCGCTCGGCATCGCGTTGGGCAATGGCCGGAGCCTCGAGGAAATCGTGGCCGGGCGCGCGGCGGTCGCCGAAGGGAGGTTCTCGGCCCCGTCCATAGCGGCACTGGCGAAAAGGCTTAGCGTCGAAATGCCGATCGTCACCGCCGTCGATGCCGTTCTCGCGGGTCGGGCCACCATTGACGAGGCGATCGAGGACCTGCTCGCACGGCCCTTCCGCGACGAGGCCGCGGGGGGGCCTGCGTCCTCCTGATGCGAGGCCAACCTTCAGACGAGGGGAGAAGTCCCATGCTCTATACCATCCAGTGCGTGGACAGGCCGGGGAGCGCCGAACTCCGCCAGAAAACCCGGCCCGCGCATCTCGAGTACGTCAAGGCCAACTTCGACAAGATCGTCTCGGCCGGGCCGGTTCTCTCGGACGACGGTGAGCGCATGATGGGGAGCCTATTCATTGTCGAGGTCGCCGACCGGACCGAAGCCGAGGCCTTCTCGGCCAACGATCCCTATCGCAAGGCGGGGCTCTTCGAGAGCGCGGTGGTCCGGCGCTTCAAACAGGTCGTGCCGACCGAGAGGGCGTGAACCCATGGCTATTGGCTGGTCAAGTCCGAGCCCGGGGCCTGGTCGTGGGACGATCACGTCAAGGCGGGCGTCGCCGAGTGGGATGGCGTGCGCAACCACCAGGCCAGCAACAACCTCAAGGCCATGACGGTTGGCGACCGGGCGTTTTTCTATCACTCGGTCAACGAGAAGTGGATCGTCGGGGTGCTCGAGGTCATCCGGGAGTACTGCGCCGATCCTTCCTACCCCTCCGGGCGCTTCGGCATGGTGGACTCCCAGGCCGTCGAAGCCGTCAAAACGCCTGTCGCGCTCGCCGATATCAAGGCCGAGCCCCGGCTCGGCGATCTCGCGCTCATCCGCCAGTCGCGCCTCTCGGTGATGCCGATCTCCAGCGAGGCCTGGACGATTATCTACGAGATGGCCGGGATCACGCCCTGAGGGAGGGTCAGGCGAGC
>PVBE012267665.1_pt1 | contig 13923 bp, 10 predicted proteins | sample 1631181 | NCBI WGS metagenome assembly PVBE01 (sample SAMN08397723, study PRJNA350692) | Marine metagenome, whole genome shotgun sequencing project. | isolation source: water | place: Pacific Ocean | collected 2012-04 | reverse complement strand
ATTCCAGGTGTCGGAAGTAAGTGCATTGTTTTCAAAAGAAATCTTCTTGATGTCGCTTTGTGGATGGTGAATTCCTACGGCTGAAGGCGAAGGAGTGTTTGCGTTTGACCATCCGCACAGAAACACGTTGTAAGATTGCGGTGGATTTGAACTGATTTCAAACAACATAAAATCAGTATCGCTTCTTCTGGCTCTCAACGTACTGCCAGACACGGTTTGATTGGTTGGTCCGTCAACATCGGGGCAACCAGGACTTTGGTAGTTGAACATAAAAATCCATGTAGCCCAGTCGCCAGAATAACAGTGGTCGGCCGAAAGGAAATAAGGTGTGCCATCACCACTGGTGTTGTTCAGCATTGAGCCCGAACAAACTCTGCTGTTGTTGGAAAGCAAGTAAATCAATGAGCCATTCACCTCATTCTCCCATCCTACGCCCACCGGGCAGTTTACATTGTTGTTGCAACCGCCTGAATCGCCAAATCCACGCGATCCGCCTTTCTCCTTTTTGGTGAAAAAGAATGGGCGGTAGGCGTGTACAACACTCGATATTGAAACTTCACCCTGGCTGCTTTTATTAACAGGCTCAAAGTATTCAACCATGATTGACGCACCTTTTACCGGGGCAGTTGAGAATTTTCCGTGAGACTTGTTGTTGGTATGATTGAAGGCTCCCAGTATGTGGGTTTTGTCCTGGGAATAAACAAAGAATGTTGCTCCTTCAGGCATCACCCAGCGATCGAAAATCAGGTTGATGGAGTAGGCACCGGCAGAGCGAATATTCAACCTCCATACACGATCACCATTGGGCAATGTGTTCCAAACCCCGCTGTTTTGAAGATTCAGATTTACAGCCAAATCGGTTCCGAAGCGTTTAGGTGTGTTTTTTCCGAATTCTGCAGCATCTTCTGAAAGCAGTGCATCAACATCAACATTGGCCATTTCAGCCACGGGGATTTCAGTGCCTAAGCCGGCTGTAAAACTGGCGGGCTTGCCAGGGTGGGAAATCTGGGCTATGAGGTTACCAGAAAGCAGGAGGAAACTAATAAGCAGGGCAAAAAAAGATTGTACCAAAAGTGTTTTAGATTTCAGAGATTTCATTGAATGAATTTTAGAATCGGTGAACTTTGACGTCTGAAGGTGGGATTGAGCAAGTTGTAAAACATGTTCAGCCATCAAATTTAACGATTAACTGAAGCTCTGCAAAAGTGATGTGCATCGACTTTGCCTATATAGATAGACCAATCAATACCTTTGTGAAAAATACGTTTAAGCATGAGTGAAATTGTTTTAGACCAAAATCGCAACCTTCGCGATTATGAGAACACGGTAAAAGAAGCGGTTCGAGAACATTACCGAAAGATGCGCACCAAACAAACGGTAGAATACAACCAACGAATGCGTAAAAAGTACCTCACCTTCGATAAACCCATGTTGCTTTGGGATGCCATAACCAAACTGAACGATCTGGTAGATGTCAGCGATCCTGATCTCGACTTGCCCAACATTCAGCATTTGATTCAATCTGCCGAAGCCGTTCGCAACGATAACCGCCCCGATTGGTTACAACTCACCGGTCTCATTCACGACTTGGGTAAACTGATGTACCTCTGGGGCTGCGATGAAGATGGCAACAGCCAGGCTGAACAGTGGGGGCTTGTGGGTGATGTTTTTATTGCCGGTTGCAAATTGCCCGATACTTGTGTTTATCCCGAATTCAACGCGCTTAACCCCGATATGGCCAACCCCGCTATTAATACGGAATTAGGAATGTACGAGAAAGGCTGTGGCCTTGACAACACGTTGGTCGCCTGGGGGCACGATGAATATCTTTATCAGGTTTTGAAAAATCACCCAACCAATCGCCTGCCCGAAGAAGCGATGGTGATGATTCGTTACCATTCTTTTTACCCCTGGCATACAAGTAACAGCTATTCGCAAATCACTAATGCCCGCGATGACCAATACAAGGAATGGGTGAAAGACTTCAATCAATACGACCTCTATTCTAAATGTGAACGGATGTATGATTTGGATGAAGTGAGGGAGTTTTACGAACCAATTGCGGATAAGTATTTAGGAAAGGGAGTTATATATTGGTAGCATGCAAAGAAGAACCGCAATAAAACTCGCAGCAGCAGCCGGTGCCGGCACCATCCTTATGCCCAATCAGCTGTTTTCGAATCCGCAGGGTGCATCGTTTTCAAAAAGTGATTTTGGGGAAGATTTTTTGTGGGGTGTAGCTACCTCCTCATACCAGATAGAAGGAGCGGCAAATGAAGATGGTCGTGGACCTTCCATCTGGGATACATTTTGTCGGGAAAAAGGGAAAGTCCTCAATGGCGAAACCGGTGATGTGGCTTGCGATTTCTATCATCGCTATGCTACCGATCTTGAATTGGTGAAGGAAATGAATATGAAGGCATTTCGTTTTTCCCTGGCCTGGTCAAGGATTTTACCGGAAGGAAGAGGAAAGATAAACCAGAAGGGGTTGGATTTTTATCACCGTGTTATAGACCGTTGCGTGGAACTGGGCATTGAACCCTGGATCACCATTTTTCATTGGGACCTACCGCAAGCTCTCCAGGATGAAGGTGGTTGGACAAATCGAAAAACGGTGGATGCTTTTGCAGAATACACCAATGTTGTTACCAAAGAATTTGGTGAAAAGGTAAAAAACTGGATGGTGTTGAATGAACCCATGGCCTTTGTGGCAGTGGGCCACATGTTAGGCATGCACGCCCCAGGCGACAAAAGTTTGAAGAAATTTATTGCAGCTACCCATCATGCAACGTTGTGCCAGGCCGAAGGTGGGCGGATTGTTCGGGCAAACGTTTCCAATGCCAATGTTGGCACTACCTTTTCCTGTTCACACATTGCCATGAAGGATGACGATCCCAAACATGAAGGTGCCCGACAACGACTCGATGCTTTTGTGAACCGTTTGTTCATCGAGCCAGCTTTGGGATTGGGCTATCCAATTGATGATGGATGGAAAACCATTGGCAAGGTTGAAAAACACTTTGAGCCGGGAGATGAAGAGAAGATGAAATTTGATTTCGATTTCATTGGCATTCAGAATTATACACGAATTATAGCCCGAAAGGCTTTCTGGCCACCCGTGCTTTGGGCCAACCAGGTAAAACCGGAAAACATTCCCGGGGCCGAGCTAACCGAAATGAAATGGGAAGTTTACCCCGAAGGCATTTACAAGATTTTAAAGCAGTTTTCTGCCTATAAAGAAGTGGACAAAATCATGGTTACCGAAAACGGTTGTGCCATGCCCGACAAGTTGGAAAATGGCCGTGTACACGATGCGAGAAGGCGGAAATTCTACCAAGACTATCTTGCAAATGTGTTGAGGGCCAAAAAAGAAGGGGTTAATCTTCAGGGCTATTTCGCATGGACATTAATGGACAATTTTGAGTGGGCCGAAGGCTATCACCCACGATTTGGATTAGTGCATGTAGATTTCGAAACCCAGCAACGCACCATCAAGGATTCCGGCTTGTGGTTCAAAGAATTCCTAAAGTAAAATCTGCGTTTATCATAATCATTAGCGTCATCCGCGTTCCATACTATACCGCTTCACTCTACCTGTTGATTGATCAAAACTAATCCTCTTCCAAACCACTGTCTTCGTGAAAAACGCAATCTTCACATTTACTTCAAGGGTGTTCTCATCCAAAAGTTTCAGGTTACCTCTAAGATATTTCCCGAAATCGGGCGAATAACCCTGGCCATTCTTATATAGCGCATTGCCCGAATACACCATATCTCGAATGCACACCAGGCCAAGTAAAAGTTGATCGCGAAGGCTTTTGTCTGGATTCCTGACGTCTTTGCGCGGCTGACCATTTTCATCGTTAGGATGTTCCAACCACACCATTTTTCCAAAATAAGCATCGCCTTCCCTGAAAAATTCGATGATAGTTTGCTGGTTGTCGCTCAACCAATTACCGAGAATTTGATCCCCATTCAATTCTTGGGCAATTGAGCCGTTTACAAGGAACAGGAAAACAAGGGTAAATCTGAATTTCATTATTAAATATGAGCAGTTTGAGGTGTTCCTATTATTTGACGAACAAAAGACGGTAAAAGTTGCACCCTAGTCACGCCTCCAGAATGCTGGCGTGAAGAGAATCAGGACAGTGAATAACTCCAATCGCCCCAATAACATCAAAACGGACAAAAACCACTTTCCGGCATCAGGAACTTCAGAGAAGGATGAGGCAGGCCCGACACTTCCAATTCCAGGACCTACATTTCCTAAAGTGGCAGCCACGGAGCCCATGGCGGATACGATATCCATATTCATGGCAGCCATTACAATGGTGCCAATTGAAAAGATGAGAATGTACAAAACCATAAATGCCAAAATGTTGTACACAATGTGCTCACTTACCGCTTTACCATTCAACCTTACTGGTATTACCGCTTTGGGATGAAGCTGTCTCTTGAATTCTAAAAACCCGTTTTTCAGCATCACGACATGTCGGATTATTTTCACACCTCCAGCCGTTGAACCTGCACAAGCTCCTAGAAAAAACATGCTGAAGAACAGTAGCGTGGTGAAAGAAGTCCAGGAAGTGTAATCCGCGGTAGTATAGCCAGTAGTAGTAACAATTGACGCGACCTGGAAAAGAGCTGTCCGGAAGGATTCTTCAACCCCTAATTGAGTGGTTCCAAATATCACGCACCCAATGATTAAACACAATATGGCAATTACCTTCCAGAAAATTTGAAATTCCTCGTTATTCAAAAGCTTGGAGCCTTTCCCAAACAGTGTAAACCAGATGAGTGTGAAATTGGTTGCACTCACTAACATGAAAAAGATGATGATGTAGTGAATGGCTGCGGAATCCCAGTGGCCTAAACTTGCCTGTTTGGTAGAAAAGCCTGCAGTTGAAATTGTCGTCAATGCGTGATTCAGTGAATCGAAATAGCTCATCCCAGCCAAGTTTAGCATGATGACCTCAAGTAAGGTAAGACCTACATAAATCATCCATAATCTTTTCGCGGTTTCTTTTATCCTGGGAGCTAATTTGTCGGCAGAAATGCCGGGTGCTTCTGCAACAAAAAGCTGCATGCCACCAATACCCAGAATTGGTAAGATCGCAACAGCCATTACAATGATCCCCATTCCACCGAGCCATTGGGTGATACTTCTCCAGAGCAGGATGGATTTAGGGAGTGATTCAATGTCATCAAGAATACTGGCCCCTGTTGTAGTAAACCCCGACATGGTTTCAAAGAAGATGTTTGAATAGTCTGCAATGGATCCTGTAAGTAAATAAGGTAAGGTTCCGAAAAAGGTGATGGCCAACCATGACAGTGTTACTGCGAGGTATCCATCTCTTTTCCTCAGTTCCTTTTCTGTATTTCCTTTGGTAAGCAGTACGCATGCACCTCCTGCTACCACTGTAGTTAGGGCCGAAAGTGCGATAGCCTTCCATGCATTTTCACCAAAAAAGAAAGCTGCAAACAGGCAAAGAAACATGAAAGCCGACTCGATGATCAGCAGAAAACCGATGATGCTGATTATGGCCTTGTATTTCAGGTTCACCGGATGATTGGATTATTTAAACAAGTCTTCAACTTCGTGAATGCAAGATTGCGTGGTGAGTACTACCACGCGGTCACCGGCCCGGAATTCGAAGTCGCCCATTGCGATATATCCCTTTTCATAGCGGATTACACCGCCTACGATGGCTTCTCTTGGGAATTTCACCTCTCTCAATTTTTTGTGAGTGATTTTGGAATGAGCCTTCACTTCAAATTCATCAATTTCAGCCTCAACGCCTTGCATGCTGGCCACCGAAATTATGTCTCCTTGCCGGATATAGCGAAATATAAAGTTAGCTGCAATCAGTTTTTTGTTGATCATTGTATCCACCCCAATATTCTGCGATAGATGGATGTAGTCCATGTTTTCAACCAGGGAAATGGTTTTGCTCACCCCATGATTTTTAGCCACCAGGCAGGAAATTATATTGGTTTCGCTATCCCCGGTAAGGGCTACAAAAGCATCCATGTTGGCGATTCCTTCCTCTTCCAATAACTCCACATCTCTGCCATCCCCATGAATCACCAAAACTTCGGGGAGTTCATCGGCTAGTTGAAAACACTTTTCCTTATCTGACTCTACCATTTTCACCCGGTAGTTGGGCGCAAGTTTTCTGGCCGCATGATGTCCGGCTTTTCCACCGCCTAAAATCATGATGTTCTTAATCTGGATTGAATCTTTTCCAGTGAGTTTAGTAACGTGCCTGACACCTTCCGGTTCAGCAATGAAATAGGCGTGATCCCCAATTTCGAAACGTGTTGTACCCCTTGGTATGATGGTTTGGTTGTTGCGAAGTATTGCCACGGTAATAAAGTCATTGTTAGGATTGAGCGGTGCTGTTTCTATTAACGATTTGTAGGCCAGCGGGCTGTCCTTTTCAATGCTGATCCCTATCAACGAAAGTAAACCATCATCAAAATCGAATGAATCAGTTAATGCTGCCCTAGAGATGAGGCGTTTGATTTCGCGCGCTGCAAGGGTTTCCGGGGAAATTAACTCATCTATTCCAAGTTTTTGTAGATCGAGTTTTTCTTTACGAAAGAGAAATTCTTCGTTCTGAATTCTGGCCACGGTTTTTTTAGCGCCAAGGTGTTTAGCGATCATGGCCGAGGTTAAATTAGTGTCCTGCGAAAAAGTAGCGGAAATAAACAGGTCGGCTTTTGCCACATTGGCTTCTTCCAATGCTAGGTAGGAAGTGGCTTCACCTTTAACCGATGCAACGTCAAGATGATCGGAAGCATATCTGAGTTTTTCCTGGTCAATATCTATCAGGGTGATATCGAGATCTTCCCAGGCTAATAGTTTGGCGAGATGGAATCCCACATCACCGGCCCCTGCTATTATAATTTTCATATCGGGATGGCTGCCTCAGTTGCGAGCGAGAATGGCGCAAATATAGATACGATTGTTGAGGGTTTTGGCCTGCATTGTAAGCTCATCAAACAAACATGCTTGCGGCAATTCGGTCTGCGATCAGTTTGCCCTTGTTTGTCAAGAATAATCGGTTGTTGACAAGTTTGATTTGTTGTTCGTTCAAAAAGATTTGAGCGTTTTCTAATATTTTCGCTACCCAGTTTTTTGAGAAACGCATTTCGAAGGCTTCTACATCCAGCCCCTCCATGGTTCGCAAAGAAGTCATGATCACCTCATTTGCACAATCAACCGCGCTCAAGGTTTCCTCTTCATAGGGTATTTGGTTTCCCCCAATCTCTTTTATGTATTGCGGGTTGTTGGCCACATTCCAACGCCTCGCTTTACCGTTAAATGAATGTGCTGAAGGCCCTAAACCCAGGTAAAGTTCACCCGACCAATACGAAGAATTGTGTTGAGCCCTTTTTCCCGGTTTGGCGTAGTTCGAAATCTCGTAATGTTCAAAACCGACCTCCTCAAGAAACTTAATGGTGTGTAAAAACTGTGCTGCCGCATTTTCCTGTTCTGGCATTGCAACTTGGTCTGTTTTAACCCTGTGTGCCAAAGCGGTTTTTTCCTCAACAGTAAGGCTGTAGCACGACAAGTGATCAATCTGAAATGCCGTGGCGGTCTCCAGGTTCGAATTCCAACTTTCCAGGGTTGAACCCGGCAAACCAAAAATGAGATCGGCACTGAGGTTTTCAAAACCATGATCGAGGGCTTTTTGAATACAAGCGCTGGCCTCGGCCGATGAATGTGCCCGATTCATAAACCTCAATTCTTGTTCGTGAAAAGACTGAATGCCAATACTCAAACGGTTTATGGGTGAATTGCTCAAGGATTTTAGGTGCGCATCGGAAAGATCATCGGGGTTGGCTTCTATGGTGATTTCCGCTTCCTCATTCCACGAATAATGCCTGGCCAAATGATCAAAGATTGTATTCAGTTCTGTCTCTGAAAGCAGGGATGGCGTTCCGCCACCCAGGTAAATGCTGTCTATGTTTTTGTTGGGTAAATAGCCTGATGACAATTCAATTTCCATGGCCAGTGCATTGAGCAATTGCTGTTTCAACTTCAGTGAAGTGCTGAAATGAAAGTTGCAATAACTGCAGGTCTGTTTGCAAAAGGGAATATGGGTGTAAATTCCGGCCATTTGGCTGTGGAAAGTTTAAGGGCGCAATTTCACGATCTTTCACAATAAAGCGTAACTTTTGCAAGATGAGTGTTACATGTGGCAGATCAACAATTCCGTCATTGGTCATCGGTGTTTTCGTTTTGTTTTGCTTTTTGGTCGGCTGCGAAAAAACCAGGTATTCTAAAGTAACCGGCTCCTGGGAGCTCCAGAATATCAGGATTGCTCCGATTGGGGAAGAGAGTCTTTCCATCGATCTACCCGGATTGATTGAGCTGAATATTACACCAGCCGAGAAATTTACTTACTGCGTCAAAACTGATTCAACACAATTCATTCTTTGGGGCGATGTGCATCAGTCACCAACAAGCCGCCACTTCTGGTTTTCAATTCACCCCGATACCAATTTGAATTGTCTGCCAACACGAGTTGCTCTTGCCAATACTTATGTGCCACTTCCGTTGAGTGAATTTCCTGACAGTTGTGTAGTGAGCGATACGGTTGAAATAGCTTTCAAACTTGAAATGATAAAGAAGGATGAGTTGGAACTGGCCTATTCTCATCCTGAGTTATTGTTGGAAGAAAGTAGTCGTGGGACTAATGTATTTGCCACTTTTTCAAGAAAATAAGTGGTTACTATGATCGTTTTCAGGCTGTATTTTTCATGAGAAAATTCACCATTCTTTTCAGTTTAACGCTTTTTGCTTTGTTTGCTGAAGCACAGCATAAGGTGTCTTTGGAAATTCAATTTTCCGATCCCCTGGAAGAAAAGGTTTCCAGACAATTGAAGTACAAAACCTCTTTAAACGATTCCATTTTGGTGCGTTCAGAATTGACTGGACTACTGAACCAGCTGCACACACTGGGTTATGCCGCAGCCAGTATAGACAGTTTAAAGTTTGAGGGAGAAACGGCACGGGCTTTCGTTTTTGTTGGGAATGCATTCGAATGGCAGTCGCTACGATCTGGCAACGTTCCGATTGAGATGTTGGATCAGATAGGTTTTAAGTCCAAATTTTTCGCTAATCAAACTTTTAAGGCCAAAGATTTGAAACGGGTTCAAACCAAATTATTGGAATATGCCGAGAATCATGGGTATCCTTTCGCCAAGGTGAAGCTGGACAGCCTTGAACTGGACGAAACAGATATTTCGGGTGCTTTGTGGATGGACAAAGGTTTGCTGATCACTTTCGATACCATTGCCCGGAAAGGCAGTTTCCAACTGGGGAACGATTTTTTGAAAGGGTATCTGGGCTACAAACCAGGGAAGCCCTATGATGAGCGAGTGGTAAAATCTGTTTCGAAACGCATTAAGGAACTGACTTTTGTGGATGAAGAACAACCGGCCTTCATAGAATTTGATGGAAAAGAGGCACGTTTGAACCTGTTTTTGAAAAACCGCAAAACCAGCCAGTTCAATTTTTTGCTCGGCTTCTTGCCAAACAGCGAAATATCCGGACGGTTCATTATAACAGGTGACGTTTTATTGGACCTCGTAAACCCATTTGGCACGGGAAAACAGTTCAAACTTAACTGGAAACGCCCCAAGCCGGCCACCCAGGAGTTAGAGGTGAAAGCAGCTTATCCATACATTCTCGGTTTACCATTTGGGCTCGATGGCAAGTTCGAATTGTATAAAAGAGATACCCTTTTCTTGGATGTCATCACCGAACTGGGTCTTCAATTCCATTTCATCGGTGGCAATTACCTCAAAGGATTCGTGAACAATTCGAAATCAACTTTGCTGTCGGTTGACACTGCCCAGGTGTTGCTTGATCGCGAATTGCCGGATGATGTGGATGTAAGCAACACGATCTATGGTATTGAATACCACTTCGAAAAACTGAACTATAAGCTCAATCCCGTAAGTGGTGTTTCGCTGAGATTCAGCACAGCGGCAGGTACGAGAAAAATTTCGCCCAATAATAATATCACAAGTTTGAATGATCCAGAAAACCCAGGCCACACATTCGAAACTTTATACGATAGCCTGAAATTGAAATCGGCCAATCTGAAGTGGTCTATGGAGGTTGACAAATTCTGGCGACTCAACCAAAGAAACACCGTTTTTACCGGTTTGAAATCCGGAGGCTTGGTGGCAGATAAACTTTTTGCCAATGAACTCTTTCGGATTGGTGGCACCCATATTTTGAGAGGTTTCGATGAGCAGTCTGTGCTGGCATCGTGGTATAATGTGGTTACGTTGGAGTATCGTTTTCTGTTGGCCGAAAACAGTTATTATTACCTGTTTGGCGATTTTGCATTCGTTCAGGATAAAAGTGCAAGTGACGTAATTGAAGACTGGCCCATAGGGTTTGGAACCGGTCTCGCTTTTGAAACCAGGGCAGGTTTATTTTCCGTGGGTTATGCACTTGGTCGTCAGCAACAAAACCCTATTCAATTCAGATCGGCAAAAATTCATTTTGGTTACATCAATTATTTCTGATTTGCGGATAGTAGTTTTCATATCGTTTCTGGTCGTTGTCCCGACTTTGCTGACCGGACAAGGGATTCATGTGGACAGCAGTTTTACCAGCGATTCCATATTTGATATTGGCCTCACCGATCCAAGTATCGAGATACCAATGCCTTCTCTAAATGAATCTCGCGAAATGCAGAATCCTTTATTGAAGAAAAAAAGATCGGATTTGTCGTGGTGGGTGTTCGCAATTTTAGTTGGCTTGGTTGGATTGGTAACCTATGTAAGAAGAAAGTATCAACGCGAATTCACCGAAACCCTTCGGTCTGCTAACAACATGAACCTGGCATCACAACTTCATCGTGAACAGGAAATGAGTACCACTTTCCCCACCATGGCATTGCTGTTCAATTTCAATGTGGTGTTGGGTTTGGGTCTGTTTGTTTTGTTTGGTGGAAAAGGAATGTTTGGCCAGGGATTTTTGTTGCTCGAATTGCTGGCCTTTGTCAGCATGGTTTTGATGGTCAATATGATAAAATATGGTCTGTATAAGCTGGCAGGTTTGGTTTTTCCGTTTTCCAAAGATCAATCCCTTTTCATTTTTCATTTCTTTCTTATCGAAAAAGTTTTGGGTCTTGTTCTGATTCCATTTGTCTTTGTAATTGCCTATGCCACGGAAGGACTCTCAAACGCAGCGCAATATATAGCTGTTGTTCTTTTCATTGTAGCCTTTTTACACCTGGGATGGCGTGGAATTACCATTGCAAAAAAAAGGATGTCGTTATATCCGTACCATTTTTTGTTGTATATTTGCACGCTCGAAATCGCGCCTGTTGTTGTGCTGGCAAGGCTTTTGGGTGATTTTTAGACGCGATTGCAACTTTCGAAACAAGTCTATTTAAACGAGTCTTGAGCAAAAAAGAAAATATGGTAGCTACCGCTAGCGAAAGGGATTTGAAAGTTAGATCAATTCTCATATCTCAGCCAAAACCAGAGAATCTCCGTTCCCCTTACTTCGAATTCGAAAAGAAATACAAGGTAAAGATCGATTTCAGACAATTCATTCATGTTGAAGATGTTGCGATCAAAGAATTCAGAAAAAGCAGGGTTGAGTTAAACAGCTATTCAGGTGTTATTTTGAATAGCCGAAATGCTATAGATCATTTCTTTAGAATAAGTGGCGAAATGCGTGTACACATGTCGCAAAACACGAAGTATTTCTGCCAAAGTGAGGCCATTGCACTTTATCTTCAGAAGTATATTCAATACCGAAAAAGAAAAGTGTTTTATGGAAACGGGAGTTTCAGCGATCTTACAAAACTGCTTTTGAAATATAAGGACACAGAAAAAATCCTGTTTCCTTGTTCAGTTCAGCACAATCATATGTTGAGCGATTTTCTTATCGCAAATGAGTTTGATTTTAAGGAATCACCAATTTATCAGACAGTGAGTTCCGATCTTTCTGATCTGGAAAACATTACTTACGATGTTTTGGTCTTTTTCTCACCATTGGGATTGAAATCTCTCTTCGAAAACTTTCCCGATTTCAAACAAAACGACACAAGAATTGCAGCATTTGGCACCGCCACCAAACAAGCTGTACTCGATGCAGGCTTAATGCTTGACATTGCAGCTCCAATTCCTGAAGCACCTTCTATGGCCATGTCAATTGAACAATATCTTAAGAAAGTGAACAATGTCTCAAGAAAGTGAACAAATAGATTCTTGAATATTAACGGCCAACCGACTTTATTTACAATCCCAGCAATCTTCGTAGTGTTGGGATTTTTTTTGTCTTGCAATTCACAAAATGTGAAAACCATGGGTGAACAACAGCACAAATTCACCAATCACCTGGTTGAAGAAACCAGTCCATATTTGTTACAGCACGCCCACAATCCAGTTAACTGGTATCCATGGGGCGATGAGGCCTTAAAACGAGCCAAAGATGAAGACAAACCAATCTTGGTAAGCATCGGTTACTCAGCCTGCCATTGGTGTCATGTGATGGAACATGAATCGTTTGAGGATACTGTGATTGCTCAATTTATGAATGAGCATTTTATAAACATAAAAATCGACAGGGAAGAAAGACCCGATATAGACCAGATATACATGGAAGCCGTTCAGGCCATGACTGGCAGTGGTGGTTGGCCATTGAATTGTTTTTTAACCCCCGATGCGAAACCTTTTTATGGCGGAACTTATTTTCCTCCTGATGAAAGATATGGCCGTGCTGGTTGGAAACAGGTACTTGAAAGCGTTGCTGCCGGATTTCAGGCCAACCGCACCAAAATTGAGGAGCAAGCTGAAAACCTGACAAACCATATCGCCAATTCCGATTCGAACATCGTTTCCACAGGAATGTTCGAAAAACTTGATCCTAAACAGTTGTTCAAACCAGAGTTACTGAATGAAGCTTTTACAAGTATGGCCGCTCGATTCGAAAAACGCGAAGGAGGTTTTGGTAATGCACCCAAATTTCCAAACTGCATGGCCATCCGTTTTTTGTTCAGGTATCATCACTTCACTGGAAATCAGGATGCATTGGATCATGCATTGTTGAGTCTCAATAAAATGATTCGCGGTGGAATATATGATCAAATTGGCGGTGGTTTTGCACGTTATAGCACCGATAACAATTGGTTGGTTCCCCACTTTGAGAAAATGCTATACGACAATGCTTTATTGATGTCTGTTATGGCGGAGGCTTATAAACTCACAGGTGATGATCTCTACAGAAACACCAGCCAGCAAACGTTAAACTGGATAATTCGCGAAATGACAAATGAAGAAGGTGGGTTTTATTCTTCGCTCGATGCAGATTCCGAAGGTGAGGAGGGGAAGTTTTATGTGTGGCAACAGTCTGAAATCAACGAAATGCTGGGAGATGATGCGGAAATCTTTAGCGCTTACTTCGATGTTAGTGAAAAAGGTAATTGGGAGCATAAGAATATCCTGAATGTTCCTCTAGCAAAGTCAGAATTCATAGAAAAACGAAACATCAGTAAAAATGAGCTTGATGAACTAATTGACCGGAGCACGTCCAAACTTCTGGAAAAGCGCGAAACGAGAATCCGTCCGGGTCTCGATGATAAAAGTCTTTTGGGATGGAATGCCATGATGTGTTCGGGGCTGTGCCTAGCCTACGAGGCATACGGAGATGAAAAGTATAAACATGCAGCCGAAGCAAGTATGAAATTTATACTTGAGAAATTTCGGGTTTCAAGGAAAAGTGATGAAATGCTGCATACCTATAAAAATGGCAAAGCCCAGTACACTGCATTTTTAGACGACTATGCCTTTTTAGTAGAAGCACTATTCGATTTGTATGAAATCAATTCGAATGATAAACTTTTGGACCAGGCACAAGCAACTATTAGGTATGTACAAGCTCAT
>PVBE012220071.1_pt1 | contig 13925 bp, 12 predicted proteins | sample 1631181 | NCBI WGS metagenome assembly PVBE01 (sample SAMN08397723, study PRJNA350692) | Marine metagenome, whole genome shotgun sequencing project. | isolation source: water | place: Pacific Ocean | collected 2012-04 | reverse complement strand
GCGCCGCAACACACACGCGGACAACGACTTGCCCGCAGGGAAAGATGGAGGCGGCACCGGGATTCGAACCCGGGTAACTGGATTTGCAATCCAGCGCCTAGCCACTCGGCAATACCGCCTGGATGTCTGCTATGGGAAACCCCGACAGGTTCCACTCGACCCGACCAGACGACGTCCGCGTCCCGCCGGGTGGGCCGCTCGCTACTCGGCCCTCCAGTAATAATCGGTTCTGATCTTGTTCAGTTCAATCTGGATCTCGGCCGCGAAGCCCCTGACCCCGGCCTCACCGGAGGCCGCCAGCTGTTTGTGGAGCTCCTCGAGCGCCGGGAAGTAGGCCTTCCGGTCCCCCACCTCGGGCAGAAGCTGGAAGTAGGAGCGCTGAATGGTCCAGGCAATCCTGGCCCGGCGCACGCTCCCGGCCAGCACATGGGCCTCGACGACCTTGTGCAGCCGAGGGCGGAAGTGCTTCAGCGGATTCTGGGCGTTGTACTGCCGGACGTACCCCAGCGCGTACTCCTCGAGCATGCCGTGAAACATCGCCGCCTCGAACGCCTCGACGTCGCCGGCATAGGTCTCGATGACGCGCCGCAGCTGACCGAAGTCGCCCAGAGCGCGGAACTCGTTCCAGGCCCTGACGTACTGGCGCTTCTGCAGGTGCTCCTCGCCGAGGATACGAAAAAAGCCGACGTAGTCGGGGTCCACGACCCGCTGGTCCTGGGTCGCCACCTTGTTCATCGGACCGCATCCGGCGCAACAGGCCAGCAGCAGGATCGAGAGGCATCTGGGGAGCATTGGCGACATGCTAGCCACCCGCAGACAAATCGCAACGATATTTAGCGTGATCCCGCCGCGAAGGGCCCTCAGGCACCCACGGCCGCTTCAGGCCCCTGGACCCACCGCGCTCCCGACGGCGTGGAGGGGGTGGCACTTGCGTCGCCCAACCCACCCCGGTATGCTTTATTCTTAAGATGGGGCGATTGTCTATTCACTTTTGCGCGCTGCTGCTGGCACTCCCCCTGTCGGCTCTCTGCCAGGACCTGGATCAGGCGCTGACCGACCTCGGCTCGACGGGTGCCAAGCAAGAGCAGGCCCGGGAGACGCTGCTCGGGCAGCCGGATGCGGCGACGACGCTGCTGGTCGGGTACCTGGCCAACATCACGCTCAAGCTCGAGGAACGGATCGAGCGGCTGCTGGGGCAGCTCGACTCACCCACATGGAGGCAGCGTGAAGCGGCGACTGGGTCGCTCGAGCGCATCGGCATCCCGGCCCTCCCCGCTCTGGATCGAGCCCTGAAGTCGAACAGCCCCGAGGTGGCCTGGCGCGCGAGGGTCGCGGCCACGGCAATCCGCAAACAAGATCCGAGCGAGGCACTGCACGCCGTGCACAGACGCCTGGCAGCCGTACAGTTGCTGGCTCAGATGGCGCGCCCGCAGTCGCGAGCCGTGCTGACCCACGTGCTAGATCAGACCAACGATGCCTTGCTCTCGCCCATCGCGGCGATCGGGCTGGGACGGATCGGCGACGCAGCAGCCTGTCCGGCGCTGGCGAAGAGCCTGGGCCACAGCGACTGGGTCGTGCGCAACAACGTGATCTGGGCTCTGGGTCGAATCGGCAGCCCGGAGGCGGTCGGGCCCTTGCTGAAGCTGAGCGCCGACCCGGCAGAGAGCCGCTATCTACGGGCCCGTGCGATCCGGACCCTGCATCGGCTGGCCAGTGGCAACAAGACGCACCTCGGAGCGGTCTGCAGGGGCCTGGCCCAGCTGCTCGGGGAGGACGCCTGGGAAATTCGGGCCGGCGCGGTCGATGGGCTGCGACACCTGTCGGGCAAGTCCTTCGGCTATCACTACGGTGCACAGAAGGCGCTTCGGGACGCCAAGGCAAAGGCCTGGAGGGACTGGGCCGCCAAGCTCCCGTCTTGAAGGAGGTGTTCAGATGAGACGACATGCGATGCGGACGACGAGCGTGCTGTTGCTGCTTGTAGTGGCCATCGGCTGCGGACGGGAGAGACGCAACGATCTGGTCTCCCAGGAGACGCTGCGTCATCAGTTCACCACGCATAACTTCACCGCCAACGAACTCAAGCGACGCCAGACCGAAACACTCAAGCACGCGCGGGCGATGGCCCGCGAGTATCGCAAGGCAGACAAGCGACTCCGGCAGGTCAAGCGGGACTACGCCCTGCAGGCAGAGAGCGAACAAAAGCTGCTGGCCCGCATCGGCCAGCTCAAGAGCCGCAACACGGCGCTGGCCGCTCAGATCAAACAACTCGCCGAGGAAGAAAAGAAGCTCGCCATTGCCGCCGAGAAGGCGGAGGGAAGCCTCAAGGCGCTGCGCTCCAGTCTGGGCAGCAAGATCAAGGAAAACGAACGTCTCACCGCCCAGACCAAGCTGCAGATCGAGAAGGTCAACACGCTCCAGCAGGAGCTGACCAAGATCGGCGCGAAGGTCAAATCGCTCGAGAAAAAGCAGGACGCGTCCGTTCCCCGGGCGGAGCTGCTACGCCGCCTGACCCAGCGCGAAGCCGAGCTGGCCCGCCTACGCACCCGCCAGCAGGAGATCCTCAAGGAGCTCAAGGTGCTGCGCAAACAGAACGGCAAGGCGCCGTCCAACGACTAGGCTCAGATGAAGCGATTCACAGGGCGCGAGGAGGCCTTCGAATGCGAGGCCTGCGGGGCACAGGTCGAGCCACTGGTGTCCGGCACCTACCGCGATCACTGTCCGGCCTGCCTGACCAGCAAGCATGTCGACGTGCAGCCGGGCGACCGGGCATCCGACTGCGGCGGCCCCCTTGTTCCGATCGGTCTGCTCGGCCATGGCGCGACGCAGAAGATCGCCTACCGCTGCGAACGCTGCGGCCAGCGAAAGCGCAACCGGCCTGCGCCCGATGACGCCGCCGAGCGCTTGATCGAGCTGGCCAGCCAACCAACCCCGCTGTATTGATGTTTACCGGCATCGTCGCCCTCGCCGGCACCGTGACAGAGCTCTCGCACGACGAGGCCTGCGCCCGACTCGTGGTCCAGGCAGCCGAGTTGACCGCCGAGGTCGCGATCGGTGACAGCGTGGCGGTCAATGGCATCTGCCTGACCGCGGTCTCCAATACCGATGGCTGCCTGGCCTTCGACTGCATGGGCGAAACGCTCGACCGAACCAGCCTGGGACAGCTGACGCCCGGCGCCCCGGTCAACCTCGAACTCTCGCTGCGTCCGGCGGACCGGATGGGCGGGCACTTCGTCACTGGCCACGTGGACGGCACGGGGACGATTTCCCGGCTCGCGGCGGAGCCCGGCCAGACGGTGCTGGAGGTCTCGTGCGACCGCTCGCTGACCGACCAGATGATCGTCAAGGGCTCGGTCGCGCTGGACGGGATCAGCCTGACCTTGACCGACGTCCAGCCCGAATGCCTGCAGGTCTGCCTGATCCCGCACACTCTGGAGGTGACCAACCTGAGCGTCAAGCAGGTTGGCGACCGGCTCAACATCGAGACCGACATGCTCGGCAAGTACGTGCTACGGTTCCTGGAGGCGGCCGACCTCAGAACACGTTGAAGATCACGCTGGTGAACGTGGTGATCGGCGCTTGCTCGCGAGTGTCTTCGACGGCCCGCCCGACCTCCAGGATCACGTTCTTCAACTCCTTGAACAGCGACTCATCCTGCAACAGCTTGCCCAGCGTCCCCTTGCCCCGCCGCAGATCACCGGTGATCATCTTCAGATCGATCGCCACACCCTTGAGCGAATCGAACAGTGACGCGTCCTGCAGCAGCTTGCCCAGGGTGCCCTCTCCCTTGCGCAGCTTGGACAGCACGTCCTTGGCCTCGCGCGCGGCGCCGCTGAAGTTGTCGTACGCCTCGCGGTTGACATACAGCTGCCCCAGCGTGCCCTTGCCGGCCTTGATCTGGGTCACCATCCCGTCGACGTTCTCGGTCAGCTTGCGCAGCTTGGCCAGCGAGCCCCTCAGGTCGTCGTACAGCTGGGTCTCGTTGAACAGCTTGCCCATCGTGCCCTTGCCATCCTTGACCCCTCCGATGATCGTGTCCAGGGAGTCGACCGCGCTCTGGAGTTTGTCGTAGAGCTCGGACTTGCCGACCAGCTGGCCCACGGAGCTGTCCGGCGAGTTGAGCTTCTCGGCAAACGTGCGCAGCTCCTTGACCGCGGCCATCAGGTCGGAATAGAGCTTCTGGTCCTTGTAGAGCCGACCGAGAGTGCCCTTGCCGTCGGCGATCCCCTCACTGATCTCGCGGACCGCCTTGAAGATCCGCCGCGCGTCGGCCCGGATCTCGCTGACCAGGCCGCCCCCCTCCGACAGGAGATTCGAGCGGGTGGTGCCCTCGAGCACCTTGGCGCTCACGTCAAGCTCGGCCGCCTGCTCGTCTTCGCCGTGGGGCTCGATATCGACGTACTTGCCGCCGAGCGGGCTGACGTCCTTGATCACCACCTTGTAGTCTTCGTAGAACGGAATCTTCTGCCAGGTGGAGAGTGTGGCCTCGACCCGGCCGTCCTCCAGCAGGCGCAGCTGCTCCACCTTGCCCACGTCCATTCCCGAGACCTTGACCTTCTGTCCGGTCTCGAGGCCCGCGACCGAGGTGAACTGCACCTTGTACTCGTGGCTGTAGCTGTGGCCCCCACCGGTTGGCGAGCTGCCCTTCTTGACATAGATCGTGAAGTACCCCAGCAGGCCGAGCCCGATAAAAAAGACCAGACCGACGATCGTTTCCTTCATTCCTTCCTCCTATCCGTCCGTGATCGGCCCCGCGACGTTACCCTCGATGAACTGGCGAACGACGGGGTTCTCGGTGGCCTGGATCTGCTCCGGCGTCCCTTCTTCGATCAGCTTGCCGTCATACAGCATACCGATCCGGCCCGCGATGGCATAGGCGCTGGCCATATCGTGCGTCACCACGATCGAGGTCACCTGCAGCTTCTCCTGCAGGCTGAGGATCAGTTCGTTGATCTGGCTCGACATGACGGGGTCGAGGCCGGAGGTCGGCTCGTCGTAGAGCACCAGCTGCGGCTCGCGGATCAGGGCGCGGGCCAGACCGACGCGTTTCTTCATTCCTCCAGACAGCTCGTCCGGCATCTTCTGCTCGATCCCCGACAGTCCGACCAGCGCCAGCTTCTCGGCCACGCGCTGGGAGATCTGCTTGTTGGGCAGCCGCTCGTGCTCCCGCAAGGGCAGCGCCACGTTGTCCAGCACGTTCATCCAGTTGATCAGCGCGCCCGACTGGAACAGGTAGCCGATCTTTTTTCGCTCCTCGGCAAAGATCCGCTCGCTGACATGGCTGACGTCGTGGCCGAAGACCGAGACCTTGCCCTGGTCCGCCTCGAGCAAGCCGACGATGTGCTTGAGCGTAACCGACTTGCCGGTACCGGAGCGCCCGATGATGCAGTAGGTCTGACCCGCAGCAACGGAGAGGTCGACGCCCCGCAAGATCGGATTGCCCCCGAGCGCCTTGCAGACGCCCTTCAGCTCGACGACGTGATCGTTGCTGCTCATCGGAGACGGTCCCGCCAGCCAGTCTTCTGCGCTCGTCGAGTCGGGACCATCAGAAGTACCGGTTGAGTATCGAGCTCATGAAGTAGTTGAAGATCAGGATCAGCAGGAATGAGTCGACGACCGTCCGCCGGCTCGCGCGGCCGACCCCCTCGGCACCGCGAGTGGCGCGCAGTCCGTTGGAGCAGCCGATGATCGAGATCAGCATGCCAAAGACCATCGCCTTGACCAGTCCGCCATAGATCAGCGAGAGCTCGGCACCCTCCAGATACTCCCAGATACGCTTGTAATACAGAGTGTAGCTCACCCCCACCTGATACTTGGCCACCATCCCGCCACCGATCACGCCGACGATGTCGGCGAAGATGGTCAGGATCGGCGCCACCAAGGTGAGCGCGATAAAGCGGGGCATCACCAGGAACTTGACGGGGTTGATCGACATCACCTGGAGCGCATCGATTTCTTCCGAAACCGCCATCGTTCCCAGCTCGGCGGCCATCGCGCTACCCACCCGGCCGGCGAGGATGAAGGCGCACATGAACGGACCCAGCTCCTTGAGCAGAGTGACCATCACCACCATTCCGATGAAGCTCTGGATCTGGTACTGCTTGAGCACCAACCCGGTCTGCAAGGCCAAGATCATGCCGGTGAACGCGCCGACGATCAGCGTGACGATGACGCTCTGGACACCACAGATGTAGAGCTGCTCGAAAATCGCCCGCACACGGAACAGTCCGGCCAGGACGGTCCACACCACGGACTGGCACCAGAGCTGAACGCCGTAGCCCGCATCTTCGATCAGGCCGAGGATACGCTCGCCGGTCGTGCGAAAGATGCCGAGCATCAGCGACTGCGCTTCTTTCGAGGAGGCTCGCCCCAGGTGATCAGCTCGGGAAACCAGAACAGGCCGATCGACTTCGAACCCCGGTCGTCGGTGTAGCTGACCATCCCCTCGAGGAACTTGTAGTGCTTGCGGTGGCGGCGGTCGGCCCGCCCCTCTCTCTCGTACTCGAAAAACAGCAGCCGGTGGCGGACTCGCCTGGGACTGCCATAGTACTTGTAGAGCGGTCCGAGCAGGTTCAAGCTCCACTCGCCGCTGGGGCGCGAGCGATACCGGTAGAGCGTGAACAACGCGTCATAGGAGCGCTCGAAGCCACGGGGCTCGTGGTCCTCGAACCACCAGAGGCTGAGCAGCTGATGCTCGAGCGCCCCGTCCCGCAGCCGGCGTCGATGAAACAGCGGCCAGAGCTTGGTATAGCGCTCTGAGGTCTTCTCCTCGTCCTTGAACTGCTTGTAGTGGTCCCAGAAAAACGGCAGCACCCAGGTGCTGCGCTTGGTGTACTCCTTTTCGTCATACGTCGAATACCAGCCGAAAGGCCAGAGGAACTGGTAGTCGACGATCTTCTTTTCCTTGTTGTGCCAGCGGGAGTAGAGCGGCCAGACCCGATCGTGATCGATCTTCTTGCTGCGCAGGCGGCGAAAAAAGGGCCAGGGTAGGTTGTACTCTTGATAGCCGGCCTCCCGGTGAATCCGGTAGCTGAAGAAGGGCCAGAGAAAAGTCCGCGCGACATTCTTGCCCGACTTGGAGATCTCCTGACCGTAGAACGGCAGCACCGCGATCGTCTTGATCGGATCGTCCGTGTAGAGCAGGTTCCACTGGAGGTGCACGAACGGCCAGAGGTAGCTGCGCCGATCGTATCGCCCCTTGCTCTTTTTGTGGGCGTAGAAGGGCAGAATGGCGAACGACTCCCGCCCCTGCCCCTCTGCATCCTGATAAAATGGAAAAAACAGGTGCAGTCCGTTGTAGCCGCGGTCATACGTCTTCATGTACAGCGGAAACATCCAGAACTCGATCTTCTCCTTGCCCAGCAGCCCCCGCATCTGCCCGCCGAAAGGGAAGATGCCGAAATAGCGCCCCTCCTCTTCGTCGGTGCCAATGAAGATCAGCGGGAAGATGATCCAGTCGGCGTCGAGTATCGCCCGCTCGCCAAACCGTGCTTTGTAGACGAAGAAGGGCGCAAGACGCATCTCCACCTGGCCCGGCTTGATGCTGTACCGGCCCAGGGGCCACAGAAGCATCATGTCCGTCCTCTGCGTGTCCTTCCTGTGCAGCACGTAAAAGAAAGGCCGGATGCCCCAGCCCCTCTCCTGCTGGTCTTCATACTCGTGATAGAAAGGCCAGAAGACGTCGCGCACGCGAGCCTCGTCCACCTCCGGCCCCTGAGTGAACAGCGGCGGCAGAGAGATATCGCGCGGCGGCTTTCGCCGTCCCCGATCGCGAGTTGCCGTGCCGGCGCAGCCGGTGACAAGCAGTACGATCAGAACCAGCCAGTGGAGTCGACGTGTAGTCAGTGCAGCTCCTCGACGTGACCGTCCGCAAACAATACGAGCTTGCTGCGTCCCTGGTCGTGAATCTTCTCGTAGTCCCCCATTATCGGGACCGCCGCGGTATTGCTCTTGGCCAGCTTGTAGATTGTGGTGGCCTGCAGTACCTCACCATTCAGAAACGAGTTCCACTCATAGCTCAAACCTTCGAGAGCCACGAAGGTCTGGTCCTCGGGGCAGTGCCAGACCTCCTCGCTGTCCACCCGGCCCGCCATCACCCGAACCAGGCTGGGCAAGCCCCCCGCGCTCGGCTTGCGTGCCGCAATCGGATAGCGCCCCTGGCTGACGCCGAGATATAGCGCCATCCCCTGGCCGATCTGCCGCAAGTTGTTGGTGCAGTCCGTGGCACGACTTGCGGCCTGAACGCGATTCAGGACCGGCAAGAGCATCGCCGCCAGCAGTCCGATGATCGCGACCACCACCAGCAACTCCACCAGAGTGAAAGCGCTGCGTGTCGTCTTGCGAAACACGGGATCATCCTTGTTTCCAGATGGGGGGCGACAGAACGTCGAGTGGAGAAGTATATCAGACCGGTCCTGCCGATCCAAGCAGTTGGCATTCGTTAGACCGCACTGCTAGAATTTTGTGGCAGGATCCCAACCTCATCTCCAAGAGGAACTCCAATGCTCCGGAACGCGTTGATCGTCTGCGTCCTTCTGCTGATCGGGCTAACGGCCCACGGCGATGGACTGGAAGAAGCCGCCAAGCTCGAAGGGACAGGAAGCTACCGAAAGGCAGCCAAGCAGTACCGAGCCGCGGTCGCCAAGGAGAAGACGCCCGGGACGGCCTCGCTGCGCTTGATCCGGCTCTACCGCCTCACCGGAAAACACGAGGAGGCCCGCCAGCCGCTCGCAAAAGGATGTGCACTGGAAGGCAAGGCGGGCGCGCCCTTCCTCGTCGAGGCTGGCGAGCTAGCGATGGACATCGGCCAGCACGACCAGGCGCGCAAGCACCTCGAAGCGGCTGCCGAGCGAAACCCGCTGCTCGTCGAGCCCGCCGTCAACCTCGGGCTGCTCGAACTCCGCACCGGCAAGCACTTAGCGGCGCTCAGTCGCCTGATGGAGGTCTTCGAAAGCTACGACCCCAACCAGCGCCAGTACACCTCGCGCGAACTATACTACCTCTCGCTGGGGATCCGCGAGCTGGCGCTGCGTTCCGCCGAGGTGGAACGGGACGACACCCTGCGCACGCTGGTCAACCAGATACTCCCCGAGGCGATCAAGGCGGACAGGTACAACCACATGGCGCGCTGGTTGCGCGGCTCGCTCATCTCGCTGGCGGCCAACGAATTTCCCGAGGCGAAGCGGAACTTCATCAATGCGCTGAAGATCAACCCACACCACCCCTGGCTGAGACTGGGACTGGGCAGGCTCTACACGCAGCGCTACAGCGCACTGAAGAAAGCGCCCGGGGAGTTGATCCGGGCGCTCAAGACCAACCCCAAGCTGACTGACGCCCACCAGGCCCTGGCCCGCCTATACCTGGCCGACGAACTCTACGAGAAGGCAGACGCACACATCAAGAAGGCGCTGGCAATCAACAGCAAGCACCTCGGCACGCTGGCGGTGCGTGCAGGCTACCATCTGCTGCGGGCCGAGAAGCCGGCCTACGACAAGCTCGAGAAGCAGGTCCTGGCATTGAACCCCAGCTACGGCGCCTTCTATCACATCTGCGCCACCGTGATCGAGGCCAAGCGCCAGTTCGAGCTGAGCGTCAAGCTGGGGCGGCGGGCTGTCAAGCTGTCACCCACGCTCTGGGAGGCCTGGATCTCGCTGGCCGCGAACATGCTCAGAGTCGGCCAGGAGGACGAAGCCAAGAAGGCGCTCGAGCTGCTCAAGAAGGAATTCCACTACAACCCCCAGAGCAGCAACTATCTGATGCTGCTCGAGAGCTACAACGAGTACATCGTCAAGAAGACCCCGAACTTCCGCATCCGCTTGCACGTCTCGGAGAACGCCGTGATGCGCAAGCTGGTCTCGGAGTTCATGGAGAACGCGCACCGCACGCTCAGCCAGCGCTACGGCTTCGAGCCCCAAGGACCCGTACTGTTCGAGATGTTCGCCGAGAGCCGCCATTTCGCCGTGCGCACCATCGGCTGGCAGGGCCTGGGCGCACTGGGAGCTTGCTTCGGCAAGGTCGTGACGATGGTGTCCCCCAAGGGCTTCGGCCGACCGTTCAACTGGGCCGCCACCGCCTGGCACGAGTATGCCCACGTGGTGACGCTCCAGCTCTCCGGCATGCGCGTGCCGCGCTGGTTCACCGAGGGCCTGTCCGAATACGAGGAGTACATCCGCAACACGTCGAGCGTCCGTCCGATGCACACCACCCTGTACAACGCATGGACGACCGGCGCGATGCGCGGCATCAAGACCTTCAACGCTGGCTTCAGCCGGCCCAAGTATCCCGGCGAAGTGGGCGTCTGTTACTTCCAGGGTGGACTGATCTGCCGCTATATCGCGGAGACGTTCGGGTTCGAACGAATTCCCAAGATGTTGCGGCTGTACGCAGCGGGCAAGAAGACCCCCGAGGTCATCCGCGAGGCGCTTGGACTGACACTCGGCGAGTTCGACAAACAATCGCTAGCCTACATCAAGAAGCACGTATTCGACAAGATCAAGACCCTCCCGTCCTTCTCCGAAGATCAACTCGAAGACCTCAAGGACGAACACGAGGAAGAACCAGACGACCTGAAGATCCTGGAGAAGCTCGCGGTGGCCTACTTCTCTCGCCGGATGCTCTCTGACGCTGAGAGGAAAGCTGGCCAGGCAGTCAAGCGGAACCCCAAGGCGGCGATGGCGCGGCTGGTTCTGGGACGGATCTACTACCGCCGCAAGAACTGGCCAAAGGCCAAGGAGCACCTGAAGGCCGCGCTCAAGCTGGGGCGGGAAGACTTTCACGCCCACTTGATCTTGGGGCACATCTACCACAACGTCGACAAGAACGAAGAGATGGCGACCGAGCAGTGGAGCAAGGCAAAGGCTTGCAACCCGTTCTACATCGGCAAGGGCTCCCCCTACCACCTGCTCGCCGCGATGTACAAAAAACAAGGCCGGGTAGCGCAGCGGATCGGCGAGCTCGAGGCCCTTGTCGCGCTGAGCGCAGACGACGTGGCCAACCGGATGGAGGTGGCCAAGTACCACCAAGAGAAAAAACAATACGCGAAGGCGGTCAAGCTGCTGCGCGAGGTGATCGACGTCAATCCTTTCCTGGTTGAACCGGAGATCATGCTGGGCTCGAACCTGGTTCTGCTCAAGAAACACAAACAGGCCCTGTTGCCGCTTCAGATCGCGTTGCAGCTGAAACCGAAAAACCAGATGCACCGGGTGTACACTGGCCTGGCCAAAGCTTATTACGGGCTGGATCAACTGGCCAAGGCGCGAATCATGGTGCGTGAGGCTCTCACCTTGAAGCCGAACTACGCTCCGGCCAAGCGATTGGCGGCAAAACTGGGCCGATAACCCACCCGGCAAGCCAGCCAGCGGAATCAGCAAAACCTCTTTCCCTGGCTAAATTTAGCGCGAATTCCACCGGATTGTTTTGCCCTTGACGGCCCAACCGGAGATTCAGTACACTGGTCCGCCACTACCGCTGTGAACCTCACAGTTGTGTGCAGGGGGGGCTAGTTGTCTCTGATAATTCAGTACTGCGAAAAGTGCGGCGAACGGGTGTCGAGCGAGGACATCCAAGCCGGCGTTGCGCTGCACTATAGGGATGAGAGTTACTGCAAAGCTTGCAAGGACCTCATTCTGCCCGAACTCGAGCAAGACCCCGAGTTCCAGAAGTTCCAGGCCCAGCAGAAGCACTCCAACCGCGCCGCCTCTCCTTCCGTCAGGCGACGCGCCTCCAGTTCGGGTGCCTCGGAGAGTTCTCGGGGAGCCAAGAACAACGCCAGCCAGCGCCAATCTGGCGGGAGCAGCCGAAGGGGCGGGGGACGCCGCAATTCCGGAGTGACGAATCTGGCGTCCCCGAGTTCCCGCAAGGCAAGCGGTAAGGCCAGCACCGAAGACAACAACTTGACCTACATCGTCTGCGGAGTGGGCGCACTGATCGTGATCATCGTTATCGCCATCATGATGAGCAGTGGGGACGACGCCACCGAGGAGGTATCGGAAAGCAAGACGAACAAGAGCTCGACGACCGCGCCCGGAGGCAACACCTCGACCACGACAGGGCCTGCTAAAACACCCAAGCAGACCCCGAAGAGCAACCCGCTGGAGCGAAAATTCCGCAAGCTGCTGGCCTATCGAAAGCGCAACCCCGACAACCACAAGTCGTTCCTCGGGCAACTGGCGCAGTACCTCGAGGAGGCTCGCGGAACAGAGCACGAGCGGCTGGCGATGGACCTCCGCAAAAAGGTGCGGGCCTCGCTGAACGATGAGGCTCAGCGGACCTTCGCGACACTCAAGAAGATGGCCGATCAGCTCGTCTCGGAGGGCAGCTTCCTGCTTGCCCTGGAGAAGTGGGACGACTTCAGTCCAGAGTTGCGGACACTCGATTGGGTCGCCAAGATCGACCTCGAGAAAAAACAGATAGAGCAGCTCAAGAAGCGACAGGAGGAAAACAAGTTCACCCGCGGGACCCCACCACCAGGCGGCGAAACGGTCGAGATCTTCAACGGCAACTCCCTCGCCGGCTGGTCGATCCAAGGCCCGAAGAACAGCTGGTCGGCCCATTCGGGGGTCCTCACGATCGACAACACCGGCAACGGCAAGAGAGGCATGGGCTACGTCTTCCATCGACGGGCCGACAAGAACTACTGGTTCAAGGACTTCTACCTCAGCTTCGAGTGCCAGCTGGGCGCAGGAACGATGAGCGTGCTGGGGCGCATCGCCTCGAGCGCCACCACTCCAGCCCGGTTCGACGCCTACGCCAGCTCTTTCGAGCCGAACAAGTGGTACAAGGCGCACCTGGTGGTACGCGGCAACACCGCCGAGTGGTGGATCGAGAAAGCATCTAGCCTGATGAAGAGTTCCGAGTTCACCGCCACCGAGGGAGCATTCGGAATCAATGCAGAGCCCGGAACCAAGCTGCGCATTCGCGGGCTGTTGATGCGCGTGTTGACACCAGGCAGCAAGGTCCCCCCGCCGACGACAAACCAGCAGCCCGATCCGAGCAATAATACCGCCGGCGACCTTTTCAACGGAAAAGACCTGAAGGGGTGGAGAGTGCGTGGGGGGTGGAAAGTCGTCGACGGCGTGATAACCGCCGACGGCAGTCTCAGCGATAAAACGAGCATGCTGATCAAGGGGGGCGCCTCCTGGAAAGACTACAAGCTGACCTTCGAGGTGAAAGCGGTCGGCGGGGACCTTTCGGCGTTCGTTCGTGTGGGAACGAACGCCGGGAGCGGAATCAAGTTCAACGAGAAACTGTTCCCCAACAAGAACAGCTGGTACAAGATGGAGCTTACGGCTCGGGGCGATACGATCACATTCCACATGCCGTTGACCGGCCAGAAACAGGATTTCAAGGCCAGGACGCAACAAGGTCAAATCGGATTCGCAGTCAAGAAAGGGAGTTCCTGCCTGTTACGAAACATCAGGGTGACTCTTTTGAAAGAGTGAGCGGGCAGATCACGCCCAATGCTCAGGAGGCGCGGTGAGCGAACACGCTCAACCAACAGCGGAAAACGGCGGAGGACCGCCCGACTCACGGCAGATGGTGGAAATGCTGGATGACGCCTTGCGCACAGCCAGAGAAGCGCTGAACGACATCGGCAGCGCCAAGCATCTGTACGCCGAGTTCTTGGACGAGGTCAAGCAGCGGTGCCGGCAACTTGCGGTTACCGAAGAAGAATTCCGCGAAACCGCTGACACGGTCGTACGCGACATCCTCGAACCCGCCGAGACCTCGCTCGAAGAGATTCTGTCGATCAAGAAATCGCTACAGAATGAACTGGAGCAGTTTTCCGGACGAGTCGCCACCACCGCGCGCTTACAGGCTGAACTGGGGAAGGGAAAAGAGCGGATCGAGCGGATTCAGAATGAAAAGGAACAATCCGAAGCTCGCATCGCGGCGCTCGAGCGGGAAAATCAGCAAGGCAAAAAGGAACT
>PVBE011617877.1_pt1 | contig 13925 bp, 15 predicted proteins | sample 1631181 | NCBI WGS metagenome assembly PVBE01 (sample SAMN08397723, study PRJNA350692) | Marine metagenome, whole genome shotgun sequencing project. | isolation source: water | place: Pacific Ocean | collected 2012-04 | reverse complement strand
GCTATCGATTAAAGGAAAAGCTAAGAGCCGGAATTATTAAGAAACCACCACAAGAGATCACTACTGACTAGACACAGGGGGGTCAATTTTGAACTGCCGGAATCAAATCAAAGGGGGTCAGTTTTAAACTGCCGTTGACAGTGCATCCCAAAGAAGCGTCTGACTTCCTTGAGTAATGCGGGGTCCGCCTGGTATGAGAATCCATCCGGCGTGAACGTGCTCAGTGCATCGAAGAGATGAGTGAAGGTGGAAACGTTCGGGTCGTCCGGGACGGCGGAGATGGACGGTTGAGTGTTATCATTGACGTTAGCCATGATCAGCTCCTAATGAGTTAGTCTTGGTTAGGCCCCGGTTGGTGTTCTAGCACCGGCCGGGTCCGCTTTCAGCATTGCGCTGATGGGGGAATCATACTACGGATTGGAGCGAATGTAATGGAAAACAACCTGATCAGAGTCTACGCGCTTTCGGTTTGCTTTGTGACGATCCTCTGCGTTGCCGCGACCTCTGGGATTGCACTCTATGGGATTGCAGTTTACATATCGCCGGAATTGGGGTTAGACAGGACAACGTATTCGGCCTACCAATCGAATGACGGATTCAGAAGCTCGCGCTTCTTCTACCGTCCCCCCGCGATTGTCGCGGAGCCATCGTCTGGCATAATCAGGAGCACGACAGATTACAATACTGATCTTCAACCCCCTATGAGTGATGAGGAAGTCGAAGAACTTCGTCTAAGACAATATGCAGTGATTCTGAAAAATGAGAAGTTCGATGCTATGAAGAGTTTGTTGCGCTACTTGATTATCCTGACGGTGTCATCGTTATTGTTTGCTGTTCATTGGCGCATTGCCAGGTAAATGTAGGCACGCCACGCTGCAAAACCCCCATTTCCGAACCGACCGCTTGTAGCGCTTCCCGGTCACCGGATTCCCATACTCGTCGAGCCGGGTGGACGCTAGATACAAATGTCTGTGCCAACTCGAAGTAGATGAAAACCACAACTATTCATTTGTCAAGTGGCGACATCTTCACATGAAAAACCAGTGCGCGAGTCTCACCTGAGATGGGAACATAGCTTTCAGTCACGCCAACAATTCTGAACTTGGTGGTTTTCACGTCCGTCGCCGGTATGACTATCAAACCGCAGCTCCATGATATTGACGGGACGACTGACAACGTGGGCAAGCTCGTTGTTTCCAGGATTTCCTGCACCTCGGGTGTGGGGAATCCCACCCGATCGATTTCACTGATGCCAATGTCGGCAAGATCTAGTGTGCGTATGAAGTCTGGGTCAAAAGTGCGGAATGTACATCCGCTGTTGATGACTGCCAGCACGCAGACCAGAATTGGTACTCTCAACTTACCCGCCACTTGGCTGTTTATTGATGAAACCCATGCCGGTAAACGATTCAAGAAGCCAAATGGGGTTAGCGTGTAGCGAAGCTTTAGGAACAGCTATGATCGATCGATAATAGACGCGGCCAGCTATGCGTACCGGCGCTGCTAGATGGGTCTGTCTATACGATATCGGATAGCCGAATTTGTCTATTCCACCGGTGCTGCTTCACGCGATCGGCACGCCGTCACGAGGGACGTTTTACGTGGTATCCGGGGGTATGGGGTCTGTCTGAAGATCCTATATGGCGAGACCTGGCGCATGTTGAAATCAATAACGATTGGCTTGATAATCAGCGAAAAAAGGGAATCGCTGTCCCCCTCGCCGCCATGCAATTCCTGCCAACTGACATAAGCGGTTCTACACCATACGCTGGTTTCTTGAAACGAACTGGTGCAATGCTCGTTGACGGAGTTGTTTCCACATTTGCGTTGCTTGCCTTCGCTATGTCAACGGGACATCTGATCATATCCATTCCCCTTGTAATTGGGGCAAATGTCATGTATTTCGCAATATGGCCGGTATACACGATCTACTTTCACAATCGGTTTGGCGCCACACCGGGAAAAATGATGGTCGGCATCAAGGTCACGCTCCCCGATGGTTCTGCAATTGGACTAAGGCAGGCATTCCTACGTTCTTCAGTAGATATTATGTACCAAGCACTAAGGTGCTTCGCTATGGTCGTGGCAATACCCAATGTTGATCCAGAACAATACTTGGCTGCCGCCTTTTGGGAAAGAGATGTGCTTGCAGGCCCATTTCTACCAGCATGGTATGGGTTCGCTGACACCTTTGCTGCATTGTGGATTCTCAGCGAGATTGTTGTCATTCTATTCAATAGACGAAGAAGGGCAATTCACGACTATATTGCTGGTACCGTTGTGATCCACAGAGAATATGCAAAGCAAACACTCTCGCCATCATCCCAGCAACCGACCCAAGGGTGAGATCAGTCATGGAACGTGTGACGCTGTGCGGGTTAGGTGGGTTGTTGGGGAGGCAGATGCAATGGGATCAATCCTACTTGATCGCATCAAATCGACCGTGTTTCAAAAAGAACTGCCAAAACTCATCCGAAAATGGTTGATGTCCTGAAACATGCATGATGTAGCCTTCGGCAGAAAGAACATCAGCCAATTGATAGAACTCTGTCGCATACTGTTTTACTAGTGGTGAGTCCTCATTCATCTAGCCCTGCGTACTCTTTGAGCAGTCTATAAAGGACAATGATTTGAAGAACGAGGTTCTCGCTCACGAATTCGATGCGACTCCCCATGCTTGGTGTGTCTGGAGGAAAGATGTCAGAGACAGCGACAAGACGATTGACTGGCATACGCACTGGCACACTCTTCCCTTGGAATATGCCAACATATGCCCGTAGATCCTGCAAGACTCGATCATGTGTTCGCTCAAGTGCTCTTAGTACGTCAGCCTTTTTCGATTCTACGGTGTTCTGTGTGATCTGTTCTTGAAGCTGTTGCACTTGTGGCACATCATGGTGCTCACGGCTGTCTCTACGGGCTTGAGGCGAGGGGAGTTGCTTGCTTTGAAGTGGGATGACATCGATCTGGAGAAAGGGTACCTACAGGTCCGTAGATCCCTTGGGCAGACGAAAGGCAACATTGCGCTCAAGGCACCGAAGACCAAATCATCTAGGCGGAGAATTAGCATTCCCCAATTCTTGACCAAAGCACTCAAATCGCACAAAAAAGAACAGATGGAAACACGACTGCAGGTAGGCAAGGGGTATAATGATCAGGACATGGTGTTCGCGAATCTGGATGGTGGGTGGATCAGTCCGCACTCGTTTTCACACGCATTCCAGTACCGGGTGAAAGATGTCGAATTCAACAAGAAAAAAGTGCGGCTGCACGATCTGCGACACACTCTCGCCTCGCAGCTACTACTGATTGGCGCACACCCCAAGGTTGTATCTGAGCGGCTAGGACACTCCAGTATCTCGATCACGCTGGACATTTACAGCCATCTGCTATCAGGCATCGACGAGGAAGCCACTAACAAGATAGATGAGGTGCTCAGTTCGACCCTCTCTTTCAAAAACTGAAAATTTCCAGATCTCCGGTTTACATTTGGTTTACATTCTGGACTCAGATCGAATCAGACCCAATCCTGAGGATCTCGTATGTCATTGATAACAATAGAAGAACCCACCGATTTTGGCACCGCTGAACACCCCGCCGCCCTGGTCATCATGACCAATGCATGCAATCTCACCTGCAGACACTGTTTCGTGTATCGTACCGATACCCCCAGTGAACCCAGGGACAAAATGAACGATGCCACCATGCTCTACCAGCTCAAAGTATTGCGTGATCGGCACAAGATCAGATCCATGCTCTTTATGGGCGGCGAGCCGATGATCCGCCGCGATCTGGTGCTGAAGGCCATGCAGCTGTTTGAGCAGAGCTCGATCGTCACCAACGGCACCTACGGAATTCCTTCCGTACCGGGTCACCTGGTCACAGTCTCACTGGATGGACCCGAATTCAATAACGATGCCCTGCGTGGTGAGGGTGTCTTCCAGAAGGTGAAGGAAGCGGTATTCGAGCGTGATCCAACCGATGGCACCACTGTCATTCTGCAGATGACGATCACCAGGGAGAATCAGCGCGTGCTGGAGGAATTCGTCAAGGCAGTGGCCGACTGGCCCGTCAATGGCGTTGCATTTACCTTTTACGTGCCGGACAAGAACGACGCCACCGGGCTCGGCTGGGATGATCTGCGCGATCGCGACCGGGTGGTCCAAAAGGTGATAGCGCTGAAACGAACCTATCCCATCATCAAAGCGAACATCGGTGCCCTAGAAATGATGTTATCCGACGTTTCGCTTGAGGCGACCGGCGTGAGCGGCGAAAACTGCCGCCTCAAGAGCACGCTGCCGTTGTATGTCGGAGCGGGCGGCCAGTTCGAACGCACGTTCTGTTGCTATGGAAACAACGTGGATTGCACCCGCTGTGGTGCGTACGCAGTTTTCAACGGTGCCTACCACCGCAAACACAACCGGCAACCCCTGTTCAATGGCATGAGGCTCGATGGATAGACTCCATCGAGTGCAATCGATCTGGCTTGGTGCGCCGCCTGTGAGGAACGCACTGCCCGCTGTTTTTTACAATTGTTTCTATGCTACTATAGCGCCAGCTGGAGCACACTGAAGTAATCCAGCAATGAAATCCTAGGGGAGGCGAAAGCCTGAGAAGCCACTTGAGTGGCAAACCCGTTGAACCTGATCCGGTTAATGCCGGCGTAGGGATTAGGAAACTCGAAAGTCCTTTCCTCGCTTTGCACACTGGGTCTCTTTCTTACGACATTTAGGAGGGACTAAGGTGAAAACTCAAACTATATTGTGTGTATTCTATACTGCTGTTCTTAGCGTTTACACGCAGACGTCAGTCGCAGAGACCGATACAGAAATCATACCTGAAATCGTCGTTACGGCGGATTTTCGCGAACAGGAGCTCAGGTTAGTCGCTGGAAGCGTCAGCGTGTTGTCCGAAGAGACCATCGGCAAGCGCAATGGCCAGCACATCGAACAGATTCTGAACATGGCGCCCAACGTTAATTACGCAGCGGGTGCTTCCCGGGGGAGATTCTTTCAGATACGCGGCGTGGGCGAACGCAGTCAGTTCAAAGATCCCCTCGACACGTCCGTTGGCCTGATCGTTGACGGAGTGGATTTCAGCGGCATCGGGTTAGTCGGAACGTTGTATGACGTGCGGCAGATAGAGGTGCTGCGCGGTCCGCAGGGCACCACGTTTGGATCGAATGCCTTGGGTGGGTTAGTCTTCGTCGAGTCCAATGGTCCTACCGAGGAATTCGAGTCCAGCATCACGACTGGGATCGGTGACTATGGAATGTGGCAAGCCGGCGCTGTACTGAGCGGGCCTTTGGCAGATGGATTGCAGGCGCGTCTCGCTGTGCACCAGTATCGTGGTGATGGTTATATTGAAAACGACTTCCTCGGCCGGGACGATACTAACGGTTACGATGAGCTGACCATTCGGGGCAAGCTGCGTTGGGAATCGTCTCCGAACACGACAGTAAACCTGACCGGCTTGTACGTCGATGCGGATAACGGCTACGATGGATTCTCCCTTGAAAACACGCGTCATACAGGATCGGACGAACCCGGCCACGATCGTCAGGAGTCAAACGCAGTTTCCTTGAATATCGTTCATGAGTGGGCCGATGACTTCCAGATCCAGGCGAACGCGTCCTGGGAACACAGCGATCTTGAATATGGATTCGATTGGGATTGGTCTTACGTTGCCCTGGGGGGTGTGCGGGGCGGCGAAAACAACGCCAGAGATCGGGATAGTGTGGACATCGATATCAGGTTAATCTCCAAGGAGAGTGCCCGTATCGCTGGAATTGCCGATTGGGTTGTAGGCGCTTACCGGTACACGCGCGACGTGGCGCTGGATCACTCGGATCGCTGGGAAGATGACTGGGGTTTCTTCCCATCTACGTTTTCCAGCAACTTCGAAACGGTGCGCACTGCGGTCTACGGTCAGCTCGATTGGCCGCTGTCAGATCGCGTGTTCCTTTCCATCGGCGGTCGTCTGGAAAGCTATGATCATTCATACCGGGACACCGCTGCTGTCAGTGCTGATCCAGACGACGATCAATGGGGCGGTCGAGCCAGTCTCGAATACCTGGTTTCTGACGACTTGATGCTCTACGGCTCGATCACCCGTGGCTATAAAACTGGAGGCATCAATGGCGAGGCCGTTGCGGGCGCTGACCCCGTAGCGGATCCTGTCATCGCAGACTTTCTCTTGCAGAGATTGGCCTTCGATGCGGAGACGTTGGTCAATTACGAGATCGGTATGAGGGGTAGTTTTCTCAACCAGTCTCTGGACCTTTCCGTATCGGCGTTCTTGATGGAGCGAGATGACATGCAGGCTAAAGCCTGGATCTTGTTCGAGCCTGCGGACTGGAAATCCTACATGGACAATGTTGACGAGGGTGAAAACCTCGGTCTGGAATTCGACCTGGCCTGGCGAGCCTCCGAGAGACTCGGTCTGGCCGCAGGGCTTGGGCTTCTGGATACCGAATTGGGCGAACTGACCGTGCAGCACAGCGATACCGGCCTGCCCCAGAGCCAACAAGGCAGGGATCAAGCCCACGCTCCGGGCTACCAGTATTACCTGTCCGTGAATTACGACATCAATTCTCGCAACTTCATCAACGCGCAGTTGGAGGGAAAGGACGAGTATTTCTTTTCGAACAGCTACAACATCCAGTCTGATAGCCATCGGCTGGTCCACTTGACTACCGGATACACCGGTGACCAGTTCGAAGTGTCAATCTGGGGTCGCAACCTGCTGGATGAGGACTATCAGGTGCGCGGGTTCTACTTCGGTAACAATCCGCTGAAAGGCTGGGTCAAGGAATCGTACTACCAGATTGGTGAACCACGTACCTTGGGTGTCACCGTTCGATACAGCTTGTGATCACTTCTAGTGTCGGTATAAGTCTATGAAACTCTCGGTTGAAATCAGCATGTATGCCATGAAGGACGATTTTTTCCCCGCCGTCGATGCGTTCCTGGCCGATCTTAACGCCAGTGCTGAGATCGAAGTGAAGACCTCAAGCATCAGCACGCAGTTGTTCGGGGAATATGAGGCTGTCATGGAGTTGCTGCAGACAGCCATGAAGAAATCCTTCCAGGAATACGGAAAGGCCTGTTTCGTTACCAAGTTTCTGCAAGGGGACACGCGAGTAAGTACGGGGTATGACTGAAATCAGTCAGACGCTTCAATCAGCTATCGAAGCCTTCTCTGTCTGGGAGGCCCTGGCTGTAGTTTTTGGATTGGCCTATCTGATCCTGGCAACTCGCGAGAATATTCTGTGTTGGTATGCTGCTCTCATCGGTACGGCAATATCCATCTATGTATTCTGGGACGCCAGCCTGCTGATGGAATCGGCGCTCCAGGTCTACTACATCATCATGGCAGTCTATGGCTGGTATCAGTGGCGCTACGGCAGCAAAGACGATGACCCATTGCCCATCGCAATGTGGCGGCCTAGAACCCACGTTCTTGCTATCGTCAGCGTGCTACTCATTTCGGCCATCTCGGGCTATCTGCTGGCGAGGAATACCCAAGCGGCATGGCCCTACCTCGATTCCTTTACAACCTGGGCCAGTGTGCTAACGACATACATGGTGGCGAAGAAGATTCTGGAGAACTGGATTTACTGGTTAGTTATCGACAGTCTGTCCATATTTCTATACATGGAACGGGATCTCTACCTCTACTCGTTGCTGTTTTTCCTATACATTATCATTGCAGTCTTCGGACTCCTGCAGTGGCAACGACACTACACTCAGCAACAGGGCGAGGATGTGATTGCAGGCGTCAAAGCCGCTGACGCTACTGGAAGCAACTAGCGGGATGCGGCACGCGACAGATAGTGCCGATGCCAGCCAACGACGGCACTTAGGCGGTCATTTCCATGCCCTTCGGTACGCCGGTGGTTTCCACGGCCTGCAATTGCTCCATGATGTCCTGACTGCGCTCACGCTCCTCTGCTGTTCTGGTTGGCATGGCAAAGCCCGTTCGTGAGGCGTATTCACGATGCTCCTTGATGAAGCGAGGATAGTCGTCATAGGTACAGACTTCCGTGAGTTTTAAGAGATCATCGGTGGTGATGACCTCGCGCATCTCCTGCCATTTGCCTTCAAGGGAGAGCCGGTGCAGTTTCTGGCCGAGGTCCTCCAGGTCATGCAGGCGCAGGACGTCATGATAGGTTCGGGTTGAACCGTAGAAGGAAAGCGGTGTGCGCATCCGATCCAAATTCTGTTCAATGTCACTGTCATTCTCGCCGAGCACCAGATAGCCACTCTGAGCGATCTCGATGTCCTTCCAGGTTCGACCGGAACGCTCGAGGCCAATCTTCACGTTGGGCAGCAGTACTTCCCGCATATACTTGTCGGTCATGATGCCACCGTGAGGCATAACACCATCGGCCACCTCTCCGGCAACGCGGGCCATGGCGCCACCCACCACGGCCAGAGATATGTTGGGGCGCGGGTAATCGATGCGGCCCGGATTGAAATTCGGGGTCATCAAGGTGAAGGTGTAGTGCTTGCCGAGAAACTCTGCTTGCGTGCCCTGCTGCCAGCACTCCCAAATCGCTCGCATCATCCGGATATACTCCTTCATGCGCGGCGCCGGTGCCGACCAGGGAACGCTGAAACGGCGCTCATTGTGCCCTTTCACCTGACTACCCAACCCAATCGAAAAACGCCCCTTAGAGAGATGCTGTAAGTCCCAGGCTTCCATCGCCAGCACCATCGGGCTGCGGGGAAACGCGATCGTCACGCCGGTCTGCAGTTCCACCTTCTCCGTGCTCGTCGCCGCCACAGTCATGGTCAGCATCGAATCGTGCGACAGTTCACCACAGGTTACATAGTCGTAACCGTTGTCTTCCGCTCGCTTGGCCGCCGCCCCTACTTCACCCGGCCATCCGCCAATTCCTGTACCAAGTTTCATACGCTGAATCCTCCTGTCATGCTACTCGCCGGTGAAATTCGGTTTCCTTCGCTGTACGAACGACAGAGCACCCTCACGGTGGTCCTTGGTCGTAGAGCTAACGCCTATGTTATGTGCTTCCTGATCCAGCAGATCCTCAAGGACAGACCGCTCTGCAAAATTGAAATTCGCCTTGATGTTGGCATATGCACGGGTTGGACCAGACGCCAGACGCGTGCAGAATTCAAGACCCTTGTGCATGAATTGATCGTGAGGAGCCACATGATTAGCAATTCCGAGTTGCAACGCCGTCTCGGCATCCACCCGTTCAGCACTGTAGTACAACTCGATGGCGCGGCCGTAACCGATCAATCGCTGCAGATAGTAGGTCCCACCATAATCTCCTGACAAGCCTACTTTGGCGAAGGCAGTGTGAAAACTGGCCTGATCGGAGCAGAAACGCATATCGCATGCCAGTGCCAGCGACATGCCTGCCCCGGCTGCTGGTCCGTTGACCAACGCAACCGTGGGCTTGGCCATGGTGTGCAGCTTGTGGCTGGTTCGCATGTGGCTGTCCTGCAGGGGGTGACTCCTGCTGCGGCCTTTCTCTGCCGAAGGGACAGCTTGCGGCACAGCGGGCTCGGCGTCTTCGCGGGCTTCAGAGCGCAGCGACTGCTGCTTTACATCGCCGCCGGCACAAAAACCACGTCCTGCTCCGGTCAGCGCGACACAACGTACCTCGTTGTCCTGCTCACAGCTATGCAGATATTCGCCCAGCAGTTCCATGAGATTACCGCCCATGGCATTCAGGCTCTCCGGCCTATTCAACGTGATCAACGCGACGCCGTCGCTGCGTTTGTCGATAAGACAGTCACTCATACCGTTCTCCTACCGTCCGATCATCCAGGGTTTGTCACGAAATTTTGCCACTTCACTGTCTGCCAAGGCAAGCACTCCTTTTGATGTTGCCGGATACCCACCCCGCTTACTTCAGGTACTCCTCGGTGTACAAGGAGAGTTCGATCATCCGCTCTAACAACTCGTTTGGTGGATGTCCGGGGAAATTTCTGACTACAAGCTCCTTGGCGAACAACCGGCAGATGTAGCGTAACTGCAGGGCACGGGTTCTGGAGGCGAAGACGAAATCACGATGACCGTTATTGATGACGATAATGTTTTGTTCCGGGTCATAACGTGACCGCCAAAGCTCGCCAGGCGCTCTTTGAAACGTGTACCCGGGCAGTCCCTCCTTATCGGTTGAATTGGTGCGATTCTCCGGCAGCAGCGAATCCGTCACAGTCACCAGGGCTTCCGCCTGGCAGCTTACCGACCGTTGCTGTACGGTGACCCTCACGTGAGTCAATCCCGGTTCGGGCGATGCGTTGAGTGTGACAATCTCTCCATCGGGGTTTTCCAGTTCAGCACTGCCCGCCGTGATTTCCCACAGAAAGGTCACGCCCTGCTCCACCAGTCGATGCCGACGATCTCTGGCAATCGCCCGCAGGGTGCGGGACTTACCGACGGACACGACGCAGGAAGCCGGCGAAATGCGGACACTGTGAAGAGGTCCGGCGAAATCGAAAAATTGCTTCTGCGTAACCTGCTCGTCGGCATCCCAATCCCGAGTAGACATGGAGTCGGTCATGGGCAGACCACTTGCGCTCTCGCCGGGTATCGGAGCCCTTCCCTCAGCGGCGGCACGTATATCGAACCAGTCGTATTCCTCCACCGGCAGCGATAAGAGTGCTTCCCTGAATGCCTTCTGAATGGTGCGCAGCGTTTGACGGTTGGCGCGTTCTTCAGCTGCTTTTCTCTGCTCTTCGATCAACCCGAGCAGGGACTCTTCGACTGGTTTCAAGGCAGTGCAAACTTCGGCAAAGAATTCGTCCTGAATGATACCACTGCGCGTTCCCGGGGTCAGATTCATAAAGGGGGCATCGACGATACCTTCCAAGTGTCCACTCGCCCATGCTTCACCCTTAAAGGCATCCAGTTCGGTGATCGTCTCCAGTACTCTGGTACCGGCGCGATAGAGTCCCACTTTGCGTTCCGGACTGGGTTCACCTAAATACAGCTCCAGATAGATGTCGCCCTTCCCGGTTCGCGCTACTGGCAACTGATGCAGCAACTGCCCATCGAATGCTCGTGGTTCAACCTTGAATTCCTTACGAGCTGTCCTGTCAACAACCCTCACAAAAACGCCCGACTGACGAATGCGATCGCGTAGTTCAGAGGCCAAATACCACTGGATCTTCTCACCACTGAAGGACCTGATACCCGCCAGCATGGGAGTGACCTTCAGTTCCGTACCGGAATCGGGGATCATCACGCGGCGCTTCGATACGGAATAGTTGGAATCGCCCCGCTTCATCCCCATTTGATAGGTCTGTCCATCCTCACCGGCACAGGTAAGTGACAGGTCTTCGCCAAGTGTCCAGAAGCTCAGCAAGCCGATGCCAAACTCGCCCTGAATGCCTTTTGCACCATCCGCCTTGATCCGTTTTTTGACGGAGTCGCAAATGTGGGTAGCGACGTAACGAAAATCCGGGATACCCTCACTGTTGCGGGGAATCCCCTCGCCGTCGTCGGTTACCTTTAGGTAGTGCTGACCGTGTTCCTTTCCCCGGGTGATCGTGATATTGCGCGAGCGGGCATCGATACTGTTCTCGACAAATTCTGCCACTGCCTTCAGCGGATTACTCTGCGACAAGGCGATGATGGTGATCGCGTTCCAGTCGTCACCGATGCGCAACTTGCCACCGCTTGAGCCGCTGGCCTTTCGACCGGTTTTCCTGCCCATTGCACGCCCGCTTACACCCATTCGCAGCTAGCATAAGACCAAGGGTAATCACTGTCCAGGCGATGTACTCGGAAGGCTGAACCGGCAGGAGAAAAAGCAACATGAAACTGTTCATCCGTATCTGCTAGAAAAGGTGGCTATAAGCCTCACCTTCAGTCTTTGTTGCTAGCGCGGCATCTGCGGGGGAACCTTGAACACTATCCACCCTTTACTAGCCAATACCTGCCCTAAATGGCGGAAGTTAGTGAATTTCACATGCGAATGCCTTGTAAATAGTGACGTGTGATCGAGGGAGTCGCCCCCTTCAAGGGCGCGTGGATGGCAACGCACCAGCGTCGAAAACGTGAGGGAAGAAATCCCCTGATCCAGGTTGCCAGCAGGTGTTCCGACACCAACACCAGGGCATGGGCCCATAATTGCTCATGGCAAGCCACTGAGTTGATACGTGCAAACTTCCCCGCGGAGTCGTTTTTTGAACTCGAACTATCGCATTGCTGGTCCAAACTGGGGGATGTACGGGGACTGGCAGGAAGATCCCACAGCCTTATCGACCGAGATCTTGCATCTGCTGGAATAGTGCGCAATGGCTGTATGCCAATATCTTCGTAATGGCACGCTGCAACCGCAATGTTGTATTCCCGGTAATTCCCTGCATTACGCGCCGTGAAGTGGCGCTGATCTGGGAAGCGACAACACGTTGCTCTTTCGGCCAATGGTCGGTGGAATCTCCAGTATTGATGGTTTTTGGATGTCCGCTTTTCCAAATAAGCACGTATTAGGAAATGGACACCTTGACTAATCACGCCGATGCCTGTTGTGTGCCATAACCGGACGAAATGACATAAGGTTCGCGATGGTGGTCCTTTTGCCAATCCGTTGCCCCAAGAGTAAGATCTATGCCGCCAGAATAATAAGGAAGAAGGCATGGAGAGGCCCTTCCCAGCATATCAAGGCGATGATCCGTACATCTTCGTGTGCTACGCACATGACGATGCTGAGGTGGTATATGCCGAGATCACCAGACTGAGGGGTGAGGGCCTCAATATTTGGTACGATGAGGGGATCAGCCCTGGATCAACCTGGCGGGATGAGGTGGCACTAGCTCTGACTCAGTGCAGTGTCTTTCTCTATTATGTGACAGCCCGATCCGTTGCTTCCATTAATTGTCTAAATGAAGTGAACTTCTGCTTGTCCAGGGAGAGGAAGATTCTGTCCGTCCACCTGGAAGAGACCGAATTGCCGCTGGGGCTTGAGCTCAGCTTGAGTGCGATGCAAGCGATTTTCCGAGCAGATCACACAAGTGAGGCCTATCAGACCAAGCTGTTGGCTAGCCTCAAGTCGCTACTACCGGGAATCATTGAACCCACTGCCCTCTCTCGCGTTCAGCCCGCAGAGACAGAACTTGATGAGCAGTCCATCGCGATTCTTCCATTGGTGAACAGAAATCTGGATTCGGCCGATGAATATCTGTGCGATGGTATCTCTGAAGAACTGATTAGCGGGCTCGCAAAGGTGGGGGGGTTAGGCGTTGCTTCTCAGCTATCTTCATTCGCGCTCAAGAATCAAAGTCTTGATGTTGAATTGATCGGCGAGAAACTGAAGGTCGGCCATATCCTAAGCGGTAGTGTTCAGAAGGCGGGAAACCGGCTGAGGATCAATGTCCTACTGAGCAAAGTGAGTGATGGCAAGACCCTATGGTCAGAGCACTATAACCGCGAAATGGAAGATATATTTGAATTGCAGGAGGATGTGGCACGACAGGTGATCGATGCGCTCAAGGTAGCAATAGGCGCGGATCAGAAAGCACAACTAGTCGATGTGGGTACCGAAAATGCCGACGCGTACGATGGACTCCTGCTGGGTAAGCATGAAGCACGGAAGTTCACGCGCCAATCTCTTGAACAATCCATCACACATTACGAGCATTGTGCCGAACTGGATCCCAGTTTTGGTCGCGTCTATTGGGAGCTGTATCAGTGTTATTCACAGCTCATTACTCAATTTGGGTTGCCCAAGGAGGAGATGGCTCCCAAGGGCGAGGAAGCGATCAACAAGGCCAAGGAAGGAGCATTTGTACTTCCAATCCCTTGGATTCAAGCACGACGAGATCTCTATCCAGAAACTCGACCCGATCAAAGGACGTTGGCGCTGGAAGCCTGTGAAAAGATTCGCCACGTGACAGCAATCCTGGCATAAGGTCCGCCTTACGGCGATAGGCGTGAGGGGGTGG
>PVBE011356797.1_pt1 | contig 13926 bp, 10 predicted proteins | sample 1631181 | NCBI WGS metagenome assembly PVBE01 (sample SAMN08397723, study PRJNA350692) | Marine metagenome, whole genome shotgun sequencing project. | isolation source: water | place: Pacific Ocean | collected 2012-04 | reverse complement strand
GTTTGCTGACGAGTGCCGGACCGATGCCTCTTGGGGCCTCAACCCGGAGACGACGCACGACTGTGGCAACCCGAAGGACGGCTATCTCAAGCTCGGCGTGTGGTCCGGATTCCCGGACAAGTGGCCGAACGCCTACGAGGTCGTACAGAGGATGAACTTCACCAACTTGGACATTGCCCAGTTGGCCATGTACGTCGACATCGACGAAATGGAGCCTGAAGATGCCGCTTCCTTGTGGCTCGCCGACAACGTTGACCGGGTGAACGCCTGGGTTGGCTAGTCGCCATGAGACGCGATGCCTAATGGTGTCGTAATGTCGGGCCGGTTGCCGGGGCCCACCCCCTCGGCAACCGGCCCGACGTCGTCATGACTGAAGTCCTAACCCGCATACCCACCCTGACAACGGGACTAAGGTCTCGGCGAGGCCCGACACGATGACCAAACCCAAGATCGTTTGCCGTAACGTCTGGAAGCTCTACGGGCCCGAACCTGAGAAGTTCCTGGCCTCCCACGATGGCGAGCCAGATCTCGCGACGATCAAGGAAAGCGGCTACATCCCAGCCGTTCGGAACGCTTCACTAGAAATCAACGAGGGCGAACTCGTCGTCCTGATGGGCCTTAGCGGCTCTGGCAAATCCACCCTCGTCCGCTGCATGTCTCGCCTCATCGAGCCGACCGCCGGTGAGATCGACTTCGACGGCGAGGACCTGCGTGCCGCCTCTGAACGGGAGTTGGTCGAACTTCGCCGACACAAGATGGGCATGGTGTTCCAGCACTTCGCACTTTTCCCGCACCGCACGGTGCTGGAAAATGTTGCCTTCCCGCTCGAGGTGCAGGGAGTGGACCTCGCCATCCGAAACGCTCGGGCCCTCGAGATCATCGACCTCGTCGGATTGCACGGACGTGGCAACTACTACCCGAGAGAGCTCTCCGGTGGACAGCAGCAGCGCGTAGGCATCGGCCGCTCTCTGGCCGTGGAGCCCGACGTCTGGTTCCTCGACGAGCCGTTCTCCGCCTTGGACGCCCTCATTCGGCGCGACATGCAGGATGAGTTTCTTCGTCTCCAGTCAACTTTGCAAAAAACGATCATCTTCATCACGCACGACTTCGACGAGGCCATCCGTCTTGCCGACAGGATCGCCATCATGCGTGACGGGGTAATTGACCAGCTGGGCACTGCAGAGGAGTTGATCACCAACCCGGGCTCGGACTACGTCGCAGCGTTCACGAAGAACGTCTCCCGAGCCAAGTTGCTTCGTGTCCACACCCTGATGGGTCCCCCATCGGATAGCGCTGACGGCGAGGTCGACGGACGCGTGTTTGTCTCATCAGCAGCCAACCAGATCCTCAGTTCCACGGTCCCGGTGAGGGTGGTCGAAGACGGGGAGGTTGTCGGCTCGATCACCGCAGCGCAGGTGACCGAAGCGCTCTTTGAGGCCGAGTGATCACCAGGCCATGACCGATCAGACCACATCCGAGCCCCTCGACACCTCCGACGCGGCGTCGGCCGACGGACCAGCAAAACAACTATCCGGCCGACAAAAGGCGGCAATCGCCTTCGGACCGTTCCTGATCCTGTGGTTCACCTGGTGGCGGCTTGGGTCGCACCACATCACCCGAACCGGCAAATACGAAGGTGAGTCAGCAGCGCTCGAATGGCTCTACCGGGTTCCGCGGACCTGGACCGTCGACTGGTTCAACTTTGCGGGCCGGGACGGCTTTGCCAGCGTCAGCTACAAAGCCACAGGATGGGTTAACACCTGGTTCGACCACCTCCGCTACGAGGAGTTCTTCCAGTTCACCGTGGCGTGGCACCTTTCCAGTGGACCGTGGCTGTTGGCTCTTCTGGTATGCCTCGGGGCCACAGGCTGGATGGCATGGCGTACCCGAACCAACCGCTGGCTGATTGCCACTGTGGCGGTGGCCTGGACGGGTTGGTCTGTCGACCTATTCGACTTCCTGCGCCTCCCGACCACGCCGTGGATCTTCGTCTTCGTGGTCATAGGCATCGCCTCTGCGGCCCAAGCCATGCGGGATCGGGCGTTCGAGTGGACGGCCGCTACCACGGCCATCGCCACTATCGGTTGGGTGACCCTGCAAACAAACGAGGAATCTTTCAACGTCAAGGCTCTCTTCCGCCAGGTCGCACGATGGCTGGAGTTCCCCCTGGATGTCGCCGAAGGACTCCTTATCAGCGGCTACGGACCTTGGCATCTTCCCGACATGCCGTGGCTGTTCATCTTCGTCCTCCTCGTCGGCGGAACAGGCTGGCTGGCCTGGCAACGCCGGAGCACCGCGTGGGCGATGACTACCGCCCTCATCGGGTGGATGGCCGCTGTGAGCCTCTACGAACCGTGGCATATCCCCGCCCTGCCATGGATAGTGATCGCCGGCCTCTTCGGTGTCGTCGGATGGAAGCTGGGGGGTTGGCGCCTCGCCCTCCTGTCGGTCGGGTTCATCCTCTACGCCGCCTTCATCGGCGAACCTGCGGAGAAGGCCGGAGCGGAAACTCGCTGGGACAAGACAATGATCACGCTGTCCGCTGTTCTTGTGGCAGTTCCGATCGCCGCCTTCCTTGGAGGCCTTATCGGCCTGGTGGCAGCTAAGCGACGTCGGGTCGAACAGTTCCTGATCCCGATCATGAACCTGACCCAGGCCTTCCCTCACTTCACCTTCCTCATCCCGATCGGCGTTTTCATCGGCCTCTCGCACAAGGCCGGTGTCATCGCCACAATCGCCTACGCCATCCCACCAATGGCCAGGGTGACGATCCTCGGTGTCCAGGGGATCTCGAAAGAGGTCATCGAGGCAGGGATCATGGGTGGCTGCACGCGACGTCAGATGCTGTGGAAAGTAGAGCTTCCCGCCGCCCGCCAATCTCTCCTAGTCGGCATCAACCAGGTGGTGATGGAGTGCCTGGCCATGGTGGTCATCGCATCCTTCGTCGGCACCGCCGGCCTGGGGCAGGACCTCCTGTTCCGCCTCACGGGACTCCATATCGGGGCCGGAACCGAAATCGGAATCGCCATCGTCGTCATGGCCATCACCCTGGACCGCCTCAGCCAGGCGCTAGGTCGACTTCAGCCGACCCACCACGAAGAGGGCGTGCCTTTCTGGAAGCGTCACCCATACCTCCTGGCTTCGGGAGGGGTGCTGGCTGGTGGCCTCCTCCTGGCCCAGGTCTGGGATGCCGCCTTCCGCGTACCCAACTCGTGGATGTGGGGCCACGAGGCCTTCTGGGAATGGCTCGTGGACCACGCCAAGACCGACATAGCGTGGTGGGAGTTGTCCGGCGGATGGTGGTTGGTGGCCTTCCTGGCCGCCATCGCAGGTGCCGGATGGCTGGCCTGGAGCACTCGGCGCTATCGCTGGCTGGTCGGCGCAGTAGCCGTGAGCTGGGTTGGGTGGTCCGTAGGCCTGTTCGACTTCCTGCACCTGTCCACCGAGCCGTGGATCTACGTCTTCGTGGCGGCCGGCGTCGCCGCCGTGGTGTACGGCTTATCGGTACGGACCAAGCTGATGGCCCAGATTTCCGAGAAGGGCTACTCCCAACTCGAGGCGGCCGCCCGGGCCCGAGAGTCGCTTCGCTTCACCTGGACGACGGCCATGACAGTGCTCGTAACGCTCGGCTGGGTAACCCTCCGAACCACTGACGAGTCCTTCACTGTGAACCTCCGCGACCAAACCATCGCCTTTCGAGATGTGCTCGAGTCCTGGATCCTGCTACCCCTGCGCGATGCCTACCTCACCATTCCATGGGTGGGCCTCGTCCTGCTCTTCGGTGTGATCGGATACTTCATCAACGGTCGCCGGCCCGCCCTCATGGCCGCAGGCATGATCGCCTTCATCTCCCTCGCCGGGTTCTGGTGGCAGGCCATGTGGAACTTCTACCAGCTGACCTTTGCCGTGTTGCTGGCGATCATCTTCGGTGTTCCGTTCGGGATCTGGGCAGCGACCACGGCGAGGCGTAACACGGCAGTACAAGTGGTCCTCGACTTCTTCCAGACCTTCCCGTCGTTCGTCTACCTGTTCCCAGCAATCATGTTCTTCGACGTCTCCGAAACAGCGATCATCGTCGCCGTGGTCCTGTCCGCATCCGTACCAGCCATCCGGTACACGATATTCGGCATCCAAAACGTACCGGAGTCGTTGGTCGAGGCATCGACGATGACAGGCTGCACACGACGACAGACCCTCTGGAAGGTGAAGTTGCCCATGGCCGTGCCGGAGATCATGCTCGGCATCAACCAGACAATCATGTTCGGCCTCTTCATGGTGATGATCGCCGGACTCATCAAGACCACGGGGCTGGCTCGGGAGCTCATCGAGGCTCAGCCCAACATCGACAGTGGTCGGGCTATCGTCGCCGGAGTTGCCGTGGCCTGCATAGGCATGGCTTCCGACGTACTCATCTCCGAATGGGCCGATAAGCGCAAGCGCCAACTTGGTCTCATTTCCTAATTTGAGGCCGAAAGGAAACGACATGACCAGAGTTGCCGTGGTCGGCGCGGGCCCCAGCGGTCTGGCCCAGTTGCGAGCCTTCGCATCCGCCGCCAAACAGGGTGCCGAGGTCCCCGAGGTCGTCTGCTACGAGAAGCAGGACGACTGGGGTGGCCTATGGAACTACACGTGGCGCACCGGTGTCGACGAGTACGGCGAATCGGTACACGGGTCGATGTACCGCTACCTGTGGTCCAACGGACCCAAGGAGTGCCTGGAGTTCGCCGACTACGGATTCGAGGAGCACTTCGGGAAGCCCATCGCCTCCTACCCGCCCCGTGAGGTCCTGTGGGACTACATCAAAGGCCGCGTCGAAAAGAGCGGCGTACGTGACCAGATCCGGTTCCGGACCACCGTGCGCGAGGTGACCTATGACGGGGCCGCTGGCGACGGGGCCGGGATGTTTACCGTTACGTCCCACGATCTGGATGGCGGCCACACGTCGTCCGAGAAGTTCGACCACGTCGTGGTCGCCTCAGGCCACTTCTCGGTGCCCAACGTGCCCCACTACCCGGGCTTCGAAAGGTTCCTGGGCCGTATCCTTCACGCCCACGACTTCCGTGACGCCGTCGAGTTCACCGGCCGGGACATCCTCATCGTGGGGGCCAGCTACTCGGCCGAGGACATCGGCTCGCAGTGCCACAAGTACGGCGCCAACCGCATCTACTGCACGTCACGGGCCGGCACCATGGGCTACGACTGGCCCGACAACTGGGAGGAACTTCCGATCCTCACCCACGTGGACGGCAACACCGTCCACTTCTCCGACGGCCAGACCCGTGACGTGGATGCCATCATCCTGTGCACTGGATACCAGCATCACTTCCCCTACCTCCCTGACGACCTTCGGCTCGAGACGGCCAACCGGCTGTGGGTCTCCGGCCTCTACAAGGGCGTGGTGTGGGAGCGGAACCCGAAACTCTTCTACCTCGGGATGCAGGACCAGTACTACACATTCAACATGTTCGATGCGCAGGCCTGGTACGCCCGCGACGTCATGATGGGACGCATCGATCTGCCGTCTGCCGAGGAGATGGCTGCCGACGGTGCTGCCTGGCTGGCCCGCGAAGAGGCACTCGAGACGGCCTACGAAGAAATTGACTTCCAGGGCGACTACACCCAGGTTCTGGTCGACGAAACCGACTACCCGGACTTCAATATCCCGGCAGTGAACCAGATGTTTAAGGACTGGAAGGGCCACAAGAAGGCCGACATCATGGGCTACCGGAACCTCGGATTCCCGTCGACACTGACCGGGACCGTGGCGCCGCCCCACCACACGCCGTGGCTGGATGCGCTAGACGACTCGATGGCCACCTACCTGCTAGACGAGGCCCCGGACGGCGGCGGCTGAGAGGCCGACACCCTTCGAGATCGGTTCACCGCTCAGCCCCCATCAGGCTTAGAGGCCGCCCTTCCCTGCCTTCTTGTCTTTCTTTGCCTGTCGCTTTTCTTTAGCGCTCTTGGAGGCGGGAGTCTTGCTGCTCCGGCCACCCTTGTCTTTACTAGCCATAGCGGACTCTCCAACTTTCTGTTGACCTCTTGACCCAGACCGACCTTAGGCTCCCGGCTCGCTGCAAAACTCAAAACGACCACCGCCCCAGAGAGAATGAAGCGACTGGCCCTAACTCCAGGGATACGGCGAGTTGCTCTCCGGATGCAGATTGCCCAAGGCGTACCGGCTGTACCGGAACGGCTCCAACAGGGCCTGCGTGGCGCCGCAGAGTTCCTTGGCCACCAGTGCGCCCAACCCGATCATCTTGAAGCCGTGGTTCGAGTCAGCGATCACGTAGACGTTCTCACAGAAGGTGTCCAGCACTGGAAAGCTATCCGGGGTGAACGCCCCGATCCCGCCGGATGGCACCTGACTCATCAGGTGGGCCTTGCCCTCGAACCGTGACTGGCAGTGCGACAACGCAGCGGCCCACACAGCCCGGAAGTCTTCGCCGACCACGAAGTCCGGACTGGCTGGGCCGTAAGGATCGATGGCCACGTCACGCCATGGCTTGTCGACCGGGTAGGGCATATAGCCGCCCTGCACCCCACCGAAGTTGAAGTCGGGCTTGTAGTACACGCCCCACTTGCCATCTACCAACAGGTTCCCATCCTCGTCATGCAGGGGTGCGTCGGCATCCACATGGACGACCGGCGGCATAGTCCCGGCGTTGTTCATCAGGTAACCGGGATCGACGTCCAGCGTCCCCTCTTGGAGGGCCCAGAACTTCCAGGTCGGCACGGTGTGGGTGGAATCGCCGGACACGATGTCGGTGGTGTCAGGCAGGTCCAGCATTTCCCACAACTTCGGTACCCACGGCCCCGCGGCGGCGACCACATGGTCGACGGCGACCATGCCCCGGCTGGTCACCACGTGCGTCACGGCACCACCGTTGACGGCTAGTTCGGTGACCACGGTGTCGGACACGACATTGACGCCTTCGGCCTCCACCTTGGCCAGCAGTCCGTTGACGGTGGCCATGTTGTGGGCGTAGCCGCCCTTCTTCTCGTGCAACACGCTGCTAACACCGGTGGCACGCCAGTCGTCGAAGATGCCCAGCATGTGGTCGCGGGTGGCATCAACACCGTCGATGAACTCCGACTCGTATCCAATGGCCTTCTGCTGCTCGTGGATTGTCGCCACGTCCTCGCTCATCTCGTCATACGAAATCTGGAGGTAGCCGACCGGGTGATACTCGAAGGCCTCAGCATTGGCGTCCCACACCTCGACCGAATGAGCCATCAGCTCGCGCATGGCGGGCTGGAAATAATTGTTTCGAACCACGCCGCAGGCGATGCCCGACGGACCGGCACCCGCCGCGGACTTCTCAATGATGAGGATGTCGTCACCACTGCCGGCGCCACGGGCCTTCAACTCGCGGGCCAGGTGCCAAGCAGTGGACAGGCCGTGGATACCGGCACCGATAATGCAGTACCGGACCGACTCGGGAAGCTTGCCGGTGGTGCTCATGGGGTACTCCTGTTGCTTGGGTGCCACCGAGTCAGCGGCACCGATCCATCACGGGTCGGACATGACCGGACCCGCCGACAGGTGTCGACGGGTCCGAATCAGAGATTTTCTTCGGTGATCGTCCCGCCGGCGAGCTAGTGGGCCGGCGGCTCCCAGCCTTCGAGAACCGGCGCCTTGTAGTTGTCGCCCACCGACTTTGAGTCGGCGACCCACGGGCCGAGCTCCACCTGGTGGAACTTGCAGTGCTTCTCCTTGAGCTGGATGCCGTAGGAGTTCCCCGAGATGAGGTGTCTCATGAGCACCTTGCGGGCCAACTCGTCCCCCCGACCTTCCGGGATGTCGAAGTAAATCTTCAGGAAGGCGTTGGAGTTCCGATCAAACACCGCGGGGGTGCCGTCCTCCTCCAGTAGGTGGATGTCCTCCAACCAGTTCAGATCCTTCCCCGGCGTCAACTCCATCAGGTCAAGGTCCTCTACCAGCGAGACGTCCTCCTGGTAATCAAACCGCTTCCCGGCCAGGGTCTCGGCATCGATGGCGACCGTGTGCTTCACACCCATCGTCAGTTCCTCCCGCTCTCTGCGAGCTGCTTGGCCATCATGTCCTTCATCTCCTGAAGCGCACGCTCCTCACTGACTCCCGGGATGTAGGTGGTCCCCGCCAGCGGCACCTTGGCCATGGCCGACGCCTCATGGGTGAGAGCAGCCAGATCCTCAGGCTCGAGGCTGTGGATGTCGGTCTTGCCGCAGGCACGGGCCAGCAACTGGACCTCCATGGTCAATGTATGGAGGTAGTTGTAGACCCGCAGGGCGGCCTCGTCGACGTCAAGGCGTGCCCGCAGCTCGACGTCCTGGGTGGCCACACCCACTGGACAGCGACCGGTGTGGCAGTGGTAGCACGCGCCGGCAGGCACTCCGATGGTGCCCTCATAGTCAGTGACACCCTCGATGTGCTTGTTGCAGTTCAGGGCCATCAGGGCAGCGGTACCGAGTGCCACTGCCTTAGCGCCCAGAGCCAGGCACTTGGCCACGTCACCACCGTTGCGGATGCCGCCGGCCACCACGAGGTCGACCTCATCGGCCAGGCCCACGTCCTCGAGCGCCCGCCGAGCCTCGGGGATGGCGGCCATCAACGGGATGCCCGTCTCCTCGGTGGCGAGGTGTGGACCAGCACCGGTACCTCCTTCGGCGCCATCGAGATAGATCGAGTCAGGACCGCACTTGGCGGCCATCCGTACGTCGTCGTACACCCGTGACGAACCCAACTTCAACTGGATCGGTACCTGGTAGTTGGTGGCCTCACGGATCTCCTGGATCTTCAGCGACAAGTCGTCAGGCCCAATCCAGTCGGGGTGGCGAGCCGGAGAGCGCTGGTCGATGCCAGCGGGCAGCGATCGCATCTCGGCCACCTGCTCGGTGACCTTCTGGCCCATGAGGTGTCCACCAAGGCCGACCTTGCAACCCTGTCCAATGAAGAACTCGATCGCGTCGGCCAGCATCAGGTGGTGCGGGTTGAAGCCGTAACGGCTCTGGATGACCTGATAGAACCACTTCGTCGACAGGTCCCGCTCGGGCGGAATCATGCCGCCCTCACCGGAGCATGTCGCCGTGCCGGCCATCGAGGCGCCCTTGGCGAGTGCCGATTTGGCCTCGATAGACAACGCACCGAAGCTCATGCCGGTGATGTAGACGGGAATGTCCAACTCCAACGGCTTGGCGGCAAACCGGCCGCCGATGACCGTCTTGGTCTCGCACTTCTCGCGATAGCCCTCGATCACGAAGCGGGTGAGCGTTCCAGGAAGGAACACCAACTCGTCCCAGTGTGGGATCTTCTTGAATAGTGAGAATCCCCGCATCCGATAGCGGCCCAGTTCAGCCTTCACGTGGATGTCGTTGATGACCTCCGGCGTGAAGATCTTGCTCTTGCCGATCACGTCGGTGGCGGCGTTGGTGTCCACCACCGGCGTGTCCACGCCCTTGATGTCGTTCGCTTCTGGCATCGCCTGTCCCTCCTAGAGAACGAGTTTGCGCTCGGAAGGCTCCAGCGCGTCGTAGTTGTGGAGCACCTTGCCGCACTCGAACTTCTTCAGGTCCGGCGGGGTACCGAGGTCGTAGATCTCGAACTTCCGGTTGATGAACTCGACGTCATCGTCGTTCATCTCGCCGGGCACGCAGTCCACGCCGAGCGAGGCCACGTTGCCGCCGACGTAGATGACGCCGTCGTACATCGAGTCGCCCAGGCCGTCGTTGACGTTCCCGCAGATGATCTGGCGACCACGCTGCATCATGAAGCCGGTGTTGATGCCGGCGCTGCCCAGAGCGATGATCGTCCCGCCCTTCTGGTCAATGCCCGTCCGGGCGCCGACGTTGCCCTTCACGACCAGGTCTCCACCGCGCAGGGCGGCTCCGGTGAGCGAGCCCGCCGGGCCTTCGACCACGACCGATCCGGACATCATGTTCTCGCCCAGCGACCAGCCGACCCGGCCGTTGATCTGGACCTCAGGTCCGTCGATCAGGCCACAGGCGTACCAGCCGGGGCTGCCCTCGAACGTGATGTTGCAACGCTTGAGGATGCCGACGCCGAGGGAATGCTTGGAACCGGGGTTCACGATGGTGACGGTGTTGACACCCTCGTCGTAGACGATCCGCTTGAGTTCCAGGTTGATCTTCCTGGTGGTCAGGTCAGTGGCGTCGATGACGGCACTGTCGCCATCGATCTCAGCGGTCATCGGCGGCTCAGGATCCGGCTCGACCAGACCCCGGGCGTCGTAGATGACCCCGCTCTTGGTGTTCACACCTGCCACGTCAGGACCTCCCGCTCGAACGGATCACGGCTCTCGACCTCACGGCCCATAAGCGCCCGAATCGCCATCTCCTCAGAGGCCATGACGACCAGGTCGTCGGTCTCCATGAGCACCAGCGGCTTGGCCGCCATCTCGTCCTTGGCCACACCCAACTCGTTGCCGGTTGCCACCAGGTAGGTGAATACGCCGTCAAAGTCATCAAGGCTGTGCTTCATGGCCGTTTCCAGCGGCATGCCGTTTTCCAGTTGCTGGGCCAGGTAAACGGCAATGATCTCCGAGTCGCACTCGGACTGGAACCGGTGGCCCATGCGCTCGAGACGACGGCGCCATACGTGGTAGTTGGTGAGCTGTCCGTTGTGCACGACCGATACGTCGGCGAACGGGTAGGCCCAGTAGGGGTGAGCGCTGGCCAGGTCCACGTCTGACTCGGTCGCCATGCGTACGTGCCCGATGCCATGGGTGCCCTTCAGGTTGTCCAGCTGGTACTGCTCGTGGACCGACTCCGCGTCACCGAGGTCCTTGACGATCTCCAACGAGTTGCCCAGCGAGAGCACCTCGCAACCGTCGATGTCCTCCAGATAGTCGGCCAGCGGCTTCAGGTCACCGCCGTACCGGATGGTGGCCCGGAAGGCGTAGCCGCCGGACTCGGTGTGGATGGTGGCCAGGTCTGCACCGACCTTGGCCAGGCGGGCCTCGACCTCGGCCCGATTGCGCTCCATCTTCTCGTCCATGCCGAAGCCACCGACCTCGTTGGGCTCAGCCAGCATGAACCGTACGACGACCAGGTCGTCGGGCGGGCCGTACATGGCGTAACCGGTGGAGTCGGGACCCCGGTGCTTCATGGACTGGAGCATCGCGGTCAACTCGGCGCCGATGTCGGCCGAGCCGTCGCGATGGATGATGCCGGCGATGCCACACATAGGGGTCTCCTGATCTCTCGTATCGCTCTGTGGTCTGTTCCGTATGACTTAGGTCAGGGCCCGAAACAGACTCCCGGGAATTGGCCCTACGGCAGAATGTCGAGGTATTCCTCGACGTCCCAGTCAGTCACGGTGTGCATGAAGCGCTCCCACTCGTCGCGCTTGTAGTGCTCGAACACCTTGAACATCTCTCCGGGGAGAGCGCTCTTGACGACCTCGTCGGCCCTCAGAGCATCCAAGGCCTCGCCAAGGTTCATCGGGATCTTCTTGACTTCCTTGCCTTCTTCCATGGCCTCGTAGATGTTGCGCTCCTCAGGCGGGCCGGGATCCAGGTTGCGATCCATCCCATCATCCATGGCCTTGATGAGAGCGGCAAAGGACAGGTAGGGATTGACCGCCGAATCCACCGAGCGGTACTCGAACCGGCCCGGTGCGCTGATCCGCAGGGCCGTGGTGCGGTTCTGGAAGCCCCAGTCGGCGAAGACGGGTGCCCAGAAACCGGTGTCCCAGAGTCGTCGGTAGGAGTTGACGGTTGGTGAACCCAAGCAGGTCAGCGCATTGAGGTGCTCCATGATCCCGCCAATGGCCTTCATCCCGATCGCTCCGGGGATCTGCGGGTCGTCACCCTCGGGCATGAACTTGTTCTCGCCACCCTCGTCGGGCTCGCCGGTCCACAGGGAGATGTTGTGGTGGCAGCCGTTGGCCGACACGCCCACGAAGGGCTTGGGCATGAAGCAGGGGAAGGCACCGAGTTCTCTACCGACCTGCTTGCAGATTTGGCGGTAGGTGGTGAGCCGGTCGGCGGTCAGCTCGGCCCTGTCGAAGTTGAAGTTGAGTTCGAGCTGGCCCGGAGCGTCCTCGTGGTCACCCTGGATCATGTCGAGGCCCATGGCCTCGCTGTACTCGACCACCCTGTGGATGAGCGGCTGGAGCTCGGCGAACTGGTCGATGTGGTAGCAGTTCGGCTTGGTCAGGCCCTCAACGGTGGGCTTTCCGTCGGCATCAGCCTTGAGCCACATCATCTCGGGCTCGGTCCCGGCACGCAGGTGGAGGCCGGTCTTCTCCTCGAACTCCTTGTGGATGCGCTGGAGGTTGCCGCGACAGTCCGAGGTGAGGAACATCCCACCGTCGACCTCTTCCTCACGACCCCGGAACAACGTGCAGAAAACCCGAGCCGTCTTGGGGTCCCAGGGGAGCTTCATAAAGGTGTCTACTTCGGCTACGCCGACCAACTCGCGGGACTCCGGGCCGTAACCGATGTATTGGCCATGACGGTCGACGAACAGGTTGGCCGTGGACCCGTAGACCAACTGGAAGCCCTTGTTGGCGATGGTACCGAAGTGCTTAGCCGGGATGCCCTTGCCCATGATGCGCCCGGTCACGGACACGAACTGGCAGTAAAGGTACTGAATGCCCTCTGCCTCGATGCGCTTTTGGACCTCAGCGACCTGCTCGGCACGCCCCTCTGCCTCGATGAAGGCCTGGATGTCGGTCATGGTCTCCCCCTGGCGCCCGAGGGCGCATCGCTAGTGACGGTTTCGCTAGAACGTCGACCCCCTCGGGAAGAGGGCCCGAGCCCGGGGTCACGCTTCCCGGACCGGCGTACCATACCAATCAACTACAGTCCCTGCCAGTGAAATCTTTCGTGTGAGTGGAGGACATCTACGCTCACGGGGGGTGGGGCGGAAGCCGCCGTCCAGACACTTTGTTCGGTGTCATGATCGGGATCGGATCCAACGGAACCTGCGCCCTAGGTACAACGGAGAGCACGAAATGACGATCACAATGGCCGAAAGACCTCGGCTTCTCATGCCGGGGATGGCCGGCCTAGCGCCCGGCGTGGAGCGCTACCGGGTTACCGGCGGCGCGGTAACCGCGGTGCTCCTAGGCGCAGGCGACCGGTTGCAGATCATCGATCCCGAGGGTTGCCAGCCCGTCGAGGTGGCCGCGTTCGACCGGGACGGCAACTCCGACCCAGGCTTGCTGGGCGATCTGCCCCATGGTGCATCGGGTGCCCCGGCAACGGGCATCACAGCGATCCTGGCCGCCAAGGGCATCGACCTCGCTACGGCTACTGCCGTTCAACTGTTCGCCCCCGATTCCCCTTCCGGCCTGGAAGCCTGGTTGACCGCCACGGCCGACGTGGTCTGCGTCATCGGCGTGACCGGCGGGAAGATGCTCCCCCACGAGCAGAACCCGCCCACCGACATCATCGCCTTCGTTCACCGCACCGCCCCCCCGGTACCGGGCCTCGAGGTCCTCCCCACGCCACTAGCCGACCAGAATCAGGATCTCCGAATCGACGCGGCCACCGCCCGGGTCTACGAGGTGAAGGCCGGCGAGTTCATCCAGGTCATCGACGTCGAGGGCCGGGAGTGTTCCGACTTCCAGTGCTTCGACGCCGCCCGTCTGGACGGTGGCGTGGAAGCCGCGCTGGACGCCACTATCACCCGCAGCCTCATGGGCGCCAGCTACCCCATGCCCGGCCTGTTCGCCAAGTACTACTCGCTGGACTTCCAACCGATGGTGGAGGTCGTCCACGACACGGTGGGGCGCCACGACACCTTCAACACGGCCTGTAACCCCAAGTACTACGAGGACATGGGCTACCCGGGCCACGTCAACTGCAGTGAAAACTTCAACCGGGTTCTGGCCCCCTACGACATCGCTCCCCGCCGAGGCTGGGAGGCCATCAACTTCTTCTACAACACCAACCTGGACGACGCGAACCAGCTCTACTT
>PVBE012349273.1_pt1 | contig 13927 bp, 12 predicted proteins | sample 1631181 | NCBI WGS metagenome assembly PVBE01 (sample SAMN08397723, study PRJNA350692) | Marine metagenome, whole genome shotgun sequencing project. | isolation source: water | place: Pacific Ocean | collected 2012-04 | reverse complement strand
GTCGATGGCGCGTTTGCCGCAGCTAGAGGAGTTCGCGGAGCGACACGAACTCAAGCTCGGTGCCATCGCCGACCTCGTGGAGTTCCGCCGCCGCCGCGAGCGGCTCATCGAGCGCCGTCCTGTCGTGCGGATGCCGACAACGCACGGCTATTTCGACCTCTACCCGTATCGGTCGACGGTCGACGGGCGTGTCCACGTTGCGTTCACGCACGGCATTCCGCGGCTGGACGATGACGGTGCTCGCTTTCCACCGATCGACACCACCGTGCTGGTTCGCGTGCACTCGGAGTGTCTCACCGGTGATGTCTTCGGCAGCCAACGCTGCGACTGCGGCGAACAACTCCAACAGGCGCTGGCCCGGGTCCAGGAGGCGGAGGCCGGAGTGCTGCTCTACATCCGTCAGGAAGGCCGCGGCATCGGGCTCGAGCACAAACTCGCCGCCTACAACCTGCAGGAAGGGGGCATGGACACGGTCGAGGCCAACATGCACCTCGGCTTCAAGGCCGACCAGCGCGAGTACGGGACCGGTGCCCAGATCCTGCATGATCTCGGGGGGCGGCAGATGCGGCTCCTGAAGAACAAACCGCAGAAGCTCGCCGCCCTCGCGGGCTACGGCTTGGAGATCACCGAGCAGGTGCCACTCAAGGTGACGCCAACGGTCCACAACGAGCGCTATCTCCAGACCAAGAAGCGCAAGCTCGGCCACCTTCTCGACTAGTTGAGCCAGGACTGGATCGACGTAAATCGCTCTCAATAAGCTGGTTACGCAGCTCTGCGAAGAGGCTGAGCATTCGGTCACCGACTGGGGAGGTTGATCCCGGGCGACCAAAGGGCGCCTCGCGTGCTCATGGGCGGGTTGCGGCGCAAGGAAATCCGCCGGAGCACGACTAAGACCTCTGCCATGGGAACTGCCGCTAGAAGCCTCTCGTCGCCAAGCGCGTATCCTCTAAGGCTCTTCCAGGGGTCGGCAGGGAGCGTGATGGGGAGCGAGAGGGAGAGAGCGGAGGACGGCACGGAAGAACGGGGAAACCCGGGCTTGGAGTACGACAACAACGAGGACCGCGTCCTGGTCGAGCGTTTCATCCGAGCCCGGGACGCTTCTGCTGATCCGGCCACTGCCGAGCGGGAGATGGAATCCGCGTTCCGGATGATCGTCGTCCGTCATCAGGAGCGCGTGCACCGTTTGGTGCACGGCTACACGAAAGACCCCCTGGAAGCTGAAGACGTCACACAGGAGGTGTTCGTCAAGCTGTTCCGCAAGTTGGACAGCTTCCAGTGGGACTCGGCGTTCTACACCTGGCTCTACCGGATCGCTGTGAATACGGCGATGGACTGGATGGGCAAGCGAAAGCGGCGTCCAGTGCAACTCAGTGAGGACATCACGTTGCACGAGCGGATCGACCAGACGCTCGAGTTGGTCGAGGAGCCGGACGCTCCCCTGCTGCAATCGGAACGGGCGGAGATCACTCGCCGAATCCTCGACGAACTGCCGGAGCAGTACCGTAGCGTGCTGTATCTGCGCGAATACGAGGACTTGTCCTACCTCGAGATCGCGGCTGCCCTGGGCTGCTCGCTCGGCACGGTCGAATCGCGACTGTTCCGTGCACGCGCGCAGTTTAGGCGCATCCTCGAAGCTAGATTTCCGGAGCTACTGCAGTGAGATCCTCGGACATACTCCCCGAAATGCCGGCAGACGGCCCGACCCCCAGCGACCTCCTGCTGCAGCGCTACATGGATGATGAGCTGCGGCCCGCGGAACGTCGTGAGTTGGAGGTGCGGCTGCAGACCGAGCCGGAGCTGGCCAAGCAGCTCGCCACGATGCGTGGGCTCTCGGGCGTGCTTCGCGACGCGAGGGAAGAGCCCGCGCCGCTCGGTGTGGGGTTCGCGGAGCGGGCGTGGTCGCGGTTCCGGACCGAGGAAGTGGTGCCGGTGCGGAGCCTGCACGAGACCCTGCGCCTTTGGACACTCGTGGCAGCAGTCCTCGTGGTTGTCCTGGGGGCAGCCTTTTGGCTGCTCGAAAGCGATGGTCCAGCGGACTTGACGGCGAGCCCCAAGAAGTCCGAGGCGCACAAGTTGCTCGAGGAGCTCGATACCCGGGCCGAGTCCCTGAAGATGGAGTCCCTGGATGGGGGCACCCAGGCCCCGGCCAAGCGGCGGGACGCAAGGAAATGACGGCCAGCGAGGGCCTGACCTTGGCAGGCGCGCGGAAGCAACTCGCGATCCTCTGCGGCCTGGCCTTCGTTGCGGGTACCATCGCCGGGCTGCTCTTGAGTCGCCCCCTGCTGGGTCAGGGCAGCCGCCAGCCGGGTTGGACCAACGGCGATCGTTTGTTCTTCGAGCAGTTCTCGGAGGAGTTCGGGCTCTCGGCCGAGCAGCGCCGCCTGCTGCGGGTCGTTCTCGAAGAACGACGGGGAAAACTGAGCAACTGGCAGAACGACCTACGACAGATGACGGCTGGCAGGCATGCCCGGCAAGAGCTCCTGCGGATCAACCGCCGGCAGGACTCTCGCATTCGTGCGCTGCTGACGGCAGCCCAACGCCGACACTACGACGACGTGGTTGCCCGCAGAAGTACGACGAACCAAGAAGTGGAGCGGCACAGGTGAAACACGCCACGACGAAACGGCCCCGGGGGAAACAGGACAGTCACGCATGACCAAGGTCACAGGTATCGACATCGGGTGCTCATGCATCCATTTGGTCGAGCTCGATGGCTCTTCCCGCAAGTACCGCATGACGAAGTCGGTCACGCTGCCGCGCTCAGCACTCGAACCGACCGAGGGCGAGGAGCCGGATGACAGCGAAGCGAGGATGCTGCTCATCGACGACCTCAAGGCGGCGTTCCACGAGGGAGTGTCGAGCGAGCGCGGGCTGATCGCCCTTTCGGGCGCCCACTGCATCCTCCGCAATATCACGCTGCCGTTCCGCGGTCGCGACGAGATTCACAAGGTGCTCAAGTTCGAGGCCGAGGGATACATCCATAGCCACTCGATCGATGACGTCGTCGTCGATGCCGTCGTCGTCGATGAGCGCAAGGACGGAACCGAGATGTTCATGGCCGCTTGCCCAAAGGAGGCGCTGGACGAACAGCTCAAGGCGTTGCACAAGGCCGGTTGTGACCCCGAGCGCGCGGACCTGGATGCGACGCTGTTGGTCGAGGCCGGCATCGCGCTCGGCGTCTTCGAACAGGTCGCCGAGGAAACGCCTGAAGAACAGACGGCCGCGCACTTCGATCTGGTGCTCGGCATCGGCGCCGGCTCGATCCAGATGGTGCTCGTGCGCAACGCACAACTCTGGACCGTGCGCGTCCTGCGCTGGGGGCTCAACCGGCTCAATCTAGCCCTGGCCGAGCGACTCTCGGTGACCGAGGCCGAGGCGAGCGCGGCGTTGCTTGATTGGTTCAATGGCGCGACCACGGCCAGCAATGACCATGCGGACATCGCCGACGCCTTGCCAGTCACGCTGCGCACCGAGGACCTCGAGCGCGCGTCGCGTGATCTCGCGGCCCGCATCGTCAAGGAGATCACTCGCTTCCTGTCCGGGTTTGACTTCGAGCACCAGCCGCGCCGCGTCTTCTTGACCGGCGGTGGCTCGCGCGTGCCCGGCATCATGGAGGCGATCGCTGCAGAGACCGAGGTGCCGACCGAGCCGTTCAACCTGGTCGGAAGGTCTGGGGCCAACGGCGGCGACAGCCAGCCTGAACTCGACGTGGCGTTCTCTGCTGCCTTGGCCGCGCTCGGCACGACGCGCAGCTCGATGAACTTCCGCCAGGAAGAACTCGCCTTCCGGCCGAAGTTCGATCAGCTCAAGTTCCCACTCGCAGTGTGCGCGATGCTCTTGGCGCTGTTCGCCTTCGTCAAGGGCTTCAAGATGCACGAGAAGATCCAGGACAACGAGCGCAACATCGGCATCGTCGACGAGAAGCGCAGCAAGAAGAGCAAGGGGCGCGCGAAACGGTTGCCCGAATACACCGGCCTACTGCGGTATATCGCGGGACCCGAACGCAGCTACTTGACGGTGCGACTGGACGACCGCGCTGATGCGATGAAGATCCTTCGCGGGCTCGAGGTCGTCGAGGTTCAACAGCGCACCGGTTACATCGTCGGCAGGTTGAACAAGCTCAAGGAGAAGCTCGAGACCGACACCGGCTACTTCCGCGAGTTGAAGCTCGAGTCGGGCCTGTCAGTCCTGCAGGCCTTTGCCGCGATCGTCGACAAGCTCGACAAGGACGAAGGCGTCGACCGCTTCGTGATCCCAGTGATTCACCTGCAGGTCGGCTCGACACCGAAGAAGCCCGGCTCTCTGAAGTTCAGGGTCGCCTACCGCGGCGACCAGTTGCGTGAACGCAACGACGTGTTCAAGCGGCACATGAAGGCAGCTTGTGGTCCACAGGGTCCGTTCGAGAGCTTCGAGCAAAACGGCAACCCGATGCACTATCCAAGCGCGTTCGAGCCGGGGATGGAGTACCCCTACCAGTTCATACTCCGCGACGACATTCCCGTGTTCCAACAGCGGGGGAGTGGCCAATGAAGTTCTTCCGCAACATGGATGCGCTCAAGCTCGTCATCCTGCTGTCTTTCGGCGCCGCTGCCGTACTCGGCGTTTGGGACTGGTTCCTCTACGGGGAGCTCCAGGCGTCTCGCCGCGCCTTCAGCAAGGCCAAGGCCGATATCTCCACGATCCACTCGTTGCTCAAGGACATCTCGCCGCTCTACGTCGCGCGCCAGGAACACGGTGCCGCTGTGGACTACGGGGTCTACTTCGAGAAACAACTGTTCATGGGCGGCATCAAGCAGGATCAGTACACGCTCAATGACGTGCGCGAAAAGGAGGTGCGCGTGAGCAGGAAGAAAAAGGCGATCGACAAGGAACTGCGGATCGACTTCCGCACGCGCAACAAGCGCGACCGTCTCTATCTGCCGCGGGAGAACTTGTTCAAGGCCCTGCTCGCTTGCGAGGCTCGCTCCAAGGCTTGGCGCTTGCGAGAACTCAGGATTCGTTCCCGGGATGACGTCCTGCGGAAGAAGAAGGAAGACGGTTATCCGGCCGAGATCGCCGATGCATGGCTCATCGAAGACCTGGTCTTCGCCTCTCGAGAGCCCCAACAGAAGAAGTGAACCGACTAGGCCCACTCGCGCTGAGCGTTCTGCTTGGCGCGCTGCCGTCTTGCGCGATCGTCGAGTACACGGACCTGCTTGTCGACGATCGCTCCCGGACCCCGTTCGTGACGCAGCCCGCTTCCGTGGGTGGCATCGTCGGGTTCACCCTGGGTATTCCGCTCGACCTCGTCGCGCTACCGGTCACCTACGTCGTCTACGCGACGCAGAAAGACCAGGAAGAGGAAGGCGTCGATCCGCTCTCTACTCTGTTCTTTCCTTCGTTCGTGTTGTGGCGTGCGGGCGTGGTGACCATCGGTGCACCGCTGGATCTGCTCGAGTTCATCTTCTACCGCACGTGGCGTGATCCTCCCGCCAGAACACGGCCCGAGTATGATCGGGACGAAGTGCGCAAGGCACGGCAGGAGCGGGGGTGAACGCCGAGAAGTGGATCGAGGCCATACTGCAAGGGAAGGGCTCGGTCTCGCTGACCTGGCTTCTCCACAGCGGGGTGTCGGTCAAACGGTTGCGCGCTATCGCGCGCGACCACGGACTCAAGCCGAAGGGATTTCGCGTCGAACGTGCGCGCGCCAAGCAGCTCGCGGGGCTTCTTGCGGAAGCGTTTGCGCTGAATGATCTGGTGCGCGCCGAACTCGCGCAGGAACTGGTCGCGCACTACGGTCCAGGAGAAGCGAGCGACACGAGAGCCAACGAGTCCACCGAGCTCGCTTCTTCCGCCAGCACCGACAGTGCTCGCCCGGCGGCCCTGGAGAAGGCGCTGGAACAGGCTCGTGCCGCCACGGAACGCGCGAAGAAGAGCGCGGCCAAGGCTAGGCGTAGCAAGCAAGAAGCCTTGGCGGCGCGCGACCTGGCAGAGGGGCAGCTGGCCGAGCTCACCGGCACGCAGGGCCAGCAAGCCCGTGCGGTCGCCGATGCCGACCGACGTGCGGCGCAGCTCGAGGCGCGCGTCGAGGAACTGGCACGGGACAACTCCGCCCGCGACCACGCGGAACTCACCGCGCGGCTCGCCGAGCTCGTGGACCGCGAAGAGAGTGGACGTCGTCGCATCGCGGAGCTGACGAGCCACTCGCGTCGGCTCGCGGACGAGGTCGAAGAACTCGAAGGCATGCTCCCGCGCGGGCAGCGCGAGCGGCGCCGGAAGCAGGCGGTGAGTAGCGAGCCAACACCGGCCACTTTTCTGCCACGATTCAGCGACGAGTTTCTGAGATGTCTGGTCGACCTCGAGAACGAGCACCAGCGCAAGGTCTTCGCCGCGATCGCGCGCTTGTTACTGCAGGGGTTCGACTATCCGGGGCTGCACGCCAAGCAGCTCAAGGGCCTGGGTGGCCTTTGGAGCATTCGCGCCGGCGAGGGCCTGCGCGTGTTCCTGCTGCGCGACGGCGATACAGTCACGTTGGAGGGCGCGTGCACACGCGAGGAGCAGCCGACATTTCTCAAAAAGCGCAGAGAAGCGTGAGCCGGAGTCTGTGCGCGCTCCTGTTGTCCATGCTGTCCGCGCTCTGTGGCTGCGAAGCGATGGGCCGCTACGCCCACGACCGCATGCTCGACCTGGTTGATTGCGCGAAGTTCAACGTCGGCTATGGCATCGGTCTGGCGGCGGACCTGCACGTCACCGACTGGTTTGCGCCGGGAATCGGCTACCTCTCTTACACGACCAATTTCGGTTGGGACGATCGCGTGATTCATGGCACGTGGGAAGAGTGTGTCGTCATCAACACGCCAGCCTACGCAGTCGAGGCCGTGATCGGCGATGCGGAGCAACGCAGCGATACTGACTACAACCCTGTGGCCCAGATCCGTCGGCTCGCACTGGCGGGTGTGTTCCTCGCAAACGAGCGTTGGATTCGCAACGGGCGCACGCGAAGAGTCACCGTCGGTCACTACTCGCTTTTCAACTTCGCGTCGGTGTCTCGTTTTCTGCGCCAAACCGATCCAGGCAGCTTCTTCCTCAGGGAAGGCGAACGACCGAACGACCGCCGAAGGTCCTTCTGGGACCGAGCCTGGATCGAGGCCGGCGCCACCGTCGGCCTGGTTCAACTGCGCGCCGGCGTGAACCCCCTGCAAATGCTCGACTTCTTGGCGGGCCTGGTTGGCCTCGACCCCGCGGGCGACGACAGGCGAGTGGTCAAGCCGACCCGGTGAGGGGGGGCCAACTCGCGTGCCCTGCTGGCACTCGAGTTGCCCTGAGCGCGAGCACAGATATGCCCAAGGGGGACAGGGGCGGTGGAGTTGTTCGCCCCTGCCCTTGGTGCTCGCGCGGGCCTTGGTGTGCTAGCGAACGCCGCCGATGACGGCTTTGGCCGCGTTGGAGGTCGTGAGCCCCAGCGCGTTGATCTTGGGGTCGATCGAGATGATCTGGTTGAACCAGGTCATGCCGATCAGAGACTTGGAGTTGGGCACCGAGACGTTCCAGGTTGCAGTGCGGTTGCTAGTCAGGAAGGCAGAGATGGTGTCGATGCTGACGTAGAGCGTGCAGCCGGTGGTGCCGATCTTGAGGGGCAGGTTGACCGCGCCCCACTTCTTGTCGGAGACGCCGAATACGAGGAGGACGACCTTGGAAGTCGACAGGCCAGTCATTCTGGCCTGGAAGGAGCGTCCGATCTCCGGGCCGATCGTGCCGTTCTCGAGCTTTGGTGTGCCACCGGTGCCTTTGCAAGCCGCGCCGAACTCGTCGTAGGAACCGGCGATGCGGCTGTTGAGGACGGCGTTCATTGCGTTGATGAAGTCAGTGCGGCCGAGGATCGCGGTACCCGAGTTGCAACCGCTTCCGTTTGTGCTGCAACCACCGTGCGTGTGGATGCCGACGGCCTTGCCGGTTGTGTCGTTGATGACCGGTGACCCCGAGTTGCCACCCTCGGTGTCGACGACGTAGCAGAGTCGAGTGCTGCGCAGGTACGACAGCGGCCCAGCATGAGTCTGTTGGGTTTGCGTGCGGTTGCGCTGGTCACGATCGACGCCGTAGCCGGTGATACGGATGGTTGCGCTGGTCGGCGGTCGTTCGAGTTCGAACCATGAACCCTGCTTTTCGCCCGCGTAGAGACTCGTCGTCGAGTTGCGCAAGGTGGCGGCAACCGCCCAGTCGGCGCCAATGCCAGCGCTTAGGCGGCGAAGGCTCTGGGCGTCGTAGGGATACTGCTCCGATGGAGGCGGGTGATTGAGTCTGCCGTTGCTGCTCGACAGCGGCACGTTGAACTGCATCGTTTGGTTGGCGTTGCTCGTGCAGTGCCCAGCCGTGCAGCACGCGAACTTGCTGATCAGCCATGTCGTGCAACCGGTCGGGAACTGACGCGCGGCGCGCGGATCGGTACTCGGCGTGCGATTGTCCTGGGGGCCGCATTGTGACTTGGGCTCCACCAACACCTCGCCGTGTTCGACCTGATCGATCACGAGGCGGTTGCGGCTCGTGAAGGCACCCGCCACGAGTTCGACCAGTACGGCATCACCGTTGAAGTACGACGACGCGTTGCGGTAGTCACGGAGGCTCCAGGTCTCGAATAGCTGCAGGTAGCCGTCCTTCAACGAGCTGATGCGGACGAAGCTATTACCATCGAGCTGTGTTGCCGTGCCAAAGCGCAGGCGCAGCCATGTGGCGCCCTTCGAACGAACGACATGCGTGAAAACGGCGTGCGCAGTCAAGTCGCGGTTAGCGACATGACCCGAGTCGATCATCGTCGGAACGCTACGGTAGGGGAACTCGCGCACCTGGGCGGACAGGCTGACAGCCATGACCACACTCGATAACGCGGCGAGGAGGGGAAGGTCTCGCACAGAGGCTCCTTGTGGTAAGTGGAGTGCTGGTGGGGACAGGGCGAAGGCCCAATCTAGCAGCGTCCCGTGATGCCGGACAGTCGCCTACCGGACGCGTCCACCCCACAGGCGGCGCAACCACTTGTGCTGTTGGAGGAGTTTCAGAGACAAACTGGCGGCTTCGCCCCAGCGTTTGCCCTGCACCATTGGCTCAACCTGCTCTTGCCAGCTGGCCAGAACCGCGAGGTTGTCCGTCAGTCCCGCTTTCGCCAAGAGGCGACGGTGTGCAGGTAGGCGCCCGAGGATTCTTCGCACCGCACGACGTCGGGCGACGACGTCGACCAGGGCCGCACCGAGGTTGCCGCGATTTTTCCGCGCATACCGAGTGCCGCGCTCGAGTGATTCGATCTTGTCGAGGATCCCATCAGCACGTTCGAGCTGTCCGTCACGTTCGAGCTGTCCGACACTCTGCCGCAGTCGAGCGGCTCTTTGTCTTCTTTTGAGATACGGGGCAGTGCGTTCGACTTGTCGGTGTAGGTCCCGAAGTTCTCGTTCGACACGTTGGCGCTCGGCCTGCAGCTGCCGCAACTTCGCGGGAGCCATGCCTTGGCTCCGCGATTCCCGCACGCGCCTGGTGAGGTCGGCGAACTTCTTGTCCAGCTCGCGCGCGCGTCGCCGCAGCTTGGCCGTTGCCGAGCCCGCTATCAGATAATCGAGCCCCGGAATCTGCAGCCGACCGAAGTCACTGCTGTTGAGGCCGAACACTCGCTTGGCGAGCTGCGCTACCTGGCTCAGTTCCTGGCGCAGGTCACGCCCGTACTGCTCGCGCAGGGCGGCTCGCTTGGCCGAGTCGGCCGGCTGGTCCGTGTTCCGCACGCCTTCTTCGAGTCGCTGCCGCTGCCGCGCGAAAATCGCACGGATCTGCGGACCGGTGCGGCGCAGCGCGGCCGCCCACTCGCCGAACGTCTTGCGCCAGTTTCCCCGCAGCGACGTGTCTTTAGCGAGCCGCTCGAACAGCGTCGCCAGAGCCTTCGCGTTTCCCGTGATTCGGTAGAGGTCGATCAGACGTACCAGTGCCCGGTTGCGCAAGCGAACGGTGACACCGCCCCGCCGTGCCAGAAACTCGTAGGCGCGCACCGCGCCGTCGTAGTCGAGGTCGATGTGCTCGCATGCCCACGCTTCGGCGAACAGTCGCAGGCCGGACATCTCCTCCAAAGTCGTATCCACCGCAGGTGCGTCGGTCTTGCCCTGCTGTGCAGCGAGCGGACCAACGCATGCGGCCAAGGCCAGCCACAGGAGGATCGCTGCTCGTCTCACGCGACTACCGCCGCTACGAATCTGTAGCCGATGCCGTGCACGGTCAGGATGTGCTCCGGTTCATCCGGCGAATCCTCGACCTTCTTGCGGAGCCGTGCGATGTGATTATCGACCGTGCGAGTGGTCGGCAAGTTGACGTAGCCCCAGACCTTCGTCAGTAGATCGTGGCGGGTGACCACTTCGTCGCGATGCGCGATCAGGTAGCGCAAGATGTCGGACTCGAAGCGCGACAGCGGCCACTCCTTGCCCTCTCGCTCGATCACGTAGCGGCGGAAGTCGACTGTCAGCCCCTCGAAGCGGAACACCTCGGCGACGGGTTCGACGTCCGGATGCACTCGGCGCAGGACCGCGCGGATGCGCGCCATGAGTTCGGGTAGCCCGAACGGTTTGGTGACGTAGTCGTCGGCGCCGATCTCGAGCCCGGTCACCTTGTCCTCGGGTTGGCTCTTTGCGGTCAGCAGGATGATCGGAGTGCGGTCGCCCTCCTCGCGCAGAATCTCGAGCACCTTGAGTCCGTTGATCCCGGGCATCATCACGTCGAGCAGCAACAAAGACGGTGGATCGCGACGCACCGCGGCCAGCGCCTGCTCTCCGTCATAGGCGCACTCGACCACGTAGCCTTCGACTTCGAGGTTGTATTTGAGGCCCTCGACGAGTTCCTTCTCGTCGTCGACCACGAGCACGCGTTCTCCGGTTGTCTTCACTGTCATTCAGCCTGGCGATGTTCGCCATCCTCTTCAGCCCGCGGCAGCTCGATACGGAACACACTCCCGCCCCCAACCCGGGGCTCGTGCACGACCGAACCCCCGTGAGCCTCGGCGAAATGCCGCACCAAGGCTAGACCCAGTCCGGAGCCGCGGCGGTCCTCGGCTGTTTCAGCCCTGTAAAACGTGTTGAAGATCCGCTCTCGATCCGCCTCCTCGACGCCCATGCCGCGGTCGAGCACCTCGATCCGCGCCACCTGCGGGGTTTCTTTGAGGCGGACGTCGATGCGCCGATCTCCGCCCTCGATCGTGTATTTGCGGGCGTTCGACAGCAGATTGACCACCGCCTGGCTGAGCCCCTCCGGGTCGACCGCAGCAGTCACTGGCGGCAACGGCAGCCACATCAGGTCGCAGCCGTGCGACTGTAGGTGTGGTCGATAGCTCTCCAGCAAGCCGGTCAGATGGACGTCCAGGCGCGTCGGTACCGGCCGGTAGACCTTGGTGCCGGCCTCGATCTGCGAGAAGTCGAGGACGTTGTCGATCATGCCTTGTAGCCGATCGGACTCCTTTGCGATCACGGCCGAGAACCGGGCGATCTTCTGGGGATCCGAAACGCGGCCCATGGCGAGCGTTTCGCCGTACATCCGGATCAGGGCCAGGGGAGTTTTGAGTTCATGCGACACGCGGCCGACGAAGCGCGTCTTCATGTCGGCGAGTTCACCCTCGCGTCGCACCGTACGTACAAGCACCAAAGCGCCGGCACCGGCGAACACCGCGAGTGCGAGCAGGAAGCCGGCGCGAAGCGCGAGCTTGCGGCGCGTGGCGCGAGTCAGCTCGGCGGCATCGCGCGGCAAGGCCAGCAGCGAGAAGCCGAGTAGCGGCATCGTCAATACATAACGCGTCGCGAGTGCCAGTGCCTGCTCGCGCTCGCCGCCGACGAGCGCGTCGTCGTTGGTGCCAACGCTGTTGCCGTCGGCGTCCACCAACTCGATGCGGAACGGCTGCCCGGTCTTCGACAGAAGTTCCTCTAACTGCGCGGTCTGGAGGGGGAACAATCGCCCCGGGTCGAACTGAATCGCCAGCCACAGCTTGCGAGGCGGCTGCATAACGATGTCGACCGGGTGGAAGGCGACCAGAGTGGTCTCGGCCGGGCCGTAGAACGGGCGTGCCACGAGTCCAGTGGCGGCCGGGCCAGAGCTGAGATCAAGGCCGAGTGCGCGCACTTGCGCGGCGAGGATGCGCCGCGTGATGCGATCGCGGTTGCGTTCACGGCATTCTTCGAGCTCGAGTTGACCGCGCAGGTCGTTCTCTGCGAACTCGCTCGCGAGCCCGGTTGCTCGATCGAACAGGTAGTCGAGGCTCGTTTCGCCGACACCGTCAAACCTGCCGTCGGCGATACCTTGCGCGATCCTGTGCAGCCGCTCGAACAGCCGGCGGCGCAGTGAACCATCCTGATCTTCGGCCAGCTTGTTGCGTTCCAGTCCGAGTTGAGCCTCGGCTTGGGCGAGCATGATCATCAACAACAGGCCGTGTGTGTTGGTGCGGAACCGAGCTCGACCCATGCCCTCGAGCGTGGTGCGCGCGTCACGCAGTTTGGTCAGCGCCTCCTGGACACGACCGAGTTTGCGTAGCAGGCGGGCTTTCTCATAGCCGAGCCGGGCTTGTCCATCGGCAGACAGCGGGGCGTCGAACGCCTGCAGCTCGCCGAGCGCCTCATCGAACAGCCCCAGCACCGCGAACTGCTCGGCGTTGCGCACGGACCGCAGCAGTCGTGTGACGGCCGCGTTGCCGCCCTGCGGGCTGGGCGCGAGGTGTACGGTCGGTCCGGTGTTGCGGGCAACGCGTGGCCACCACGACAGACCTGTTTCAGCAACGAGAATTGCAGTGAGCACCGCAGAACCGCTCGTCCGGGATCGTGCGGCGATCCGTCCCAGCGTGGCCTGTGCTGGCACACGGTTCTGGCCGTTCATCTCGGCGACGACCGCGCGCACCTCTCGCTCGAGCTGCTCGCCGAACTCGCGCTCGGCTCCGCGGAGCAAACCGCTCGTGCCGCGCGACATGGTGGCGTTCAGCTCACCTTCGAGCCCACCAATTTGCGACAGCCCGAGCCAGGCGACGAGCAGAGTCGGCCCGAGCAGGAACAAGAGCGAGACCGTCAGGCGCTTGGTTGTTGGTTTCATCCCGTCTGCCCATATTCTGCCCCGCTTCACGCACCAGCCGTGTCCCAACACGTGAGCTTCACTGCCGAATCCTCGCCCGCGGTCGCCCTGACCGACTACACGGTCCGCTACGGAAGCCACGTAGCGGTCCATTCGGCCACGTTTTCGATGCCGCGTGGGGCTTGTGGCTTGCTCGGCAAGAACGGCGCGGGCAAGAGCTCGATCCTCAAGGCCGTGCTCGGTTTGATCCGCCCAGCGGGCGGGACGGGCAGCGTCCTGGGACTCGAAGTGCGCAGCCAGGGGGCCGAAGTCCGAGACCGCATCGGCTACATGCCGGAGAAAGAGACCTCTCTGCCGGGGTTATCGGGACTCGACATGGTCATCCTGGCCGGGGGGCTGTCCGGGCTACCCGCGGCCGTTGCCAAGCAGCGCGCGCATGAGGTGCTGTGGTTGGTCGGCCTCGAGGAGTCGCGCTATCGCAAGGTCGAGGGCTACTCCCTCGGCATGAAGCAGAGGGTCAAGTTGGCGACCGCGCTCGTGCACGATCCGGAGCTCTTGTTCCTCGATGAACCAACCAACGGCCTCGATCCGAAGGGGCGCCAGGAGATCCTCGAGCTGCTCGGCGACCTCGTGCAGAAGAAGGGCAAGTCGCTGATCCTGTCGTCGCACATCCTCCCCGACGTCGAAGAGATCTGTGATCACGTCGTGCTGCTCGACGAGGGTCGCGTGATTGGTCAGGGGCCGCTCGCCGAGCTCACCAAGGAAGCTGGCCGCTACTACACCCTGCGCGTGCAAGGTGACACATTGGCATGTCACGCTGCGCTCGATGCAGCTGGTCTGCTGCGCGAAGTCCCTGAGCAAGCGGGGACCTTTCGGGTTTACC
>PVBE010483473.1_pt1 | contig 13927 bp, 15 predicted proteins | sample 1631181 | NCBI WGS metagenome assembly PVBE01 (sample SAMN08397723, study PRJNA350692) | Marine metagenome, whole genome shotgun sequencing project. | isolation source: water | place: Pacific Ocean | collected 2012-04 | reverse complement strand
CTGTAAAGACCGGAGACAAGGGTTACACATGTTCGGAGACATGGTTTACGCTTTCGACGATCCGTTCGACCAAGGGGCGAGGTCCTCGCAGGTCTACCTGAGCTACGCGGTGGGTCATGAACCAGATGTTCCACACGCCATCTGTCGCCGTGGGGCGAAAGGCGACGGGATGGCCGCGAAACGCCATGCTGATGCGGAAGGGATGGCCTTTGAAGTTGACAATACCTCCGGCCACTACCCTTCGGACGATGTCCCCATCACCGTAGGTGACGGGAGGCAGGCTCTCCGGGAAGCTCCTGGGGCTGGGGGCATACCGGCTGGCGGGTGTGGCCAGGCCCAGGGCCTGATGCGGCCGCTCCACGTTGTAGACGGAGCGCTAGCGATCAAAGGCCCGTTTAGAGGTGCCCAGATCGGCGAAGACCTTGCCCTGGAGCAGCTCCGCGCGCAGGGTGCGATGAAACCGCTCGTCCTTACCTTGGGTCTGCGGGTGATACGGTCGCCCATGGCTGACCCGGATGCCCAGGTGCATGAGCCAGACCGTCAGGGGCGTGTGGGGATGGGCCGCGTCGGCGCCCCAGGGAGCGCCGTTGTCCATGACCATGCGCTGGGGCAGGCCGTAACGGCGGAAGATGGTGGTCAAGCGCTCCCTCACGGTGAGGCCCCGCTCATCGGCGCAGGCCTCCAATCCCAGGGCGAAGCGGGAGTGATCATCCAGGACCGTCAGGGGATGGCACCGCCCCCGCAGCAAGGCAAAGTGGCCCTTGAAGTCCATCTGCCACAGGCCGTTGGGGACGGGGTTCTCGAAGCGCTGCCAGTGTGGGCGCTTGGCCGATTCGGCAGGGTCGATGCAGCCGTGGCGGTGCAGGATCGCGGTGATGGTGCTCGGACTCGGCACCTGGGGATTGCCCAGGTGGAGGAGCCGCGCACGGATCTTGCGCCCTCCCCATACCGGGTGGGCTTCCCGCACCCTCAGTACGGCTGCCTCCAGCGCAGGTGGTGTGCGGCCAGGCGACTGATGCGGCCGGCGCGAACCCTCCCGCAAGCCCTCCACGCCTGCATGCCAGAACCGGTAGAGCCACTTGTACCCCGTCGGAGGGCTGATCCCATACCGGCGGCACAGCTCCCGCACGTTCGCTCCCTCCTTGCTCGCCATCAGCGTGAACTCTTGGCGCAACGACATAGCAGACACCTCCTGCCACGGCATGGCCACCTCCTGGGTGACATCATCCCATGTAGCATGTGTAAACCATGTCCCCGAACACCCGTTAATGATGAACCCGGTCCATACAGCCCGTCGAAGGACGAGCGGGCAGGGCGCGCGCCGCACCGAGTCTGTGGGCTAGGTGCGGTGCAAGGCCACCAGGAATCGACGCCGACCTGCACAAGGAACGCAACACCATCAGACGCGGCCTCGGGCACATAAAGCCGTGGCACGGCTTCCCAAGCCGCCGCGACTAGTGCGCCATCGCCCTCAACCGCCGCGTCCCAATCCCGCTGACGCAGCCTAGACGGTGGAAAGCTCGGTCGCGAGATCGTCGAGGGTGCCGATGTCATGCAACGGGAACCGAGCCGCGATGGGTTCGAAGACGTCCATCGTGTGGTGCTGGGCAAGACCCACTGCCTGGCGGTAGAGGGCAAGACCCAGTGCCTTGTGGGCAAAGTCCTTGCCGACCGGCCATTCGCAAGCATCCAGGAACACCCGCAGCAGCGCCTTGTCGCACCCGAACAGGTCCCGGTAGAGCTGGATGATCTCGTAGTGCCGATCGGTCGCCATTGTGTCGCCCCAGTCAATGATCCCGGTGAGACGAGCGTTCGCGACGAACGCGTGCGCTGCTGTCAGGTCGCCGTGGACGAAAACGCGGTCGAACGGCCCGAGCCGGGCCAGGTAGTCGTCGATCTGCGCGATCAGATGAGGCGGCAGCGAACTGTGCTCAGCGGCCGCCGACACACTCGGCACCGGCCAGTCTTCGTGTGTTCCGACGCCCGACGGAGGCAAGGCGTGTACGCGGCGCACCTGCTGACCCAGATCCGCGGCGACCGAATGCCTCTGTTCGATGGACAGCTCGGCGTCTCGCAAGGACACCCCGGACATCCGTGAGGAGACCAGATAGGGCCACGGGGCGTCGGCATCTTCGTACAATCGCCCGTCCGCCAGCAGGCGGGGTGCGGCGATTTCCGGGTCGACGGCGATCAGCGCCTGCGCCGCGCGTTCGGCTGCGTGACACTCTCGCCACGCTCGTGAGAAGCCGCCGAACAGCTTCACCACGACATCGCCGTAGAGGAAGGTGGGGTGCGTCGGGTTAAAGCCGGCCAGCGGCTCCCGCCCGGCGTCGGCCAAGCCGTGACGTTTCAGAATCTCCGCCACGTACGGCCACCAAAAGTCGACGTCGCCGAGGCGCGAAACGTAGTCCTGAATCGACGCGAACGCGGGAGGTGCGGTCATCGGGCAAGTATAGCCCGTAAGCGCCCCAAGTGGGCAGGGCGTCCGTGGTTCGACCGGCTCACCACGAACGGGCAGGGCGCGCGTGACCGCTTTTCGCCCGCTAGGCGGAGAGGCCGGCTTCCTGCCCACCCTCCTCGACCAGGTACTCGTGCGCCTTCTCGGGGCTCATCGCCAGATCGCCGGAGCGGTAGAGCATCAATACGAGGCGGATGGCCGCTTCGCGCGCTTCCGACGCCACGATATCAAAGGTGTCCGTGTGTCGGAGGATTTCCAGGTATCGCATTGCGACCTCCTTTGGAGAGTGCCCGGTCGGTGTGGAGCGTCTCCGCCCTCCAGCGCCTCTCTTGCTTCACGATATCGGCCGTGGAGGAGAGCCGTAGCGGCGGATTCGCCGGAGGCCGGCGGGGCTTTCCCCTGACACGGGGAGCGGCCCTCTACCTGTCTCCCCTCACACTAAGAAGAACGTCGGCGGAGGCAGGCGGGTTCCATCGGAGGGAGCCACCGGGGACGATTGCGGCGAGAAGGGAGACGGGAGGAGTCAGTTGGAGTAGCCGAAGGGGTGGGCCAGATGCCACTCCCACGCGCTGGCCAGGATCTCCTCCAGGCCGTCGTGTCGTGGATGCCAGCCAAGGTCGGACTTGATGGCCCGCGGGTCCGCGACGAGCACCGGGGAGTCCCCGGCGCGCCTCGGCTCGATGCGAACCGGGATCGGCCGTCCGCTCACGCGCTCGGCAGTATCCACGACCTGCCGGACCGAGAACCCCCGGCCCAGCCCGACGTTGTAGGCAAGCCGCGGAAGCTGGCCTAGTCGAGACAGGGCTTGCACGTGGGCGGCCGCGATGTCCTCCACGTGGATGTAATCCCTCACCGCCGTCCCGTCCTCGGTGGGGTAGTCGTCGCCGAAGACGGGGAGGTACTCGTCACGGCCAAGAGCGACTCGGAACGCGTTGGGCACCAGGTGCGATTCCGGCCGGTGGTCCTCGCCGTACGGCCCAACGGCGCCCGCAGCGTTGAAATACCGAAGGGACACGCTCTGGAAGCCGTGCGCCTGCCCATACCAGCGCAGGATTTCCTCGAACACCGCCTTCGTCGCACCGTAGGGGTTCACCGCGGCGATGGGGTGGTCCTCCGGGATCGGGACCTGCTGGGGCACGCCGTAGACCGCCGCGCTGGAAGAGAAGACGAGACGCGATACGCCGTTGCGCCTCATCGCTTCCAGGAGGGCAAGGCCGTTCACCACGTTGCCCGAGTAGTACAGGCCCGGCTCGGTCATCGATTCGCCCACCTGGATGAGGCCGGCCAGGTGAACCACCGCCTCTATCGAGTGGGACTGGAAGACCCGATCCAGGGCCGCTTGGTCACCGACCTCAGCGCGGACGAGCGTGGCCTCGGGAGCGAGCGCGGCGCGGTTCCCGGTGCCCAGGCTATCGAGGGCTACGACGCCATAACCCTCGCGGATCAGGGCCGCCGTGACGGCGCTCCCTATGTACCCGGCGGCTCCCGTGACGAGGACGTGGGGCACGGTCGATCGCTCCTGTGGCGCGGGAGTAACGGCGAGAGCCCGGGGGCCGGGCGCGAGCGGGTTCAGTCGGGGAGCAGCCCCTCTTCGACGAACATGGTCCTGGCCTCGGCGTAGTCCAGGGTTTCCCGCGGGTCCTCAGCCCGGTCCAGCAGCCGGCTAGCCTTCGACTTCACCAACGTCGAGAACCGCGAGACGAACCCCATGACGCGCCTCCTGCTGCACTCGGTCGATTCCTGCACCCATTCTAGTCGAGCCGATGGGCGCGCGCAAACGGCCGCGTCGTCGCGGCCCGCGCGGCTCAGCGGCCCGGTCGAGGTGGACCCGCGAGGCCGGGGGCGCCGCCACCGGTCCCAACGTACCACCTGGCCAGCAGCCACGCCATGCGCGGCCAGACGCGGACGGGAAGCGCCCTGAGCCCACGCCAGACGATGCGCGGGCGGAAGAGGTGCGAGAAGAGCCGTGTTGGAAAGTCTAGGTCCCCGTACTCCAGGGCCGCCGCCCTGACCTCCTCCAGCGTGAAGAGCTGCAGGCACGCCTCCACTTCCATGGGGGTGAGCCTCGTCAGGAGGCGTCGCAGCGCGGCCCCCATCAGCAGGTCTGCTCCCACCTGCTCCATCCAGAGGTCGCCGTAAGCGGAGAAGGCGCTGTTGCCCATGTCCCCACGGCGCAGGGCCTCGGCGGCTACGCGGGCGCACAGCTTCCCCGCCAGGATGCTGGTGTAGATGCCTCCGCCGGAAGTTGGCTTCACCTGGCCCGCCGCGTCCCCCACCAGCATCACGCCTGGCGAGGCCACCTGGCGGACCGGCGCCACGGGGATCACGCCACCCTGCAGGCGCAGGTAGCGGGCGGAGCGGAGGTGGGCGTGCCGGTCCATCAGGCCGTCCAGCAATCGCCGCGGCGACGCGCCCCCGACCGCGCTCCCGGTCCCAACCCTGGCCACGCCGTCCCCCACTGGGATCAGCCACCCGAACCATCCGGGGGCAAGGTCCGGGTGCACGAACACCTCCACCATGTCCGAGGTGAGCGCGCCCCCCGAGATCTCCCCGCCCGTGGCCACGATCGACTCCTCCGGTGCCGCCGTTCCGGTGCACCGCGCGACCAGCGAGCGAGCGCCGTCCGCGCCCACGACCAGCGAAGCCTCCAGGACGCTCCGGGCTCGGCCGCGCGCCATCTCCAGGCGCATCCCCCGATCGGTGCGCTCCACGCCGGTGACCCGCCGCTCCAGCATGAGGGTGGCGCCGGCCTCCTGGGCCCGCTCCGCGAGCCTCTGGTCCAGCAGCGGCCGGTCTATGACCAGGGCGTGGGTCTTGTCGCCACCCACCGCCACCTGGTTCCCGGCGGGCGTGTGGACGATGGCGCCCCGGATCTGGTTGAGCACCAGGTCTTTCTCCGACACCCCCGCGGCTTCCAGGGTCCGCGCGGTGACCAGTCCCGCGCAGTGGACGGGCCGCCCGACCTGTGGGTGCTCCTCCACCACCACCACGCGCAAGCCGGCCGCGGCGATCTCGCAGGCCGCCACGGACCCGGCGGGGCCGGCCCCGACCACCGCGACGTCGTACTCCATCGCCATGACCTTCCTCCACGACAGCGCCGCGACGCCGAGCGAGCCGCCGCCGTTGCTACGCCGGACACGAGCGCATATTATAGCGCAGAGTCCGCGGCTTGGGCGCGGAAGGGAAGGCCAGTGCCTCCCACCGTCCGTCTACCAGGGAGCATTATCCAGTGGGAACCGAGCCGAGCGCCTTGGCGCTATCGATCATCATCCCCGCCTACAACGAAGAGCATCGCCTCGGCCCTACGCTAGAGGCCTACATCGCCGAGTTCTCCTCACGCCACGGCGGGGCATGGGAGCTGCTGGTGGTCCTCAACGGGTGCATCGACGGCACGGAGGGGGTCGTCGACGCGCACCGCCAGCGCTGCCCCCAGGTGCGGTCCATGGTCTACCCACAGCCCCTCGGCAAGGGCGGCGCCATCCTGGAGGGGCTGCGGAACGCTCGCGGGGCGCGGGTCGCGTTCGTGGACGCCGACAACATGGTGGGGCCGGGGGAAACGGCCAGGCTCGTCGATGCGCTGGACGACAGCGACGTGGCCATCGGCTGGCGGCGCTCGGCGGACCTTCCACAGCCGTTGGCACGACGCGCGGCAAGCTGGCTGGTGAGGCTCTGGACCCGGTGGTTCCTGCGACTCCCCTTCCACGATACGCAGTGCGGCGCAAAGGCCATGACGCGGGAAGCGGCGGCTGCCGTCCTCCCCCACCTGCGGGAGACCGGATGGGCGCTGGATCTGGACATCATCATATCGGCCAGGGCGCTGGGCTTCCGCGTGGTGGAGACGCCGGTGGCGTGGAGGCATGTCCGAGAGGGGTCCAAGCTGCGGCTCGGACAGGCCGGCTGGGAGTTCTTCCTGGCATCGTTGCGGCTCCGGAGCAGGCGTCGGAGCCAAGGGTGAGGACCGCTTGTACACCGTCATGTGCGATTTCGACAACACCATCACGGTCGGCAACGTAAGCGAGGCGGTGTTGGGCGCCTTCGCGTCGCCCGACTGGAAGCAGGTCGAGACGGACTTCGTCGCGGGCCGGATCAGCGTCGAGGAGAGCAACCGGCGGCAATTCCCGCTTGTCCGGGCCCGCGAGGAGGAGATCGGGGCGTTCGTGCGCCGCGCCGTCGAGGTCCGGCCCGGTGTCCCTGAGTTCGTCGACTACTGCCGGGGCGTGGGGATCGAGGTCGTCGTCGTGAGCAGCGGCGTCGACACCTACATCGAGCCCATGCTGCGGATGCTGGGTCTCGCCGACCTGGAGCTCCGCGCCGGGCGAGGGCGCGTGAGCGACCGCGGCATCGTCGTCGACTACGCCGACCCGGCGGGCGCTCCCATTGACGATGGGTTCAAGCTTGCGTGGTTAGAGGCGCTGAAGCAGCGCGGCCGGCCGGTCGTCTACATCGGCGACGGCGAGCCGGACATCGAGGCCGCCCTCCGCGCGGACCACGTCATCGCCCGGGACGATCTGGAGCGACATTTCCGGGACCGCTCGCTCCCCCACTTCGCTTTCGACACCTTCCACGACGTGCGGCGCATAGTGGAGGAGGAGATCGTGGGGAAGAGAACCGGCTAGCCCTAGGCGCTCCGGCGCGCGGCGGGGCGTCGCAGGCGGAGAAAGGCAAGGCGCCACAGGGCCTCCACCACGATCCTCCACGACATCTTGGACGTGCCCTGGCTGCGGTCCACGAACAGGATCGGGTGCTCCACCACTCGGAAGCCGTGACGCTGGCAGAGCAGGGCTACCTCCGCCTGGAACGCGAAGCCGCGGCAGCGGATGGCGTCCAGGTCCAGCGTCTCCAGCACGCGCCGACGGTACGCCTTGAAGCCGGATGTGGCGTCTCGCGGCCGCAGCCCTCCGATCCACCGGGCGTACAGGTTTCCGCCCCGGCTGAGCAGCCGCCGACCCACCCCCCAGTTCTGGTCCACCCCACCGCCTTGCACGTAACGCGAGCCCACCACCACGTCAGCATCCGCCAGGGATTTCAGCATGGGGACCACGTCCTCGGGCGCGTGGGACAGGTCCGCGTCCATCTGCACCACGGCCTCTGCCCCCAGGGTCAGTGCCTGCCGAAAGCCGGCCGTGTACGCAGTGCCCAGGCCCAGTTTGCCGCTCCGGTGGAGGACGGAGAATCGCGCCGGGTCTTCCCGCGCCAACGAGTCGGCCAGGTCGCCGGTGCCGTCGGGAGAAGCGTCGTCGACAACCAACAGGTGCAGGGAGGGGATTGGCAGGGCGGTGAGACGGCGGACGAGGGCGGAAAGGTTTGCCGCCTCGTTGAAGGTGGGAACGACGACGACGACCCTGGAATCGAGATTCATCATGCCTCTTTCCCGAATCCGTAGCTCAAACTCTAGCCCCGAGCGCGAAGGGCGTCAAGGCGACCATCGCCGCCCAGCGAGCGGGCCGGGCGTGCGGGGAGCGTCCAAACGGAGGCCATTTCCCTACGACGCCCCAACGGAGTACAATGCCCCCAACGGTTTCGCACCCCAAACACAGGGGGAGAGACATGGACCTGGCACAGATCGAGGCCTTCGTGGAGGTAGCGCGCCGCGGCAGGTTCAGCCGGGCCGCGGAGGCACTGTACCTGACGCAACCCTCCCTCAGCGCGCGGATCCATAAGCTGGAAGCGGACCTCAACGTGGTGCTCTTCCACCGGCTGGGGAGGGGCGTACGGCTGACCGACGCCGGAAAGTCGTTCCTGCCGTTCGCCCGCCGCGCGCTGGAGTCCCTGGACCAGGCGCGCGATGCGCTGGGTGCGCTGCAGAATGCGGCGAGCGGCACTCTGCGAGTGGCCACCGCCCGCGCGATGGGCGCCTACGTCCTTCCCGAGATCCTGGAGCGGTTCCGCTCGGAGCACCCGGGGATCGATGTCCACATTCGGACCGCACGCTCCTCGGAGGTCCTCCAGATGGTGGTGGACGAGGAGGTGGAGGTAGGGCTGGGTCGCAGCCTCCGGCACCCTGACATCGTCGCCGTCGAGATGTACGAGGAGGAGGTGGCGCTGGTCACCCACCCCTCGCACCCCTTCGCCGCCACCAGCCGCGCGAGCATCTACGACGTGGCCCGCGAGCCTCTGATCCTCTACGACCGGGACTCGTCCTTCTTCGTGCTCATCGACCGGGTCTGCCGTGAGGCCGGGATCGTGCCGAACGTGGGAATGGAGTTGGACAGCATCGAGGCGACCAAGCGGATGATCGAGCGGGGGCTAGGCATATCGTTCCTGCCTGTCCACGGAGTCGCCCGAGAGGTGGAGGAAGGGAGCCTGGCGCTGGTCCAGCTCCAAGAGGGGCACCGGGTCACTCTGCCGAGCTCCGTGATGGTGCGCCGCTCCAGGGTCTACGGCCCCGCGGTACTGGCGTTCCTGGACGTGCTGGCGAGCCTCTACGGGGCGCAGGTGACCGCCACGATCTCCATGAACACGCAGCGCAACGGCGCGGCGGTGGATTCGCCGTAGGCGGCCCCTCCCCGGAATCCCCGGCCCGCGTCCGCATCCTCCAGGGCAGGCGCCCTAGCCCTTGCGGGCCCAGACCGTGTGGTAGCTGTCGCCGCTGATCACCGCCAGCAGCTCGGCCCGCTCGATCTGACGCAGCTCCGTCAGCGCCTCGTCGCAAGCCCGAACCGCCGTGGGATGCCCGGCGGAGGCCACGCGGGTGAGGACCTGCTCGAACACTCCCAGCCGCACCAGGCTGTCGACGCGCCGAGGCCACATGACCAGGGCCACCTGAGAGGGCCGGGGAAGCGTGGGGCGCATCCGACGAAGCTGACGAATCCGGTCTTCCGGGCCGCGCGCCATTGCCGTGACACGGATGATGGGCGGCTCGCCGGCCGTCGTCCGGAGGTCGAGCACCCACGTCTTACGCATCATGGGGAAGAAGAGGCAAACCACCTCGGCCGTCGCGATACTGTGGGCGATCCGCTCCAGATCGATCGGGACGTAGTCGTTCACATCCCCTCCCTTACAACCAGCCTCTACCTCGTGAGCGACCCGCTAGGACCCGACAAGCTTCCGGACCGTCTCCAGGAACCCGTTGGTCACCTTCTCCCAGTCGCCCACCACGCCGTAGCGGGCCTCCTTGAAGATGTTGGCCTCGGCGTCCCGGTTCACAGCGACGATGTTCTTGACCGTCGAGAGCCCGGCCAGGTGCTGGCTCGCCCCGGAGATAGCGATAGCGATGTACACCTCCGCCGACACGGTCTTGCCCGTGAGGCCCACCTGGTGCGCGTAGGGAAGCCAGCCAGCGTCACAGACCGCTCGGGACGCCCCAACGGCGCCCGCCAGCAGACCCGCGAGCTCCCGTAGCGGCTCGAATGCCTCCGAGCCCCCCAGGCCGCGGCCACCGCTGATCACCACCCGCGCGTCTTCCAATCGGACGCCTGCCGCCGCCGCAACCTCCCTGCCGGTAACGTTCGCATTCACGGCCGAGGCGTCGATGTCCACGGGCACCGACACGACTTCCGCCTGGCGCGACGCGTCCGGGGCGTCGGCCTCGAAGGCATTGGCACGCAGTGTGGCGACAGCGGGGGTGGAGCGAACGGCCACCCGCGCGACCGAGGCCCCGCCATACACGGGCCGGTCCGCCACCAGGGCGTCTCCGTCCATCTTGACGGCAACGCAGTCCTGCGCAATGCCCGTGCCGAGCCGGAACGCCAGGCGCGGAGAGGCTTCCCGCGTGAGAACGGTCTTCCCAGTCAGGACGACTGCAGGAGCGGCCGCCTTTACGATAGCCTCCAGGGCGATCACCGTCGCCTCCGGGCCAGCATCCGCGAGAAGCGCATTGTCGACCTCGTACACCTTCGCCACCCCCAGGGCCGCGATCTCCTGGGCCAAGCCGCTCGCGCCGCTGCCGCACAGCGCCGCCACAACCTGCCCACCCGTCTGCTCAGCCAGCCCCTTCGCGGCGGCCGCGAGCTCGCCCACGCTCGAGTCCAAGCTGCCCCCGGAGTGCTCCGCGAGGATCAGGATATCTTTTCCGTCTGCCATGTCCGCACACCTCTCTCGCGTGTCGTGGGATGGGCCCGGCCGTCTATATAAGCTTCGCCTCGCGCAGCTTCAGCGCCAGGTTTCGTCCCTTCTCTTCGTCATCGTCGCCCTCGATGTACTCGCACACCAGTTCCTTCGTGGGGACGAAGATCTCCATGATCTCCACCTTCGGCTCCATGGCCGATGCGTCCAGCCCCAGGTCGCCCAGGCTCCAAGTGGTGGGCTGCTTCCGGGAAGCCGCCATGATGCCGCGGAGGTTCGGATAGCGGGGCTGCCCCAGCTCGTTGGTCACGGTGACCAGGGCTGGCAGCGGCAGCTCAACAGTGTCCTGACCGTCCGGCATCACTCGGTCGACGATGACCTTGCCGTCCTGCACCTCGACCCGCTTTGCCATGCTCACGGACGGGATGCCCAGGATCTCCGCGACCCCCAAGGCAACCAGCGCCTGGTCGTAGTCGGAAGCCTGGCGGCCGCACAGGATCAGGTCGAATCCCCCGGCCTTGCGAATGGCCGCCGCGAGGACCCGGGCGGTGGCGAAGGCATCGGCGACCGCCATCGCGGGGTCCTCCACCAGGATCAGCTCGTCCGAGCCCATGGAAAGGGTCTTCTTGATGACGTCCATGACGAAGCCCGTCCCGGCTGAGAGGACGGTAATCGTGCCACCGGCGGCCTCCTTGATCCGGAGCGCCGCCTCAACGGCATTCTCGTCGAACCCATTGACCACGGGCGGAACGTTGCCGGGGGTCTCCATACGCTTGAGTTGGTTGTTGATCTGGAGCGCGGCGGCGGGGGTCTCTGGGTCGATGACCTGCTTCGCGGTCACAAGCATATTGACTGGCATGCACCCCTCCTGAACGCCCGCAGGGCGTATTTCTGACGAACGTGTGCAATGTATCACTAGCTGCCAAACGGTGTCAACGCGCGCGCATGCCCGCCACGCGCCCTCTCCGCCCGGCCCGTGATATGCTGGGGCGCCGGGGGGCGCCCGCCTGGAATCGCCGAGGCCCCGACCCGGCACGGGAGGCCCGTGGACCGACATCGCCGTGACCCATCACTGGCCCCGGACCGGGGTCGTGCCGCTCAGCCCCGGCCGCCGCGAGGGCGCCGATGACCCTCCGCCTGCCTCCGCCCCGGTGGCGCTCCCTGACGGCGCTTGCCGTATTGCTTCTCTTCCTGTCGCTCCTGCTCCGCGCGGACACGCTCCTCCTCTCGCCGACAGCCCGCGCGGCGACGCCCCACGCCTTCACAATCGAAACGTGGGTGCTCCGCAACCTCCCGGCAAAGGCATTGGAGCGGCTCCGAGGGCTACTGCCAGGGGCAAGCCCGTCCGAAGAGGAGCGGATGACAGCGGTCCGGGAGTATTTCAGCCTTGGGGCGGAGGTCCAGGGACTTCAGGCCGAGCTGGGCCGCCAGGCGGCCCAGCGGGAGGGAGGGGACCCAGGGGGCGAGGCCGACCGGATCGCGGCCGCGGAGGGGGAGCTCCGTGAGGTCCTGGACCGGAGGGCCGAGATCCGGACCGCGGTGGAGGAGACGCTGGAGAAGGCGCTGAGCGAGGCCCTGAAAGAGCAATCCCTCCTGCGGGGGCTCGGTCCCGTGCGCATGGTCTTCCCCCCCCTGGTGTTCCGCCTGGACCAGCCGCCCAGACTCCTGGTGGTGTCCCCGCGAGACCGCATCCAGATGACGGAGACGCAGCTTCTCTCACCGGACCTGAGCCTGGCGGATGCCGAGGGGCTGGAGGCCGAGGTCGAGCTGCAGGAGGGCCGATCGGCCCTGGTGCTGGGCCTTGGAGGGCTCGCCGTCTACCCATCTCTGGTCCCAGACAGCCAGGCGCTGCGGTCGGCGCTCCAGACCATCGCCCACGAATGGCTCCACCAGTACTGGTTCTTCTCGCCTCTCGGTCAGGCGTACTTCTCCACGGCGGAAATGACGACGGTGAACGAGACGGCGGCGGAGATCGCGGGGCGGGAACTGGGCGACATGGTCTACGAGCAGCTAGGCTTTGACCTGTCCCCGGCGCCTGCGCCCCCGACTCCGGCATCGGACGCGGACGCCCCCTCGGCGGCCTTCGATTTCGCGGTCGAGATGCGTGAGACCCGGCTGCGGGTGGACGAACTGCTGGAGCAGGGTCTGGTGGAGGAGGCCGAAGCGTACATGGAGACTCGCCGGCGCCTCTTCGTGGAGCACGGGCACGGCATCCGCAAGCTGAACCAGGCCTACTTCGCGTTCCACGGGACCTACGCGGTTAGCCCCGCCTCCTCCAGCCCCGTCGCGGGTCAGCTAGAGCAGGTGCGTGCGCAGGCTCCAGACATCGGGGGCTTCATCCGAACCGTCGCGCGGTTCGGCTCCTACGCCAAACTCCTGGACTACGTGGAGGAGCACGAGGCCGCGCCGTAGCGCACCCTCAGTCCTGCCCGTCGGCCTTGCCCCTTGCCCTGCGCTGCGATACCCTCTACCGGTCCGAATGGAGGCCCGTGTGCGGCATCGCTGGCAGCTTCCCGTCTTCCTGGCGCTCCTGGTGGCGAGCGGCCTCCTGGCCAACCTCGCCCGCGCGCGCCCTTCCTTCGCCTGGGACCACCCGGTAGCGGAATGGATCGTCGCCATCGACGTCCCAGGCTTTCACTCGGCAATGGAGGCGGTCTCCGTGCCAGGGACCACCCTGGGAGTCCTCCTGTCCGTTCTTGTTGCGACGGTGGCGGTCCTGGTATGGAGGGGGTGGCGCTCGGCGACGATGACGGCGACGATCATCGTCGCGAACGCGATGAATGAGGGGTTCAAGGCGCTGGTGGAGCGGCCGAGGCCCGGCGGCAACGAGTTCGACAGCTTCCCCAGCGGTCACGCCATGCACACCGTAGTCTTCTTCGGGGTGCTGTGGGCCGTGATCGCGCCTCGGCTGCCCTCCAGAGCATGGCGGGTAACACTGGGAGCGGTGATGGCAGTGGCGGCGGCGCTGGTGGGCATCTCCCGAGTCCATCTGGAGCGCCACTGGCCAAGCGATGTCTTGGGCGGCTACCTGGTGGGCGGCATGGCGCTCTGGGCGCTCCTGTGGATCGCCGGCCGCTTCCTCATGCGAGGCAGCGCCGACGAAAGCGGAGACGGGACGGAGTTGGGCGAGGAAGCAGCGGAGCGCTAGGCAGGGTCCTGGTCCAAAGACAGGTACTCCCCCTCCAGGTACACGAGCGGCGACCCCTCCCGACCTTCGGCCGCGTCCACCTGCGCCACGAAGAGCACGTGGTCCCCTGCGTCATGCTTGGTCACGACGTGGCAGTCCAAGAAGGCCAGAGAGCCTTCGATGATCCCAACCCCGCTCTGCGCGACCCGGTAGCTGCCCGGAGGATCGGCCGTTCGCTCCCCAGCGGGCAGAGCAAAAAACTCAGCCCAGTCGGTCTGCGCGTCCGAGAGGAAGTTCAGGCCGAAGCGGCCCTCGCGCTCCAAGTTGCCGAAGGTCTG
>PVBE012448534.1_pt1 | contig 13929 bp, 14 predicted proteins | sample 1631181 | NCBI WGS metagenome assembly PVBE01 (sample SAMN08397723, study PRJNA350692) | Marine metagenome, whole genome shotgun sequencing project. | isolation source: water | place: Pacific Ocean | collected 2012-04 | reverse complement strand
TTCAATTTAAAATTCTTTACTTTAATTTTATCCAAATTAAACAATAATTTCTTACGTGGGATTAAAACATTTTCAAAATAAGAAAGATCTTTTCTAAAATCTCCAGCATATTCAAATTTATAATGAACTCCAAAATTGTCCTTAACTTTTTTCATATATCCATCACCAATATGGAATCCCACATCTTCTGCTAATTCCAATGTAAATATCTTCGGAAGTTTAATCTCCCTCTTTAAGTCATTTTTACTTAATTCTACTTCAGATAAATCTAACAACATAACTTAATAACAAAAAACCCATTTAAAAACGCCACGAGTATATGGCGGGTATGTCGGATATGTCTTGCCAGGCCCAGTTCACAATTCTTTAACCATATAAAACCCTTCTTTCTTATAACCCAACTTTCTAAAATAGTCTCTAACCCCAATTCCAGAAATAATCCTTAATTTCTTCCTACCTTCTTCCTTACTTATTTTTTCCGCTTCTTTTAATAATTTTTTACCTAGACCTCTATGCTGCACCTTTCCTTTTTCTCCTATCTTTGCAGCTGTTCCATATGTGTGCATTTCCCTAACTCCAGCCTTTTTATCTAATCTTAACCTCAAAAACCCTAATAGAATATTATTTTCTTCAAAACTCAAAAAAATCTCTTTCCCCTCACTAGCTTCATACTCTCTTTTGATTAATTTAACTTTATTCCAATTGACTTCCCTATTTTTAGGCTCTCTACACCTAATACACTTACAGTCAAAATCAACATATTGTCGTAGGTTAGTCACATCTACACCAGATGTTGTGTACTTAGTAGGAATGTCCCTCTGTACCCTATAAACCCTACAATACTCCGGAATAAACCCTTTCCCTTTTGATATTACCTTTACTGCCTGCTCTGTTGTAATAGGTTTGAACTTCCCTTCCATATAATCCTCATGTAATTCAGTTCCTGGCATCACCATACATGGATATATCTTAAGTCCATCTGGTTTAAAGTCAGGATTGGAAAATAATTCTTTAAAAACCCAAATATCTTTCTCCATACTACTTCCAGGTAACCCTGGCATGATGTGATATACTACTTTAATCAAACTTTCTTTCAATAATCTAGTTGCTTCAATAGTATCCTTAATTGTATGCCCTCTCTTAACTTTCTTTAAAATAGGATCTTCTAAATGTTGTACTCCTATCTCCATTCTAGTAACTCCTAACTTCAAAGCTTGTTTTATTTCCTTTTCAAAACACCAATCTGGTTTTGTTTCAATCACAAGTGCCACACATTTAATTTTACTTTTTTCGTTTTTCTTTTGTTCTTCCTCTAAGTCGCTGGGTTGAAAGGGATGAGTTCCCTTCTTTTTCAACTTTAATATTTTCTTAATTAATCTCTTAGTTCTTTCCTCACTTCTAAAATCTAATTCAAACTCAAAAAAGTCTTTAAATTTTTTAAAATCTAATTTATCTTTAACAAAAAACAATTTACCAAAATCATTCATTGCTTGGAATGCTTCAGTTACAAATTCATCTTGATATTTATTCGGGTAGGAAAGAAAAGTTCCACCCATTATAATCAATTCTACTTTCTCAGGCATTTGTTGCAACAAAACATAATGCTCTAGTCTATTAAACACTTGTAAATAAGCATCATAATTATTCCTTTTAGCTCTCATTGAAGCCGGTTCATTTCCAGTATAAGATTTAGGCACATCTCCAAACTTAGATTTAAGCCCTCCCGGACAATAAGTACAACTTCCATGTGGACAATTAAAAGGCTTAGTCATAATAGCCACTGGAGCCACTCCCGACTGAGTTCTCATCGGTTTACTTACTAATTTTCTACCTTCTAACAAGTTCAATTCAATGTTTTTAGGTATTCTATCTAATTTATTTTTCTTAGCTAGATTAGTTTTATATCTTTCAATATTCATATTCAAAACAACATTTATAAGGGTTTAAAAATTCTCTTATTCTTATGTCAGAACAAAAAACTTGGGACAAAATAGCCGAATCTTGGTCTAATTTCAGACAAAAGTATGAATCTAAATTAAACGATTTACCCTGGACACCTGGAAAAATCTTAGATTTAGGTTGTGGCAACTGTCGAAATTTAATCCCTTTCAAAAAATTTACTTGTTACGGTCTAGACTTATCAACAGAAATGCTAAAACAAGCTAAAATATTTACAAAGAAACATAATCTCAAGGTAAAACTAATCCAAGGAAATCTAACTAAAACTCCTTACAAAGATAATTTCTTCAATTATGTCTTAGCTCTAGCCACTTTACATCATTTAAAAAATCCAGAGAAAGGTATAAAAGAAATCTACAGAATCCTTACTCCCGGAGGTCAAGCTTACATCACTACTTGGAATAAACTCCAACCTAAATTTTTATTTAAATCTAGAGAGACTTATATTAGATGGGGAAAAGAAAAACGTTACTATAACTTAATTTCTTTCATACAACTAAGAAAATTATTAAAACAACAAGGCTTCACTATTCTACAATCTAAAATGTTTGGAAAAAACTTAGAATTCTTAGTAACTAAACCTTAAACAGTTCCACATATTTAGCCACTGCTTGTTCTTTCAAATATCTTAAATGTGTACTCAACCCTTTTCTTCTATCATAAGGCTTCATCACATTCTCCACTTGCTCTCCTATAACTTCTATTTTTTCTTCTTTAAACTTATAAAATTTCATAGCTCTTTTTAAAAATTCAATTTCCTCTTCATGAATCCCCATACATCTAGTACCTACAACATCCAAACCCAAACAATCTTTACTTGCTAATAATATTCCATGATTGATTGGATTACTTGCCACCTCATCCATTTGATTTCCTATAACACCATCTATTAATCCAAAATTAGGATATTTAATTTGTAAAATATCTAATAACGCAATTCTAATTGAAGGATGAATCCTAATTCTATGTTTCCTTGTAGGCACACATCCAAACATATTTTTCAAACTCATAGTAACCTGACACAACCCATGTATTTTCAATTTAGCTAATGACACAACATAATCCGCTTCTAACGCATCCCTTGCTATTGGGATCTTATCAAATTTAAACGGATTAGGCACCTTAACTTCTATAATATCTTTTTTAGGTAATTTATCAAATGATACAACTTTACAATTATATTCCTTCTCTAGTTTATCATAACCCAAATCTCTAAAGTAATCAAAATCATTCCCCACTGTAACTTCACAATCATCTAATTTATCTAATATGGCCCTAGCTAAACTTATATCTGTAGTAATCCCACTTCTACTAGAATCATCCGTCACTAAATTAGGTTTAAGCAAAACTTTCTTACCTTTAACTTTAAAATTACATTTTTTTAAAAGCTCTTTAGCTTTCTCATAACTTTCTTCATAATTTGCACATTTATCAATATAGACTTTCATAATATTTAAATAGTGAAATTTAACTAAAATAAAAGTATTGCGGTAGTAGTATAGTGGTTAGTACAGGACGTTGCCAACGTTCAGACCTGAGTTCAATTCTCAGCTACCGCAGTTACTCATAAACACCAAATCTTCCAGGCTCACACATCACTATCATCAACCCTTCTTTTTGTCTTTCTTTAAAACTTGCAAAACTCCTAAAATCCTGTTCACTTGGAATACATCTCTTATAAGGATGGCTATGCAAACTCACCAAACTATCTTCACTACAAGGCTCTGCTATAACTTGATTAAATTTCTGAGAATAAGTAACCGGAATATGAACCTCATCTATAAAATAAACATTATTCAATTTCCTTCCATTTAAACACGCTTTAAACTCCACTTTCAAATTATCAAAATACACTTTCTTTAACTCTTCTAAACTATCTTCTTCAAATATCAACCTTCCATCAAAACTAAAATCCAATTCATTATTCTCAACAGTAGAGCTAGAAATCAAACTCGCTAAAATTCCAGCTCCAACCGAAGTTGAAAAAATATATACTAAAAAAATAGTTAAAATAAAAAAAGAGACAAGAAAGATATAAACCTTTTTTAGTTTAGTTTCTTCCTCCTCTTCAAATTCCCACTCTTCCATTAAAACCGTTTCTCATCTGCATCTAAATTATCAAAAAAAGTAAATGTAGATTCTTTCCCTAACTCTTTTTTATTCTCTTCTAACCATTTCTTACTATCTTCATCCTCTCCATCACTATGTCTCATCATATTATTAAATTCAGTTTTCTCTTCTTTACTTTTCATTTCGCTAATCCATTCTTCCACTTTAGCTTCAGTTTCTAATTCTTCCACTTTAGCTTTAAAGTCTTCTACACTTATATCTAAAAATTTTAATAGCTTCTCATCCATTGGACATCCATAGTGATACTCTCCATTAGTTCCATCTACTGTCGCTTTACATTTATCAAAAGTCCTCGGTAACATTACCAAACCTGCTAACATATCATACGGACTTCTCGGAAATTCATTTGTTAAATCCATTTTATAACCCTCCCAAGTATTGTTCTTCAAGATAAGCATTTATTTAAATACTTTACCTTTCATTCTTAAAAAATGGACTTTATAGATATCTTAACAAAAAAAACAGTAAATTTAGAAGACTCTGATTTAATAACTCTAAAAGAGAAATCTAATGATTTTTTAATCTCTGTTCCCCATAGTGGTCAATTAATTCCTTCAAATTCCATAGATAAATTCAATTTAGACGCCCATGCTTTACCTTTAGGTACTGATTTCTACACTGATTTAATTGCAGATATAGATAAAGGTATGATCTTAACCACAAAATTATCTTCCTCCTTCGTTAATGTTTCTAGATTCAAATCTTCCCCTAATGACCCCAGTTTACCTAAACACTTAAACCAAGCTTGTTATGAAGTGGGTTCTTTAACAGATGAGCAAATCCAAATTAAACCTTACTCCCAAGAGGAAATAAATCTAGCCTTAAAATATTATGATTTATACCATCAAAAAATAAAAGACACAATAGCTAAACTAAATTCTCCCAAAGTAATCATAGATTTGCATTCTATGTCTTCTCTAGCCTTACCTAATACTCCTGATGCTGGAAACATAAGACCCGATTTAAATACCGGCACTTTAAATGACACTTCCGCTTCCTCCGAAATTATAGATAAATTCAATGATGTCTTACAAGATGCTTCCCCCGACATGGTTTTTAGAAAAAATCATCCTTACAATGGGGGCGTTATAACTCAATTATACGGTCAACCCGATAAAGATATTCATTGTATCCAACTAGAAATTAAAAAAGAATGGTTCATGAATGAATCCTTAGAAGGGGGAGATTTTAAAGCGAATTCAGACGGTGTTCAAGAAATGAAAAGAATCCTCCAAGACACCTTAGATCTTTTCTTAAAAAATTAACTTCTCTTCTCATACGATTCCATATTCTTAATTATCGCATGCGCAATTCTCTTCCGTCTCTTCTTCCAGGCATAACTATCTTTCTGCAAAAATATCCCGGGCTTATCATTCAACTCAATCAGCCACACCTTCCCCTTTTTATCTATTACAAAATCCACAGTATACAATCGAGACTTATAATGCTTAAACTTCTTTTCAATAGTTTTCAAATCTTTTAAAATTCCCGAAGGCAATTCTTCTTTATGAATAAAAATCATCTTTCCACCCAACGCTGTATTGCTCATTAACACATTTTTCTTACTCGCTCGAATGTAAGAATCCACAATTTTCCCTTGACTTAAAACAACCCTAATATCATACACTCCAAAATGCATCCGAATTCTATTATTTCTATTACATTCCACAAATTCTTGTAACACCATCACTTCTTTAATCTCTTTAACCTTCTTTAACAACTCATCTTTCTTACAAATTATAATTCCTCTCGCACTCGAACCTTGATCTGGTTTAAATACCACCCTATCCCCCCTTATCTTCTTCAATTTCTCTTCCAATTCAGTTTTATTTGTAATTTTAAACATCCTCGGACTTATCGCTTTAAACAACTTATAAGTCTCATATTTATCCGTACATACTTTCTCAATATAGTGCGGATTAAACAACATATTCCTCCTAGAAAATAATTTTTTATAATCATTAATCCTCTTCCTCTTGCTGATTATCTTATCAAAAACCACATCCGGGATAAATTTTTTCTCCATCTTTATCCAACCCAATTTCTCATCAAAAATCCAGCCTTTTTCAAACACATTCTCCTTCTCATTATACCACATATAACTGGTTTTAATAAATTTAATATGTTCTTTCTCAGCTGTTAGAAATAAATAAGCATAAGTCTCCCTTAAAAGCTTAGGATCATATTTTTTCTCATCCTCATAGGGTTTATCACCCCAACCTGCACCACCTACAAAAGCTACAATTAGCGCCTTCTTTTTCATTAAAGTTAATTTATTTCAGAAATATATAAATCTATGTTCTAAAATACGGACCCGCACCAGTTCCTTTTTCAATATCCATATTATTTTTTAAACCAAATTCTACAATATCCTCATCTCTTTTTGTAAATTTATATGACACAACATATGCAAATCCTTTAGACGGATCAGACATTACCATTCTATCTGGTGTAAGTTCCATTCCGGGCATCCAAGGTTCAATAGCTTCACCATCAGATAATCCCACAATAGTATTACTCAAAGTACCATTAACTGCTAATTGATCTATTAAATCTAATAACTGTCTTTCTTTTGAACAAGCCACAGTTGTAACAATCCTATCATAAGGTCCATTTTCAGGAGAACCTAATACTCCTGGATCTGCTTGTAAAACAGTCACTCTATCAGAAAGCTTACTCCTTTCAACAGCAGTTCTTGCTCTATCCACAAATTCAGGAATAATTTCAGTACTATAAATATGTGAACCTTCACCAGCAACATTAGCAGCTAAACTTGCATAATATCCACTTCCAGCACCAATTTCTAAAAATCTTTGTCCTGGTTGAAAATCCATTAACACCAAACTAGTTAATAATAAATTGGCAGCAGGTACAGTTTGTCCATTTCCAAAAACACATGCTAAAAAATTATAGGGTGAACCACCAACATTTTCTCTATGTTCTTCAGGAACATTATCCCAATCCACAAATACCGCCCTATCCAATCTTCTAAATGCATCATAAAATCTTTTATCAAGATCTATACCCTTACATGTTTCTTCTAATACATCTACCATTTCCTCATTAGTATTATTATGAACTTTAGGACTCCCATCTGGATTTCTCCCCCTAGTAGAAGCTATAGCTCCACTAACTGGATGGAATGGATATTCATTTTCAACAAAAGTATATCTGTCTAACATAAGTACAAAATACCCCACTATAAACTTATAAAACTAACCTTCTCCTCTTATTTTCTTAATAACATCATTCATAATTTTAGCAGCCATATGTGGATGCCAGAAATTCAAAAATCCATTTGATTCAACTTCAATAACAGTTTTATCTCTTTTTGGAAATAATTTATTGTAAGGTCCAAGTGCTAAACTACCATCATGCACCGCTTCAATAGTTACTTGAGGTAATGGAATATGAGTTAAAGCATTCTGTACACACATTAAAAAATTATAAGGATTAAAATTACTTCTTAATCTATTCAAAGCAATTTTATCACAATACATACTTACTTTCTCTAAATCTTTCTCTAAAGCAAGTTGATAACCTTCACTCATCTCGGCAGGATTAAAATGCCCATAGATCCTCATTATGTTTAATACAAACCTTCGAGTATCTGCTAATATTGCAGCTTTATAATCAGATTTAATCTTTTCAAAAAAATCAAAATATTTACTATTCACATTACCTACAATATCTTTAATCATATCTTTCTTAATTCCAATATTACTAAATGTAACAAAATCCATCACACTTGGAACCGCTTTCATCTTAGGAAAATTTTTATGAACTAAAACAATATACTTCCCTTTACTCACATCATTCCAAAAATTTTGATATACTTTCAGTTTTTCATAGTAATCTGCTTCATCTTTAGCTACCCACGCATACTTCCGAGTAAAATCTAACAACGATTCTCCTTCCGGTTTCTTAATAAATTTCTCATAATATCTTAAAGCCAAACCAATACTGGGAATATACCGATTATAATCAATCCCCCACAATCTATCTCTACTTACTCCGCTCACCACCATAGTCCCACCTAATTCTTTCCAACTTAAACTTGCCACAGTTTCCGATTGATCATCCCTATGTACTGGATTTTCAATAGCCGGACCCGAATGAATAGCCACAAATACTAATTCTTTATTTCCTTTAGTATAAACTGTATAACCTCTTTTATAATCTACTCGCATGCCTTTTTGAAATAAGAAAACCTATTTAAAGATATATTTACACTATAACATAAATGGACTACAAGGCTTCTTTCAAAAAAAGATATGAATCTTTAACTGATTTAAAGGAATTCGAAAAAGCCGTTACCTCTCCTTTAAAAAAAGCTATTAGAATTAACACCTTAAAAATTTCTATAAAAGATTTCAAAGCCCAAGTTAAAGGTTTAAAACCCGTTCCTTGGTGTAAAGAAGGTTTCTACATCGAAAAAAAAGATATTCCTGCTGGAAAACTCAAAGAACATTTCTTAGGTTATTTTTACATTCAAGAATCTTCTTCTATGATTCCTCCTTTAATCTTAGATCCAAAAGAATCTGATTTGGTTTTAGATTTAGCCGCCGCACCAGGTTCTAAAACTACTCAATTAGCTTCTATGATGAATAATAAGGGTTTAATTATTGCTAACGATGTAAAATGGGACCGAGTCAAAGCTTTATCTATGAACCTACAAAGAATAGGAATATCTAATACCTTAATTACCATTTATCCTGGAGAAAGATTCCCCTATATTCAATTTGATAAAATATTACTAGATGCTCCTTGCTCTGGAACCGGGACTATTAAGAAATCTCCTGGCACTTTAAAAATTTACAATCCTGGAATGATTAGAAAACTAAGTTTTCAACAAAGAAAATTAATCTTAAAGACTTATTCTCTTTTAAAACCGGGAGGGATAATGGTTTATTCTACTTGTTCTTTAGAACCCGAAGAAAATGAAGGTGTTATAGACTATTTATTAAAAAAAACAAATGCAAAATTACTTACAGCTTCTCTTCCCAAGTTAAAATCCTCTCCTCCTATCTTAGAATTTGAAAATAAAACCTATAATCCAGAAATAAAAAAGGTTTTAAGAATCTGGCCTCAAGATAACAATACTGAAGGTTTCTTTATAGCCAAAATCACAAAACCCTCATAAATAAGCTTAAAAAATTAATTCTTCTCTATATTTGGATGCAAGAACGAGTTACAAAAGCAGTCATAACTGCCAGTTATAACGATGATGGAAAAAATGGTCCTATCAAAGATTTAGTTATGGATCAAGTAGAAACCGAAAGGGCTAAAGGTTACAAATTCATTAATCATCTATTTTTAAGAGACACTCATGATCATAGAGATACAAAATTTAATTTTCTTATAGCAGGGGTCCCTTTAGTCGTTTATGCTATGTTTAACACTGCTAGAACTTCTTTAGAACAAGTAGCTGTAGTTGGAGATGACACTACTAGACAACTTGTAGACGCTTTTGTAGATCATTATCAAGACCCTAGATTTGTTTTTGTAGATGAAGGTCCTCCTGAAGACTGGTCCTTATCTGGAACCATAAGAAAAGGTAGTGAGGCCTTAGAAGCTTCTAGAGGAGAACTTTCCTTAGCTTTAATGGGAGACACTCCTTTTGCTTGGAATTTAGAACATGTTTTAGCAGATCCTGATATTCCAGATAATGATGCCATTCTAGATTTTAACACTAAACGTAAAGTAGGCAGACACTTCCCAAGATATTATCATTTCAATGTCCAACGAGGAGCCGCCCATTTAGCTGCAAAAGAACCCAATTTATATTTATTTGATACTGTAAAAATAGCCGAAATAGCCGATGTAGTTTATTCTGGCAGAAAAGCTAATTTAGGCAAAGGTCGAAAAGACACTTTAATAGAATTATTTGTTCAAAATGGAAAATGGAAAAAAACTTTAGCCGGATTAGGTCCTGTTTATTCTGCCCAACTCGGATTTGCTTTTGCAAGTAAAAGAGTAAAACCTTTAGTTAAACCTCGAAGAATGAGCCAAGCTATTCAAAATGCTCTTGGATTAAATATTGTATTCAAAGCTGATAATGACCAACCTAGCACTTTAGAAGATATGGACGCTTTTGAAGATTGGGTTTACTTCACAGAGATGTTACGTACAGGTGGAAATGATGCTTATCCTTATCATACTCAAATTCAAGAATTCGCACAAAGAGTCATGCCTACACTTCAAAGAGAAATCCCCCTTTACTCCGATTTTGAAGGTTATATGAATGGATTATTTACAGAAGTAGAACTTCCTATTCCGTTTCCAGATGGACAAAATTTTGAAATGCCTTTCAAAGAAGGACGATACAAACGAATGATTAAAGGCACTGTAAGAGATCATAGAAGGTACAATCGTAAAAATGCTTTAGCCATCAAACGCTAGCATAATGTTTCTGCATTAACAACGCATCTTTTTCAATATTGGGACTCTCACAAATTAAAACCCCTTTTACTTTAAACTCTTTAAGTACCTTCATTAAATCTTTATAATTAAATTTACTTTCCTCTAAAGTTAAATGATTTCTCTCTCCTTTATCTCCAAATTCAATTCCTGAAGCATGCATATGCATTTCTTCTAAAGCTTCCTTCCCTAAACTTTTTTCTATCTCTCCAAGAATTAATCTAAACTCTCCTTTGGTATTATTTTTCCCTAATTCCCTTGCAAACAAATGACTAAAATCAATACATGGCATAACCTGCTCAATATCCTGACTTAATCTCACTACTTCTTTTAAATCTCCAAACTGTGACTTCTTCCCAGAAATTTCTGGTCTAATCCAAATATTTTTATCAAACTCTCTTACTTTTTTCACGATTTCTTTAATCCCGTCTCTAATCTTCTCATAAACTAATTGAGGATTCTGTTTTTGATAATAACCTGCATGAAAACAAACTGAAAAACCTCCACTTAGAGATAACATTTTAGCTGAATTTAAAACATAATTCACACTTGCATGATATTTCTTAGGCTCTATAGAATTTAAATTAATATAATAAGGCGCATGACAACTCAATACAACATCATTTTCTCTAGCTACTTTCTTAACTTCCTCAGTTTTCTCTTCTTTCAAATAAACTCCTCTTACAAACTCTAATTCCATACTCCCTAAATTTAACTTCTTAACATCACTAATTCCATCTACTGTCGTTCCTTTAGTACATACTGGAATTCCCGCCGTTCCAAATCTTAACTTATCCATTTTTAATCTAAAAAAAGCCTTTTATTTAAAGCTAATTATTCAATCGAAAACCTTAAAAGCCAAAAAAGTACCTTTTTTTCTTAGAAGTGATATAATATTATGAAAGGACAAACATAAATGACTAACACATACGCATTAGACCCAAGAGAAGCTTTAAACTATCCTGGATAGGATTCTGTTGATAGAGCTTATGATTTAATTGAAAGAGCCTAGGATTGGACGGCTGAAAAATTAACTTCTTTACATGATGTTTTAGATTCTGAACTTTTCCCAAATGTTTTATTCGTAAAAGGTGGACCTGGGTCTGGATGTGGAGCAAAAGCCAAGACACATAGAGGAGACTGGATTCCAAAGAAAGGTCAAAATTCTAATAATAATAGAAAAAACAAAGCACATGCCGCAAGGGGAAAAAGAAAAGCTAAAGAAGCCGAAAGAAGAAACAGAAAACAACACCAAGCCGATAATGGAACCCCTTCTCGAGAAATAAAATCCGCTTATTACTAATTTTTTAATTTTATTTAAAGAAATAACTTCTCTATTAACAAAAACTATTTAACTTTCAAACCCTTCACACTTTTAGATGAAATCTATTTTAAACGAAATAGTCCCAAACCGAGAAGAAAGAAGAGTTTTAAAAAAAGCTTCTAAACATATGGTTAAGAAGATAAATAAAAAGCTCAAAAAAGCGAGAGCTGTTGTTGGAGGTTCTATAGCCAAAAAAACTTTTCTTAAGGGCGATTATGATGTTGATATATTTGTCCAATTCGATAAAAAATATTACAAAGACAAAGATATTTCTAAAGTCTTACATGCTAGATTAAAATCCTTATTCCCTGAAACTTCTAAAATCTCGGGCTTACATAAAATCCATGGTTCTAGAGATTATTTCCAAATCTTACAAGATCCTTTTACTTTTGAAATAGTTCCCATCTATAGAATAAAAAAAGCTGAAGAAGCTGAAAACATAACAGACATCTCTCCTTTACATACTAAATGGGTTCGAAAAAAAGGAAAAAGATTAGTAGATGAAATAAGATTAGCCAAAGCTTTCTGTAAAGCCAACAACATATATGGAGCTGAATCTTACATCCGAGGTTTTTCAGGTTACACTTTAGAAATCCTTACTAGTCATTACAAATCTTTCCAATCTTTAATCCAAGCTGCTTCTAGATGGGAAAAAGGTGAACAAATAGATCCTGAAAAACATGGCGTTTCAAAATTAAATCAATCTAAAATCTCTCCTTTAATTGTTATAGATCCTGTTCAAAATGATAGAAACACAGCCGCTTCCTTATCTGAAAAAAGGTTTGATGAATTCGTAGATTTAGCTAAGGCTTTCTTAAGAAATCCTTCTCCTGATTATTTCAAAAAAACCGAATTTGATTTGGAAAAAATAAAATCTGCTGCCATTTTAAGAATTGTTCCTCTAAAAGGCAAAGAAGATGTTGTCGGCTCTAAATTAATCAAATGTTCTGAATATATTCATCAACAACTCCAAAAAGAAGGTTACCAAGTTAAATCTCATGATTGGAATTGGGACAATAAAGAAGCTTATTTCTGGTATTTCATTAAAAGTAAAGACTTACCTAAAGAAAAACAACACTTTGGTCCACCTTCTAAAGAAAAAGCTCATCTAAGAGAATTTAAAAAGAAATATTCTAAATACCCTCTAAGAAAACAAGGCACTCGAACTTATGTTATCTTACATCGAAAACACACTAATGTTAATCATTTCCTCAAACATTTAATAGACTCTGATATGTATATTAGAGAAAGGGTTAAAGAAATTAAAATACTAATATGACAGTGGCATCTTTAGAGGAACATGCTCAGAATACTTCCCTTCTGAAATATTTTACAATCCAAAAGGAGAAAGTTCTTTGGAAAGATTAGTTAGTTCATTAACAAAAAATGAGAGCACTGATGAAGGAAAAACACAAAAATTGCTTGATTTTGTAACAGAAGAATTAAAATATGATTATTCAGATGCTAATTCAAATGCAGAAGTATTAAAACGACCAAATGAAGTTTTGATGGCTGGCGGTTCTGATTGCAGTGGAAAAGTAATATTGTATGCTTCATTGTTGGAACAAACAGATGTAGATTATAGGTTAGTTTATATTAATGGACACATAACAGTTGCAGTTGAAGGTAATTATGGAAACAGAAATGGATTAAGTTTCAATATAGGAGATACAACCTATTCAATAGCGGAAACTACCGCTAAAGGTTTTCAGACAGGACGTTCAAGATTAAGCAGGAATCTGGAAATTGAAGATATTAAGTACATTCAAAGACCGGGTAAAGATTCCAAGATTTACGATGCTAAAACAGGTAAACCTTTGCCTTTTCTGTAAAATAATCCCACTTTAGGGAGTGAAAATGTCTGAAGGACTTAAAGCCCCTTCTTAACAAATTTCTTTTACAAAGTAAAAGACTATATGTGCGTAGCACCTGGACTCCCCCTCTTTTGCTTCTTTTTCTAAAAGAAGAATGAGACTTAGACTAGTGAAAATTTAATTGAGTTTCATCGGAATTTAACGAAGTTTGATTTTCCCTCGTGAAGCGAAGCGGAACAGAGCTGGAAAATCAAATTTGGGTGTAGTGAGGTGCAACCGAAC